>Ga0116178_10000408_pt1 | contig 38897 bp, 25 predicted proteins | sample AD_STIC12_MetaG_FD_89880 | JGI IMG/M metagenome (GOLD analysis project Ga0116178, IMG submission 89880) | Active sludge microbial communities of municipal wastewater-treating anaerobic digesters from USA - AD_STIC12_MetaG | ecosystem: Engineered > Bioreactor > Anaerobic > Digestate | place: USA...
AATAACTGACCCTCAAAAATAATGCAATAGGCCAACTGGTCTGACAAGGGTATTGAAGGACGAGGAGTCCAAGATATCCTCAACAAAATGTCAAGACATCAAGTTGGTCACTGGAAACTCAATAAAAGGAGAATGTGATAATGTCTACATGCTTTGAAGTTTATGAGAGATGCGTCCAAGCAATACAGCAGGGATTTCTCGTCAAAAAAGTTAGCCTTACAGACAAGGAATTCCACTTTCAAAACTGGGTAGAGGAGAGACTTCAGGAGTGCTCTTTTCATTACGAGAAATTGGGCCGGAACCGCTATCCCGATTTTACTGTTGTGGAGCACACCGATGGCTACGAAGTAAAGGGGCTGGCTTTGCCCGGTAGAGATAAAAGCTTTGATACCAATAGTCAGGTTCCGTCAGGCTATTATAATGGTCGCACGTTGTATTATGTTTTTGGTCGCTATCCTGCTGGCAGTAAGGGTCTGTCGCAGGACGAGAGCGATTCGTATCCTGTAATTGACCTGATTATCTGTCACGGAGATTTCATCAATATAAACAGGGACTATGTCCACGAGAATAAACACGTTAAGGGATTTGGTTCATATGGTGACATCATCATCAGAGATAGAAAGATGTATGTAGCACCAACACCTTTTCATCTTGCACAGGGAACTACCGGAGTGCAAACACTGATTATTCCGGAAGACTTACCTATCCCGAAGGGATATAAAATAGTCGGCCGTTTGGTAAGAAAGGAGAGTGATAGACTTACCATCGGTTATAGCTTTGATTTGCGCACCAATAAACTAACAGAGCGCACGCTCAAAAACCCCAATCAGGGGCAGGAACACCAGTTTTTGGCCTGCAGATTGACCGGGCAGTCAGACAATCCTGTTTCAATGGTATAAAGAGTGAAACAAGAGACTCTAAACCTTTTTCAACTCGATCGTGAGACGGATACGAGCGAAGTTGCAAGCATAGAGCTCAATTTCCCCACCGACGAGATTAACCCGATTGCCAAGCAGGAAAGTTGGAGAAAGGAGATTTACAGACCCATCTATCATATTCACAAGTGGTGGGCAAAAAGGCTTGGCTCAGTATTCAGGGCAATCATAATAGGGGCTTTTACCCATGGCAAAGACGGTATTTGGGAAAACTATTACTTTGGTATCGATCTAAAAGACAAGATGGTTCTTGATCCATTCATGGGCAGCGGCACAACCCTCGGAGAGACTGTCAAACTCGGTGGGAAGGCTATCGGGTGTGACATTAACCCCGTGAGTAAGTTTATTGTAGACCAATCATTTACTCGGGTAGACGAGATGCGTCTTAGGGAAGTTTATGACCAATTGAGGAAGGATGTTGCGCAAGATATTCTCCAATACTATACCACGATAGACCCGGATTCAGGTGAGGAGATAAGCGTTCTCTACTACTTTTGGGTGAAATTGGTTACACTGCCAGATGGCGAAAAAGTTCCACTCTTTACCAGGTACATTTTTGCCCAGAATACCTATCCCAAGCGTAATCCGAAGGCTCAATGCGTATGCCCCAAATGCTGGAGTGTCTTTGAAGTGAGATATAACTCCACAGAGGTAAAATGCCCTGGGTGCGAGTATCAATTTAATCCTCAAGTGGGCCCGGCGAAAGGGGCATCATTCGTTGATTTGCATGGGAATAAGTATAAGATCAAAGACTTCATCCCCAAGGATGGTTCCCCACTGGAACACAGGCTTTATGCGATTTTAGCCGTTACACCATATGGACGTAAAATCTATCTGGGGGTCACTCAATATGATATTGACCTCTACGACAAGGCTGCCAAGAGATTGGAGACTGAGGATATTCCCCTGCCAACCATGAGGCTGAGAGATGGCCACAATACCAAGCAGGCGATAGGATATAACTACAGAAAATGGTCTGATTTCTTTAACGATAGGCAACTGCTGGGATTGGGGCTATTGCTGAAAGCGATCATGAAAATCGAGGATGTGCCAATCCGAGAACAAATGTTATGCCTGTTCTCAGGCACACTTGAGTTTAACAATATGTTTTGTAGCTTCAAGGGTGAAGGCACCGGCGCTGTCAGACACATGTTCAACAACCATATCCTGAAGCCAGAGAAAACACCACTGGAAAACTCAATCTGGGGAACCAATCTCAGCAGCGGCACCTTTTCCACCCTGTTTGAAAGTAGACTAATTCCCGCTAATCGCTACTATGACAATCCATTCGAGATCAAGATCACTAAAGATATGCACGGTAGAAATGTGACCAAAAAGCTATACTCAAGAAAGCCAATCAAGGTAAACCGCCACAGATCTTGGGATGGTTTTTTGAGAGATGAAAAGGGGATACTGATTATGCAGGGCAATAGTGCGGAGCTGAGAATCCCAAGCAAAGTGGTCGATGCAGTCATTACCGATCCTCCATACTTCGATTTCATCCATTACAGTGAGCTTAGTGATTTCTTCTATGCTTGGCTATCGTTGGCTCTGAGGGAACATTATCCTGAATTTTCGCACGACAGCTCATCTAGTGCTGGAGAGGTTCAGCAAAAAGACCCCAAGATCTTTGCCCAAAGACTGGCGCTGGTGCTGAAGGAATGTAATCGAGTGCTCAAAGACAATGGACTCCTGATCTTCAGTTTTCATCACTCAAGGGCCGAGGGATGGGCAGCCATTGCCCAAGCTTTGGTAATCGCAGACTTTATCGTCACCGCTGTCCATCCAGTGTATGCAGAGTTTATTGGCAGCAGCATCAAATCTGCATCTGATGACCCAATCTCAAATGATATAATCATAGTCTGTAGAAAGCATCATCACGGGCATTCCAACAGCAGCATGAGAAACGACTCTTTGCTGGATCGGTCGCTAAATAACTCACCAAAGCTCTCCGATGCAAACACAAAACTGTTGGAAGCCGCTTCGCTGTTGCATGAAATCACGCTGCGCAAATTGGATTACGAGCAGTCCCTGAAGCTGCTTGGCAGAATCTATTAAACCTGCAAACGGAGCTCGCTATAATGTATGGGCGGTTTGGAAACCGCCCATACAAGTCTCCTTATCTTTGCAACCTGCGCAGCGACTGACTACTGATGACTGACGACTTGCCGGAGCAGCCGCGTTTAGCCTCAGTTCCGAGCGCTCACCCGGTAGAATCTCCTGGAATCTGCAGGCGTGATATTGAGATAAACCCAACCATCACTCGGATCCGCATCATAGACCGTTGAAGTGTGTATGGTGAAATTCGCCATGGGATCGGTGGACGAGTAAACCCGATAGCAAGCTGCGCCGGGAACCTGTGCCCACTTGAGCACGAGCCCGCCGGCAACCTTTTCCAGGAAGACAGGAGCGGGTGTGGCCGGAGCGGGAAGATCGCCGACGGTGATCTGGCGTCCAAACACAGAGCCGTCATAAGGCTGCCAGACGCCTTGGATGGTGGGGTCTACGTAATAGGTTTCCACAAAATTGGAGTTGTAGAGGACGCCATTTAAATACCACTGTGATGGCCCCAGCTCCGAGATCAGAGCGAAGCGACTGCCGTGGATCCAGCCCGCATTGCGAACAAACTGGTCTGTGGTACCGCTTATAAAGGTGGTATTGCTCATTACGTTATAGTTGTAGAGGTCACCCTGAACGTAAATCTTAAAATGAACGCTGACCAAGGAGCCATAATTTTCCAGCCGCTCTGATACATACAGACTGGCTTCGCCGGGATAGTTCCCGATGCCCCCAGTGTTCACCATGTAATCGACGCTGTTATTGGAACCATTAAACTCAGCACTGTTGAAGGTCATCTGGTTGGCAGTGATGCCCTCCATATAAGTGCCATGTGGCATGGTTATATAGCTTGCGGGATAGGCATCGATAACGGCGTTTTTCAGATAACCTTCGTTGGAAAAAGTAAGCCCGAAGCCGTTTTCGCCATCGTGCATGATCAGGCTGTTGCCACCCAGATTGATCGCAGTCCGAGAGAAGTGGATATTGCATAATAAGCGGCATTCGCCATTTCCCGCCGCTGAAGTGATGCTAGTTCCATATGTGGAGGCTCCGGTCTCAGCCTGCCACAGGTAGTGGGGCCCGGGCGCAACCAATTCCAGCAGAGAAACATGAAATGCTGCATGGTTGTAAAAGCTACCGCCCAGATGGATGTTCATGGTTCCTCCGGCGGCATTGCCGATGGTGCCGTAGTTGTCCAGCCTGTTAGCTACATTCAGGTGTGTAGCACCATACAGTTGGCCATTATTGATCAGATTTTCGATGCTATTACTGTCACCCCGCAACGCCAGATGGCCATTGAAGGTCATGCGGTTGGCAGTGATGCTTCCCGTATAGCAATCTCCTCCGTTCATGCCTATATAGCTTGCGGGGTGAGCATCGATAACGGCGTTTTTCAGATATCCTTGGTTAAAATAAAGCCCGTATCCGTTTTCGCCATCGTGCATGATCAGGCTGTTGCCGCCCAGATCGATCAAAGCCCGCGAGAAGTTGATGTTGCTCAACAAACGTGATTCACCATATCCCGCCGTTGAGGTGATGCTTGTCCATATGGAGGCTCCGGTTTCAGCCTGCCACAGGTTATGGGGCCCGGGCGCAATCAATTCCAGCAGCCCGGCATTATATGCCCCGTAGTTGTAAAAGCTTCCGCCCAGATGGACGTTCAGGTATCCTCCGCCGCTGTTGTTCATGGTGCCATGGTTTTCCAGACGCTCTGAAATATATAGGTGGGGCGAGGGATAGGGACCTGTTAAAGTTCCGTTGTTCACCAGGCTGCCGATGTTGTTGTTGGCACCCAGAATACGTAAATTACCATTGAAGGTTATGTGGGTGGCAGTGATGTTTTCCACATGGCAATCTCCTCCGTTCATGCCTATATAGCTTGTGGGCAGGCCATCAATAACTGTGTTTTTCACATATCCCTCGTTAAAATAAAGCCCATAGGCGGATTCTCCATCATACATTTTCAGGCTGTTGCCGCCCAGATTGACAAATGCCCGCGAGAAGTTGAAATTGCTCAACAACTGTGATTCGCCATATCCTGCCGTCGAGGTGATGCTTGTTCCCCATACGGAGGCTCCGGCTTCAGCCTGCCACAGGTTATGGGGCCCGGGCGCAACCAATTCCAGCAGAGCAGCATTATATACCCCGTGGTTGTAAAAGCTGCCGCCCAGATGGATGTTCAGGGCTCCACCACCACCGTTGGCGATGGTGCCGAAGTTGTCCAGTCTTTCCGTTACATTCAGGTTTGAAGTGCCATACATCGGCGAGGTTAGAACAGATTGGTTGATCAGGTATCCGATAGTACAGGTACTCCAGATTTTGATGGTACCTACCAGCACCAGCTCATCGGCACTGACATTGTCCAGATAGGAGTCCGCATTTGTGTTCGGGTTGATAATGGAGGCACCGTTTCCGCCGGCGATCACGACGTTTGAGAGGGTGCAGTGGATGAGGGTGATGTGCCGGGTTTCACCGGTGTTCAGATGCAGGGTGGAGCCGCCCCAGTTGGAATTGACGCCACTCAGGTAGAGGTCACTTTGCATAATGACGGCACTGTCACTATTGGTGTCGGTGATACTCAGCGGGTGAAAGCTGGTTCCGGGGCAGTATAACGTTTGGTCTTGGATGCCAGCCAAGGTCAAGATGCAGTTATTCACGCTGCCGCCGCTGTGAATATTCCCGTAGCAAACCACTTCCAGAGTACCGGCACTGGCCCATCGGTTGATGCTGCCGTAGTTGACCAGGTCACCATTCACGATCAGCTTGCCGCTGAGATAACTATCCGATCCGTGCTGGAGTACGCCGCCGCCACTGATGGTCAGGTTTTGGCAGATGGATTCCGTCGCCGGCCAGACGGGGCCGTGGAGCATCACGTCGTCGAACGAAGTCGGTATCGATCCACCCGCCCAAGTTTCAGGGTTGTTCCAGTATCCACCATTCGCGGTGGAATGGACTAAATCTGCTGAACATGCCAGCCAGGCTGTCCAGAATACGATGATGATCATCATCACTAAAGGTGTTTTCATGATATTACCTCACTTGCTTTAAGATTTGGGCTATAGAAGTTGATAAGCCAAAATATGTCAAGTAAAATCTTGGTTGTTTTTTAATGTGAATCTGGTTCACGTAATGCCATTGTGCCACAATACAATAGGGATGCGGAATATCGGTGGGTGAGCGTCTGGGATGATGCTGAAAAACAGGTACGGACGGCTCGCTGTACAGTCGTCAGTCGTCAGTCGTCAGCCGCTGCGTCGTCCAGTTGTGAGTTGTGAGTTGTGAGTTGTGAGTTCTGGCGCTGGTTTCTGAGATGCGATTGCTTGCGGCTGAGATACGGACGACTCCGAAGCTCTTTTTTGGCCCACGAATTACACGAATATAAAAGAAGAAAGTCCACAGATGGACACGGATTAACACGGATTAAACGGCCAGCAGACGCAGGTACGGGCGCTCGCTGAAGCGCCGATGTAGGGTCGGTCGCCGGACCGACCAATCCCGTAGCCGGTGTTAGACGTAGCGCCGCCAGTTAGCGCAGCTTGCTTAAATAAAAGGAGCCAACCATGCGCATCCACATCACATTCACACACATCCACACCATTAGCGAAGCGACTGAAGACTGACTACTGACGACTTGGGAAGAGTCGGTACGGCTGACGCCGGTACCTTCGGTGCGCGGCGAGCGCCCGTACAAGTGACTACTTGCCGTTCGTGGACTTTTTTTGCTCAAGCTCAATTAGGGTGGATAAGAGCAAAGACACAAGAAAGCGTTCAAACACCTACTATTTTAGTAGGAGTTCATTTCTGCGCATGGGTGTCGGTAAAAAGCAGGTCTTTCTGAAATATTTGCCTGTTGGTCGGAAAAAAGTAACAGGAAAAGGCCTTTTTTGACCCACCTTAAAGCCGCTGTTTATGCGGCGTCCCTGCCCCGCTCCTGCTCGGCTCCTCCTCCATCGAGCAGGAACGGCATAGGATTGTAATAGGTTACACGTTTGGGCGGGGAAGGGCCAAGAAAGGAGGTGAACCTTTTCAAAAAGTCAAATGTTTCGATATATTCTCGGTTTTTCAGGGGTGATTAAGGGCGAAAATGCAAAGAAAAATCCCTTTAGTCTATTACCTCGATCTACATCACAGAACACACCTCTCGCCGAAGCGACCTATGCTGGCGCAGCTTGCAGTTTCTAAGGTAGCAACTTCACTGTAGTTAAAAACATCAAGCTTTGCTTGTTAGGGTCGCTTCGGCGTGCGACTGTACATGAAAAGCCAGCGGTAGCTGGCCATTTAATCTGTGTTAATCCGTGTCCATCAACCTGCGCAGCGACTGACGACTGACGACTGGCTACTGACAACTGCGACGAAGTCGCCCCGTTCGTGAAATTCGTGTAATTCGTGGGCAAATAAAGAGCTTCGGAGTCGTCCGTATCTCAGCCGCAAGCAATCGCATCTCAGAAACCAGCGCCAGAACTCACAACTCACAACTCACAACTCACAACTGGACGGCGAAGCGGCTGACGACTGACGACTGACGACTGACGACTTGGGAGGAGGCGGTGCGGCTAACGCCGGTACCTTCGGTGCGCGGCGAGCGACCGTACCGGGCTTTACAGCGCCTTTTTATACTCGATAAACTTCTGTTTCAGCGCCTCGTCTTTAAGCGCCAATATCTGGATGGCCAACAGGGCAGCGTTTTTGGCGCCGTTGATGGCCACGGTGGCTACCGGCACTCCGGGAGGCATTTGCACCACGCTGTAGAGGGCGTCGATGCCTCCCATTGTTTTGGAAGCCAGCGGCACTCCGATCACGGGCAAATGCGTATAGGATGCGATCACACCCGGCAGATGTGCTGCCATGCCCGCACAGGCGATGATCACTTCCACTCCTTCAGCGGCGGCATTTTGAGCCAGGCTCGCCGTTTCCAGAGGCTTACGATGGGCGCTGGAGATATGAAAGTCATACTGGACGCCAAATTCTGCCAGCACATCTTGGATAGGCTGGCAGATTTCGACATCGGATTTGCTACCTAAGATCACTCTAACTTTTGGCATTTACTTGTCTTAAGCCTCCGGTAAAATGGTGAGTGCTTCGTGGATGGCGTCTTTGTCTGTAGCGGTCAAAAACTTCTCCAACACATCGGTATTCATGATGAGTTTGGAGATGTAGCTCATGGAGAAGAGGTGCTGCTTGTCGTTGTGCAAGAGCAACATAAAGAAGATATTGACAGGTTTGTTGTCCGGAGCGTCAAAATCCACAGCTTCCACGCTTCTGCCGAAGAGGATGCTGGGAGTTTTGATCTTGGAGGGGTGGAGATGGCGGGGGTGAAGCAGCGCCACGCCGTTGCCGATAGCGGTGGAAATCAGCTCTTCACGCGCTACCACCACTTCATAGAGCCAACGTGCATCACGCACCAGCTTCAGCTCTCTTGCCTTTTCGCTGAGGATGCGGATGGCGTCGTATTTGTTTTCGGTCTCAAAATCCAGGAAGATGTTTTCCGGACGCATATACTCTTCAAAGTGACAGATGACACGCTTGAGTGCCAACATCTTTTCCTGGCGGTCATCGAGGTGTTCCAACCACTCGTTGAGGGAATCCTCGTCAATCTTGACGTTTTTCCCAACCATCTTGGTCTCAAAGACCTTGCTGTTGATCATCTCTTGGATGACCTTCTCAGATACTTTCAGTTTTTTGGCGGTTTCCGCAATGGAAATGTACTTTTTGGCCATTGATACCTCCTTTTTTGTATCGGCGATATTAGATAATTTTCGGTTTAAGTCAAGGTTTAACTTGACAAGGATATAGTTTTTTTTAGCCTTGCCTAATGGTCAAGACTTTTATTACTATCGCCTTGCTGTTAGTGGTACTTTTTGGGTGCTCATATTCTGTGTATTCAAACACTTACCCACACCTAAAAAAAGTTAGAATAGCAGCATTTGAAAACCGAAGTTCGAGCTTTGAAATCGGAGAAAATGTCTTCTCCGGGCTCAATTTGCAGTTTCGAAACGATGGCCGGCTCAAGCCGGTCACGCAGGACCCGGACTGCCTTATCGAAGGTGTGATCTTTAGCTTTGAGGAAAACATCCACAGCTATGATGCCAACAACAAAATTCAGGACTACCGGCTCACGCTGAGCTTGAGCATCAATTTTACCGATTTGAGCAAAAACGAGACGATCTGGGAAAATAAAGCGCTGTCGCTGAGCCAGACCTACGCCGTGGGTCAAGCCGCCACCAGCAAAAACAAGAGCCGTGAGGAAGCTACCGATGCACTCATCAAAGACCTCTTTAACACCATCATCCAAAACAGCCTCGAACGCTGGTGAGATGCGGCTGAATCGCTATCTTGCCCTGCACGGCTATAGCTCGCGCCGCAAGGCTGAGGAGCTGATCAAAGCCGGCCGCGTCAGCCTCAATGGCGAAATCTGCACCGAGCTGGCCACAAAGGTTGATCCCGCAACTGACAAGGTGAGCGTGGACGGGATGGAAATCAAGAGCAGCGGCGAAAAGCTGTATCTGATCCTCAACAAGCCCAAAGGCTACGTGGTCACGCATAGCGATGAAATGCAGCGCCCCACCATCTTTGACCTGCTGCCGCCCGAGGCAAAAGGCATGAATTATGCGGGCAGACTGGACAAAAACTCCGAGGGCCTGCTGCTGCTCACCAACGACGGCGAGCTGATCAACCGGCTCACACATCCATCCTTCAAAGTGGAAAAGGTTTACAAAGCCGTCATCACACCGCCGATCAACAAGAAAAGCATCCAAATGTTGCGTCAGGGAGTGCCGATCCAGGCGGGAACCACTGCACCCGCAGGAGTGTTTGTAAAAGAACAAAAAGAGGGCAGCATGGTGCTCAAAATAGTGATCTACGAAGGACGCAAACGACAGATACGTCAGATGATAGAAGCCGTGGGCTCCAAGGTGATGAATCTCAAAAGACTACAATTTGGGCCGATTACGCTCAAAAACCTGCCCTTGGGGCATTGGCGTCCGCTCACGCCCGGCGAAATCAGAAGTTTAAAATCAATCAGCGAGGTACGGTCGTTAGATGAAGCGACCAATCCTGTAGCCGGCTCATCCCGATACAAGCGAAGCTTGCACAAAACTACAGCCAATACCCGTACTCCCAGCGCTACAGCGAGCGCCCGTACAGTGAAGAATAAGGACAATAAATGAAAATAGCTCTCATAGGAAAACCCAAAAGCGGTAAAAGCACCGTCTTCAACGCACTCTCCGGACTCAGCGTCTCCACCGACAAATACGCTCCCGCAGCCACGGAACCCAATATCTGCGTGGTGCCGGTATTGGATGAGCGCGTGAGCCGGCTCTCCGAAATCTATAAACCCCAAAAGACTATCTATGCCAATATCGAGTTTCGGGATTACCCCGGCATCTTTGGTGGGCAGATAGACAGCAAAGAAAACACCCTTTACAACGACATCAAGACCTGCGAGGGCTTTGCCTTGGTGATAAGGAACTTTGCCGATGACGAGCTGGACAGCCTGATCGGCGAAGTGCAGCCTCTGCAAGACTTTGAATCCTTTGAAGAAGAGATGATTCTCAACGATCTCATCTTGGCGGAAAAGCGCTTGGAGAAGATCCATCTGGACTACAAACGCGGCGTGAAGACTCCCGCTATCCAACTGGAGGAGAAGGTCTTGGAGCAAATCTGTGAGCATCTGCGGGAAAATAAGCCCCTGCGCACACTCGAGCTCAAAGAAGAGGAAGCCAAGAGCCTCAAAGGCTTTGCCTTCTTCAGCGCCAAACCACTGATGGTGATCCTCAACAGCGATGAGGACGGATTTGGCAAAAATGAGGAGATGATCCGGGCTTTTGAGGCTAAAGGCATCATGGCGATTGAGATAGCGGGTCGCTTTGAGGAAGAACTGGCCAAGCTGGAAGACGAGGAAGCGCAGATGTTTATGGAGGATATGGGTATCCAGAGCTCGATCAAAGACCGGCTCATCCACCAAAGCTATCTGATGATGGGCTACATCAGCTTTTTCACCGTGGGCGAAGACGAGGTGCGCGCGTGGACTATTGTCAAAGGCGATAATGCGCTCACCGCTGCGGGCAAGATTCATAGCGATCTGGCGCGGGGCTTTATCCGGGCGGAATGCTTTAACTATGAACAGATTCTGGAGCACGGCAGCGAGAAAGTGCTCAAGGAAAAGGGGCTCTTTCGCCTTGAGGGCAAGAATTACCTCGTTCAAGATGGCGAAATCGTGCATATCCGTTTCAACGTGTGAGGCAACATGGCAAAGAAGAAGCAAAAAACCTCCTCAAGCAAGCCAAAACCCTGGCTGAACAGACTGATCAGCGCCGTCATCTTTATCGTCTGTTTTCTGATGGTTTTGGCGCTGGCCTACGGGCCGAAATCGTTGGACGACGATTGGAAGCATCTGCAAAGTGCGGCAGGCTTTGCCGGCTGGTTTTCCTCAGAGACCCAGAATCTGGTGGGTGTCTTTGGCATCCTGATGGGCAATCTCTGCGTTTATCTCTTGGGCTATGTCTTTTCACTACTGTCCTTTATCCTCATCGGCATCATCGCTTTGCTCTACTTTTTGGAGCCGCAAACGCCCAAAGGCCGGCAAAAGCTGCTGCTCTTTCTCATCGTGATCTTCCTCTTGCAAATCCTTCTCTCTCATAATGCGGGCAGCGCGGGCTATGGCATCCTGCCCGGGGCGCTTTACAGCTTGCTGACGGCTGTTTTCAGCAGTTTGGGCACCACGATCATCCTGATCACGGCCATCGTATTGAGCGTGATCCTGATTTTGGAGTGGCAACGCCTCAAAACCTGGTCGCTGGCGCTGATGCAGAGCTTTACGCAGCGTGAGCCAAAGGTCAAGCCGGAAAAGCCTACCATCAATCAGGATGTGCCTGCACCCGCTGTAAAAGAGGAAGAGCAAAAAGATAGCACACCCGTCATCCATGGTCATGAAGATACGCCGCCAGTAGAGCCAGAAAAGGAAGCTCCTGCCAAGAAAAAGGAGGAGCCAAAGAAGGAAAAAACCAAGGCAGAGGGCGATAGACACGAGTATGTGATCCCGTCGATCAACGACTTTTTGGAGAGTCCGGTCAAGCTTTCGGAGAGCGACCGGAAGGAGATTGAGGCGCAGATTCTTTCTACCAGCAGCCTGCTGAAGGATAAATTGGCGGAGTTTGGTATTGAGGCGGAGGTGCGCAACGTCAATATCGGCCCCATCATCACTCAATATGAGCTGGAGCCGGCTAAAGGCGTGAAAGTCAATAAGTTTGCCTCGCTGGCCGATGATCTGGCGCTGGCGATCAAGGCACGCAGCATCAGGGTGCAGGCGCCTATTCCCGGACGTGGGCTGATCGGCATTGAAATCCCCAACCACACCCGCGATATGATCTACCTCAAAGACCTACTGCTCTGCGAGGAAATGAAGAGTGCCAAGAGTAGGCTGATGTTTGGTTTGGGAAAAGACATCGCCGGCAAACCGGTGGTGACCGACCTCTCCAAAATGCCGCATCTGCTGATCGCCGGTGCGACGGGAAGCGGTAAAAGTGTCTGTATCAACACTATCATCATGAGCCTGATCTTGCGCAGTACGCCGGATGAGGTGAGATTGCTGCTGATCGACCCCAAAAGGGTGGAATTGGCGGGCTATAACGAGCTGCCGCACCTGATCGGCAACGTGGTCACCGAGCCGGATGATGCCTTAGAAAATATGTTCTGGGCGGTGCGCGAGATGGAACGCCGCTATGAACTGCTGCAGGAAGCGAAGGTGAGAGATTTGGCGGGCTATAATGAGAAAGCGCTGCGTGAAAAGGAATTGGAGCTGGAACCGCTGCCGGCCATCGTGATTATCGTGGATGAATTTGCGGATCTGATCATGACCAGCGGCAAGGAAATCGAGCTGCCGATCACACGCTTGGCACAGATGGCACGTGCGGTGGGTATTCACCTGATCTTGGCTACGCAACGGCCTTCCATCAAAGTGATTACGGGTATCATCAAGGCAAACTTCCCGGCACGCATCGCCTTCCAGGTGTCATCGAGGGTGGATTCTCGCGTGATCTTGGATATGATCGGTGCGGAAAGGCTTCTGGGACTGGGAGATATGCTATTCTTACCGCCCGGTAAAGCTATGCCCATCCGCATCCACGGCGCCTACGTGAGCGATAGCGAAATCGCCCGAGTTTGCGATTTTCTGGCCATGCAGCCCAAGCCGGAGCTGGACTTCTCGCTGCCGGAAGAGGGCAAAAGCGGCTTTAACATGTTTGATTACGACGATGAGCTCTTCCCGGAAGCGGCGATCGTGGTGGTGAGAACCAATACGGCGTCGGTGTCTATGTTGCAGAGGCACTTCAAGATAGGCTATGCACGGGCGGGGCGTCTGGTAGACCTGCTGGAACGAGCGCATATCGTGGGGCCGCATGCGGGCTCCAAATCGCGCGATGTTTTGGCCAGCCGCGATGATCTGATCCGGTTGGGGTTTATCAGAGAAGAGGAGTAAAGCAATGAAACCCAAGTTTTTAATCACACTAATCATTATCTTGGTGGCTTTGAGCTTGAATGCGATGAAGTCTGGAGAACTGTATCAAAAGATCAGTTCAGCCTACAAAAGCATCTCCAGCTATCAGGCTAAGGTGACGCAAACTAACTACTTTGCGGAGCTGAAGTCCACCATCAACTACACTGGGAATATGTACTTTACGCCCGGACGGCTGCTGATGCACTTTGATAAGCCGTCCACGCAGAGGATGCTGATCGAAAAAGGCAAATTCACGCTCTATGATGCCGGTTCCAACACCATCTACACCTCGGAGATTGTGGAGCAATACCAGCGCATGAATCCTCTGGAACTGCTGCAGCTCTATTGGGGGCGCTCCACCGTGAGCGTAAAGAAGGGCAAAGGTGAGCTGATGACAGTGGATCTGAAGCCCAAGAAGGATGCCATGCTAACGAGTATTTCGGCTACTGTCAACAGCAAGACCGGCATCATCCAAGCCTTGAGCTACAAGGCACATAGCGGCAACACGGTGAAATACAGCTTTTCTGGTATCAAGATCAATCAAGCCATCGCCGCATCGGTGTGGAACTTTCAGTATCCCAAAGATGCGCAAAGGATAACGGATTAACATGATAGCACTCATCATGGCTGGGGGTGTGGGAACCCGGTTTTGGCCGGCCAGCACCCGTTCTTTTCCCAAGCAGTATCTGCCCATCTTGGGCGATAAGTCCATGATCCAGGTGACCTTCGAGCGTCTTTTACCCCTGATTCAAGCGCAGGATATCTATGTGGTGACTTCCCAAGATCAGGTGCATTTGGTGAAAGAGCATCTGCAGGAAATGCCCGAGGAGAATATCATCGTCGAGCCGGTGGGCATGAATACCGCTCCCTGTCTCGCACTCAGCCTGTCCTATCTCGGCAGACGCTACCCTCCTGATACGGCTATGGTTGTGCTGCCCGCGGATCATTATATTCGGGATACCAAGAGCTTTCTCAAGAGCCTGAAAGTGGCTGAAAAAGCGGCGGCTAAGGGGATGCTGGTGACCTTTGGGATCAAACCGAGCTATCCGGCTACCGGATATGGCTATATCCAAGCGGGAGAGGAGCTTGAGCTGGGCATTCAAGCTGTGCAGCAATTCAAAGAAAAGCCGGATCTGCAGACGGCGATCTCCTTTTTACAGCAGGGCAATTTCTACTGGAATTCGGGGATGTTTTGCTGGACTTTGGAGACGCTCAAGCGGACTTTTGCTTCCTATCTGCCGGAGGCTTTATCGTTGGCAGGGACGATCACGGAAGCCAGAGAAGCCGGAGCTGAATCTAAGGATGAGCTTTATTTTCAGATGCCGAAGCTGCCCATAGATATCGCCATCATGGAAAAGGCAGCCAACCGGGCAGTGATCCCAGTGGATTATGGCTGGAGCGATGTGGGCAGTTGGGAAGCTTTGGACAATCTTTCTGATAAGGATGAGGATGGCAACAGCTTCAAGAGTGGAGGCCTGGCGCTGAATAGCAAGGATAACTACGTGCATACCAGTAAGTTCACAGCATTGATCGATGTGGAAGACCTCTGCATCGTGGAGGGGAAAGACGCCTTGCTCATCTGCCCTAAGCGGAGCAGTGAATCGGTGCGGCAGCTTGTGGACTTGCTGAAGAAAGAGAAACACGATGAATTACTATAGGAGCTAAGAAGATGGATAGGAAGACTTTTGAATACTTGTTTAATAAGGTGCGCGGCGCATCCAAAGAAGAGATCATGAAACATGCCAAGCTGTCTGAAGATGAGTATGACAGCATGGAAGGAAGCTTTGAAGAACAGATAAAAGAAATCCAGAAAGATAGGGAGAAGGCAGCGGACATCGGGCCTGAATTTGTGAGGCTAACCCGCTATCTCTACGGCAAAACCAGCGATCAACAAAAGGGAGTGCACCGTCCGGATGCGATCAAGGAAATCAAGGGTGAAAGCATTGCCTTGCCGGCGGTGGACAAGATAGAGAAGCCCAAGCTCAGCCTCTATGATGCGATCCAAAATCGGCGCAGCACCCGTCAATACAGCGATGAGCCTTTGAGCAGGGATGAGCTGTCCTTTTTGTTCTGGGCGGGCTTTTGGGTTAAAGACTTGAAATCCACCGAAAGGGTTGAATTTACCCTGCGCAATGTGCCTTCTGCGGGAGCGAGACATCCGCTGGAATGCTACCTGCTGATCAATAAGGTGCAGGGGATTGAGGCGGGCTTGTACCACTACCATCCTGTGAAGCATGAATTGGTTAGGTTAGAAAAAGATGCCGATATAGCCAATCAGGTATATGAGGCGGCTATGGGACAGGAAATGGTAACCAAATCAGCGGTGACCTTTATCGTGAGTGCCATCCCGCAGCGCACCGCCTGGAGATATGTCCAGAGAGCCTATAGGTATCTCTATCTTGATGCCGGGCATGTGGGACAGAACATCTCGCTTGCCTGTGAAGCTATCGGTGCCGGCGCTTGCATGATCGGAGCCTATCAGGATGAGGCGATGAATGAGGTGATTGGTGTAGATGGCAGAGAGGAGTTTGTGATCTACGCCTTCAGCGTGGGGAAAAAGCCTGCTGATACTTCAGTTTGATACGTAACAGGGGAAGTCGACCACTTCCATTTTGTAGATCGCTTCGGCACCAAATTCCGGCCAGAGGAAGAGCTCAAACTTGGTCACATGCGTGGAGAGATAGGCCGACACGCCACCGGTTGCCACCAAATAGAGGGCTTGGTGTTGCTTGATTGCTTCTTTGACAGTGGCGGAACGCTCGCCTTTGCCGATCATCACCTTGAGTCCGTGCTCCAAGAGAGTGGGAGTGTAGGTATCCATACGTGAGGAAGTGGTGGGGCCGATGGCACCGCAGATTTTACCGGGTGGGATCGGTGAAGGACCACAATAGAAGATGGCGGTTTCGCTCAGGGGTAGAGGTAGAGGTTTCCCTTGCTGGATGAGGTCAACTAAGCGCCGGTGAGCTTTATCACGGGCGGTATAGAGTGTGCCGGTGAGCAGGACTTTATCGCCTGGGGAGAGGCTGAGAATGTTCTCAGAGCTGAGGGGGAGGGAAATCTTGTGTGTCTTCATGGCAGGTCTCGATGTTTCACGTGAAACCTCAGAGGGTGAAACTGGTATGCCGGTGGGCGTGGCAATCCAAATTGATCGCCAAAGGCAGGGAAGCAATATGACAGGGAGCGGTGAGAATCTGAACGGCCAAAGCGGTAGGCCCGGCACCCATGCCCATCACTCCTTTACCTTGCCTGTTGATCTCACTCAAGATCTTCTTTTCTAACTCAGCATACCTAGGATCGGGGTGTTCTCTGCCTGTGGGTTCCAACAATGCCTTCTTCGCCAAGATTGCCGAGCTCTCAAAATTACCACCCAAACCGATACCCACGATTACGGGCGGACAGGGCTGACCTCCCACACCCACCACATGCTCTACCACCTTAGCAACTATCCCATCCACATCGGTTGAAGTGGGAAGCATGTAGTGAGCGGCCATATTCTCGGCACCGCCACCTTTCAAGGCCAGCTTCACCTTCAAACCTTCACCCGGGACCACCTCCCAATGAATGACAGGTGCAGCTCGATCCTTGATGATCTTTCTCTCAAAGAGCGGTTCCTCCACCAGGCTGTGCCGCAGGTGATACTTCCGCCAGCCCTCCTCAAGAGCCGACTCGATCGTGCTGAGGATATCGTCTCCACAGAGGCATAAGTCTTCACCTTTTTCGATGAACAGCACCGGTGTGCCGGTATCCTGGCAGCAGGGCAAGCCTTCAGCACAGGCGATGTCCGCATTTCTCAGGATCGTCTGTAGCATATCCTTGGCTAAGGGGTGAGTCTCATTTGCTTCATATTCACGGATCAGTTTTAGTACCCTCTCATCCGGACGGCAGTAAATCTGACCCAGAGCCTCCACTAACTTCTCATACAAGAGTGCTGAATCGATAAAAAGGACGTTTTTCATTTAAGCCACCAAATCTCGCTTTAAACAGCTTCCGGCCTCAAACCCGTCTTTGGATATTGACCTCATCCTTTTCGCCTCTTTAAAAGGTATTTTAGCAGCAGGTCATTCAGGGGGATTTCGGTGTGAACGGGGTTGTATTCGATCTGGTAGTGCTGAAATCCCTCTCTCAATTCTGTCAGATGAGCCTCATAATTTCGCAGATATTGCTTGCGGATTTGCCAGGGTGTAACGATGATCTTCTCGCCCGTCTCGCTATCCACAAATTGGGTTTCACGTCTAAATTTGAATTCCGCCTCGTCCTTATCCACGATATGGAAGATCAAGACCTCATGTTTTTGGATGCGAAAGTGTTTGAGCGCTTTGATGATCTCGGCTGGCTCGTCCAAGAGATCGGAGATGAGGATGACAAGGCTGCGTTTATTGAGTGAGGCGGCGATGGAGTGCAGTGCAGCGCTGATGTTTGTTCCGCCGGCAGCTTCCAGATGCACCAAGGCGGCGAAGATTTGAGGCAGATAGGCCTTATATGCCTTGGGTGCCATCCTGAGGCTCACCTCCTCGTTGAAGGTCACCAAGCCCACGGCATCCTTTTGCGAGATCATCAGCCAACTGAGCGCAGCGGCTAAACGCCTGGCATAATCCATCTTACTGCCGCTACCGGAATCGTAGAACATAGAGCGGCTGTGGTCAAGCAGGATCATGCAGCGGAGGTTGGTTTCCTCTTCGTAGCGTTTGACGTAGTAGCGGTCGGTGCGGGCGACGATCTTCCAATCTATATCTTTGAGCGGTTCACCGTCGTTATATTCACGGTGATCGGAAAATTCTACGCTAAAGCCGTGATAAGGGCTGCGGTGTAATCCCACCAAAAAGCCTTCCACGATGCTTTTGGCAAAGAGTTGCAGCTTCTTCAGCTTAGCTGCGCTCTCATCCGTGAAGATGCTCATTCTTTGTCTTTCGGTTTATAGAGCAGGGCAAAGGGGATGATGACTGCGTAGACCAAACTGAGGATGAGCGGCGAGATAACGATGTCGTTCATGGCCATGATAAAGTAGCCCACGACCAAGAGGACGGCGGCGATGATCAAAATCAGGAAGTTGACCTTGCCGAGGTTGAGCTTATCCATATAATTCTCCTTTATCTAAACGTTATGATAGATTTCCAGAAGCTGCTGTCGCACTTGCTGAGAGAGTTCAGCTCTGGATTTACTGGCATCAAATGCTATGGCTGGGCGCACGGTGATTTCCACCTCGAAACGGTGTCCCATCATGCTGAGAAAGTGGGGCATGAAATCCATATCCCCATACCAGCAGACGAGCTGATGGTTGTCTCTGCCAAAGGGTTGCCTGTCGATATGCGTATACTTGATGCAGACGGGCAGGATGGGGCATTGCGCTTCCACGGCCACTTGGAAGAGGCTGGAGCGGAAGTCTTTGATGGTGCTGCCGTCCGTGCTGGTTCCTTCCGGGAAGAGCACCACCTTAAATCCTTCCCTGATGGCTTGGGCAAATCGCTTGATTTCTTGAGGCAGTGAGACGGGTTTATCCCTTTCGGTATAAAGACTTCCACCCACTCGCGTGATGCTGCCCAAGAAGGGAGTATTGCCCATTTCCACGCTGGTGATAAAGCTGGCAGGCTGTTGCCAGGAAAGCAGCAGGATGTCCATGTAAGAGCAGTGGTTAGCCACCAGCAGATAGCTTTTATCCCGCATCTGAGCCAGGTTTTCGCCACCGTGCAGCGTCACATGGAAATTGAGCTCTTTGGCGATGATGCGGCTCATGGTGCTGGTGTATTTGACCGCACGCTTACGCCAGCTCGTCCGGTTGCGGCAAAATTTAAACAGAATCCAGGCCCAGATATGATAAATCAAAAAAGTGACCAACACTAAAGCTGTCTGGGGCAGATTCTTGAGTTTCATCTTTCTAAGAGGCTAATCCTGGCCAAATTTACGGTTGTATTTATCGCCGATATCCTGCACCTTGAGCAGCGTGAGGAAGTCGATGCAGCGGAAATCACGGTCTAAAGCGGGCACTCCACAGACCTTGGCTCCCACTTTGAGGTAGGACTTGAGCAGAGGCGGGATCTGATCTTTGTGGATGTGCAGGTCTTCCCGGGGTGCCAGATGCGGCTTCTTTCTCACCCTTCTCAGGTGAGCGCTCATGCCGGGAACCTTGAATTTCCCTTTAGGGCGCACCCGATGGTCGTGAGTGAGGTGGCCTTCGTTTTTGAGGTAGTGATAGATGCCTTTGATCTCTTCTTTATCCATGGTTTTGATGCTGGAACAGCCGAAGAGATAATGAGTTTGGCTGGCTTGGATGTAGGCGTGAATGCCTTCCCACAAGAGGGCGATGGTGACGCCGTTGCGGTAGTCCTTGTGAACGCAGGCACGTCCCAGCTCCAGTTTATTGCCGGGCAGTCCTTTAAGCATCCGCTTCATATGGAATTCGGTGGCGGTATACCAGCGTTTGGTGTGCAGCGAGGATTGGAGTCTGTAGGTGCCGATCACCAGATCCTTGTTTTTGTCGATAATGAGCAGATGGTCACATGTTTTATCAAAGCGGTCGATGTCGTAGCCGCTTCTGGTCGTTTTTTTGAGCAGTTCCTCCAAAAAGACTTCGTGTCTCAGTTTCAGGGCGGCGCGCAGCTCCTCATTACTATCCGCTGTTTTCACGATGTAATTTCGCTTTTCGATGTAGATGTTAATGTGGGCACGGAAGTCCCTCAGGCGCGAATTGCGCAGGAAGAACCTTGGCATCTTCAAGGGCTTAGTCAGTGTCATTTCCGTCATTTATGTGATCCCCCATAGTTATTTCGTCTTTCTGCAGGATACAAAATAGAGGCGGGGATGTTGTCAATATCATTTTTATTAACAGAGTCTGGAACGCTTTGTGCATCCCGTGCGCCGGCTTGCCTGTCTGACCGCAGCATCAGAAGTCCACCGTTCTGTATCTTTCCCGCTCTTGATCACGCTTTTTGATGCTGTCGCGCTTGTCAAAAGTGTGTTTTCCCTTGGCCAAGGCGATGATCACCTTGCACAGCCCCGCCTCGTTGATGAAGACCTCCAGCGGGATGAGCGTCATGCCTTGCTCTTCCACCTTGGTTCTCAGGCGTCTGATCTCGTGACGGTGCAGCAGCAGCTTGCGCTTGCGCTCCGCTTCGTGATTGAAGTAGGCACTCTTTTCCCAAGGGCTGATGTGCAGGTTCAAAAGCCAGCATTCATCGTTGATGATGCGGGCATAGCTATCCTTGAAGTTTACCGCTCCGGCGCGGATGCTCTTGATTTCGGTTCCTTTGAGCACGATTCCCGCTTCATACTTCTGCACGATGTAATAGTCGTGCGTGGCGCGCCGGTTTTTGATCGAGATCACAGCCCGAGCTCCTCTCGGATCAACTGCGCATAGCGTCCGGCGGTCTGCAGCAGTTCCGCCTCATCGAGATTGACCAAACGCTGCTCTTTCACCACCTGCCTGCCCGCCACAAAGACGTCTCGAATCTGGCGGGAATTGGTGGCATAAACGAGCTGTGATGCCGGCTCATAGAGCGGCTGGCTGTTGAGTGACTGCGTGTCGATGATGAGGAAGTCTGCATCCTTGCCCACTTCCAAAGAGCCGCGCCGTTCCTCCACGCCCAAAGCCTTGGCAGCGTTGATCGTGACCAATTTCAGCGCCTCGATGGCAGGCAAAAAGGCAGGGTCGTGATTGAGCGCTTTGTGCAGTTTGGCGGTGTTGGAAAGCTCACCCAGCAAGTCCAGATCGTTGTTACTGGCCACGGAGTCTGTGCCCAAGGAGAGGTTGATCCCGTGCTCCAGATAGCTCTTGATGGGCGCCAAACCGGAAGCCAATTTCAGGTTGCTGTCCGTGCAGATGCCGATGGAGACAGGCTTTTGTTGCAACACTTCCATCTCGCTGGAGTCCACATGAACCCCATGCGCCAAGAGGCATTTTGCCTCAAAGAGGCCGAGGTCGTTCAGATAGTGAACCGGTCTTTTGCCGTGTTCGCTCAGGCAGTTCTCCACTTCCGCCGCCGTTTCGCTGAGGTGGATGTGGATCAGCAGACCGTGCTCCAGAGCAGCATCTGCGCAACGCTTGAGCATCTCGCTTGAGCAGGTGTAGATGGAGTGCGGCGCCAGACTGAAATCCACCAAAGGCTGATCCCGAAATTGCTCTTCATATTTGAGCACAAAAAGAGAAGGACGGTAATCCGCACCCATTTTAGCCTCGATCACGGCTTCCGAGATCAGGGCGCGCAGACCGGCTTTGCTGCAGGCTTCGGCGATGGCGCTCATCTCAAAATACATGTCGTTGGTCATGGTGATGCCGCTTTTCAGCATCTCACCTGCGCCGAAGAGCGTGGCGTCATAGATGAAGCTTTTGCTCAGCAGCCTTGCTTCCAGAGGCCAGATGTAGTGATTGAGCCAGATGTCCAGCGGCAGGTCATCCGCCAAGCCCCGAAACCAGCTCATGGGCAGATGGCTGTGCGTGTTGATCATTCCCGGCATCACGATGCAATCGTGCGCATCCACACTCTGAAGAGCCTGCCAATCGTGCTTGCCTTGCGCTGCGATGGCGCTGATCTTACCATCCGTCACGATCAAATCGTGCTCCCGGTAGATGTTCAAATCCGCATCCATGCTGAGGATGGTGGCACCGGAGATGATCAGATCAGCGCGTTTCTTCAACTGGATTCTCCTATCTTCCGCGCTGCGTCTTTGGCCTCAAAAACGCCACAGGGAGTGATGATGCCGTCTATATATTCGGCGGGTGTGATGTCAAAAGCGGGGTTCAGAGCGGGCGAACCGAGGTTGGCTAACCTCAGACCCTCAAATTCGGTGATCTCCTCTGGGTCTCTGAATTCTATGGGGATGTCCGAGCCTTTGGGACAGTAAAGATCGAAGGTGCTGAGCGGTGCGGCGATGTAGAAGGGAACCTCGTGCACCTTTGCCAAAACGGCTTTTTCGTAGGTGCCGATCTTGTTGGCGATGTCGCCATTGGTGCAGATTCGGTCTGCGCCCGTGATCACGATGTCGATCTCGCCCTGCGAAAAGTAATAGCCCGCAGCATTATCGGCGATGATGGCATGCGGGATGCCTTCCTGTTGCAGTTCCCAAGCGGTGAGCCGCGCTCCCTGCAAGCGGGGACGCGTCTCGTCCACATAGACGAAGAGGTCTGGATTCTTGGCAAAAGCAGCCCGAATCACAGCCAAAGCGGTTCCGTGATCCACCGTCGCCAAAGCACCCGCATTGCAATGAGTGAGGATCTTGGCGCCGGGTGTGATCAACGAGGCGCCCATCTGACCGATCTTAAAACACTCATTCACCACCCGCTCGGCAAACTCTTCCGCCGCAAGTAGCGCCACCTTTTTGGCATGCTCGAGATTGGGGATAAACTTGATCGTGCTCTCATAGACGTGATCAACGCCGCTGCGCAGGTCGATGGCCGTGGGACGGCAACTGCACAGCTCTTCATGTGCCTTGCGCAAGGTTGCCCGAAAGCCGGAATCCGGAGCGTTCAGCGCCGCCAAAGCCATGCCATAGGCACCCGCCACACCGATCGCTGGAGCACCACGCACAGTCATCACGCGGATGGCTTCCATCACATCCTCATGATCGGCAAAAGCCTTGATCTCAAACTCAAAAGGCAGCTTGTTCTGATCTATCATCAGCAGTTGACCCTCTTCAAACCAGACGCTCCGATAATCCCTGTTGTCTATCTTCATTTATTAGTTCCTTGGTTATTAGATTAGTTCGCCATCTCTGTGGAAGGGCGCTTTTTAGTCAAGAGTTTTCTCTGGACGGGGGCGAGCTTCGCTCGCAGTTGTGAGTCGTCAGTTGTGAGTCGTCAGTTGTGAGTCGTCAGTCGTCAGCCGCTTCGCTATTGGTAGAGCTGGATATGCTTTGTGGTAAAGTCCGGTAGGTGCGGCTAAGGCCGGTACCTTCGGTGCGCGACTAACGCCCGTACCAGCACTGTGGTCGGTCCGGCGACCGACCCTACATCGACCGACCGTACATGAAAAGCCAGCGTCTACTGGCCATTTAATCCGTGTTAATCCGTGTTCATCAGTGGACTTTCTTCTTTTAAATTCGTGCTAATTCGTGTAATTCGTGGATGAAAGAACGAGCTCCACCGCGTCCTCGATCTTCGCCGCAGAGCACACCCATCTACACCACCAGCGCAGCGACTGACGACTGACGACTGGCTACTGACGACTGCGACGAAGTCGCCCCCTTTTCCTATAAACACACACCAAACACCTACTATTTTAGTAGGAGTTCATCCCATCGGCTCCGACTCCCGAAAAATGAGCTGTTTCTGAAAATATTGACTTCAGCACGGGAAAAAGTAACGGGGAACAGCCGTTTTTGACCCCCCATAAAGCCGCTGTTCATGCGGCGTCCCTGCCCCGCCCCTGCTCGGCTCCTCCTCCATCGAGCAGGAACGGCATAGGATTGCAGTAGGTTACACGTTTGGGCGGAGAAGGCCCCAAAAAAGAGGTGAACCTTTTCAAAAAGTCAAATGTTTCGATATATTCTCGGTTTTTCAGGGGTAATTAAGGGCGAAAATGCAAAGAAAAATCCCTTTAGTCTATTACCTCGATCTACATCACAGAACACACCTCTCCCCGAAGCCGCTCACAACTGGCAACTTAGTGGTAGCCAGCGGTAACTGGCAATTTAATCTGTGTTAATCCGTGTCCATCAACCTGCGCAGCGACTGACTACTGACGACTGGCTACTGACAACTGCGACGAAGTTGCCCCGTTCGTGCAATTCGTGGAAAAACCAAAAAAACCTCTGAATGCGGTTTCAGCGCATCTGGTTAAGGTCATGAGAATAAAGATGATCTCACAAATTTCCAAAAGTGCGATTCTTAACTTGACAAAAAACCCAACCCCTCAGACAATGGCGCCGTATGCGTTTTTGACCTGAAGAAGGGCTGATAACGTATGACACGACAAGGAGTATTATTATGAAGAAGCTAAGTTTAATTTTCGTTCTGGCACTGGCTGTGGTGGCCGGTGTCGCCCAGACGCAATTTACGGCTACCTATACCTTTGGTACAGGTGGCAACGTGCAGTCATTTGCCTATAACGGCAGTCCTATCGGTGGGATAAATCCGGGTCCTATGGTGAAACAAGGGGTAACCACTGTAAGCAGTGACGGCAACTTTAGAGCCTCAGGTTGGCCTACAGATCCGTGGAGCGACACGGGCAAATACATTGGTTTCACCATCTCTGCCAAACCAGGTTATAAGTTTACTATCAATACCATTACATTTGGCATCGGTAGGAATGCCGATGGGACAAGATATACCGAGTGGAGAGGTAGTAACAACAACTATGGTAGTTCAAGTGTACTCACAAGCTATACTGTGGTTCCGGGCATAACTTATCATTCGTCCGGATTATATGCTAAAATGTTAGAAAATCCTGACTTGGACTATGGTTGGACTGGTATCGGCATCACAATTCCAGCTATTGCTGCCTATCAGAATGTTACCACAAGCTGCGGTTTCAGAATGTATATGTGTGGTGCTGAAACTTCCTCAGGAACCGCCGGCCTCCAGGGCCCCATCACCATCACGGGTACCTATTCCTATATTCCTTCGGTCGAGGTTTCTACAACTCAGCTCACCGGCTTTACTTATCAGCAGGGCAGTGGCCCTTCACCAGCTCAGAGCTTCACCGTGACTGCATCCGGTTTGTATGCAAACCATTCGGTTCTCGTTACCGCATTGGGCGGCTATGAAGTGAGTTTAACAGAAAATGGTGACTATAAAACTATGTTGAACGTGCTTAGTGATGGCAATGGCAATGTAGCTTCCACACCTGTTTATGTGCGTTTGGACCCGGGGTTATTTGCAGACACCTACAACTGTTTTGTCACAGCGGGCTATTATGCTGCAATACAGGGTAGTAGCCCTCCTGAGAATTTTAATATAGAAAAGACTATTGACTGCTTTGGCACAGTCACTCAGTCACCCGAATACTATGTGGCTTTTGAAAAGGATTATGAGACAAAAACATACATCGGATCCGGAACAGTTCTCTTGGGCACTAATGAACTAAACGGCGGGCTTACTTACGGGCTGAACTGGAATATGACAGATGCCTTGATTGGAACCAATTCGGACAATGTTATCAATGGCAAAAGAAGTGCACGGCTGAATGGCTTAGGGTCCATGACCATGACTCAGGATAAACCCAACGGTGCTGGTCTGGTATCCTTCTGTTATCGTCGCTATGGTACCGACAATCAGGTGGCCTGGAAGGTGGAATACAGCACTGATCAAGGGACTTCCTGGACGCAGATAGGTAGCACTTTTACCGCCATACAACCTCCCAACCCCAGAGTAATAGAGACCTTCAGCGCAAACATCAATAAATCCCGTCCCGTGCGTATCCGTATCGTAAGAGCTTCGACAGGTGGCAGCACTACGGATAATCAGCTTAATATCGACTGCATCCGCGTCACCCACTATTATGACTTCCCCGCCGGGGTGGACAAAACAGTTGGAAACGACCAGATCACCGTCACAGGTGGCAACGCCAACTACAGCATCATCAATACTCAAACCAGTCCTGTCCCCAATAGTAGCAATTTCACACCCAGTTTCCACCATTGCCTCACACTGTTAGGATCAGGCCCTTGGACTTTTAGTGTCACCAACCAAAATGCCAACTGGATCGCCTATAAACAGGGAGATACCTGGACTACCTCTCCAATGACGAATGGCTCAGGTTCTATCACCGTGCCGGCTTCCAGAAGCACCGAGATCGAGTTGCTCACCGGAAATGGCAACGATCCCACGCTGCCCGTGACGCTCTCTCACTTCTCCGCCACGCTCACCGCGCAGAATTACGTGCAGCTCACCTGGGTTTCCCAGACGGAAACCAATCTTTTGGGCTACAACGTCTATCGCGGTGCCAGCGCTGAGCTGAGCTCTGCTGAAAAGATTTCTGAGCTGATCGGGGCGACCAACACCTCAAGCCCCCAGACCTATATCTACTTGGACAAGGATGTTGATCAGGACGGAACTTATTATTACTGGCTGCAAAACGTGGACATGGACGGCACGATGGGCTACCATGGCCCTGTCAGCGTGGTGTTTACTATCGGTGGCAATGGCGGCGCTCCTGCCATACCTTCGTTTACCAGGCTGGAAAATGCCTTCCCCAACCCCTTCAATCCAAGCACTACCATCAATTACCAGCTTGAAAGTGCCGGCCTCGTGAAGATCGACATCTACAACACCCGTGGCCAGATCTTACGCAGCTTTGAACACAGACACGCTGAAGCGGGACACTACGGTTTCCTCTGGGATGGCCGTGACAGCTCCGGCAGGGAATTGCCCTCCGGCGTGTATCTGCTCAAGATGCGCAGCGGGACTTACGTCGGTAGCAAGAAGGTGGTGCTGCAGAAGTAGTCGTCAGTAGCCAGTCGTCAGTAATCAGTCGCTGCGCAAGTGGTGTAGATACTGATGTTTGTGGTGTAGATCGAGGCCACGTTGGAGTTTTTCTTTTTAATCCACGAATTACACGAATTAACACGAATTAAAAGAAGAAAGTCCACTGATGGACACGGATTAACACGGATTGAATGGCCAGCAAACGCTGGCCTTTTTCATGTACGGACTCGCTGTAGGGTCGGTCGCCGGACCGACCATTGTACGGGCGCTCGCCGTAGCGCCGCCAGCCAGCGGAGCTGGCTTAAATAAAAGGAACCAATCATGCGTATCCACATTACATTTACACACATCCACACCGTTAGCGCAGCGGTTAACAACTAACCACTAACAACTGGCCGACGTAGTCAGCAAACACCACTTCTGATACGCCTTTACAGGACACCAGAGCGTGAATGAAGAAAAAGACACAAAGATAGACTTGACAAAAAAAGGCTCCTTTATATGATGATCTCATAGACAAAAATACGACAACAACAACACAACAACACCCAAGTAATTCTTAGGAGGAATTATGAAAAAGTTAAGTTTAGTTATGTTGCTCATCTTGGCTTTAGGCCTCGTATGGGCTCAAGGTACAGAATCTTTCGACAACTGCACTCCCCCTACAGGTACCAACTACGGTGATGGCAACTTTGTCGGCGATGCGGGCTTCACTTGGTACTATGGGCATGCCCAAGATGAAGGCAACTATCCCATCACAGGCAATGGCATACTTTTGAGAAGAGCCTCTGATAGCTATCTCGAAGCCACTATTCCCGGTGGAGTTGGCAACTTTTCTTTTCAATACAGAAAAGCTTATACCGGTAATAATGTCAGGCAGTTGGAACTATTAGTAAATGGTGTCCAGGTGACTACCACACCAACATTTGGCGATGATCCTCAAGGGGAAGACGGCACCATTCACGACTTCAGCTATGACGTCAATACTGGGGGTAACGTCACCATAAAGATAAAAAACGTGTTATTAACCACTCAAAACAGACACGTCGTCATCGACAACATCTCTTGGACCGGCTACAGCGGCACCGTTCCCACCTGGGATGTCGATCCCACCCTTCTTACCGGCTTAGACTATGTATTGGACAATGGCCCCTCCGATCATCAGACCTTTAACATTGATGGATACAATCTGGGTGGATATTTCATGGTTTCCATACCTGAGCTTTCCAATTTTGAAATTGGTTATGACTATTCTCCGGAAAAAGCTCCTCAAGAATGGGGTACAATGATTGAGTTGTCAGAATATGATGAAGTGCATCACACAATTTGTGCTCGCTTGAAAGCCGGGCTTCCTGTGGGCGATTATGATGAAGACGTAACCGTGAGTTATATTACCCAAGGTGATCAAAGTGAGGTCTATGATAACAAATATGTCACCCTGAATGGCTCCGTTACCGCACCTCCAAGCACTGACCCTACCTGGGTCGTCGAGCCTACCGAGCTTTACGGCTTTACTTATCCTGAAGGCAGTGGCCCCTCCGCTTACAAGACCTTTACCATCACCGGAGCCAATCTTGATAATAGACTTTTCCGGGTTCATGCACCTGTATCAGGGCACTATGAAATCTCTGACAATGGCGATATCTACAGTAGTTACCTGGAGTTTTTCTCCGTTGATGGCACCATTCAAAAAACAATTTACGTACGCTTGGTAGCTGGCCTTCCTCAGGGCGATTACACTTGGTACAACAACGAGCCCGAAAGAGTAGCGGTAGCCTACCCATATCCATCTCCAGCTCCGATCGATCCTGTGTATGTAACTTTGGGCGGCGACGTGACCGCACCTGCTGTTCGCTACTGGGTGGACTTTGATAATGATGGCGAGACAAAGCGAAGCTATGCTGCCGCAGATTTGGTTTTAAGTGGATACAATTGGAATTTGGCAGAAGTCTTGGTTTCTGATCCACCTCTTAGCAATGATTGGTTTGAATACAAAAGAAGTGCCCGCTTCAGAGGCTATGGAGCTTCCGCTATGACCATGCTGGAAGACAAGCCTTGGGGCGGCGGCGATATTTCCTTCAAGTATCGTCAATATGGTGGTGATACTCAAAAAGCTTGGGTAGCAGAATACAGCATCAATCAGGGTGGGGATTGGACTCAAATCGGTGATCCCTTCACACCTACAGCCGATGTGCAGACCTTCACTGGAAGCATCGGAGATTCCAGAAGCATCCGCCTGCGATTCAGAAATGCCGATGAGAATGATACTGGCACATCCGACCGTCGTTGGAACCTCGACAGCATCGACCTCGCAGACTACTATGACTTCTACAAAGACGTGCCCAAAACTGTCGATGAAGTCGTGATCACCATGAGAAGCAGCAATGCCAATTACGACTATACCCGTACACCCAGTACCCTGCCCGATCCTGAATTCAACGTCTTGTTCCATAGATGCATCACCCTGTTAGATAATGGTCCCTGGCAGATCGATACCGGTGTCTCAGCCAACAAGCAACCCGATTCCTATTGGGCAGCTTATAAACTGCATGACGAATGGTATGCCGCGGAAATGGTTGGTGGACAAGCCACCCTCTATGTGCCCGCCGGTACAGTCACTGCTAACGATAAAATCGAACTGTTGATCGGCTATGGCAAAAACCCCACCGTGCCCGTGACACTCTCTCACTTCTCCGCTACCATCAACGCTCAGAACTTCGTGCAGCTCACCTGGATTGCTCAGACTGAGACCAACGTCTTGGGCTACAACGTCTATCGCAACACCAGCGATGAGCTGAGCTCCGCCATCAAGATCAGCGAGCTGATCGAAGCCAACAACAGCTCTGAAGCTACCACCTACACCTATCTGGATCAGGAACTTGAACAGAATGGAACTTACTACTACTGGCTGGAAAACGTGGATCTGGACGGCACAATGAGCTACCACGGCCCCGTGAGCGTGGTCTTCAGCGTGGAAGATGGAGAAGGCGGCACCCCGGGCGTTACTTTCAAGACCAGACTTGAGAATGCCTACCCCAACCCCTTCAACCCCAACACCAACATTCGCTACCAACTCAAGGAAGCCGGCGATGTGAAGATCGACATCTACAACGCCCGCGGCCAATTGGTGCGTAGCTTTAGCCAAACCCATGACGCTGCTGGATACTACCAGATCAACTGGGATGGACGCGACAGCTCCGGCAAGACCGTCTCCTCCGGTGTCTATCAATACAAGATGACCAGCGGTAAATACCACTCCACTAAGAAGATGGTAATGAAAAAGTAAAGACCTCCGGTCTTTGATAAAAAGAATAGCCCGCGGAAACGCGGGCTTTCTTTATGTACGAGCGGTCGCCGAACCGCCATTGTACAGGCGTTAGCCGCACCGACCAATCCCATAGCCGGCGCTCGCTGAAGCGCAGCAATCAAGCGCAGCTTGATACTTAAAGCGGCGAAGCCGCTTGTATTCGCAGTTCAACCCCCATATAGCTTCCGTTAGTAGCACCTCATGAGTTGACAACACTCGCTGTTGTTACGTAGATAGCGGTTTAGTCACAGACGATAGAAGCCAGCTCCGCTGGCTGGCGGCGGTTCAGCGACCGCCGGCTACAAGAGCCGCCCCGGCGAGCGACCGTACAAGGCAAGCAAAGCCTCCCTGAATTGGATATTTCCCGGCGATGCATCTGCCTTGCAAGACGTCACTTGCGAGACTGCCGCAGCAAATGTGAAGAAAAAGATGCAATCTAAGGCTTGACAAAAGATACGACCCTTTTAGAGTGTGACCTTGGATGGAAATTCAGTTCATCCATCCCAAAATGATAACTCAATTGGAGATATTATGAAGAAGCTAAGTTTAATTTTACTGCTGGTCTTCGCAATCGCAGCCGGCTTTGCACAGACGTCGTTTACCGCGACGTATACTTTTGGCTCAGATGGCAATGTGCAATCATTCGCCTTCAACGGTACCCAGCCCGCCGGAGTAACTATGGGGAATATCGTGAAAAATGGTGTGACATCATCGTCGAGCAGTGGTAACTTTAGAGCTACTGATTGGCCTGTGGCTGATCCTCCTAATAGTTCTTTTGATTCAAACAAATACATTGGCTTCACAATTACTGCTGGATTCAATTATATGTTCAGCGTAGATACTATTACTTTTGGAATAGGTAGGAGCGGAACAGGAACCCGCAAAACTGAGTGGAGAGGTAGTGCAGACTCCTTTAGCGCACCTTTTACCAACTATTCTTTAGGGCACACCGACTTAAATAATAATGGCGGCGTGATAGAAAATCCCGATTTAGATCCATCCACTTGGACCGGCAATGTTCTGACGCTCACAGGTGTAACTGGTTATCAGAATATGCTGTTCTGTGATCTTAGGATGTATATGTATGACGCTGAGGCTTCAGGCGGTACTGCTGGCTTACAAGGCCCCATCACTATTGGGGGCACATTTCAGCCTGTGGGTTCAAGCGTCTTGTTTGATGTTTATCCCAAATCTCTTTCTGGCTTCACCTATAAAGAAGGCAATTGCTCCACCATAGTCAAGAACTTTACCATGGTTGGATACAATCTCAGTGGAAGCGTTTCTGTAGTTGCACCATCTCATTATGAAGTTGCTACTGCTGCAGCAGGTCCCTATACAGCGTCATTAAATGTTCCCGTGGATGGTAATGGTAATGTGCAACAAAATGTATATGTGCGCTTGATAGAAGGTTTAACGGTAGGTGAATATAACAATGAGATTGTGATGATCACTCCGTCCACACCAGGATTTGCTTTTAGTGTAACTTGTAGTGGCTCAGTTATCCATGCTCGCTACTGGGTAGATTTTGAAGGACCAGGTGAGACAACAGCATCTAGCTATGATTCTAAAACAGTGATCTTAAGTGGACTTCAGTGGAATATGACAGGAGCCTTGATTGGAACCAGTACGTCTGATTACAAGGAGGGAGCAAGAAGTGCACGTCTAAGAGGTTCAGCTTCCATGACCATGTTGGAATTTAAAACAGAAGGTGGTGGCACAGTTTCATTTAAGCATCGTCGTTATGGCACAGAAAGTGACACATACTGGAAAGTTGAATACAGCACTGATGCCCATGGTGCTGTTGGGGGAGAGACTTGGCATCCAGTTGGTACCTTCACGGCAGATAGTGCTGTGGGGACATTCTCCAAGAATATCAACAATTCTAAAAGCATCCGCCTACGCATCTCAGCGAACGGCAACAATGGTACCAAGCGTGCCAATATCGACAACATAGAAATCACAGACTACTACGACTTTTTCAAAGGCATAGCCACACAGGGCAATTCAGAAAACACGATCACCTTCACAGGCGGACATGCCAACTATAGCCTTATAAATACGACGCCCGGCGATCCTCCTGATCCCGCTTTCCAAGTCAGTTTCCATAGGTGTCTTACACTGTTAGGACCAGGCCCCTGGACCATTAGTGTTTCAAACGATACTGCGGATTGGGCAGCCTACAAGCAGGGCGGTACATGGTACAGCACTGCATTCGCAAATGGATCAGCCACTTTACAAGTAACTGCAGCCAAAAACCAAGAGATAGAGCTACTCACCGGTTCCGGTAACGACCCCACCCTGCCCGTGACGCTCTCGCACTTCTCGGCTACCATGACCGCGGAAAACTACGTGCAGCTCACCTGGGTTTCACAGACGGAGACCAACGCCTTGGGTTACAACGTATTCCGTAGCGACAGTGACAACCTGGATTCAGCGATGCAAATCTCGCCTCTGATTGCGGCTACCAATACCTCTTTCGCGCAGACCTATGTTTACGTGGATAAGGAGTTGATGGAAAATGGCACCTATTACTACTGGCTGCAAAACGTGGATCTGGACGGCACATTTGCTTTCCATGGCCCTGTGAGCGTGGTCTTCAGCATCAGTGGAGACACCGGTGCTCCCGGCATTCCCACGGCGACCAAATTGGACAATGCCTATCCCAACCCCTTCAATCCCAACACCACCATCCGCTATCAGCTCAAGGATGCGGGCAAGGTGAAGATAGAGATCTTCAACCTCAAGGGTCAGGTCTTGCGCAGCTTTGAAAAAGGCCATGACGCTGCCGGACATTATGGAATAGTTTGGGATGGACGCGATAGCTCCGGTAAGGAACTTTCTTCAGGCGTCTATCTCTACAAGATGAGCAGTGGCGGGTATAGCGAGACTAAGAAAGTGGTGCTACAGAAGTAGTTGTGAGTAGTGAGTTGTGAGTTGTGAGTCGCTGCGCAGGTTGTTGAGACTCGCGTGCTTGTGGTGGTGATACGGACAGCTCTGAAGCTCTTTATTTGCCCACGAATTACACGAATTTGCACGAATTATAAAGAAGAAAGTCCACTGATGGACACGGACGGGGCGACTTCGTCGCAGTCGTCAGTAGCCAGTCGTCAGTCGTCAGTCGCTGCGCTGGTTGTGAAGATACGGATATTAGTGGCTGAGATACGGACGACTCTGGGGCTCTTTATTTGTCCACGAATTACACGAATTTACACGGATTAAATGGCCAGCAGACGCTGGCCTTTTGCATGTACGGGCTCGCTGTAGGGTCGGTCGCCGGACCGACCAAAGAAGTAATGTAGCCGGCGGTCGCCGAACCGCCGCCAGCCAGCGGAGCTGGCTTAAATAAAAAGAGCCAACCAAGCGTGTCCACGCCACAATTACACACATTTACACCGTTAGTGCAGCCGCTCATGTAAGAGAAACTCGCTGCCGGTTGAACTGCTGTAAGAATCAAGCTACGCTTGATTGCGGCGCTACGTCTAACGCCGGCTACCAGTATTGTGGTCGCTATGGCAAGCGACCATACATAGCACACCTATCCCCGAAGCTTGCGAAGCAACTCACGACATCGGCGGTGCGGCTAACGCCGGTACCTTCGGTGCGCAGCGAGCGCCCGTACATAGAGCACCCAACCCAGAAGCTTGCGAAGCGACTGGCTACTGACGACTGGCCGACGCAGTCGGCCTATTTCAGATACACTATCTTCTCGTTGACAGCGTAGTTACCTTGTTTGGCCTGCAGGTAGTAGACGCCGCTGCTCACCTTTTTGCCATTTTCATCACGGGCATCCCAGTTAAACACTTCGATGTTGAGGGGTTTATCATTCAGGAGGGTGCGCACTAATTGTCCTCTTTGGTTGTAGATTTTGAGGGTGGCGGTTCTGCTGAAATCCTTGGCTTTGAGGGTGATGCTGACGCTTTGGGAGAAGGGATTGGGTGAGGGCAGCGAGAGGTTCAATCTGGCAGCGGGGGTGTTGCTATCGATTTCAGAGGGATAAATCTCGGCAAAATCGTGTCTGAAGACGTGTTGCACCGATGCTTTGGCGTTAGCTGCATCCATAAAGTAGAGCGGGAAGCTCAAGGTGATGGCGGTGCCAAGGCCATAGTCGTTGCGGATGCCCACAGCTTGACCGTTCAGGTAGCCTTGTGCGCTGTCATCAGCATAATCGCTTGAGTAAGAGTAGATAGCGGTGGCGGCGTCAGTGGGCGTCATGCCTTCTATTCTGGTGATATGATGGTTGAGGGCGGCTAAGCTCTTGAGTGGGTCGACCTCGATGAGCGGGTAGTCGGCTTGTAGGGGCAGAGCGGTTTTGAAGCGGCTTTGATTGGTGAAATCCACCGCCTGGATGCCTAAGACATCGTGGATGAACTTTCCCGGGGCAAAGTCGGCCGGATAGCCCTCATTCAGCTCAAACTCCGTGCTGGGATGGTAGACGCTGAAGAGCAGCTTACCGCCTAACTCTATATATTTTTGGATGATATCTGTATAGGCCGAGGCTCCCGAAACATCAGCCTGGTCGTTACCATGCCAGAGAACGCAGGAAAAGATGCCCAGATCAGCCAATTTCAGCTCTTGAAAAGCTTCCAGGTCTATCAGATGCGGCTCATATCCCTCCAAAAGCTCAGCATAGAATTGATCTATCATCTCATCTGTGGGCTGGAAGATACTGGATCCGCTGCCGCCTTTGGTTTCGTCGATGATGAGCACGCCCTGGTTCATGGACAAGGGTCTGGAGCGGATGAGCTCGGAGGCGGGGCTGAGATTGCCAGCATGGTCAAAGGCACAAATATGGTAGTAATAGCTGTGTAAACCGCCATAGACATCACGATCCTGATATGAGGTGTCAGAGGCCGCCATGGTGGCTAAAAGGCTGCCAGGATCGTTTGCATCGGTGCTGCGATAGATGTGGTAGCCGGCTAAATCGTATTCGAGGTTGGGCTGCCAGGAAAGCTGAACCGAGCGGCGCTGGGGTGAATCTATAAATTCAGCCGGTGTGAGCGGGTTTACCAAGGGAGTACCGGTGCCTGTAATTCCGATGCTTTCGTGGTCGTAAGTATCCACAGCGGCGACAGCGATCAGGTATTCTGTGTCTTCAGTGAGTCCACTCAGGAGGTAACTGTTTCCTTGGCAGTCTATGTGGTTGTTCATCAGTTGGTATTGGTCTGTGCCCCAGTAAATTCTGTAGTGGAAGACACTTTGATCAGGCGAGGCATCCCAAGTGAGCAGCAGGGATTGGCCATCTCCATAGTCTTGGACGCTGAGCTTGGAAGGTGTTTCCGGCATCTCGGCAAAGGTGGCAGCGACGGCGGTTGAGGCTTTGATCACCTCTGCGGCGTAGGCGGGGTCGATATTGGCCACGATGTCATCGCTGGAGTGGTAGTAGGGCGAAAAATCGCTTTCAAAGAAGTAGACCACATTGTAGCCAGCTTGCCAAAAAGGAGCGCTATCGCTGCTGGTGCTATTCATCTCGCCGTAGTAGGCATGTAAATCGGTGTAGGCAGAGGTGATCTTATAGGCATGGAAACTGTGATCAAGACTGCCTTCATAGGGCATCAGGCGTACAAACCCATTGGCGGGATTGGAAGTGTTGTTGGAGATCATATCATGGTTGATCATGAGGCGGATGTTCAGGTCATTTTCGACAGCATAGCGGGAGTAGGCTCTTGAGCCATGCAGGCCGAATTCTTCGGCGGCAAAGGTGACAAAGCGGATGCTGCGCTTGGGTTGATAGCCGGCAGCCATCATCACACGTGCCATTTCCAGGCAAGCCACGGTGCCGCTGGCGTTGTCATCCGCTCCGGGTGCGATGAGGTAAGGGTCATCGTATTGATTGATGGAGTCATGATGCCCGCCCACGATGATAAATTGATCCGGATACAGGTGGCCGGGGATGGTGGCGACAACGTTGTATTGGGTGGTGCCGCGCCATTCAAAGGCGTGCAGCTCCACGTCTGTGATGCCAAAGCTGATAAACTGGTCTTTGATCCATTGACTGACGGCGTAGCGATTATCCGCCAGACAGAAACGCGTGCCAAAATCCTGCAAGCTCTGGATCTGGGATTGGACGGAACTGGATTGAACCAGGTTTACGATGGCTTGAATCTCGTCGTTGACGGTGGTGTTGAAACTGCTTTGGGGCTGGGCTGCGGGCAGGCGCATGGGCTTGAGCTCCAGAGCTGTGAAAGAGTAGCGGATCTTTTGCCTAAGGGCCACTTCATCGAGAGGAGTCTCAAGCAGGATCACATTCCCCAGCTTTAAGATGGGTTTTCCGGCGTCAGGCGGTAGTTGTGGTAGGGAGCCATCGGGTGAGCTGACCAAGTAGAGGTAGTCAGTGGCGGTTATGGTTTGGGAGGGGTGCAGGTTTTTGGCGGATTCCAGAGCTACCAAAAAACCGGCCTGGTTGTAGTAATAGATTTGCACGCCCTGGTTTTGGAGGGCTAAGGCTTGCTGGTAAAGCTCGCCTGGGGCTTTTGTCGCTTCGATAAAGGCCAGGCTTGCCGTCTTGGCGCAGATTGAAGTGAGCGTGATGATCAACAAGAGAGAGAGTAGGAGTTTCTTCATCGGGATTCCTTATGAAATTGTAATTTGCTGCTTGGTTTGGCATGCATAATTCGTTCCTTATCTGAGACAAAAACAGCCTTGTAGCTGGTGGTTGCCGAAGCGCCGCTTTCTAAGTTGTCAGTAGCCAGTCGTCAGTCGTCAGTCGCTGCGCTGGTTGTGAAGATACGGATGTTAGTGCCTGAGATACGAACGGCTCTGAAGTGCTTTATTTTGCCCACGAATTACACGAATTTGCACGAAATATAAAGAAGAAAGTCCACTGATGGACACGGATTAACACGGATTAAATGGCCAGCAGAAGCTGGCCATTTGCATGTACGGGCGATCGCTGAAGCGCCGAAGGTACCGGCGTTAGCCGCACCGCCGGTGTACTGTAGTTATTCGTAGCGACCAAAGAAGTCATGTAGCCGGCGTTAGACGTAACGCCGCCAGCCAGCGGAGCTGGCTTAAATAAAAGAACCAACCATGCGTATCCGCATTACATTTACACACATCCACACCGTTAGCGAAGCTGCTAACAACTAACCACTAACAACTAACAACTGGCCGACGCAGTCGGCCCTACTTCATATACACTATCTTCTTGCTGACTGAGTGTTTACCCTGCTTAGCCTGCAGGAGGTAGACGCCGCTGCTCACCTTTCGGCCCAGATTGTCACGGGCATCCCAGTTGAACACTTCCACATTCAGGGGTGAGTCCTGCAGGAGGGTGCGTACGAGTTGTCCTCTTTGGTTGTAGACCTTGAGGCTGGTGGGTTTGCTGAAGTCTTTGGTTCTCAGGGTGATGCTCATGCTGTTTGAGAACGGGTTGGGTGAGGGCAGCGATAAGCTCAAGCCGGCTGCTGGGGTAAGTCCTGCGTCTTCATCGGGATTCGGTACCACAAAATCGTGATTCAGGACATATTGCACCAAGGCTTTGGCGCTGTCTGCATCCATGAAGTAAAGCGGGAAGCTAAGGGTGATGGCTGCGCCGTAACCATATTCGTTTCTGATGCCCACGGCTTTGCCATTGAGATATCCTTCGTTGCTGTTATTGTCGTAATCACTCGAGTAGGAGTAGATGGCGGTAGCGTTGTCCGTGGGAGTCATGCCTTCCACTCCTTTGATGTGATTGTCCATGTCAGGTCTGCACTTCAGGGGGTCCACTTCAATGATGGGGTATTGTTCCTGTAGAGGTAGAGCCGTCTTAAAGCGGCTTTGGACTTTGAAATCAACCTCCCCAATTCCCAGCACATCGTGGATAAACCGTCCGGCTTCGAAGGTTGCCGGATAGCGGATACTCTGCTCAAACCGCCTACCGGGATAATATACGCTGAAGAACACCTTGCCGCCGAGTTGGATGTAACCCCGGAGGGCGTCATTGTGGGCTGAGCCGCCCATGAAGTCCGATTGACCGTTGCCATGCCAGATTACGCAATGAAAGATACCAAGGTCAGCCACTTTCAGGTCTTCCACTTCCTCCAAATCAATCAGATATGGATCAAATCCCTCCAACATGTCATCATAGAAATCATCCACCATCTCATCCGAGGGGTTGAGGATATCGGATCCGCTCGCACCTCTGGTCTGGTCCACGATCAGCACACCCTGGTCCATGCTGGCGGGGCGTGAGCGGATGACCTGGGAGCCGGCACTCATATTGCCATCGTGATCAAAGGCAAAGATACGGTAGTAATAACAGTGTAAACCACCGTTTACATCGTGATCCCGGTAGCTTGCATCGGAGGGCGCTACGGTGACCAAAAGGCTGCCGGGATCCTCTGCTGCGGTGCTGCGATAGATTTTGTAGCCGGCCAGGTCATATTCGCCATTGGCTTGCCAGGAAAGCTTAACGCAGTGACGCTGGGGAGAATCCATAAATTCAGCGGGTGTAAGCGGGATGACGAGGGGTATTCCTCTGCCCATTGCTCCTACGCTTTCGTTGTTGCAGGCATCCACAGAAGCGACCCTGATCAAATACTCTGTAGCTTCGTTGAGTCCGCTCAGGACGTAGCTGTTGCCGGTGCAGTCCACATAGTTATTGGCAATATCGTCTTGATCGTTTCCCCAGTAAACCCGGTAATGGCTGACGGTTGGGTCTGTTGACAGATCCCAAGCCACGTGCAAGGATTGGCCGTCTCCATAGTCTCGCACCACAAGGTTTTCAGGTGTTTGGGGCAAATCGGCAAAGGTGGCAGCGATGGCGGTGGA
>Ga0116178_10000415_pt1 | contig 38621 bp, 33 predicted proteins | sample AD_STIC12_MetaG_FD_89880 | JGI IMG/M metagenome (GOLD analysis project Ga0116178, IMG submission 89880) | Active sludge microbial communities of municipal wastewater-treating anaerobic digesters from USA - AD_STIC12_MetaG | ecosystem: Engineered > Bioreactor > Anaerobic > Digestate | place: USA...
AACCGACCCGCGCTGGGGCCTGCGCGCCACCTTTCGTGGCAATGACTCGGAAGGCACCGCCCTGGCGCTGCGCGATGCCGGTGGCGGCATGGTCCTGCGACCCAACGCGTTCAGCACCGCATCGTTTGACGTGGACCAACCATCCAATGTGCTGTTTGCCCGGCACCGTAGCCAGATGGGAGAGAAGGCGTCTTTGGCCGGCATTCTGAGCGTGCGCGAATGGGGTCCGGGCATCGCTACCCAAGTGGCAGGCATGGATGGCCAGGTGACACTCGACAGCGTCAACCAAGTACGCGGGCATGTGCTGCTCAGCAGCGACTCCACCGCACTGCCCGCCAGTGGCAGCCTGTTGGGCCAGCCCATTGCGCGAGGCACCAGCCAGGGTGGGCAAGCTGCCTGGCTGAACTGGCGCCACCGTGCCGAAGACTGGCAGTGGAGCGCACATCTGGAGCATATCAGCCCGCGCTTTGTCAACGACAACGGCTTTGTGCCGCAATCGGGCATCCAGCGCAGCACGCTGGATATCACTCGCGTTCTGCAGCCCGAGAACAAGGAAATCGCGGCCTGGGAGTTGCTGCTGCGCGGCACGCACACACGCGCCATCACGGATACACAGACTGGCGTCTTGCGGCCCCAAATGGCCAGCGAACTGCTGCAGCCAGGCATGTGGATTTTGAGTGCTGCGGGCACCGAGGGTTGGGCCTATCTCAACCTGGACCAGACGCGCACGCGGTTCGACGGAGTCGTGCACCAACCGCGCAGTGTTTTGCTAGGCGCGAGTGCCCACCCGGGCCCGAGGCTGACCTTTGTGAATCTGGAGGTGACGTTGGGTGAGCGTGTCGACGTCGAAGCCGACCGTGTGGGCCGCGGCTTCAAGGCCAACACGCAAGTCACCTGGCGCGACACGCTGGGGCCTTACGGCCTGGAGCTGGAGCAGCGTGCCAGCATTGGCACCATCAACAACCTGACAGGATCCACAGCGCTGGAAGAAAGCAGTGCGCAAACCAAGTTTGTGCTGCACCTGGACGCATCGCAGGCCGTGCGCGTGGTCTACCAGAAGCAGAACTTTGCCCGCACGGGCGAGCCGGGCCTGCCCACCAGCACCAGCAACTCACAGATCGCCACGCTGGCCTGGCTGGCGCGTTCAGGCAATCTGCGCAGCTGGAGCATGGGTGCCTCGTGGGCCCAACAAGATGGCCAGCCAGCGAAGAGGGAAATTTTTGTCAAATACCAGCCGGGTTGGGCCTGGCACTGACAGAGGCGACTACTCACCCACCCTGGCGGCGCTGTTCGCGCAGCATGAAGAGGTAGAGCCCCTCCACCTTCTCGCGCGCCCACGGCGTCTTGCGCAGAAACTTCAGACTGGAATTTACGCTGGGGTCATGCGTGAAGCAGCGCACCGGGATTCGCTGTCCGAGATCCGTCCAACCGTAGTGCGCAGCCAACTCGGTGACGATGGCCTCCAGCGTCTTGCCATGCAGGGGGTTGCGTGCCTGGGTATTCAATGCAGTACAAAAACCGGTAACTTGCTCTTGGCGATGATTTTTTTGGTGTGCGAGCCAAATACAAACTCGCCAATCGGGCTGCGTCCGTGGGTGACCATCACGATCATGTCGCAACCCATTTTCTCGGCCTCTTCCATGATCGCCTGGTCGACCAGGTAGGCGGTGACATGGTGCGCGGAGAACTCCACTCCCGCAGCCTTGGCGCGATTTTCAAATTGACCCAACAAGGCAGCCGCATGCTGCTCATTTTTGGCCTCGTTGTCCTTCATCCGGTCCAGCAGCTTCTCGGTGTGTGATGCCGCTGCCGTGAGTGGAACATCCGGCTCCACCACAAAGCCTGTAATCCGAGCCCCCAGTTGTTTGGCGAGTTCGATGCTGCCATCCATGGCACGGTGCGACAGCTCGGAGCCATCAACCGGAACAAAAAGGTGCTTGTACATAGAGGTCCCGAAACAGTTACTTGATCAGCAAGACCGGCAGACGGGTCTGGTGCAAAACCTTGGTCGCCACCGAACCCATCAACAAGCCACTCACACCACCGTGGCCATGTGCGCCCATGACAATCATGGAACAGCCCTTGGATTCGGCAAATTCAACAATGGTGCTTGCCACAGGCCCCACCAAAATATGCTGGGCATATTCAAGTCCGCAGGACTCCAGCGGCGGCTTCGCTGCGTCAAGCATCTTCTCGCCCGCCTCCCTATGGAAGTCATTGACCGTGTTGCGGTCAATGAAGCGCGTGATGTCTCCCGACAGCGGCAGCTGCACATTCAGTAACAGGAGCTTAGGCGCGTCGTGCCGCGCTTTGGCCTCCTGGATTGCGAGCTCCAGCGCACGCACTGAGTGATCAGAACCATCAAACGGAACAAGCCATTGCAAAGGTGTAGTCATGTTGTACTTTCTTACTTCTGCCCAGCTTGCGGGGCCGATACATCCTGGGCTGCCACAGGTGCCTGTCGGCTTGCGATCGTTTTGCCGACCACGACCACCAATACCGCACCAACAATAGAAAACACATAGTTGGCGTATGGAACCGATTTGGCTACCACCCCAGGCATGGCCGGGTCCGTCAGCAGCATGCCCCCAGCAATCCAGCCCAGCAGTGCTGCACCCAGTGTGATCACCATCGGAAACCGGTCCATGAGCGTGAGCACCAGCTTGCTGCCCCACACCACAATGGGAATGGACACCAAAATGCCAAAGGTAACCAAAACAATGGATCCGTGGGACGCCCCGGCCACGGCAATCACGTTGTCCAGGCTCATGACCGCGTCGGCCACAACGATGGTCTTGATAGCAGCCAATAAAGTCGTACCCCCCTCAATGGATTCATGGTCATCGTCTTCGGGGACCAACAGCTTGACGCCAATCCACAGCAGCAAGAGTCCGCCCACAATTTTCAGGTAGGGCAATGCCAGCAACTGGAGCGCAAAAAAGATCATGGCAACCCGCAGGCCAATGGCTCCGATCACACCCCAAAAAATACCTTTGTTGCGCTGCTCGGGAGGTAGTTTGCGGCACGCCAACGCAATGACCACTGCGTTGTCGCCCCCGAGCATGATGTCGATCGCGATGATTTGCAGAACTGCGATCCAAAACAGGGACGATGTGATTTCAGGCATTGGCAAACAATATTAAATTCAGAAGCGACGCCGACTCCCGGCATGGCGAACCCGATGATACCGCTCAACCCCGAATCGCACTCAGGATCATTCTGAGCAGAAAAATACGCAAAACCATTCCTTTTTTTACGAACTAAATAATGTAAATCATCAGATTAAACATATGTATTTTCGCTAAACTTGATCACATCAAGTGCTGCGGAAGTCTCGGCGGCCAAGCTTGCAGGCCGCCCGAAGCGGGTGCCTGGCTTTCAATTTGTAAGGTATTCACATGCAAACTATTGCCCCCTTGTGGCTTTGGATCACGTTTGTCAGCATCGTTCTGGTGTCGCTGTTCGTTGACTTTATCGTGCTCAAAAAGCAGGGCTCACACGACATTGGCGTCAAAGAGGCTCTGAACTGGTCAATGGTGTGGATCGGCTTGAGCTTTTTGTTCAACGGGCTGTTCTGGTGGGCCGTAAAAGACAGCACAGGCTCCAACGAGATTGCAAACACAAAGTCGCTGGAGTTCCTGACCGGCTATCTAATTGAAAAATCACTGGCGGTAGACAACATCTTCTTGTTTTTGATGGTCTTCACCTACTTTGCTGTGCCAACGCAGTTTCAAAAGCGGGTCTTGATGATCGGCATCATCGGTGCCATCGTCCTGCGCACCATCATGATTTTGGTGGGTGGATGGCTATTGGCACAGTTTCACTGGATTTTGTATGTCTTCGGAGCGTTCCTGATACTGACCGGTGTGAAGATGTGGCTGGCAGCCGACCATGAAGCGGAGCTTGAAGATAACCCGGTCCTCAAGCTGCTGCGCAGGTTCATGAAAGTTAGCAAGAACTATGACGGCGAAAAATTCTGGACCGTGGAGAACGGCAAGAAAATCGCAACGCCGCTTTTCATGGTGATCTGCCTGATTGCGCTGACCGATGTGATCTTCGCAGTGGACTCCATACCCGCCATCTTCGCTATCACCAGTGATCCGTTTATCGTATTGACCAGCAATGTGTTTGCCATTCTGGGCTTGCGGGCGATGTACTTCTTGCTGGCTGCGGTGGCCAACAGGTTCCACCTGCTCAATTACGGCTTGGCCGCTATTCTGGTGTTCATCGGCACCAAAATGTGCATCGTTGATTTCTACAAGATTCCGGTGCTCGTCTCGCTCGGAATGGTGGTCGGCATACTGGCGCTGACCATGTGGCTGAGCGTGCGTACGGCCAAGCCGAAGGCCAAGGCGTAACGCTCTGACTACAAGGCCGGCTGCAGCAAGCGCTGCACCAGCGGATGCTGGACTTTTTTCTCGGTGCCAATCGCAAAGAATTGCTCGGTGACACCTTCGCACGGACCTATGCGCTGCACGGCGTAGTGCCCCAGCAAATCGTCGTGCACCCACTCGGCCGCCGGAAACAAACCCATACCGCTGGCACCAAAAGTTTTGAGTAAGGCGCTGTCGGCAAACTCGCCCACTACCCGGGGCCGGATAGCTCGTTGCTCAAACCACTGGTCCAGTCGGTCACGAACCGCCGTATGAGCGGTGGGCAGCAGCACGGGAACATCACCCAAGCTGCGTGGAAAGTCCTTTCCAGCAGCCTTCAGCAACGCCGCGGTGCCGTACCAGCCGATGGCTGAAGACCCCAGTGCGTGGTTGTAGAGCTTGATGTTAGGGTTGACCGGCGCAGGGCGATCCGACAACACCACGTCAAGTCGATGCAGGGCCAGATCACCCAGCAAGTCGTTCAAATTTCCCTCGTGGCACAGCAGCCGCAAGTGGGGCTCAGCAAGTGCGGGCTGCAGGAGGCGGCGGACCACCAACTTGGGAAGGCCATCACAAATGCCAACCGCCAACCGCACGGTGGGTGCGCAGACCGCGTCGCGCACCCGAGCCGGCAGGTCTTCACCCAGTTGAAAAATCTGATCCGCTTGCTGCATGGCGGCGAGCCCCGCATCGGTCAGCACGAGCCCGCGCCCGGCCGGCTTGAGCAGGGCATAACCCAACGATCGCTCCAATTCACGCACCTGGGCACTTACTGTTTGCACCGCCATGTCCAATTTCTCAGCAGCTCGCGAGATGCCACCTTCTTTGGCCACCACCCAAAAGTAATACAGGTGTTTGTAATTGAAGGGCGTACTCATGCTCAGTTTTTTTGAGATTAATAGTATGAAATTATCTGCTTTTTAAGAGTAGGTGAAGAACCTATCGTTGCGTCTTGCTTATCCCATTCAACCTCTATCAAAACCCCTACCATGCGTTCATACCCCCGCAATAGCCCAGAAGCCGCCGCACGCATTGTGGCGCTCGTCCTCATCTCTGACGGCCACGTTTGCCGCTCGGAGTTCGAAGCGCTCAATCACCTTGATCGCATGCACAAATTAGGGTTGGAGCCACAACAGATGCCAGACCTCGTTCAGACACTTTGTGAGGACCTGTTGATGGAGGGTTTCGATGGTCGCTCCATACTGTCCCATGTAGGCGAAGGGTTGATGGCCTCATTGATGGCCGAGGTGGACCAGCCACGTCTAAAGCGTGATGTGTTGCACATTGCTGAAAGCGTTGTCCTTGCCGACAAGTACCTGTCGGATGGCGAGACCGCCATGCTTAACGCAATAAGCCACCACTGGCGTATCCCATTTAGCCATGAAAGATCTTTCATGGCGCACCCATGATCTGGTTTTTTAGGAATACAGATAAGAAATTATCTGCTTTTTAAGAATCGAATGCACGCCTATCGTTAGGCCTTCCTTAACCGCCTGGAGTAAGTCAATGCAAATTATTTTTGAATCCCGTGATGCCGATGGCGCCCAGATGCGCGACCTGTCCGTAGAGCGTGTCCGCTTCGCGTTGCGCCGATTAACCGCAATCGTGCCGCGCGCCAAGGTGCAGTTTTCTGATGTGAATGGCCCGCGTGGCGGGATCGACAAACGTTGCCAGGTTGAACTGAGCAGCGATGCCGCTGGAACAGTGGTCATCGCTTCTCTGGCACGCGACTGGCGCACTGCCCTCGACCGCTCGTTGGGGCGCGCGACCCGCGTGCTGAAGCGCAGCCTGCAACGCAACCAAAGACCCGCACGGGGCCGCACGGCCAAACTGGCCCTGGACAGCTAACACTTTCAAACCATCTCCGAAATCACCATGAACAACGCCTACTCACCCCAAACCCACCACAACCCGGGTCGGTACCCAGACCACTTCCCCAAGAGTGCGGCTACGCGCGGCGAATTGCATGTACCCGAAGTCAAACGGGTCTTGCGCAACACCTATGCACTGCTGGCCATGACACTGCTATTCAGTGCCGCAGTGGCCGTAGCCACACTCACGCTGCAACTACCAGCGCCAGGCTTGGTCATAACGCTGGTGGGCTACTTCGGCCTGCTGTACGCCGTATTCAAGCTGCAGAACAGCGGCTGGGCGCTGCCTGCGGTTTTTGCCCTGACCGGCTTTATGGGCTACACCTTGGGTCCGCTACTCACGCACGCGCTGGCCTTGCCCGGTGGCGCACAAGCTGTGACCCTGGCCTTGGGCGCAACCGGTGCGACATTTTTGGCTCTCTCGGGCTACGTGCTGCTGACCCGGCGCGACTTTAGCTTCATGGGCGGCTTTCTATTTGTTGGCATGGTCATCGCGCTGATCGCAGGTATTGCCGCCATGTTCTTGCACATGCCAGCCTTGGGCCTGGCTGTGTCGGCCATGGTGGCCTTGTTGTCGGCAGGTCTGATTCTGTTTGAGACCAGCCGTATCGTGAATGGGGGCGAGACCAACTACGTCATGGCGACGGTGAGCCTGTATGTGTCAGTTTTCAATTTGTTCACGAGCCTGTTGAGCCTGTTTGGATTGGGTGGCGCCAATGAATGAACTCAACGTGCCTGACATGGCGATCGGCGCTCTGGCATTGGCCGCAGCGTTGCTCTATGCAGCCTGGCATGAATATGCGGCAAGTAATCGCCGTGATGCCAGGCTGCTTGCGGGCATGGGTACAGCCAGCGTGATGGGCGGCGCGATAGCCTGGCTTCAATGAAAGAAGCGCGAGAAACGCCATGATCGCCCAGTATGCACCCCAGTCATGGGAGATAGACAAGGCATTGACTGACTTTCACCCGCCCCATAGCGCGTGCATTGTCTGCGCAAAACGCGCATCACTTTGCGTGTGAGCGGCCTGACCCGCCACATAGACGGCATCCAATCGGGCATCCGGGCTGGAGAAAACCATGGCGTCCAGCACATGGTCGGCCGGGATGCCCAGGAGCGCTGGCGACTGTGCATCGAGCACACAGAAATCGGCTCGCTGACCCACAACCAGCCCGCCCAGCGGTTGGCCAGAGGCCGCCAGACCACCCACCAGCGCTGCTTCCAGCAAGGCCGCCGCGCTACTGCTCTGGTCCATCACCTGCGCCGCCATATTGCGCTTGCGGTGGGTGAGGCGCTGGCCATACTCCAGCAGGCGCAGCTCTTCGCTCCAGCGGCGCGTGACGTGGCTATCCGAGCCTATGGACCAGGTGCCATGCACCTTGGCGTAGCCCGGCAGATCAAACACCCCATCACCCAGATTGGCCTCGGTGGCCGGGCAAATGACGATGGACGCACCGTGCGTCTGCACCTCCTTCAGCTCCGCTGGCGTGGTGTGCGTGGCATGCACCAGGTTCCACCGCGCATCCACTTCGGCATAGTTGAGCAGCCATTCAATAGGACGCTGGCCGGTGTGAACCAGGCAGTCATCCACCTCCTGTGTCTGTTCTGCGATATGGATGTGCACCGGCAACGTAGCGCGGTGCGCATAGGCTGCCAATTCTTTCAGCGCAGCCGGACTGACAGCACGCAGTGAGTGAATGGCCACGCCTACGTTGATGCGCGCATCACCCGCCGTGTGACGCTGCACGTCTTCGACGATACGGACGATGCTGTCGGGCGCAGAGGCGAATCGGCGTTGGTCGTCGCGCAGGCCGCTTTGTGAAAAACCGGCGCGCATATACAGCGTGGGCAGCAGCGTGAGGCCGATTCCAGTGCGCTGAGCGGCGCGCACCAGGGCCAGCGACATCTCGGCCGGGTTTGCGTAGGGCGAACCCGTGAGCGCGTTATGCAGGTAGTGGAATTCGCACACCTGGGTGTAGCCACCGGCCAACAGCTCGGCATACAGCTGGCTGGCAATGGTTTCAAGCTGCTCGGGCGTGATGCAGTTGGCAGCCGAGTACATGCGGTCACGCCAGCTCCAGAAGTCGTCTGCAGCAGGGGCGCCCATGCTGCGCCGCTCGGTCAGTCCGACGATGGCGCGCTGGAAGGCATGGCTGTGGGCGTTGACCACACCGGGCAACACCGGACCATTGAGATGTGTGGCACCAACCCGTGCCTGTGCCGGAGCGTTGGGCGTAATCTGACTCCAGCTGCCGCTGGCCGCAACGCCCAGCAGCACGTCTTTGGCCCAGGCACCAGATACCCATGCCTGAGATGCGAAGAACAGTTTTGCTTCAACTTTCATAGCGTCTCACGCATATTTCAAGAGGGCTGGAGGCCATTTTCATTAGTAAAGGCTGAACCAGTGCAGCCCGCGCTTCGTCGTATGCGAAGGGCGCCACCTCCTGCATGTACAGGCTTTGGCACATCTCCAGCTGGATGGCGTGGATGTGCTGGTCCGGGCGGCCGTAGTGGCGGGTGATGTAGCCGCCCTTAAAGCGGCCATTCACCGCTGTGCTGAACTGTGGGTAGGCGCTGCAGGCTTGCACCACGCTGGCGGTCAGCGCGTCGGCTGCACTGGCGCCGCTGGCCGTGCCAATGTTCAGGTCCGGCAGGCGACCGTCAAACAGCCAAGGGATTTTAGAGCGGATGCTGTGCGCGTCCCACAACAGAGCGAAACCGTGGCGAGCCTTCAAGCGGTCCAGCTCGGCCCGCAATGCAGCATGGTAGGGCTGCCAGTAAACATCGCGGCGGCGCGCACGCTCGGTGTCATCGGGCTCCTGGCCACTCTGGTACAGCGGCTCACCAGTGAAGAAGCGCGTAGGGCACAGCTCGGTGTTGGACGCGCCTGGGTACATCGGCGCGTCGTCCGGCGGGCGGTTCAAGTCGATGACGTAGCGCGAGGTAGTGGGCATCAGCACGCTGGCGCCCAGTTCACCCAGAAAGTTGTAAAGCCGCGCCAAATGCCAGTCGGTGTCTTCCACCTGCAGGGCGCGCGGCACATAGTGGGCGCGCAGGTCGACGGGAATGTCAGTGCCGATGTGCGGCATGCTAACCAGCAGGGGCACTGTGCCCTGCTGCAGGGTGTAGATCGACGTCATACCACTTGACCCTTGAAGATGGTTTGTAAACGCGGGTTGCTGCCCAGCGCATAGGCCAGTTCAGCGGGGCGCTGCACGTCCCACAGCACGAAATCGGCCCGCTTGCCCGCCGCCAGCACGCCACGGTCCGGCAATCCCAACGCGGTGGCCGCATGGCGGGTGACGCCGGCCAGCGCCTCTTCAGGCGTCAGGCGAAACAGCGTACAGGCCATGTTGAGCATGAGCTGCAACGAGGTACAGGGCGAGCTGCCCGGGTTGCTGTCGGTTGAAATGGCCATGGGCACGCCGTGCGCACGCAACAAGGCAATGGGCGGCAACTTCGTTTCGCGCAGAAAGTAGAAGGCACCGGGCAGCAGCACCGCAACCGTTCCAGCAGCGGCCATGGCCTGGGCGCCTTCAGGAGACAGCCATTCCAGGTGGTCACAGCTTAGTGCCTGAAAACGGGCGGCTAGTTGCGCGCCGCCACTGTCACTGAGCTGCTCGGCATGCAGCTTGACCGGCAGGCCCAGAGCTTTCGCGGCGGCAAACACGCGTTCCATCTGCGCGGAGCTAAAGGCAATACTTTCACAAAAACCATCCACCGCATCGACCAGACCTTCGGCGTGCAGGATGGGCAGCATCTGCAGCACGGCGTCCACATAGTCGTCGGTGCGCCCCGTAAACTCCGGCGGCACGGCGTGGGCTCCCAGAAAGGTGGTGCGCACGTCCACAGTGTGTGACTGGCCCAACGCGCGGGCAACTTGCAGGCATTTGCGTTCGTGATCCAAAACCAGGCCGTAGCCGGACTTGATTTCGATGGTGGTCACGCCCTCGCCCACCAGCTGCTGCAGGCGTCTTCCGCTACTGGTTTCCAACGCCAGCGAACTGGCAGCGCGGGTGGCCTGCACGGTGGACGCAATGCCGCCACCGGCGCGTGCGATCTCCTCGTAGCTGGCGCCGTTCAGGCGCTGCTCGAACTCATGTGCGCGGTCACCGCCGTACACCAGGTGCGTATGGCATTCGATCAGTCCGGGGGTGATCAGGGCGCCACCGGCGTCATGTTGCACCGTACAGCGTGCCAGTAAATCGGTGGGCAGGTCGGCGCGCGGGCCGACCCAGGTCAGTCGTTCACCGTCCACCACCAGAGCGGCGTCATCGATCAGGCCGTAGGGCGCGCTCGCTCCGCTCGCGAGGGTGGCTGCGCGGCAGTGTGACCACAGGTGCAGGCTCATATGGACGACACCTCCATCCACAGTGCGTGGGGCGCATGGACCTCCACGGTGGCGGATTTGCGCAGTGTGCGCCAGACCAGAGTGGCCGGAGGCACAAGCAATTCTTCAGCATTAAATCGGACTCTAGCCCCCGTATTTGTTGCATAAATAGCTATCGTTTTCATAGCACCTACGGCGGTATGGAAATCCCCAGATACCCGCTGCATGCGGGCGGGCAAGCTGCTATTGCGCACCATCAGGTTGAAGTCTTGAGTCGGCCCGGCTATCAGTTGGCAATCGGTTGTGGCGGCACCGTCAAAGCACAGTGGCGGCTCTTGCACAGTGAGCCGGTGCTCGGTCGCATTGGCCACGCCACTGTCGGATGGGGTACGTACATCCAGCACCACGCCGGCGCCCTGCAACACCGCAAACCAGCGGGTGATGTCATCAAAGCGCGAGAACGGGCCGCTTTGCGACACCTCGGCCACGGACATGCGCCACTGCCAGTCCGCTCCGGCGGGTTGGGCGACCAGCTCGCGCGTCAGCCCTCCGCCATTGCGCCAGTGCGTAGCGGCGACATCAGCCAGGCGCACAACATGCCAGCTCATAGTTGGAAGTTCCCACTGAAGCTATAGTGCAGACCGGGGTAGACGAGGCGCGCGTAACTGGCAACCCGGGTGCCACTGATGGTGCGCCGTTTCATGATCAGACACGGTGCGTTTGCACCGATGCCCAATGCTTTGGCTTCGACCATGGAGGGCAAGGCCGCCTCTATGGAGTAACTGGCCTCAGTTAAGGGTGCGTGCTCCAGCAGATAGCGGGTGGCAGTGATTTGCGTCAGGTCCACATCCAGATAGTGGGGAGCCGACGCCGGATTCACATAGCGGTCTTCAAACTGCAAGGCCACACCATCTTCAAAATGGACCTGCACGGAATGAAACACTTTGCTTCCTGCGCGCAGCTTCATTGTCAGCGCCAAAGCCGCATCCGCGCGCACGGTCTCCAGCGCCAACACGGTAGTGCTGTGGGTATGACCCCGCTCCTGAATTTCTTCGTGTATGTCGCGCACCGCCAGGGTGCTGGAGATGCGGTGTAGCTGTGCCACTACCGTGCCAGACCCTTGCACCCGGGTCACCACGCCTTCAACTGCCAGCTCTTTGACAGCCCGGTTGATGGTCATGCGGCTGACGCCAAACTGCTGCTGCAAAGCGGCCTCACTGGGCACCGCGTCACCCGGACGCCATGCGCCACTGCTGATTTGGTGCTTGATGAATGCCTTGACCTGTTCGTAGGCTGGCAACGGAATGGGTTTCATATAGAGCGAATGATCGGTGGAAGCGGTCTGATTCTACAAGTTGTATAGACAATTACAATGGGCGCAAAAAAACTCCTGGGCCCGTAGGGCGCAGGAGTCAATCGCATCAGTAGCCGCTGCGCGGCCACTGTAAAGTGCACTCAGAACGTGTGGCGAATACCGACCTGTGCTCCAGTGGAATTGCCACCTGCATCGGTAGGCGCCAGGCCATCGCCCACGGTGAAAGTCTTACCAACGCCGTCATTGGTCACCACAGAATAATTCCCGTACAGTGCCGTACGTTTGGACAAGTCGTGTACGTAGCCAACGGTCCACTGGCTTGCATCATTGGCAACCTTATCTGCCTTGAGCGTGGTGTACGCAGCACGAATCTGGCCGGAGCTGACGTCGTATTGCGTGCCAATCATATTGACGCTCGTATTGGTCGCACCCACCTCATTCTTTCCATACAGGTACATCAACTTTGCAGGACCCACCTTGTAGTTGATACCGAAGTTGGACTGGGTATAGTCACCCGTGTTGTACTTGGTAGTTCCCGTTGCAAAGGCAAGTGCCAATGGCCCTGCGGCATATCCCAGACGACCGCCCAGGTAGTTGCCATTGTCCGCGGTCGCGCCACTCGTACCAGTCTGGCCATTGGCAACCATGAAGTGGCCATTGAACCCGCCAGCACCGGCCGGCAGCAAGTATGCGATGGAGTTCGAGGCACGAACATTGGTCCGCGCTGTGGTTCCGCCAGCCGCCACCGGGTAAAACAACTGACCGGCATTTCCCAAGCCGTTGGTACCAAATGGATGCATGGCTGTGGTCAGGTTATTGAACGTTGGCACGTAATCCCGACCGGCCCGCAATTCACCCCAAGTACCCGACAAAGACACCGTGGAGCGACGACCAAACAGACCGTTGGAGGAGTTGGCTCCAGAATTATTAATATTGGTCGATCCACTGCCTCCCGTGGTGGGTGTTACCGCGCCTTCAAAATGAAAGTTGGCTTTCAAGCCACCACCCAGATCTTCAGAGCCACGCATGCCAAACCGGCTCGACGTATTGCCATCCGTAATCAGCAGGTTTTGCGAAGCGGTTCCACTGGCCGTATTCATTTGGTAAGCAATATCCGCCACACCAAAAACCGTCACAGTGGACTGCGCGTGAGCCGCGCCGACGGTGCATGCCAAAGCGGCAACACCCGAAAGGACTGTCAACTTCTTCATCATTCTTTCCTTTATAGGCTGGGTTGGGTTCACGAATACGCCGTGAATTGCCGCAAGTCAATTATCAGAAGTGCAGCCACAATCCACAAGTAGTGGATTTCCACACTCGGGTTTTCCCTATCAACGGGATGGAACCCGGGTGGTGAGTGCGGCGGGATTGAAGTCTGGCATGAACCGACAGCCCTTGGCCGGCTCAAAAGTCGACTCCACCTGTGGGCAACGTTGAGCAATCGCTGCGGCGTCTGGTTTGCGCCCACCTTTGGTCCAGTCCAGCAGCGCGGAAATGGCTGCAACATACTGTGCGTCCGACAAGTAGGAGTGTTCGGAGTCATCGGTAAAAACTTGAACCAGGTTGGCGCCATGGCCCCCAGCCACCATTCGTTCCCGAAAGAAGGATTCGAGTTCGACAAATGCAGTCGGGTCATTGGTGGCATGCATCGTCAACACAGGCACCGCAATGCGTCCTTCGGTGTCGGCATCGTGCGCGAATGCAGCAACCGCTGACGGGTCGGCACGGTAACGCGCCACCTTGGCGTTCAAGGCGTCATCCTGGCCCTTCAAGCCGTATTGAACGTTCTCATTGTCAAAGACATTGCGGCCCTGCATGCGGGCCCAGGCAATATCCTGGAAGTGCCAGGTCGCCCAGTTCAAGTGACCCACCAGCGAGCGCTCCTGTACTTTGATCACCCGCAGCAATGTATCGAGTTTTGCCTGCTGCTCAGGTGAACGTTCTGCCGCAGGCTTTCGTACTCCAGTACACGCGTTGACGCGCTCTTCCAGTTCCTTTCGGGTCAGCTTGCTTTCCAACGGCAACCCCTGCCACAAGGGATAGGTCGGCTCATCGGGGCGCGGATGGTTGCCGCACAGTGCCTGGTACACCACGCGCAGGTCCATGCGGAAGTTGTACGACTGGACACCACCACCGAGCACCCCGTTGGTCAGTAGCACGGCGTCAAAAGGGGACTTTTCCTGGTTGGCCTTGTGGGCCATTTCAGCGGCTTTCACAGCCACGCCCGCACCCCAGGACTGCCCGTGCAACACCGTCAGCTTGGGTGCGCCAAACTGCGCAACAAACAACTGCCGAACCCGTTCGGTATCTTCAGCGGCGGAACGCACTGCCACGCCTCCTTGCCGGTAGCCAGAGCCAGCGTACGCAAATCCGGCCCGTGTCCAAATGGACCACCGAGTCATGTCATCCGCTGGGCGTTGCGCTTTGGGCGTACCCAGCTCAGGCCCTCCGTGGGCATGAACCACCAACGTGCCATTCCACTGCGGTGGCATAGCCAGCCAGTAGTGGGCGCCCAAGCTGTCACGCCCGCGCAGACATTGCGTGCCAGGCGCTTGACCTGCTGGACAAGGCGCAACCTGCGGCGGGTCAACTGGCGTAGTGGTAGCGGTATCACCGCCCGCGCCAAATGCACGAACAACCCCCGCCATCAGGATCAGCCCCGCACAAAGCTTGAATGACAAAAATCCAGGCGACATCCAACGACCCCCCGCAATGGAATAACTGAGGCCATAGGGTATTGCGTGTTGGTATTTCGCGCCAGTCTAGGGTTAACCCGTTGTTGCACAAGTTGTATATACAAATTACAATCCGCCGCACTATCCACCCATCAGTCACCACTGAACCGGAGCACACCTATGTCTGATCTTTCTGACGCCAGCTACCTGGACAGCAAAGCCCGCCCCGTTCGAGCACCCCGCGGCTCTGAACTCACCTGCGCCAACTGGCAGATCGAAGCCGCCTACCGCATGCTGCAAAACAACCTGGACCCCGAAGTGGCCGAAAACCCCAACGAGCTGGTGGTGTATGGCGGCATCGGCAAGGCAGCGCGCAACTGGCCGGCGTTTGATGCCATTCTGGACTCGCTGCGCAAACTGAAGACCAATGAGACGTTGTTGGTGCAGTCCGGCAAGCCGGTCGGCGTATTCCGCACCCACGAGGGCGCGCCGCGCGTGCTGATCGCCAACTCCAACCTGGTTCCCAAGTGGGCGAACTGGGAGCACTTCAATGAGCTGGACCGCAAGGGCCTGATGATGTATGGCCAGATGACAGCGGGCAGCTGGATCTACATCGGCAGCCAGGGCATCGTGCAAGGCACCTATGAGACGTTTGTGGAGGCAGGCCGCCAGCACTACAACGGCGACCTGACTGGACGCTGGGTGCTGACCGCTGGTCTGGGTGGTATGGGTGGTGCGCAACCGCTAGCCGCCACGTTTGCAGGCGCCTGCTCGTTGAACATTGAGTGCCAGCAAAGTTCTATCGACTTCCGTCTGCGCACCCGCTATGTGGATGAGCAGGCTACTGACCTGGATGACGCCCTGGCACGCATTGCCAAATATACGGCCGAGAAAAAAGCAGTGTCCATCGCCCTGTGCGGCAACGCGGCCGACATCGTGCCCGAACTCGTGAAGCGTGCCAAAGCGGGTGGCATCCGCCCCGATATCGTCACCGACCAGACTTCTGCGCACGACATCATCAACGGCTACCTGCCGTCGGGATGGAGCGTAGCGCGATGGAAGGCCGCGCAGAAGGACTCAACCCAACACGCGGCGCTGACAAAAGCTGCCGGAGAGTCCTGCGCCGTGCATGTGCAGGCCATGCTCGAGTTTCACGCCATGGGCATACCCACTGTCGACTACGGCAACAACCTGCGCCAGGTGGCAAAGGATTTTGGCGTGTCCGATGCGTTTGACTACCCCGGCTTTGTACCCGCCTATGTGCGTCCGCTGTTCTGCCGCGGTGTAGGCCCCTTCCGCTGGGTGGCCCTCAGTGGCGACCCTGAAGACATCCGCAAGACCGACGCCAAGATGAAAGAACTGTTCCCGCACAACGCCGGCCTGCACCGTTGGCTGGACATGGCGCAGGAGCGCATCGCCTTCCAGGGCTTGCCTGCACGCATCTGTTGGATTGGCCTGGGTGAGCGACACCTGGCCGGGTTGGCCTTCAATGAGATGGTGAAGAGCGGTGAACTGAAAGGCCCCATCGTCATTGGCCGCGACCACCTGGACAGCGGCTCGGTCGCCTCGCCCAACCGCGAGACCGAGGCCATGATGGATGGCAGCGATGCGGTCAGTGACTGGCCCCTCTTGAACGCCCTGCTCAACACAGCCAGCGGCGCCACCTGGGTCAGCCTGCACCACGGTGGTGGTGTCGGCATGGGCTACTCGCAGCACAGCGGGGTGGTCATCGTCGCCGACGGCACAGCAGAGGCTGCCGACAAGCTGGGCCGTGTACTGTTCAACGATCCGGCCACCGGCGTCATGCGCCACGCCGATGCCGGCTATGACATCGCCCGGAAGTGCGCCAAAGAGAACAACCTCAACCTGCCCATGCTGACATGAACATCCAACCCGGCCACCTGACCCTGGCGCAACTGCGCCAACTGCACTCCCACATCACACCCTTGACGCTGGACGCGGCGGCGCGACCTGGCATACGCGCCAGTGCCGATCTGGTCCACCAGGCTGCGCAAGGCGGCGCGGCGGTCTATGGCGTCAACACCGGCTTTGGCAAACTGGCCAACCAGCGTATTGCGCAGGCCGATCTGGAAACCCTGCAACTCAACCTGCTGCGCTCACACGCGGTGGGTGTGGGCGAGCCCCTGTCCGAACCCGTGGTGCGCTTGATTTTGTTGATGAAGGCAGCCAGCCTGGCGCGTGGCTACTCTGGTATTCGCGAGCTGGTCATTGACCGCCTCTTTGCGTTTTACAACTTGGGGCTAACGCCCGTCATTCCCGCCCAGGGTTCGGTCGGCGCATCGGGCGACCTGGCCCCATTGGCCCACCTGTGCCTGCCGCTGATTGGCGAAGGTGAAGTGTTCTATGGCAACACCCGCATGCCCGCCGCCAAAGCCTTGCAAATGGCAAAGCTCGAACCCCTCAAGCTGTCGGCCAAGGAAGGCCTAGCGCTGATCAATGGCACGCAAGTATCCACCGCGTTGGCCATTGACGCCCTGTTCGCCACCGAACGGTTGCTTGAAGCCGCAGTGATCTCGGGCGCGGTGACACTGGACGCAGCGCGCGGTAGCGACGGTCCATTTGACGCACGCATCCACGCGGTGCGTGGCCAGCCCGGCCAGATCGCGTGCGCCGCAGCCTACCGTGCGCTGGCCGTCGGTAGCGCCATTCGCAAGTCACACCTGGAAGGTGATGACCGTGTGCAAGACCCCTATTGCCTGCGCTGCCAGCCCCAGGTAATGGGTGCGTGTCTGGACCAGATGCGTTACGCGGCCGACGTGCTGCTGCGGGAAGCCAACGCTGTGACGGACAATCCGCTGGTCTTTGCCGACACTGCAAGTCTGGTTTCAGGCGGAAACTTTCACGCCGAACCGGTCGCTCTGGCGGCCGATGCGCTGGCGATCGTGATCGCTGAAGTAGGAGCCATTTCCGAACGGCGCATCGCCATGCTGGTGGACACCGTGGTGTCGCGTCTGCCGGCCTTTCTGACGCCCGAGCCGGGTCTGAACTCCGGATTCATGATCGTTCACGTGACGGCAGCGTCTTTGGCCTCCGAAAACAAGTCATTGGCCCACCCCGCCAGTGTGGACAGCCTGCCCACCAGCGCCAACCAGGAAGACCATGTGAGCATGGCCACCTTTGCCGCGCGGCGCCTGCAGCAGATGCTGCGCAACACCGAATACATCATCGCAATTGAGCTGCTGGCCGCAGCCCAAGGCATCGAATTCCTGCGCCCCCTGAAAAGCTCACCGGTACTGGAGGGCATTCTGGCTTTGGTGCGATCTGTGTCGCCCGCCATGATGGTGGACCGCAGCCTGGCCAGCGACATGGAGTTGGTGCGCAACCTGATTACCCAGGGACGCATTGGGCTGGCGGGTGAAGCGCAGATTCCAGAATTGACAGCGCTGCGGCTGATATAAGGAAATCAGCCTCTAGCCCTCATAGAATATGACGATACTGCTATTTTTTTAGTAGCAACATTCGCTTAACGCGTGCGGACACACTAGGCAATCGCATCCAGCGGAAACTGGGTGCACCCCAGGCGCGCCGAAATGTCGCGGCTGGCCTCGGTCAACATGGCAACCACCTCGCCTTCCCGCGCAGGGTCGTAACGGAAGGTCGGGAATGAAATGCTCATGCCCGCCACCGGTCGGTTCAATCGGTCAAAGATGGGAACACCCAGGCAGCGGATGTGGTCGTCAAACTCTTCACGGTCTTCGCCAAACCCCTGTTCCTTGACCCGCTCCAGTTCCTGGGCAAAGGCGGCGGGCTCCACGATGGTTTTTTCCCGGTATTTGGTGAACTCTGCCCCTTGCAGAATCATCGCGCGGCGGTCCGGGTGCTCCCAGGCCAGCAGCACCTTGCCAATGGCGGTGCAGTGCAATGGCGCGCGTCGGCCGACTTTGGAATACATGCCCAGCATGTGGCGTGAGTCCACCTTGTGCACGTAGATGATTTCGCTGTCGATCAGCGTGCCCAGGTGCACGGTTTCACCGGTTTTGTCGGCCAGCATCTGCATGTGGTGCTTGGCCAGGTCCACGAGCTCGGGGTACTGCAGGGCTTTGGTGCCCAGCTCGAACACCTTCATGGTCAGGCCATAGCGTTCGCTGTCCGCCTCCTGCCGCACATAGCCCAGCGTCATCATGGTCTGCAAAAAGCGATAGACCGTGGCCTTTGGCATGGCCAGTCGCACAGACAGGTCTGAAATGCCGGTTTCACTGCGCTCTGCCAGCGCCTGCAACAAACCAAAGGTCTTGAGCACGGCGGCAACCGACTCCGGCTGCTTGGCATCTAGGGAATCATCATCCATTTGTTTTGGTTTCTCTGAAAACGTGTTTCAAATTATATTATCTACTGATATTTCGCCTACGCGCCCTGCGAATTCGGTGCCTCATCGACCGTTGCAGCCGCAAGGCCCGCGCGCACGCCCTTTTCCTCAATAGCATGGCACGCCGTCAACATCTGCACGGCCAATCCCGTGATGCCATTCGCCGCTTTGTCCAACGCGCCACCGGACGGCCCACACAGAGTTTTCGCCGCCGCAAGCGCAAAGACGAGACGCGGCGGCAATCGACCCGTAGCCCGATGGAAGCAGTGCACTTGTGGCAGCAACCGTACGATGCACTTGCTCTCCATGTTGAGCGCAATCGCCTCAAGTGAATGCTGAATATGCGGGTTGCTAAATCGCAGCAAAACATCGCTTGCATAGGCCTGCGAATGAACCACAGCGAATGGCAGCGATGGGATGATCTCTTCATCGAGCGTCGCCTGCAGGAAGGCCCGTAGGTCAGGGTCGCGCATGGCTTCATCAACCGTGCGTACGCCTGCCAGCAATCCGACGGCAGCCAGCACCGTGTGTGCACCGTTGAGGATGGCCACCTTGCGCAGGCGAATGGATGGCAGGTCGTCAGTCCAGTGCACATTCAATCCCGCGCGGTCCAATGGCAACTCCTTCGACACCGATGGCGGCGCCTCAATCGCCCAATAGTGGTAGCGCTCACCGGCAACCATAAAGTGATCCCGGTAACCCAACTCCTCCTGTAGGGTCTTGACTTCAGTGCAGGGGTAGCCCGTCACGATGCGGTCCACCAGCGTGGAGCAAAAATGACAGCACCGGTCTAACCAGGTCTGAAATGCTGACTCCAATTGCCAAACCCTGGCGAAGTGAGTAACAGCAATGCGCAGTGCCGGTCCATTGGCCTCGATCAGTTCGCAAGGCAGCAGGATGACGCCTTTTTGGGTGTCCCCGCCAAAGTGCACAAACCGCTCAAACAACCAGCGTGTGAGCTTGGCAGGAAAAGACGAAGGCGGTCGGTCTGCATACCCGTCACTGTCATTAATGGTTATGCCTGCTTCGGTGGTGTTGGAAACAATGAAGCGGACATCCGGGTTATGCGCCAGCTGCAGATAGTCAGAATAGTGGATGGCTAAATCGAGTTCACGCTGCACACATGCAATCTGTCGCACCTCTGTTTGCAATGTGCCGCTTTCGTCCGGACCGCGTAGTATCGTGGTGTAGCACCCCCCCTGTGTGTCAAGTAAAGGAGCCGTCGAGCGAGACGTGGGCCGGACGATCACTACACCCAGGCTCAGGCCACAGCGTTCATTCAGAACATCAATCTGCCAGTCCACAAATCCGCGCAAGAAGTTACCTTGGCCAAACTGCAACACACGAATGGGCAAGGTGAATGGTATTTCGCGACGCAGGTGTGGAAGTGACCCAGCTTCATTCATAGTGAAATATCGCGCCGCCAGAAGATGAAGTCGTGCTGGCCCAATCGGTCGGCCTGGGTCTGCGTTTGCCCGGACGCAGTGGCCACAATCTGCGCCAGCAGCGCATCAGCCAAGGCTTCAGGGTCAGCGCCTTGCAGAATGGTGCCGCAGTCAAAATCGATCAGTTCCGATAAACGCGTGGCGACATCGGTGTTGCTGGACACCTTGACGACAGGAGCAATCGGGTTGCCTGTAGGGGTGCCCAACCCGGTGGTGAAGAGCACCACATTGGCACCCGCTGAAACCAAGGCAGTTACCGACTCTACGTCGTTTCCTGGCGCACACAAGAGTGATAGCCCGGACTGCGTGGCAACCTCGCCATAGTCCAGCACGGCAACGATTGGCGAACTGCCCCCCTTGCGTGCGGCGCCGGCGGATTTCATGGCATCTGTGATCAACCCGTCACGGATATTGCCCGGGCTGGGGTTGTCGGCAAATCGGGTCCCTGCGGCATGCGCACGGGCCTCGAAGTCCTTCATCAAGTCCAAGAACCGCCTTTGGTCGACCTCGTGCACGCAGCGCGCCACTAGGCTGGACTCGACGCCGCAGAGTTCTGGAAATTCCGACAGAATGGACGCGCCTCCCAGCGCCACCAGACGGTCCGACACCAGGCCCAGAACCGGGTTGGCCGTGATTCCAGAAAATCCATCGGAGCCTCCACACTTGACGCCGATGCGCAGGTACGACAGTGGCACCGGTTGGCGGCGAACTTCATTGGCAATGGCCAACTGCTGAAGTGTGTCCTGCACCACGGCCTTCATCATGGCCGCTTCACCACCCTCCCACTTTTGCTGCTCGTAGATCAGGCAGGGTTTGTCAAACTGGGTGTTCTTTTCAGCCAGTGCCGACTTGAACATATCAACCTGTGCGTTTTGGCATCCTAGGCTGAATACAGTGACACCCGCCACATTGGGATGATCCGCATAGGCGGCCAGGATGCGGCACAACGATCGCGCATCCGCACGCGTGCCCCCGCATCCACCTTGATGGGTGATGATGCGAACCCCATCCACATACGGAAATGGCCTCGTCGTGGCAGTCGCATCGGAAGTACGCCCCCCCAGAAGAGCACGCGTGAAATCCGCCAGTTCGTCCTGGCCATATCCCAGCGGTCGCACCAATGCATCGCGCAGTTGCTCCACATTGCGGTTCTCGCAAAATACGAGCGGAAAGATGAGCCAATGGTTGGCCGTTCCAACCCGACCATCCGCTCGGACCACGCCTTGGAAAGTTGCGTTCTGCCAGCGTTGAACGTCCGGAGCAGCCCAGACCGGCAACTGCGTTGCACGGAGTTCCGGGATTGGCGCATAGTGCTCCAGGTTGTCTGTGGTGACTGCGCAACCGGCTCCTATGGACTGCGTGGCTTTGCCAACCGGTGTTCCATAGAGTCGTAGGATGTCCCCCTGCACGCAGTCATGGCGCGCAATCTTATGCTTGCGCTGAACCGGTGTACTGACGTGCAACAGTATCCCGGACCACTCTACAGTGTCACCCGCACGCAAATCTTCAAGTGCAACCAGCATGTCGTCGTCAGGATGGATGCACAGCACCTTGGCACGCTTATCTGTCATAGCGCGAAATACCGCTTGGCGTTGTCATAGCAGACCCCGCGCACAATAGTTTGCAGTGCCTCCTGGTCGTTGGGGTACTCGCCGTCATGTACCCAGCGCCCCAACTGGCGGCATAGCAGCCGGCGAAAATAGTCGTGACGCGGATAGGACGCAAAGCTGCGCGAATCCGTCACCATGCCGACAAAGGTGCCCAACACTCCATGGTTGGCCAGTGCGCGCAGTTGCCTCAGGTTGCCGTCTTTGTGGTCATTGAACCACCAGGCGGGACCCATCTGCACTTTGCCGACCACACTGCCATCCTGAAAACAGCCAATCAATGCAGCCAGCATTTCATTCATGGCCGGGTTCAAACAGAACAGCATAGTCTTGGGTAAGAGTCCGTCCGCATCCAGCGCATCCAGCAGACCGGCAATGCCACGGCTATGGCCTGCATCAGAAATGGCGTCGTAGCCGGTGTCTGGCCCCAGCATCTGCATGCCACGTTGGTTGTTGTTGCGCTGAGCGCCTATGTGCAGGCACATAGTCCACTGGTGGCGCGCATAGATGGCGCCCAGATCTTGCAGCAGTCTGCGCTGGTAGACGGCCTGCTCAACCTCACTGAGGGCCCCACCCGACAGCCGCTTAGACAGAAGCGCCTCACACGCATCGACGGAAACGTCATCACTGCTGATGGGTAAATCGATGGCGTGGTCCGAAATACGCGCGCCACGCTCATGAAAGTACGCGACGCGATCGGCCAGTGCCGCTACCAGGTCTGTGTAACGTTGAATGGGCACACCGGTCACTGAGCCCAGAGTGGCCAGGTACTCAGGGAAACCAGGCCGATTGATGCGCATCGCGGCATCGGGGCGAAAAGCCGGCAATACCCGGGTGGACAGTTCTGAACGTGCAATTACTTCGTGCTGTGCCAAGTCGTCAACCGGGTCGTCCGTCGTGCACGCGACTTCCACCTTGGCCTGCTCCAGCAGCGTCCAGCAGGTCATACTGGCCAGGCGTGCATTGGCCTGCTCCCAGATGCGGGGCGCATTCGCGGCGTTGATGGTGAGCGCAATGCCAAACAGACGCTGAAGCTCCAAGTGGCACCAGTGGTAAATGGGGTTCCCTGCGGCCAGCGGCAGCACGCGACAAAAGGCAAGAAACTTGGCTTCGTCACTTTGACTCCCCGTCACGAAGTCTTCGCTCACGCCGGCGCTGCGCATCAGGCGCCACTTGTAGTGGTCACCGGCCAGCCACAACTCTGCAATATTGCGGAACCGCTTTTTCGCCGCAATTTCGCCCTGCTGCAAGTGGGAGTGGTAGTCAATGATGGGCAGATCAGCCGCAACATCCCGGTAAAGTTGTTGCGCGATGGGTGTATCCAGCAGGAAGTCTTGGTCCATAAAGCTTTGCATCGTCAGTCTGCCTTTCCTCGTCCAGCACCGGCACCGGCGCGAACCCGGGTGGGAACCTCGGCGGCGCTGTCTTGCGCCAGAAAAAGGCCGGGCGTCCACCCCGCGCCGCCCGCCCAATCTCCACCGGGATGTGCTGTGCGCAATACATCTGCCAAGTCCAGCGCGGAACCGTTGTGAATGGACCCGCTGTCAGAGAAGCGGCTGCCCTTGAATACGCGCACCAGTTGGCCCGGGCGCACTGTTGCGGGCGTCACCCAGGCGTTGCGCTCGCTCACGATTGCTGACTGGTGGCCAATGCCCAGCGAATAGCCGTAGGGGTAGGCTCCATCCTGCGCAACCTCAAACAGGTTGTTGTATACATGCACCTTGCCAAAACGTACGCGCGGTGTGCGCTCCTTGGTCCGCTCAAACCAGTTGTGGTGCAGGGTGACCTTGAGCGCTTCGGCATCCTGGGTCACGCCGTCACCGTTGCCGATCAGAATCGTCTTGTCGTGGTTGCGAAAGTGGTTCCAGGAAACGGTCACCCAATTGGACTGCCGGATGATGTCCAGCAAACCATCGTGGTGTTGCACCCGGCGTCCAAACAGGTTCGGTTCCTGATCATCCGGGCGCGCACCGTCGTCAAACGTGCAGTGGTCGATCCACACATGGGTGGCGCTGCGCAGGGTGATGGCGTCGTAAGCCGAATTCCATTCCCCGGAAGCGTTGTCCTTGGGGTCCCACGCAGGAAAGTAGTCATACGCATCCGAAAAGTGGATGTTGCGGATGATGACGTTGTCCACACGTTCGACCAGCAGATTCCCATTGACGATGGAGGCATCCCGCCCAATCCCCACCAGCGTGGTGCGAGAGGGAACTCTCACTACGATTTGCTCAGCCTGCCTGCGGGCAGATCGCAACCGCACTTCCTCCTGTGGGCCGCTGGGCGGAATCTTGCCCCAGGTCGCAGGGTCAAAAGCCGCCAGAAAGGCCTGCGCGTCATAGGCTGCATCGCGGTAGTCAGCAAAGCCCAGAGCCCGGCCACTGTCGTCGGTACTGAGGTCAATACGTCCCATCACCCGCACCACGCGGGGGTGTACACCGGGCACCAATGCTGCTACCAGTTCAGCCCGGTTGCGCACGGTATAGACATGCTCGAGCGCGGCATCCGCGCCGCCCTGTGTGCTGCCGTGCGCGGAGGCCCAACCGTCCCCGGACCCGAGGGTCTCACGACTCCAATCTGCCCCTTTGCCTTGCGCGTCTCCCGCAGCATCGCTGGTATTTCTCCACTCCGCCATGCGGTTGGCCTGGTCACCGGATACCGAAAAGGGACGGCGCGACGTGGAAGCAGCCCAGGGTCCGATGTGACGACCCAAAACGCTGTCACGCACGACCGCCTGCCCATTGGGTGATACACCCTTTTGCCAGGCACCTTTGGCAACACCCTGATCCCACGCACGCCCAAGTGAAATAGAACCCTGGCGCAGTCCGGCCTCACCAATGAGGCGACTGTTGTGGACCAGAATGCCCAGCCGCGTCTGCGCAGCGGTACTGGGCGCCAGAATGTGCCCGCCATTGCCGGGAACCCGGCGACCCGATCGGCTCAAAATAGTGCTGTCATCCACGACCAGGGTGCCGGCACCGAAAATGAAATCTACATCGCCTGCAATCACACTGCGGTGCACATAGACACGGTCCCCCGCGTCGTTGGGCTGGGAGCGCACGTACAAGGTGTCCTGGTGACCCAGAAGACGTACGTCTTCCAGTTGAATGCGGTCGCCCTGGGTCATGAAAGCCACGGCCTGCGCCCCACCTGATTCCGCAACATGGGCGGGATAGCCCACCCCGTCACGCACGCCATTCATGGCATCGTTTTCAACAGTCAGGTTGGACAGCTGCACATCGTTGCTGAAAATGGCGAGCGTTGCACTGCTGAAGGTGCCGTAACTGGAAGCATCCACATCCGGTAAGCAGGGGTTGCCTGCGTCGACACCCGCACGCTTGCTCTCGCCCGCATACCGTGAGGCGACCACGCGTACCTCAGCCGGTCTGTCGCCAAGCCCTACGAGGGCCACAGGCGACTTGCCCTGCAAACACACTTGACCACGGTAGGTTCCCGGTATGACGCCAATCACCGTGCGCCGTGCTCCTGGAGCGTTGGCTGCGGACGGGACTGCGTCGAACGCCGCCTGGAGGCTGCGATGCGTGCCACTGCCGTCCAACGCGACAACGAAATCAGGCTTCGCACCCAGGATAGCTGCACGCGCCACCGGATTCCATGGCGTAGGTCCCTGCGCCAGATATGCAGCTACCGTGTATTCCTGCGCTACACCAGCATCCAGTTGAGGACGCGCGGGGTTTTGTGCCAGTGCACTCAAAGAGATCACAGCACATAGGAAAACGCACAACCTCATGGCTGTGCCACGTCTACCAGATAGAGCGCGGGTTCGCCTTCTGCATCCGAACTAAACAGCACCTGCTTCTCATCGGGAGTGAACGAGGGATGTGGATGCGTCACCTGCCGGCTGCCTTTGTGGACACGCCATGACGAGTCATGGTGGGCCACCGCCCGCACACTTCCTGTACTGAGGTCAAAGACATGCAGGAACGGGTCAGTCGCGATGTCATGGCTTCCAGCATCCGACACATCGGCCGGCGAGCCACACCCGTCACCCACCAGCAGGGTTCCATTGAAATTGCTCATCAGGTGCGAGCACGGCGGCATGGACATCAGCCGCTTGTCTTCCAGCGTGACCGGGTCCAGCGCGCAAATCCAGCGGTCGCGTTGGCCCTTCAGATACGACACATAAATCATGGATGAACCGTCTGGAACCCAGAACTCATGGGTGCAAGCCTCGCCCGCCTGGTGCACCTTTCCACACCGCAGGTTGCTTCCATCCTCGTTGATGAACCACATGCGGGCGTCTACCAAGTCGTGGGGTCCTTCGTGACAGAACGCCACGGTGTCGTCATGGAAAGGCTGGTACTGCGGATGGCCGAGCCAGCCGTGCTTTTCCAGAATCACGTCACGCGCACCGGTGGCCAGATCGATGCGGATCAAGCGGCACCGCGGCTTGGCGTGGTACATGTCGTGGAACTTCTTCCAGTCAGAGAGCGGGAACCAGTCGTCCGCGTGGATTTCGATGCCCACCATCTTGGTACAGGCGCTGTTGGACACCCAGGTGCCGTAGCCCACCCAGCCATGGGGCACGGTGTACAGCACCTCTTCACTCAAGTCTGCCAGCGCCAGTCGGACCAATTGACGCTCGGCTCGCACAAAGTACAGGTGCTGGTCATCGGGGCTCATGAAACCTCCAAACGTGTTCTCGCCACGCTGGTCCGTCAGCTGCGTGGCCACTTGGGAGTTAAGGTCCAGCAGGTGGTAGTTCCAGGCATTACCGGGGCCGAATTCACCGGCAAAAACCAGTTTGGAACCATCCTGTGTAAAGCACTTCTGGTAGAAGTAGTTGCGGTGGCAGGTGATATCGGTCGGCGTCAGCCGTGTCACGCGCGCACCGGTGTCGGGGTCGGTCTTGGAAACAAAATTCAGTTGGCGTTGGGTAGATTTGCTCATGGTCTTTACTTGATGCGTTTCAACAGGGCGTTGCCTTCTTCAACCAGGCGGCGGGCGGCCTCCTGGTCAGTTGTCTTGCCGTAGGCGACGGTCTCAAACACTTCCCGCATGAACTTGTGCAAACGGGCATGTTCGAACAGCGGTGCTGGGACAGGAACCCGTCCTGCATCCCGCTGTTTCTTGATCTGTTCGTGCGCTGCCAGCTCCATGGCTGGCAGCTTGTTGGTTTGCAAAAGCACCTCACGCTGGCCGCGCGCCGCAGGTACGCCACGGGTCTTTCCCAGAATGCGCGCCGCCTGCGGATCGGTCAGCAGAAAATTGATTAGCCGCGCCGACAATTCCGGCTGTCTGCTATTGCGCCCGACGGCCAGCATGACGCTGGGGCGTCCGAACATGCCGCTGACCGGCGCGCCGGGCAGCGTGGGAAACTCCCCCAGCACCAGATCTTGTTGCTTGTTCAACGTGGCGGCTCGCAAGGGGATGGCGGAGTCCCACGCAAAGTTGCCCGCCCAATTGCCCACCACCCAGTCCTGTTGCTGCTCGGTAGCCTTGTCGGCACCGCCCAGACTGGCACGCAAGGGCAATGGCGTGGCGACATGCTCCGTGATCAGGCGACGATACGTCTGTACCCATTCCAGCGCCGCAGCAGGGCTCATCGCTACCTTCGGCTCCACGGGGTCTACATAGGCTGTCCCATGCTTCTGCTGCACGTAAGCCTGTGACAGCAGCATCATGTCGTACAGCTCGCCGTCAAGGGGATACGCGTGTTCGCCGAGCTTGGCTTTGAATACTGGACCGGCTGCAAAGATGTCATCCCAGGTCGTGGGCACAGCCAGTCCGGCGCGGTCAAAACTCGCCTTGTTCCACAGGAGAACACGGGCCGTATTAGCGGAAGGCAAAGCGTTGAGCTTACCGGCCACCCGCCCTGCCTCCACGTCCTGCGACGTGAACTGATCAAGGGCCAGCAACGCTCGATATTGGTCCAGATCGACAAAGCCATTGCCCCGCTTGGAAAACATGGCCAACCAGGCCCAGTTGATCTGCATGACGTCGGGCTCGGAGCCACCCGCAATCTGCGTGGTGAGGCGCTCCAGGTAACCGTGAAAGCCCATGTACTCGGCCTTTACTTTGAGACCCGGATTTTGCTGTTCGAACAGTGCGATGGCCTTCAGCGTGGACTCATGCCGGCTCGCCCCACCCCACCACGCGAAACGCAGCACCGTTGGGGATGGTGCCTGCGCCTGCGCCAGCAAGGGACTCAAGGCCAGTGCGGCAAAGTGTCGGCGTTGCAGCATCAGGCGCTCCGCAACAGGCTCTCGCCGCTCTCAGCGTCAAACAGGTGGACGCGTTGCATCTGGAGATGGAACTCATGTGCGGCGCCACGGGTCTTGTTCTGCAAACCATGGAGTTCGTCGGCTGGCACACGTGCGCTCAGTGCCAGATCGCCCACCGTGAAATGCACAAAAACTTCACTGCCCATGTGCTCGACAAAGCGCAAAGTGCCGGGCACAGGAACGCTGTCACCCTGGGGGCGTGGCCCGGCAGACACGTGTTCGGGGCGCAAACCCAGCTGCACCGCGCCGCCACGGCTGTTGAGTTGGGCCGCGCGGGCTGCGGGCAGGCGCAACACCTGACCACCGAGTTCGACTCCGACACCGTCTTCATGCGGCAGAATTTTCGCCTTGACGATATTCATTTCCGGCGAACCAATGAAGCTAGCCACAAAGGCGTTGGCTGGCCGGTCGTAAAGCGCGGTGGGCGTGTCCACCTGCTGGATCACACCATCCTTGAGCACACAGATGCGCTCACCCATGGTCATGGCTTCCACCTGGTCGTGCGTCACATAGACCACGGTTGCTGGTTGGCCCGACTCACGCAAAGTACGGTGCAATTCGGTCAGGCGCACCCGCATGGCGGCGCGCAGCTTGGCGTCCAGATTGGACAGGGGTTCATCAAACAAAAACACTTCGGGCTTTTTCACAATGGCCCGGCCCACGGCCACGCGCTGGGCCTGCCCGCCGCTGAGCTGCTTGGGGTATCGCTCCAGCAAATGCTCCATCTCCAGCAGACCGGCGGCATGGCGCACGCGCAGCTGGACTTCGGCCTTGGGGGTGCCGGCCAACTTGAGCCCGAACGCCAGGTTGTCATACACCGTCATGTGGGGATACAGCGCGTAGTTCTGGAACACCATGGCGATACCGCGCTGCTTGGGTGCCAGTTGGTTGACTAACTGGTTGCCGATATGCAGCTCACCGGCGGTAATGCTTTCCAAGCCGGCAATCATGCGCAGCAAGGTGCTCTTGGCGCATCCGGAAGGGCCAACAAACACCATGAATTCGCCGTCGCGCACTTCAAGGTCTACACCGTGCACGGCCTTGAAGCCATTGGGATAGACCTTTTCGATCTTCTTGAGGCTGAGTTTTGCCACTATGCGTTCTCTCCGTCTCTATCCTTTGACACCGCTGGACGTGGCGCCTTCAATGAAGTGCTTTTGTGCGGCAAAAAATACGGCCACCGATGGAATCAGCGCGACCACCGAAATGGCAATCACGTTGGCCCACTCCACCTCTTCGGTCGCGCCAATGCTCATCTTCAATGCCAGTGACACTGGGTACTTCTCAACCGATGCCAGGTAAATCAGCGGACCCATAAAGTCGTTCATGGTCCAGATGAACTGAAACACGATGACTGAAACGATGGCCGGCTTGAGCAGTGGCACGATGATGTGCCACAACAGTTGCAGCGCATTGCAGCCGTCGATCTGTGCCGCCTCTTCCATATCCCGCGGGATGCCCTTCAAAAATTGCACCAGCATGAAAACAAAAAAGGTGTCCGTGGCAAATGCGGAGGGCACGATGAGTGGCAGGTAGGAGTCCAGCCAACCGAGCTCGCGAAACACCAAGTACTGCGGCAGACGCAACACAATCAGTGGCAGCATCATGGTGCCCACCATGATGGAGAACAGCAGCTTTCGACCCCAGAACTCGAAGCGTGCAAACGCATAGGCCACCAGCAGGCAGGAGATCACGGTGACGACAATGCGCGGAATGGTGATCAGGAAGCTGTTCAAGAAATAGGTAGCAAAGGTGTACTCGGTGCTGGTCTTCCAGCCTTTGGCATAGGCGCTGAAGTCAAAGCGCTGGGGCCAGAATCCGACTTCGGTAAAGATCTCGCTATTGCTCTTGAACGAGGCGCCTATCAACCAGATCAGCGGATACAGCATGACCAGGGCCACCAACACCAAGGCCAAGTAGCGCAGCCAGGGCCGGCCGCCCTCCCCGTCGGAAGCGCGCATGCTGTCTGCACTCATTTGCGCGACTCTTTCTCACCGGCGTAAAACACCCAATACCTGGAACTCCAGAAGCTGATGGCACTCAGGCAGCCCACCAGCGCGAACAGCACCCATGACAGGGCTGCGCCATAGCCCAGATTGAAGAAGCGAAAGCTCTGGTCGTAGATGTAGAGTGCCAGCACATAGGTGGAACTCAGTGGCCCGCCCTCGGTGATCATGTACGGCCCGTTGAACTCCTGGAAGGCGTGCACCATCTGCATGATCATGTTGAAAAAGATCACCGGCGTGATGAGCGGCACTGTGATCTTCCAGAACTGTTGCAGCTTGCTTGCGCCGTCGCATTCGGCGGCCTCGTAGAGCGACACGGGCACGTTTTGCAGCGCTGCCAGAAAGATCACCATGGCCGAGCCAAACTGCCAGGTGAACAGCAGGACTATGGTCCACATGGAATAGTGCTCATCTGCCAGCCAGGCTATGGGTTCCAGACCTGCCTGCGTCATCAGCAGATTGACCAGCCCATTCTTGGCAAAAATGAAGCGCCACAGCACCGCCACGGCTATCGAGCCGCCCAAAATGGAAGGCAGGTAGAAGGCGGCGCGAAAGAAGTTGATGCCGCGCAGGCGGAAGTTCAGCACATGGGCAATGAACAGCGCAAAGCCCACGCGCAGCGGAACTGCCAGGACTGCAAACAGCAGCGTGACGCCCAGAGACTTTCTAAACAGCGGATCGGCCAACGCCAGCTCGCGGTAGTTTTCCAAGCCCACATACTGCGGCGGATCAATCAGGTCGTACTGCGTGAAGCTGAGCGCCAGGCTCATCACAAACGGAAACAACTTGAACAGCAGAACCCCCAGCACAAAGGGCAGGACAAACAAAAACCCTATGCGCTTGTTCTCGTACATGGCTGAGGACTCCCCGTCGCAAGGCTCGCGCCCTATCGCGCCAGCCAGCCGCCATCCACCGCGATGGTGTAGCCATTCACGTAATCGGACGCCTTGGAGGCCAGAAACACCACCGGTCCCGCCAGGTCTTGGGGCACCCCCCAACGATTGGCGGGGATGCGCTCCAGGATCGCCGCGTTACGGGCTTCATCCGCACGCAAGGCAGCCGTGTTGTCGGTGGCCATGTAGCCTGGCGCAATGGCATTCACGTTGACACCGTGCGCTGCCCACTCATTGGCCAAAGCGCGTGTCACTCCCATAACGGCGCTCTTGGATGCCGTATATGACGGCACCCGCACGCCGCCCTGGAAGGACAGCATCGAGGCCACATTGATGATCTTACCGCCCGTACCTTGCTTGATGAACTGCTTTGCCACCGCTTGCGCCAGAAAGAACACCGTCTTGAGGTTGAGGTCGATGACGTCATCCCAGTCCTTCTCGCTGAAGTCGATGGCGTCGCAGCGGCGGATGATGCCGGCGTTGTTGACCAGGATGTCCAGCTTGCCCGAAAGTGCAAGCCCCTGCTCCACCAGACCTTGCAGGCAACTGGCATCTGACAGATTGGCGCGCAGATCCAGAAACTTGCGACCCAGTGCCTCGACTTGGGCTCGGGTGTCATCGGGTGCGCTGACGTTGACGCCGACGATGTCGGCGCCAGCTTGCGCCAGCGCCACGGCCATGCCCTGGCCCAGGCCGGTGTTGCAACCGGTGACCATGGCGACACGGCCCTGGAGTTGGAATTGTTCAAGAATCATGGTATTCGGAATGTTTTGAGGGTTCGAATTAGCGCAAAGCAGTCATGGGAATGTGGTCCATGTCCGAGAAAACCTGGTTCTCGCCCACCATGCCCCAAATGAAGGTGTAAGCCTGCGTGCCCACACCCGAGTGCAAGGACCAGCTCGGGCTAATCACCGCTTGTTCGTTGCGCACCACCAGGTGGCGTGTCTGGGTGGGCTCGCCCATCATGTGGAAGACGGCAGCATCAGCCTTCATGTCAAAGTAGAAATACACCTCCATGCGCCGATCATGGGTGTGGCAGGGCATGGTGTTCCACAGGCTGCCGGGCTCGAGTTGGGTCATGCCCATCAACAACTGGCAGGTTGGCAACACGTTGGGCACCAGGAACTTGTAGATGGTGCGCCGGTTGCTGGTCTCGGCCGAACCCAGTGTCTCTGGCGAGGCTTCCGCCAGCGTGATCTTGCGGTGCGGATAAGCCACGTGGGCGGGAGCGCAATTGAAGTAGAGCTTGGCGGGCAGTGCCGAGTCCACACTGAAAAATTCCAGAGCCTTGGCGCCCTGGCCCACGTACAGGGCTTCACGCGCACCGACCTCGAAGGTTTCGCCGTCCACCACCACACGGGCGGCGCCACCGATATTGATCAGGCCGAGCTCCCGGCGTTGCAGGAAGAAGTCGGTGCCCGTGTGTTTACCCAATTCAGCGGAAAACGTGACGCCTGCAGCCACCGGCATGATGCCGCCGACGATGATGCGGTCGATCTGGCTGTAGGTCAGCGTGACGTTGTCAGCCACAAACAGGTCTTCGACCAGAAAGTGCCGGCGAAGGCCTTCGGTGTCCAGCGTGCGGGCGTGTTCACTGTGTATGGGTTGGCGGATTTGCATGGTTTCTCCAGTTGGCGGTTCCGATTGGGATGTCGTTGATATCGGCTCTCTTTTTTAAGGCTAACCGACTTTGTTCGTTTTATGAAATGCTGGTTTCTACCTAGTGAACCACTGTTTCATTTTAAATTGTTGATGCTATAGTATCACCGAAACATAGTTCCATCACAGCGTTCGGGTGATTTATCTTCAACCGCCTGACTGCTCCACCGAGGCCACGGCATGCACTTCTACATCAATGAAACCACCCCCTGGGAAGAGCTGGGAGACGGCATTCGGCGCAAGATTGTGGGCCACACACCGCAGCTGATGTCAGTGCTGGTGCAATTTGACAAAGGTGCCGTGGGTACGCCACACGCGCACGACGTGCACGACCAGATCGCCTACGTGCTGGCGGGCGCTTTTGAGGTCGAGGTCAATGGCCACAAACGTATTTTGAAAGCGGGCGATGCCTTTGTCGCCCCCCATGACCATATCCACGGCGTCATCGCCCTTGAAGACAACAGCACGCTACTGGACCAGTTTTCTCCCCGGCGGGACGACTACCTGCCCACCTGACACCCTGAAACACCCATCACCAGAACCCACCGAAACCTTGCACGAACCACATTACAGGAGAACCCCATGCACCCTTCACACAAACTACCCCAACCCATGCTCACCGGCGTCAACCAAGCCGTTCGCACCCTGCTGTGCGCGTTAGCGGCGACCGCAACTGCGTCCTACGCGCAGGAAAGCACCAAACAGCTCGACGCTGTCGTTGTTACCGGTGTGCGCGCGGCGCTGGCCAGCGCACTCAATGCCAAACGCAATGACAACGGCATCGTCGACGTCATCAAGGCCGAAGACATGGGCAAATTCCCGGACACGAACCTGGCCGAGTCGCTGCAACGCATTCCCGGCGTGGTGATCGACCGCGACGCGGGTGAGGGTCGCTCCATCACCGTGCGCGGCTTGGGGCAGGATTTCACCCGGGTTCGCATCAACGGCATTGAAGCACTGGCCACCACCGGCGGTACCGACAGCTCGGGCGGCGCCAACCGCGGGCGCGGCTTTGACTTCAACGTGTTTGCATCCGAGTTGTTCAACACCGTAACCGTGCGCAAGAGCTCATCGGCCGACGTGGACGAAGGTTCGCTGGGTGCCACTGTCGACCTGCAAACCACCCGCCCGTTTGACCTCAAGGGCTTCAACGCCATGGTGTCATTGAAGGAGAAGTACAACGACCTCTCCAAGACCACCGACCCACGTGCCGCCTTTTTGCTGTCCACCACCAACGAAGACCGCACATTTGGTGTCCTGCTGTCGGGCGCCTATTCCAAACGCCGCCTGTATGAAGAAGGTTTCAGCACGGTGCGCTGGGACAACGGCCCGTCTTCAGGCGGCTGGTGTGCGCCCACCGGTGTCACGGCCAACCCCAGCAACTCAACCGCCACCACCTGCGGACCCGCTGCACAGGGCGTTGCACGGGTTGCTGGCACGCCAGAGACCATCGCCGCCTACAACGCCGCCAGTAGCGCCAACAACTTCACACCCCGCCTGCCGCGCTATGGCCGCTTGACGCACGACCAGGACCGCCTGGGCCTGACCGGCTCCGTCCAGTTCAAGCCACTGGCAGACACGCTGCTGACGCTGGACCTTATGTACTCCAAACTGAAAGCGACCCGCCAGGAAGACTTTCTGGAAGCCATCTCCTTCAGCCGCTCCGCCAGCCAGGGCGGCAAGCCCCAGACCAGTGTCGTGAACACGGCCTACGCACCCAATGGCGCCTTGCTCTATGGAACCTACAACGGGGTCGATATCCGCGCCGAGTCGCGCTACGACGAACTGTCCACCACGTTCACGCAACCTACGCTGACCTGGGAACAGAACTGGACCGATTCCCTCAAGATGACGGCCAAGATCGGCAGCGCCAAATCGATCTTTGACAACCCGGTGCAGACAACCACCACGCTGGATGCCATCAACGTCAATGGTTACAGCATGGACTTCCGTGGCAATGACCGCCAACCGCTCATCAGCTACCCGTTCAACGTCAACCAACCTGGCGGAGCGCTGACGTTGGTGCCAGTGCCGCAAGTGACATCGGGCACCCAAGGGTCGTCGGTTGCCAACACCACAACCAGCGAAATCCGCATCCGCCCACAAGGCGCCACCAACCGCAATGATCTGGCACACTTGGACCTGTCGTGGCAGGCGTCCGATGCCTGGACCGTAAAAGGCGGTGTGGACTACAAGCGTTACACGTTTGACACCTTTGAGTTCCGCCGTGTCAACCAGAACGACACCATCTTTGCCCCGCCCACCGGCACCACCGTGGCCAGCTTGACCACCAGCCTGAACGGCTTTGGCAGCGGTCAGAGCTTGCCCCCCGGTACCCCCACTTCGTGGGTCATCCCCAACCTGAACGCCATCGCACAGGCCTACGACATCTACTGCAATTGCATCAAGAGCGGACCAGCGGGCGGGCCAGGCGATTTCACCCTGTCTTCCACCACCAATGGCAATGCGCGGGGTAATAACCGCTCAGTGGAAGAGACCGACAGCGGCGCATTCTTGATGGCCGACTTTGACACCAGTTGGGGCAACCTGCCGGTGCGCGGCAACTTTGGCACCCGCTATGTGAAGACCCAGCAAGTGGCAACCGGCTACCAGGCGACTGCAGGTGGAACGGCCGTGACCGTGACCAACACCTACACCGACTTGCTGCCATCCTTCAACCTGGCTGCCACCCTGCGGCCTGATCTGATCATGCGCGTGGGCGCAGCCAGTGTCATGTCCCGCCCGCAGTTGGGCAACCTGAACCCGGGCGGCACCATCAGCACCACTGGCACGCTGTCGATAACCAGCGGCAACGCACTGCTGCAACCGTTCCGCGCCAAGACACTGGATACCAGCCTGGAGTGGTACTTTGACAAAAACGCCTTCCTGGGCGTAGGTTTGTTCGCCAAGAACATATCCACCTACATCCAGAGTCTGCGCACCAACATTGCCTACAAGGCGACTGGCCTGCCCATGTCGCTCCTGCCATCTAACTTTACGGGTGAAGAGGTGTTCCAGGTCACTACGCCCATCAACACCGATGGCGGCAACCTGAAAGGTCTGGAGCTCAACTACCAGCAACCGTTCACCTTCTTGCCAGGCATCGGCAAGAACTTTGGCATGCTGCTGAACTACACCCTGGTGGACTCCAAGATCCAGTACATCGTGTCGCCCACCAGCAGCACGACCATCACCGATGACCTCCTGAACCTGTCGCCACGGTCATGGAATGCGACGCTTTACTACGATGACGGCACCTGGAGCGGCCGCCTCTCCACGTCTTCGCGCAGCGACTACCTGACCCGCGTACCTGGGCAGAACAACAACGATGTGGAAGGCAAGGCCGCCACCGTGAATGTGGACATGTCTGTGTCGTACAAGGTCAACAAGAACCTGGACGTGACGTTTGAGGCGGTCAACCTGCTCAACACGCCCAACGACCAGTTCATCAGCCGGGCACGCAACAGCTCGGTGGTCTACAACGTAACCGGTCGTGAGTTCCTGATCGGCGCACGCTACAAATTCTGATTGCGGGGGCAAAAAGAGGGAACTGGGGGCGGCGCGAGTCGCCCCCTTTTTTTATGTGCAAGGCAACAACCCATCAGACAACACCATGGTCACTTTGATTCACACTCGGGTACGCCTTTGCAGCCTGCTGCTCCTGCCAATGCTGGCTGCCTGCGTGCATGCGCCTGCCGTCACCACCATTTACGGCGTCGTGTCGGTGGGCGGTCCCATGGCAGGGGCCCATATTGCGGTGCGCGACAGCCAGGGCGCTCGGGTGACCACCCGTGCTGATGCACGCGGACAGTACACGCTCAACGCTGCGGGCCTCGTTGCACCACTGGTCTTGAGCGCATCCAGCGAACCGCACGGCAATTGCCGATACAACCACAAGCCGCGAGCCATCTGTTTGACGGCTTTGGCCACCGCGCTTTCTCCGGCGGGCAACCAGGTCAATATCAATGCGCTGACCGACCAGATGGTGTCCGACGTGGCAAGCGCCCTGCACTTCGTCGGCCCGCAGCAACTGGCCGAAACGCCCTATATTCCCGCCGTGCCCCTGCCGGTGCAGGCCGAGTCGCTGCGCCAGTTGCGTGCGGGATTTGGGTCAGCTCTGGCCAGCGCCGGTGTGGCCGACGTCGAGCACTTCGACCCGGTCACAACCCCCATGCAGGCTGACGGTAGCGGCGTGGACGCGGTGCTGGGCGTCATCAACCACACGCGCGGTTACGACAACGAAACCGGCGAAGCCTCCTCTACGGTTATCACCGATATGGCCTGGCGCCCGATTGCGGGCCCGTTCGGACCCGCGGCCAATGAACCCCTGCAATACGAACGTGCCCGCATGGAGCTTGAGCGCATTCGCTCGGCCAATGTCCGTATCTTCATCGTGGGCGACTCGACAGCAGCCACTTACGAACGCCAGCGGCTGCCGCGCATGGGCTGGGGACAGGTGTTTGCCGACCAGTTCCGCGCGGACGGCGGCATTGCGGTGGTCAATGGAGCGCGTGCCGGGCGAAGCTCGCGTGACTTTTACAACGGCGGCTGGTACCGGCAGATGATGCGTTTCATGCAACCAGGCGATTACGTCTTCATCGCCCACGGCCACAACGACCAGAATTGCAACGGCCTGCGTGCCGCACGCGGCGTGGCGGATGTAACCAACCTGTGTACCTATCCGAACACTGCAACGGGGCAGCGCCAGCATCCACCGGGTCAGACACAGATGTCATTTCAATCCAGCCTGGAAACCTATATTGCAGACGCACGTGCTAGGGGGGCCCACCCCATCCTGATGACCCCTACCACGCGCTTCATGAATGCGGACCGCAAGACCGCCTATGCCAACGGCGACACCCGCCCGGTTGTGTCCCAGCACCTGACGCGCCAAAACGCAGTCGGTGGCTATGCGTTTGTGGGTAACTACAGCCAGACCATTCAGGATACGGCGCGCGCTAACCACCTGCCACTGATCGACCTGGAAGCCAAAACGATCCGTTTTGCCAATGCCCATGCGCACGACTGGCAGGCCTATTGGCTGGTTGTAACCGACACCGTGAAATACCCCTGGTACGCCACGCAAACCGCCGGCACGCCAGCCGCGCCGGACACCACACACTTTCAAGAAGCCGGTGCGCGCGCGGTGGCCGAACTGGTGGCGGACGGCATTCGCGAAACACCGTCACTGCGCGCACTGTCGCAATGGCTCAAACCCTCAGGTACGCAGTAAGTCGGCCATGGCCTCACGCGGTATCACCGCGCCGGGGTGCTGGATGACGCGGGCCGCCAGCCGGTTGCCAAACCGCGCAGCGTCAACAATAGACGCGCCACGCAAACGTCGGCTCAGGTAGCCTGCGGCAAACGAATCACCCGCTGCCGTGGTGTCCACCACAGTTTTCACTGTCTCGGTGGAAACCAGCTGCCATTCCGCGCGATCTGCCCCACGAACCAGTGTGGGGTTTGCGCCGCGCTTGATGACGATCTCCGGCGATGGCAGGGCCTGCGCATCCTCGATCGCCGCCTCCAGACTGGGCAAGCCGAACAGCGCCTGGTGGTCATCGGCCGTGACCAGCGCAATCGTGGCCGCAGCAAAGGCCTGGAGGAAATTTTCACGCGCCACCTCCGCATCCGGCCACAGCCTGGGGCGGTAGTTGTTGTCAAACACCACACTGGCACCGCGCGCGCGCAGCGCCTGCGTCAAAGCAAACAGGCGCTTGCGTCCCTCCACCGGCAGGATGGCCAGGCTGATACCGGAGAAATAGAAGGCATCCCACTCATTGGCACGCTCCTCCAGCGGTGTGCGGGGAATGTCAAAGTAGGCCTTGGCCGCGCTGAAGTCGCGCCAGAAGCTGAAGCGCCGCTCGCCGTGCGCATCCA
>Ga0116178_10000418_pt1 | contig 38505 bp, 31 predicted proteins | sample AD_STIC12_MetaG_FD_89880 | JGI IMG/M metagenome (GOLD analysis project Ga0116178, IMG submission 89880) | Active sludge microbial communities of municipal wastewater-treating anaerobic digesters from USA - AD_STIC12_MetaG | ecosystem: Engineered > Bioreactor > Anaerobic > Digestate | place: USA...
AACCCTTGACACGAAGACGACGTTTTGCCATAGCTGGTGTGTGATAGACAGATTTGGTGCGCGGCGTTTCGACAAGCTCAACGACCGCGCTCGTTTACGCACTGCGCGAAGGATTTCTGCGCGTCGCGCAGGCTCAGGGACCGCGCAGGCCGAATGAAAGGGGGCTGATGAGGGAGGCGGTATGGTCATCTCGATACACCGTCTGCTGCGCAGCCGCCACTCGATGACCGGGTTCCCGGGCGCACCACACGCCGGTCGTCGAGTGACTCACGAGCGCACGCGAGCGAGTTGTATCGAGACGCACCGGCGCCGTGGGTCGGGGACATCGCGATACCGCGCGTCGTCGCGTTGCTCCACCGCGCCACTCGATGACCGGGTTCCCGGGCACGACGGAGCGTTTCCCTCCAGACGGGGGTGCGGGCTCAGGCTGCCGGGCACTTCGACAAGCTTCCTGCGCGTCGCGCAAGCTCAGTGACCGGGCAGCTCAAATGAAAGCGAGCTGATGAGGGAGGTGGTATGGTCATCTCGATACAGCGCGTCGTCGCGTTGCTCCGCCGCGCCACTCGATGACCGTGAACGGCGCGCTACTCCTCGCTCACGATCCTGTCCACCACGAGTTGGCGGAACTCCTTCGACAGGCTGGCGAAGTAGGCGCTGAAGCCGGTCACCCGGACGACGAGTTCGGGGTAGCGGGACGGGTCCTCGTGTGCTTCGAGAATCTGCTGCCGGTTCAGCACGTTGAGGTTGATCATCGTGCCGCCCATGTCAAAGTGCGTGCGGATGAGCGCTCCGATCTTCTCGCGCGTGGCATCCGTGTCGCCGATGCCGGGGTCCATATCGAGCTGGAGCGGGGCGGTGTTGCCGTAGCCGCATTCCACTGATGCAACGGCACGGGAGAGTGCGGTCGGGGTGAGCGGCTTCGGCCATCCCGGGTCGGGGTTCGGGCCGTGGGAGATCGGCGCGTGCGCGTGGCGGCCATTGGGCGTTGCCCCGACAGCCTTACCCATGGGTATTGTGCTGGCCCATGAAAAGAGGCCCGGGATCATGTTCCTGCCGCCGGGGGTAGGCTTTTCTTTCACCAGCTTTACGAACAGCTGTGAGATGCGGGTTGCCCATTCATTCGCCTTCGCTCCGCTGGTGCCGTAATGTGACACCGTTTTGAGCATGAGCCGCACCGATTCGGCGTCTTTGTAATCGGAATCCAGAATCGCCAGCAGTTCCGCCCAGGAAAGCCTCTTTTCCTGTTCCACCCGTTGCTCTACGGCGGCGAAGGAATCGGCCACCGTGGCGATAGCGGCGCCGTCCACGCACATGTTGTAGAACTCCACCCCGCCGTCGGAGACATCCCGCCCCTTCTCCACGGGGCCGAAGCAGAACAGGTCGAGCACGAGTTCGGGGCTGACGTCTTTGTAGTGCGCAAGGTGAAAATCGATCCCCTCCGCAGTAACCTGAACTGCGCGGCGCAAATGTTTCTCGAACAGGCGCCAGAGCTCAGCAACCGAAGGCGTGATCGAGGAATCACTCATCATATCGTGAAGCGCTACATCAAACACTGCCGCGAAGTTGATCTTGACAATATCGTTCAGTGTGTACTCGCGCCCGGGCAGCGCGCACCAGTGGCAGCCACATTTCACCCGTTCCCGGGCGAGTTCAATCGGGTACCCGTTGCGGGCGAATCCGCGGTCCAGCGCATCGCTTCCCATCCAGAGTGGGCTGCCCGTCTTGTCCTCGAACAGGTAACGAACCGCCGTGTCATACAACCCCGCATCGATCTTGTTGTGCACGCGCACCGCGATATTGGACGGGATTCGCAGCAGATGGGCCGCCTCCAGCACGAGAAAGGAGACCCTGCTGGTAAGGTCCTTCGTACCAGATGGGTCGGGGCCCCCGACCTGCATGTAATGAGTTTCTTTGATGAGGAGCGACGCGAGATGCCAGACCGCCTCCTCATCAGTGAGTGCGCCCGTCGCGATGTCACGCTCGTAATACGGACGAAGGATTTCATCTATCTGCCCCAAAGCGCCGCTGTTGTTATACATGCAGGCGACCATCTCGAACCAGGCAATCCACTGGCACGCCTCGCGGAAGGTGACGGGTGGATTGTTGACCTGACGCTCGCAGATGGCGGCCATTTCCAGCAAATTCCGGCGCAGTTCCGGACGCGTTTCACCTTCCGCGGTTTTGCGGGCCGCATGGGCGTGGCGACCAATCCAGTTCTGCACCCCAAGGACGACATCCTCGAGCCCATCGTAGAACGCGGCGTCCGCAGGATGGTTGAGGTCGCGGTACCGGCGAACCTTCTCAAGCAACCCGCCCCAGCCGAGTTCGAGCCCGATCCGCACTTCCGGGCAGAAGTGCTGCGCGCCTCCTATGCCGGGAATGATGTTGTATCTTCGCTGGTCATCGTGAAGGTGGGAGTAGTCGAATTCGGGGTCGGGCGGCCAACCGAGCTTCCGGTACTCGGAAAAACTCAACATCCAACCACCGGCAAGCGAGCTCATGGGGTCGATATAGGTCGGGTGGCATTCGAGCAGGGCGCGAAAGTTCTCGCCGCACGCGCGCGGCCCGAAAAACGCGCCCGACGGATGATTCGGCTTCGGGGTGAAGCCCTGCCAGTCCGGCGGCAACGGGACGGACCCCTTGTCGTCCGTGTCTCGAGACCCGAGAGACTGTTTGAATCGCGTCTGTTCCAGCTTCCTGAGGCGCAGCGCTTCAATGCGATCCCGGTAAGTCAACGGTGTCCGCACACTGACCATGGCGGCATTCCCTTTCGTTCTCTACGCGGAGAGATGAACCCTTTCAACGATACGTTCTGCAGAAAGACAGTGCAATTGTACGCTCCCTCTTACGGGTTCATGCGCACGGAAGTCGTACCCCGGCCCCGAAAGGGTTGTTCTCTGGCACCGCGTCGGTACATTATTGCGGCACCCCGGAGGTATTGCGATGAAGTCACCCGAAGACACTGGAACGCCGCAAGCGGGAACAAGAAATACCGAAGCTTCCGACAAAGGGGCCAACCACGGCCGGCCCGCGTCGTTCGAAGATGACGTCCCTCTTGTTCTTGGCGGCCACAGCTTCATCGGCCAGCTCGGAAACGAACCGCGTCCGTCCGAGGATACGCAGTGCGCAATCGTTGAAGCGTGTCTGGACAACGGCATTTACTGGTTTGATACGACGCATCGCCCGGAGCGTGTCGCTCTGGGAAAGGCGCTCCATAAGCTTGGACGCAGAGATGAGGCCATCATCATCGCGTGGAATTTCTTCGACGACGTCGGTGTTGGGCCGGACGACAGACTCGATGGGGCAGCGCCATACCAGCGACATCACATCGAGCAGATACTGGAGCAACTCCAGACCACCTTTATTGACTGCCTCGTCGTTCACCCCGTCGCGGGTGGAGATGCGGTCAACGCGGCGCAACTTGAACTTGCAGTCGAATGGCAGACACATGGGTACGTAGGCATGCTTGGAACATGGGATCCGGGAGAGGATGCCCTCGAACGCTTTGGACTGAAAAACCCGTACGATTTCATGGTGCGCCCTCTCAACGTGGCAACGCCGACCGCGGGTCCCGCATTCGCGGCGGCGAAGCGCCTTGGCTGGCACACCCTCGCCGCGTCCCCCTTCGTTCGTGGATGGCACCTTGACAGGCTCGTCGCGGCCGCCCGCATGTCGTGGCGTGGCAGCGAATCTGACCTGCGCCGCCGGCTCGTGGACCACATGTTGAGGTACTCGCTCTTTCACCCGAACGTTGATCGCGTGATCACCGCGATGCGGCGCGTCGAGTGGGTTACGGCTAACGTGGAAAGCGTTCGCAGGGGCCCTCTGACGGCATCCGAACGGCAATGGCTTGACTCGATTTCGTCTTGAACCTGACGGCAGTATTGACCTCCAACAGACGAGGCACATCATGAAGTGCAGAGTTGTCAGTATGAACGAATGGCTCTACCCGGACATGGCGGCCGGAGTTTCACAGCCAAAAACCATCGTTCTGCACGCGGCAAGGGGAACGCGAACCGGTTTTCAGGTTCTCCTCAAACCTACGCCGACGGATGGGGAGTTCCGTGTCATTACCGAATCTGACGCCTCTGATGCCCCTGCACCCGATCTATATCAGCTCGTTGACGTGATGGTGGAGCGGAATACTGGTCCAGTTGGCTTCATCGCGAAGGAAGGAGAATCTGCCGATGGATACACGACCCGCCTGGCGCCTTTCAGAGTATATGATGCAATGAAGCCTTTTTGCTCAGGCGCAACGAAGCGTAAGGAGGTGGAAGCACTTTTCGTGGTCTGGCGCATTCCGGAGGACGCGGAGCCGGGCACGTACACGAGCAGAATACGAGTGACAATAGGCAAGCAATCGCTCGCATTCCCTGTGAAATTGACCGTACACACCGCCACCGTCCATGATCCGGGTACGTTCAGCCTCACAAACTGGTTCAGTCTGGATGCCATGGCATCCAGACATGGCATCACACCATGGACCGAAGCGCACTGGCGGATGATCCGGCGGTACGGCGAGCTGATGCGACGGGGTCGCCAGACGCATTTCTGGATACCGATGGGGTACGTCGGTATTAAAGAGGGACCTGAAGGCCTCTTTTCGTTCGATTTCGGGAAAGTGGAGCGCCTCATCCGCACCTTTTTGAAGCTCGGGTTCACCGGCATTGAAGGCGGCCACGTGGCGGGACGCACGGAATTCCACGCGCCCAATTTCGTGCTTTCCACCAACCACAAAGTGAACGCGGTCTCCCGGGAGGGGTACAACTTCCTCGCGCAGTACCTGCCCGCCTGGCGGGATTTCCTCTGCCGCAACGACTGGCTCGACATGGTCGTCCAGCATGTCGGCGACGAACCAACCGAGAAATCGATGGCGGATTACCGCGTTATCTCCGGCATAGTACGGAAATTCATGCCAGGCACGCCGATCATCGACGCGGTGGAGCTTTCTGAACTGGCGGGCGCAGTAGATATCTGGGTACCCAAGGACGACTACTACGAAAAACACCGCGACGAGTTCGAGTTCTTCCGACGTCACGGCGACACGATATGGTGTTACACCTGTTGCTTCCCCGGCGGCTACTACATGAACCGGCTGCTTGACATGCCGCTTCTCCGCACGCGCTACATTCAGTGGGGTTGTTTCAAATACGATCTCCCCGGGTTCCTCCACTGGGGCCTCAACCACTATCGCCACGATCAGGACCCATTCGAATCCAACTGCCCGGACCACGGCGGCGGAAACAACCTTCCGCCGGGCGACACTCACAACGTGTACCCCGGGGACGACGGCCCCTGGGGCAGCGTACGACTGGAAGCGCAGGCCGCGGGAATTGAGGACTACGAGCTGTTACGGCAACTGAAGAAAACAAACCCGGAGGCAGCCCTGAAGATCCTGTCTTCGTGCTTCCGGGGGTTCAGGGATGCGGACGAGAACCCGCAGCGTTTTGCCGCGGCCCATCTCAATCTTCTCAAGGCCGTCTCGGTCGCAACGGATTGACACGCCTCCTCTGGAAGAGGTTGATGCGGACCAAACGGAAAGCGACACGTCCCTGTACGCAAAGGCTCTCACGTGAACCATGATAAAGCGGTCCTGCGCGATCTCGCACGGCGCTATGTGGAGGTGTGTTCGCGGCCGGAACAGGACATCCGGCGCGCGTTGTGGAGGACACACAACAGCCTCAAACCGACGCGTCCGTTGATATACGTCCGGGCGTTCGCGTGGAGCGAGATGCCTGACTCCCAGTGCGCAATCAGCGATCCTTTCCTGCGGCACTTCGAGGACGTATTCCGCCAAAGGCTCTTCTGGAGCACGCTGGAGGATGATTCGGTATTCGAGCCGTGGGTCACGCTTACCGCATGTTACCGTTGCACCGGCTGGGGCGCGTCGGGTGCACGAAATTTCTCGAAAGAACCGAGGGGTTCGTTCAAGGTGGAGTACCCACTGAAGAGCCTGGGAGACGTATCCCGACTCCGCACGCCGGTCCATTCCATCGACGAAGAAGCCACGGCAGACCAGTGTGAACGCCTCGCGGAGGTAATCGGCGACATCATCACCATCAACGTGGAGAGAGCACCGGCATACCGGATGTGGTCGGGCGACATTTCCACCGACCTCGGCTACCTCCGCGGTATCGAGCACTTCATGGTGGACATGGTAGATAACCCCGAAGGCCTTCACCGCCTCGTGAAGTTCCTGTCCGACGGCGTTCTGAGGACCCATGAAGAGGCGGAAAACGCGGGCGATTGGGGGCTTTCGGCACACCAGAACCAGGCAATGCCGTACGCAGAGGAGCTGCCCGACCCTGCTGCTAACGTCAACGGGGTGAAGCGTTCGCAGCTCTGGGGTTACATGGCGGCACAGGAATTCACGGCGGTCTCCCCTGCGATGCACGATGAGTTTCTCCTGCAGTATCAACTCCCCATCCTCAGGCATTTCGGGCTGGTCGCGTACGGTTGCTGCGAGGACCTGACGCACAAAATTAACATGCTCCGCCAGATTCCGAACCTGCGGCGCATCGCGGTCTCCCCTTTTGCGAATGTGAAAGCGTGCGCGGAGCAGATCGGTCAGGAGTACGTGCTGAGTTACCGCCCGAGCCCCAGCGATATGGTCGGGTACGGGTTCGATGAGTCCCGCGTACGTACGATTCTGTCGCGAGACCTCATTGCGTGCCGTGGTTGCCACGTGGACATCACCCTGAAGGACGTGGAGACGGTTCAGTATGATCCCGGGCGCGTACGACGCTGGGTCTCTCTGACAAGAAGGGTGATTGACGAGGTCTGGAAGTAGTGGTACAAAGAACCGAAAAACACAAACGATACCATTACGAGAACATGCTACCGGAACGCGAGCAGTTCTCGGACGACACTGAACGGGTGGCCCGCCTATTGCGGACGTGCCGCTCCGTTCTCTTCATCACGGGAGCGGGAATCAGTGCGGACTCGGGCCTGCCAACGTATCGCGGTCCTGGAGGAATCTACGACGGTTGCACCACCGAAGACGGCATACCCATCGAATCCGCGCTCTCCGTTGACACGTTCCGGAAACGCCCCGGCGTAACATGGAAATACATCGCCCGGATCGAGGCTGCCTCGCGGGGCCGCACCCCGAACCGCGCGCATGAAGTGATCGCGGCGATGGAACCACTGTTCGACCGAGTGTGCGTCCTGACGCAGAACGTGGACGGATTCCACGCCGCGGCGGGCAGCACCAACGTGATTCCCATCCACGGCAACCTGCATGATCTGCGGTGCACGAGCTGTTCGTACCGCACCAGTGTGCCCGATTATACTGGTCTGGAACTGCCGTCAACCTGCCCCTCCTGCGGCGCGATGATTCGGCCTGGAGTCGTCCTGTTCGGCGAGCAGCTTCCTGCTTCTGAGGTCGAACGCCTGGTTCACGAACTGGAACTCGGTTTCGATATTGTCTTTTCCGTAGGCACTACCAGTGTGTTTCCGTACATCGCGCAACCTGTCCTGCAGGCAAAGGCACGAGGCGTCCCGACGGTGGAGATCAACCCGGAGACAACCGTTCTTACTGGCGTCTTCGATTTTCATATCGCCGGACGGGCCGCCAATGTTCTTGACGACCTCTGGCGACGATACCGCGCGGGACACCGGCCCGATACGAAGGGAAGCTGATGGAACCTCTCTACGTTGCATGGACCATGGACTGCGAACGCATCGCCGCCGAATCGCCGCCGGGTGGACCGGCGACGTGGGAGCTGAGCGAACGGGCGATCCGCGGTTACTGCGATGCGCTTCTAGCAGCCGGCACGTTTCCGACGCTCTTCCTGACTCCGGAATGCGCGCGGCGACACCGCTCGATGTTCGGGGATTACGCGAAGGCAGGCGTTGAACTGGGGCTGCACGTGCATCCCCAGAGTTTCGGCGACCATCAATACGGCAGATACCTCGGCGAGTACGACGCCGATATGCAGAGGAAAATCATCAGCGAAGCGATGGCCGTTTTCTACGATGCCATAGGGTGGGCGCCCCGTTCGTTCCGCGCGGGGAATGATTCTGCCACCGATGACACCTTCCGTGTTTTGTCCGAGTTGGGATTTCTTGCGGGCTCGGTCTCGTGCCCCGGGCGGCAGGTTCCCAAATACGCTGCCCGGTGGGAGACATCGTACCGGTACGCGCACTGGGCACACCGCACGAACCGTCTGGTGCCGGGTGACCTGCCTTTCTTCGAACTGCCGATGAGCACTCACCCGACGGAGCGCAGTCCTGACGGTCTTGCGCACGAGCTGCGCATCGAATGGGGCCCGTTGGAAGACTGGCAGCAACCCATTATCGAGGCAGTGATTGACGACATGGAAGCCAACCGCGTCGCATTCAAATCGCTGTGTTTCATCACGCACAACACGTTCGCGTACGACGACCCATCAGCCCCGCAGAGCCAGACGCTGAGGGACACCCTGGCATTCCTGCGGACGTCGGCTCCCCGTTTCACGATCAGAGCGACCACTCTCACCGAAGCACGCGAAGCGTTCCGAACCATGTACCCGGTCTGAGAGCAGAATCGCCACAAAACGAGAAGGCGAACACGACCTTTGTGTTCGCCTCCTTCTCTGCGGACGAGAAACTCGTCAGGATGCCGCGAGGCCCCTTCGGGTAACCACCGCGTGAATCATCCAGCCCACAAGTACAACTCCGGCGACAAACAGCACAAGAAAAAGCGCCACCACATCCCATGCCGGGTTCACGGGTTGTTCGGCCACGACAAAGCGCGTGCCGAGGTACGCTTCGCGAACGATGGAGCGCATTACCGTCATGATAATGATGGTCAGGCCGACACACGCCGTTCCGGCGATCATCACCCATGGTCGTTTTTTACCAGACACTGCCACCAGAATCAAGGTTACAGCCACGAGCGCGAGCAGGACGGCGACACCAAAGAGGGCTGTGGCCACGCGGTCCTGTCCCATAAACAGCATCATCACGCGTGGGCGGAGCGCAAGCAAGAACCAGATGCCTGTCGCAATCTGAACAATCGTGGCGCCAACGAACGTGAATCCGCCCGCCCGAACCGCGACCGCCCTGAATTCGGCATCCGACCGTTCGAGCAATCCGACAAACACCGCAAGAAGCCCCCCGACCGAAACCGCGCCGGTAATGAAGTGAAGAAAACGTGGCGCAAAAATCGAATCGCCCGTGAACGGGAGAAAGCCGCTCGTCCACGAGCGCTGGATTCCCAGGAACCGTTCGGGCATGACCATCAATGTCATATTGCTCACATACAAAAACGCGATCACAAAAAACGCCGCGACGGCGACCGCGCCAACGATCATCGTCCGCGGATTTTCGTAGTCTTTTGAAAGTGAGAAGTAGTAGTGCCCGTAATACCCGACAAGCAGAATCGCAATCACACTGAGCCACGGCCACGCCATGAGAACCGACGATGTGTAAAACAGCGGGCCGTACATCGCCTGAAGGAAGAGCAAAGGCGGCACGCCCAGAGTGATCGTCATCGCGATGGCAACAGGCAGAACCGAGGCCATTCTTCGGGCGAGCCGGACATACATATCCTGAGACCCGCGCGTTCCGCGAACAGCCAGGAACAACGCCACCGCGCCGCCTCCCAGCACGACGTTCATGGGGATGACGTGAAATATGAAAGTCAGCCCGCTGAGGAACTGCATCAACCAAATGGGTGCTGGCAGGGCAATGGGATCGATGGAAGGGATGACCGTTTCATTCATCGCGCACCTCCTGCCGCAGGAGCGTCGTTTCCGATTGAGGCAAGCCACGCTGCGAGAGCCTGCCGTTCTGTTTCGGGTCCTTCGTAAGGTGGCATGTAGCCGCGCATACTATCCAGACTGCCGAGTCGCTCGTACGCAACGGACTGGGTCCACCCTTTCACATGCTGACGGATTGCGTTGCGCCCGTCGATCGAATGGCAGTTGGCACAGTGGGCCGAATACGCCGCCTCGCCGCGGGCCACAGGATCCGCGCTCAGGCTGTCCGTTGCCACGGAGGCAGTTCGCGCCGGCAGAGTACCCGGGTTCAGCGAAGCGAGCCACCTCGCCAACGCCCGCCGCTCGTCAGGATTCCCCACAAACGGAGGCATGAACCCTTTGAGCTGGTCCAGGTACGTCAGCTGGTGCTCGATGAAGGGTTCCGGCCAGCCTTTCACGAGCAGCCTCACGCCGTTGTACCCGTCCACGGTGTGGCAATGGGCGCACGCGAGCGTGAATATCTCCCGTCCGGCAATCAACGCGTTCTGAGGAGTCGCCTTGCTCACCAGCGACCATTTCGCGTTCCGCAGCACGCCCTCCTGCTGGAGCCTGGCGACATCCCGTTTCAACACCGCGTTTGAATACATGTAGTCGTAGATGATATACGGCTTGCGCGCCGCTTCCCTTCCAAATTCCGTCACACCGGTAACTGCAAGGCCCAGCACGAGAAACAGGAGCGCAACCGGCGTGGATACGCTTTGCGGATTGCGGTACGCGATCAGGTATGCGAACGCGAAAATGGTCGCTGAAATGCCCATGCTCAACGCCGCAAAAACCGTGAGCACCGCAGCACGCCCCATGAACATGTCCTGCGCGAGCGCGGGCAACGTGAAAACGAACCACGCCGCGAAAATCGGCAGGCCGACAAATGCAGGAAGCAACCACGTGGAAGCGTATCGGACCAGATCGTCATGAGTCTCGCCGGGTGGTTCTCTGGATGCCATCAGAAGAGCATACAGCCCGGCAAGCGCAAGGCACACGCAGGTCCGGATGAGAACACTCGGAAAATATGACGGGTTGAAAAAGCCTGTCCAGAAGCCTCCCGTTTCCACCCATCTTCCTGGAGTCAGCATGAACGCCAGGATGCCATTGATAACGATGAGGCTGCCCCACGCCGCCCCGGCGTACGCCCAGCCGATAAACTGGTGCGTTTTTTGGTCCACGCGACTCCAGCCATAGTAGTACAGCAGGGCTGCCGCAATCTCAACCAGGAAAAGCACCCACTCAATCGCCCAGCCGAAGACGAAATTGTGGATCAACGCTGAGGTGGCGCCCGGATGCACAAGGCCGATGGAAAACCAGATGCCGACGCCCGTCACTGCTCCGAACACCAGCGTCGTCAGGACGAAAAACAGCGTGTTCCGCTTCGCGAATGCAATGTACTCGGGTTTCCCCTTCCGAATCCCGATCCGTTCGGTCCAGGCAAGAAAAATCCCGCCTCCGATGGCGAAATGCGAGACGAATACGTGGGGAATAGCGATTATTGCGATAACGAGTCCCCCGCCCAGCAGCGGGACGTCCCAGAACGGATAATTCATAAGCCAGCTCCCCTCACTCGTTCATGACCGGAACGGCTTCGCGGCGGAGGCACGTGCAGGAACGTGCCTCCGCCATACTTCCACGGTTATCACCGCGCCAGCGCGGTCACCACCTTTCTGATGGCGCGGGCAATGTCATCGCTGTCCGCCGCGGTGAGTTTGGGACTCAAACCGATGTGGATCGTTCGCCCGAGGTAGTCCAGCGTTTTGGGACACATATCCTTGCTGTACTCAACGCTCCCCTTGTAAACCGAAGGATGCCATGGACTCCAGTTGGAGGATCGTCCGCGTTTTTCCAGAACGTACGTCCAGTTTGGATAAATGTGCCGGTCCGGAATCTCTTTGCTGAACATTGTTCCGCAGGGAACCCCTTCCGCGTTCAACGCCTTTGCGTACGCATTCGCGGTTTCCGCGTCCGGCGCGAAAAACATCAGGCACACAGAGGCGTCACCTGATTCGTCGGGCACATCCTGAAGGGTTATCCCGGCGAGCCCGCGAATCTGGTTCACGATTCGGTACTTGGCTTCGTGCAGACGCTCCACAATTCCCCGGAGCCTCCCCATTTGAACCAGCGCGATCGCTCCGCTCACTTCGCTGATCCGGAATCCTTCTCCAGGAATCGGCCTTATGGCCGTCTCATCTGGCTTCCAGAACCCAAAAGCGGAATCGTGCGCCATAAGAATTCTCTCGAACACCAGACGGTCGCCGGTAACCACCATGCCGCCTTCGCCTGCGGTTATGGTTTTTGACATCTGGTAGCTGTAACACCCGACGTCCCCGATTCCGCCCAGAGTCTTGCCCTTGTACTTGCCGCCGTTCGCCTGTGCGGTGTCTTCGATGACCCTGATTCCGTGTTTCTTCGCAATTGCGCAGATCTCGTCCATGCGGCACGGTGTTCCGCGCATGTGGACAGGAATCACGGCTCTGGTAAGCCCGGTAATTTTCCGTTCAAAATCCTGCGGATCCAGCGTCAGGGAGTTGTCCACTTCCGCGATCACCGGGACAGCTCCGACCGTAACCACTGCGGCGGCAGTGGCGATATACGTGTAACCCGGCACGATGACCTCGTCGCCCGGTCCAATATCAAGCCCGACCAGAGCACAGATCAGTGCCGCGGTTCCGCTGTTGACAGCCAGGGCGTAATCCCGTCCCGTGAACTCCGCGACGGCTTTTTCGAGTCTCGCGGTTTCCGACTCCTCTTTCGCGATGTACCGGAAGACCCTCTTTTCCCGCAACACCTTCAGCACTGCTTCTTCCTCTTCCACTCCCATCTCGTATGCGCCCAACCACGAGGGCGGAAGAGGTGCGGAACGAACGGGTGTGCCTCCATCAATGGCCAAATGGTCACTCATAAAAAACCTCCCTGTCCCGGGCGTGAATCGCGGGGTTTGCCGTTATCCCGCGTATCGAATATACTCCACACTGAGGGGCGGACACAGGGCGAGTCCCGCCACAAGCGAAGGCTTGTGGCTCGGACTGGCAAATTTGAGGAAAGATGACAACATGGCGCAGATTACGCAGGGAACAGACCCGGGCATCTGCATCGTCCGTTTCAGTACGGGCTCGAGGATATGCGGGCAACTGGCGGATATGCTGAATCCCGTCGATCCAGCGACATTCCACCGGTACCACTTGCCGGCCAGAACTCCGGTAGAACTGCATTTCCATGATTTCGACGAATACTGGTGGTTCGTGGAAGGACGTCCGACGGTTACGTTGCGCGGCACGGACGGCAGGACGGTTGAAGAGACTCTCGAGCCACCGGATATGGTAGCGTGCGTTCGGGGGATTGAACACACGTTATATGCGGACCACGACCTTGTGTATTACCAGTTTTCCAGCATCCGGACCGGCAACGAACGCGAAGGCCACCTAACAAGAGCCGAATGACATCACACGCGGCCCGACCACTGTTTCTCCGCCCTCTCGAGTTCCGCTCTGGTGCCTATGTCAATCCACCTGCCTTCAAAAACGTACGCCGCAACCTCGGTGACCGTAACCATCCACTGAATGAGGTGGCCCGCTTTGTCCGCACTGCGCCCCTCTCGGAGGTAACGGCGGACGAGTGGAAGATCTTGTCTTCGAAGAGCGTAACACAGGATACCTATCAAAGGGCTCGTCGGCGTCTCCGGTTTCTCGACGAACGAGGAAACCAACCCTTTCTCGATGTGGACCTCGCTGTACAGAGATACGAGATCCAGAGATCCCACGTCGTAGCAACCGAGAACTGAACGCCCGGTTTGGCGCTGGAGATCCCTCAGAGGGCGCAGCGAAAAGTCGAAGAGATTATCGCCGCCAACGATAAGAAGGTCGTCATCAATTGACTGCGTTTCGATGGCAAATTGGATATCCCCGATTGCACCCAGACGGTCTGCGTTTGACGTTGTTCCGTCGTTCAACGGCACTACATCGAACCGCCGTTGCTGGTTTTTTGCCCACGCCGCGTAATCTTGGAAAAACTTCGCGTTCGTCACGACGTACGTCGTGTCGACATCTCCCAGTGTTTCGATGCCGCCGAGGACGTAATCAACTATCGGCCGGCCGTTGACCTTAAGGAGCGGCTTCGAAGCCTCGAGCGTAACCGGGTGGAGGCGGGTTGCATAACCACCGGCCAGAACCAGCGCTTTCACGAAAGGTCCTTCTCCCGGCAGAGTCGCTTCATCAGTCGCCTTCCCCGAATCCGTGGCGGCGCCTGAGTTCCTCGCGTCTCGGGTGGCGTGCCCAGTGGGCAGGCTCAGGCCATCGGTCAGGCACAGTGAGCAAGACGCTGTCGCCTTCGACACGCACCTCAAACAACGTGAGCGGTCCCCCTGTCGTCAGCGCGGCCCCGTCAGTCACACGCCAGAGATATTGGTGCCGCGGACATTCCACCGCATTGGCGTGAAGCGTCCCCAATCCCAGCGTGCTGCCGGCGTGCGGGCATCGGTCGTCAAAGGCGAAGAATGCTTCACCGACTCGACACAACGCAATGCGGTGCCCGTCCACCTCGACGATTCCGAGGCTGCCGTCCTGCCATTCTTCCGCCTTCGCAACAACAACCTCGTGGGGCAAAGCCGCCTCCCGTTCCTGGTGTGCGTTCCTTCTCAGTAGATAACCGCTTCTCAGACTACTGTCAACCGATGTTGCCCGCGACTGGCAATCCCGAGTATTATTTTCCAAAAGAGGAGGCGTTCGTGCCCGAAACACCGATTTCTTCGAACGACGTGCTGCGGGGCGTCCTCGATCACGTCACCTTCCGTAACGATGATACCGGGTTCACCATCGCGCGGCTCGTGCGTGAACCCGACAAGGTGCCGGTAACGATAATAGGCACCATCCCCGTCTGCACAATCGGTGAAACGGTTGAAGTCTCCGGCGAGTGGAAATCACACCCCTCATACGGCGATCAGTTCCGCCTCGCCAGCTTTCGAACAATCTCTCCTTCTTCTTCGGAAGGGCTGAAACGCTACCTCGGCAGTGGCCTGATCAAGGGAATCGGGCCTGCGTTTGCTGAGAAAATAGTTCGAAAATTCGGAGCGGAGACTCTGGACGTAATCACGAAACACCCTGACCGGCTCCGGGAAATAGAAGGAATCGGCCCCACACGCGTCAGACAGATTCGGGAGGCATGGAGAGAACAGGCAGAAATCCGTGAACTGATGCTGTTTCTGCAGCATCACGAAATCCCGACTGGAGTCGCGCATCGCATTTACCGCAAGTACGGCGCTGAGTCAGTCGCAGTCGTCAAGGCCGACCCGTACCGCCTCGCGGATGAGATTTCCGGTATCGGGTTCAAAACCGCTGACAAGATCGCGGAACACGTGGGGATAGGGAGGGACGATCCCCGCCGTATCGAGGCCGGAATCAAATACGTCCTCAACCACTCCACCGAGCAAGGCCACACGTACCTTCCAGCAGACGAATTGACACAGGAGACCGCACAACAGCTTTCGGTTCCCGTTTCGGCAGTTCTGCCGATTATGGAGCGCGCCGCGCGAGCCGGGGAAATCGTTTTTGAGGCTAACCGTGTCTCGCTCCCCCGGTACGTGTTCTGCGAACACGAGATCGCCCAGTGCCTCGCTGATCTGATCACACACCACCCTTCACCTCGCAACAATGAAATTCAGGCGTCAGTGATCGCGCGCGTCGAATCACGCACCGGCGTGCAGTATGCGCCTGAACAGGCTGCGGCGATCATGGCATCCCTCCAGGAAGGAGTCCTCGTCATCACGGGAGGACCGGGAACCGGCAAAACTACAACCACCCAAGGGATTGTGAGTGAATTGCTCGCGGAACGGAAGAAACTTCTCCTCTGTGCGCCTACCGGCCGGGCCGCGAAGCGACTCGCCGAAGTGACTGGCCACGAGGCAAAGACGATTCACCGTCTGCTTGGTTTTGTTCCCGGTGGGCACGAATTCCAGCACGACGAGAAGCATCCACTTCCTGCGGACGTTGTTCTCGTGGATGAAGCCTCAATGGTGGACACAGAGCTGTTCCTGCATCTGGTGCGTGCGCTTCCTTCCAAATGCAGATTGATCCTTGTGGGCGATGCCGACCAGTTGCCGTCGGTGGGACCGGGGCAGGTGCTCCGCGATATCATCGCTTCTCAGGTTGTTGCGACGGTGGCGTTGCGCACTGTATTCAGGCAGGCACAGGCGAGTATGATCGTGACAAACGCCCATGCCATCAATCAGGGTGTTTTCCCGCAACTTCCCAACACGCGCGAAGGCGACTTTTTCTTTGTCTACCGGGAAACCCCAGAGGAAATAGCTGCCACGATCGCCGACCTGGTGACACGGCGTCTTCCCTTCCGGTACAAGCTCAACCGGTTCACGGAAATCCAGGTTCTGACACCCATGTACCGGGGGGAGACGGGAGCTCACGCGCTGAACAAACTGCTTCAGGAGAAACTTAACCCCGGAGGCGCTTCCGTGCCACGCGGGACTGCGGAGTTCCGCGTGGGTGACAAGGTTATTGTGACGCGCAACAATTACTCCAAGATGGTTTTCAACGGAGACATCGGCAGGATCGTGGGTGTGGATGCCGAGAACGCAAAAGTAAGTGTCGAACTGAACTTTTCCGCGGCGGACACCGTTCGAGTCACGTACGAGTTTGACGAGCTCGATGAACTGAGCCTGGCGTACGCGATCAGCGTTCACCGGAGCCAAGGATCTGAATTCCCCGCCGTCGTGATGCCGATCACGACGCAGCATTACATGATGTTGCAGCGCAATGTGTTGTACACCGCGGTCACGCGCGCGAAGAGATTGCTTGTCCTTGTGGGTTCGAAGAAGGCGCTTGCGATTGCCATTCGCAACGGTTCAGCGACCGGACGTTACACCATGCTGGCACAGAAAATACGGGATGCCGTATCCGCACAACGTGCCCATTCCCCGGAGAAGTGACGTGGATTTCCTCGCAAAGTTGAAAGCTGCCGCCCGGACACGCGATTCCTGGCTCTGCGTCGGGCTGGATCCGATTGTGGAGAGGCTCCCCGATTGCCTGCCCCGTTCGAGCGCTGGTGTCACGACTTTCTGCCACCGTATCATCGAGTCCACCGCTCCACACGCGTGCGCGTTCAAGCCGAACGTGGCCTTTTTCGAGGCTCTTGGTCGCGATGCGTTCTTTGTTCTGGAGGATGTCGTCAGCAGCGTTCCGGAAGACATCCCGGTAATCCTGGATGCCAAGCGTGGCGATATCGGTTCGACCGCGCATCTGTACGCGAGATCCTATTTCGAAAAACTCGGGGTAGATGCGGTCACGTTAAGCCCTTACCTGGGATGGGACGCAATCGAGCCTTTCTTCAGTTACCCGGGGAAAACAGTTTTCGTGCTTTGCCTGACTTCGAACGCGTCCGCGGCGGAGATTCAGATGCTGCTCTGCGGGGGGGAACCGTTGTACGTGAGGGTCGCCAGGCTTGTGCAATCCCGGAACCCGTCCGCGGGGCTGGTGGTCGGCGGCACCCGTCCCGAGCAGATCGGGGTTATCCGCGAGATCTGCCCGGAATCACCGTTTCTGATACCCGGGATTGGAGCGCAGGGAGGTGATCTGGAACAGAGCGTCAGATTCGGTTCGTGGAAAACCGGAGGCGGCGCTCTCATCAACGCCTCGCGGGCCATTCTGTACGCTTCGAAAGGAGGGGATTTTGCGGAAGCGGCCGGCAGTGTGGCCGCGGGTCTCAAGGCAGAGATAGCACGTGCCGCGTCTGCTTTTCAGCGAAGGCCGTAGGCCTTTCTGGATTCCGCAACATTGGCGTTTTCAACGATGAATTTCTGGATGTCAAACGGGTCGAAGGGTTTTCGCCAGAAGCCGTCTATGGGAAGCGCCCGTACGTCATCCTCGTGCAGTACCGCACTGATCAGAAGCATTCGGGTTTTGGGGCTCAGGCGACCAATCTGTTTGATGAGCGTCACACCGTCCATACCCGGCAATTTCACGTCAGAAACCACCCAGTCGTACGGTTTTTCCCCGATCAGTGCGAGTGCAGTCGGACCATCCGCTGCCATATCGACGTGGATATCCGCGCCCCGCAATGCCATTGCCAGCATGGTCCGCGCACCCGTTTCGTCATCCACGACCAGAACCGAAAGCATTCTGCAACCCCTACCGATGAACCCTGATGCTCACGATTACTCCACATTCCGTGCCAGAGGTGGGGTCGAGTGTGGTTGCGAAGGTGGTGAGAAGCGGGAAAGGCGCGATGAGGGGGTTTTCTCCGGGATACTCGGGGTTGGCAGACCCTGGTATAACCAGACCCCTTGCTACATTTCGTCTCTCCTTTGGTTCGTTTTTTCGCGCCAGGTTATGGAAAGGCTTCGTCGCTCGCTTCGTTCGTTTCTTCGTCCGAGAAACCGTAGCTTTTCAATTTTCGCGCGAGCGTATTACGGCTGATGCCAAGTTGTCGTGCGGCTTCGCTTCGGTTGCCGGAACACTGGTCCAGGCGTTCGAGAATGTGTTGGCGTTCCATATCCGCGAGCGTGAGTTGCATCGTGTTGGCCCTGCTCGCCGGGGGACTGGATACCTCGGGTGGAAGGTCCTCCGGGAGGAGCACGTCGCCATCAGACAAAAGCAATGCACGTTCGATCGCATGTTCCAGTTCGCGCACATTTCCCGGCCACGTGTACCGAAGGAGAGCTTCGCCCGTTTCTTTCGCCAGCCTGACGTTTCCCCGATTGAACCTGGGGGCGTACCGTGCCAGAAAATGCTGCGCAAGCGGCAGTACGTCGTCCAGTCGCTTTCTTAGAGGTGGGATATCCACGGGAACCACCCGCAGTCGGTAGTAAAGGTCTTCCCGGAATTTCCCTTCGCGGATTGCATTTTCGAGGTCACGGTTCGTGGAAGCCACGATCCGCACATCCACTCCTACCGGTCTTGTCTCGCCCACCCTCCTGACCTCTCCCGATTCAAGGACCCGCAGAAGCGCTGCTTGCGCGCCGAGTTCCATGTCGCCGATTTCGTCGAGGAGAAGGGTTCCGCCGTCGGCATCCTCAAACAGGCCTTTTTTCGCAACGATGGCGCCGGTAAATGCCCCCTTTGCGTGGCCGAAGAGCTCACTTTCGAGGAGAGTCTCCGTCAACGCGCTGCAGTTCACCGTGAGGAACGGATGAGCCGCGCGCGACGAATGATTGTGGATAGCGCGAGCTACCAGCTCCTTTCCCGTGCCGCTTTCGCCGGTGATGAGGACTGTCACATCGGTGCGCGCGATGCGCTGAATTGTGCGGAACACCGTCTGCATCGAGGGGCTTATGCCAATAAGGTCGTCCAACTGCAATTGCCCGACGCGCTGGCGCAGTGCATCGAGCTCAGAGAGCAACTGGCGGTGTTGGAGGGCACGGTCGAGCGTGAGGAGCAACTCCTGCGGGTACACCGGCTTTGTGAGGTAGTCCGCGGCGCCGAGTTTCATCGCTTCGACTGCAGAATCGACGCTGCCGTACCCCGTCATGATCAGAACCGCGGGGCTGGGGTAGCGTTTGCACGCGATTCTGAGAATGTCGATCCCGGTCATGTCTTCCAGACGCAGGTCTGTGATAACGGCGTCGTACACCTCATCTGAAAGGCGAGCCACCGCCGCCGTTCCCGTGTGTTCGACATCGGCGTGGTACCCGGCGTCTTTGAGTGCCAGCGCCAGAAGACCAACAACGGCGCGCTCATCATCTACGAGCAGAACTCTGGGAGTTGCCATCAATCCCTTCCGAGGTCAACGTGAATGTCACCCGCGTACCCGTGCCCGGTTGACTTTTTACAACAATCGCTCCCCCGTGAGCCTGGATAATGCGCCGTGCAATGGGAAGGCCAAGACCGGTTCCCCGAGGTTTTGTAGTGTGAAACGGCTCAAACACACGTTCGAGTTCCTCCGGCGGAATCCCTGGACCGGTATCGGCAATGGAAACGCGGACCAGACCGTTCTCATGAGTCACATCGACCGCAAGTTCCCCCTGGCCGGCCATTGCCTGGATCGCGTTCAGAATGACGTTCCAGAACACCTGTCTGATCTGGTCGCCATCGCAATTCACCAGGGGCAGGTCAGGAGAGACCGTTATTTTGGGCACAACAGAACCGACGGCATCTTTGTCGCTCCAGATAATTCTCACGAGATCCAGCAGCATTCCCTCAAGGTTTTCTGGTTTTCTCCGTGGGTTCCGCGGGCGCGCGAACTGGAGGAAATCGTTCAACGTGCTGTCCAACCGTTCACTTTCGGCGAGAATCGTGTCGAATATCAGCGCCCGCTCTTCCTCAGAACGTTTGGAGGACGTAAGCAGGCGGATTCCGCTCACGATCGCGCTCAGCGGATTGCGGATCTCGTGAGCAACCGCAGAGGCCATGCGACCAATGCGCGCCAGCTCTTCCGCCTCCCGCAAAGCCATTTGCGCCGTCTGAAAACCGGTTACATCGTGGTAAATGGCTTGAAGCACCGTGGATCCCGCAAAGGGAACCAGCGAAAACGCAGCTTCCACAGAACAGACCTGTTTCGCCGAACCAACCAGTTGCATTGGCGAAGAGCCAACCGGGTCTGTAATGGAAGGCCCGATTACCTTGCTCAGTGTGGCGTGGTCTTTCTGAGGATGGAGATCGCGCAGCGTCATGCGGAGCACGGCATCGCGCTCGTAGCCGAGGCGCTCCACCACGGCACGATTCACATCGAGGATACGACCCGTCACGGGGTCACACAGCATCATCATGTCGGGGGCGTTCTCGAACAGCGCGCGGTATTTCGCCTCGGAACCCATCAGCCTGTTTTGTGCCATGCGAAGATCGGCGGCCAGTTGCTCCAACAAACCAATGTGGTCTTCCAGGTTGACCTGCCCAAGGTCGTCCAGGAAAACCTGTTCCGGTCCGAAAGGCTTTTCCGGAGTTCGCAGTTCGAAGATGCAGAATGGCGCGCCCGCTCCGGTGCACTGCCGTTCCAGAGCAACCACAGGCTTTCCCACAAGAGCACTTGCCCACCCTGATGCGTACCCTTGGAGCATCCAGCACGAGGAAGGCCCCAGCGGCAGAATGCAGTCGGTCTCGAAGGAGTGTCGCCACACGCCCTCCGCGCGCAGATCCTTTCGTGCCATGTCCAAACGGGTTTTTGTCAGCTCTGCGTGCACGTGGCCCATGAACATGTGTGCCTGTAACCCCAACGCCAAGAGATCCTCTGGAGCCGCTTCCGGATTGGTTGCGGCGGCCTGTTCGAAGTCGGCTTTGCCACATCCGTACCCGAAACGCCTGTAAATGCCTCTCGCCCGTTCCTGCCCGACCGTGTTGACGATGGTCTCGCGCAGAGCATGCATGGCGTCCACGTCGACGAGAATCTTTCGCCGTCCATCCACGCGGATGATGGCATCCTCAGGATGCCACTGTATGCGAGTTTTGAAGTCGTCAGCGCTGGGATGATTACGTATCATGATCGTCCCTGCAGAATACCGTTCCGGGTCACGCTCCAAATGTACCGGCCGCCTTTCAAACAAGACAACGCTGGCACGCGCCCGCCCGGTTTCCGCAGGTATGAATCACGAACTTGCCATTTTGGCGCATGCAATGCGGGTACGGCATGTGATCAACACGCTTCCACCGGTTTCCACCACAGGTAGTGGGTGTGAATTTTCGGACACCAAGGAAACCCAAAAAAAGAAAAACCACTGTTCAAAAATGCATTGTTTCCCGCGGGATTGACCCCTTAGCTTAACCTTACACTAACCAAGTATCTCAGCGTGTGATTCAGCCCGAGCCATGAACGGCATCAGCGCCCTTTGGAAGGGATTTTGACGCCGGGGGATATGTATTTTCCGGCGATCACAGCAGGGCGGACGACGCGTTTTGCTCAAGAATTTGTTTATTAAGAACTTAACCCTTTATTGATAAAGATACGCGCGAAATGACCTGCTCACCGGCAGAAGCCTGGACTCAGTGTCTCGTTGCCCTGAAGGAGAAGTTGTTCTCCCAGAGCTACGATACCTGGATCAAACCCCTCGTGTGCACCCGGTTCGACTCGGAACTTGTCGTGCTGGAAGCGCCGTACAGTTTCTCCGTATCGTGGATTCGAGAGCATTACCTCACGGACATCGAGCGCACGATACGAAAGCTGTTCAACATCAGCCCGAGAGTCGAATTTGAACTCCTCCCCGGTTCTTCAGACGAAGAAACGCGGTTGCTTTCCAGTGATCCGCCCGTTCAGACCGGACCTGGCGTACTGGCCCGGCTCGCGGCGACCCCCAAAAAAACCACGCCGCCGAGGGACAAGGAACCCGCGGGGACTGAGACGCTCTCGCTGGTGAATAAGGATTACACCTTTGGGTCCTTTGTCATAGGGTCAAACAACGAGGTTGCGCAGAGTGCCGCGAAAACCGTCGCGCGCAACCCGGGCCGAACTCCTTTCAATCCCCTCCTGATATACGGCGGAGTGGGACTTGGCAAAACGCACCTTCTGCACGCAGTCGCCAATGAGTGCGCTCTCGCGGGTAACGCGAAGAACGTCATTTACCTCACCAGCGAACAGTTTGTGCGCGAATTTGTGACATCCCTGAAAGAGAACCGCACTCTCCAGTTCGCACGCAGGTACCGTCAGGCCGATGTGATGCTGGTGGACGATATTCAGTTTTTTCAGGGCAAAGAGCGGATGCAGGAGGAGTTTTTCCACACGTTCAACACACTGCACGGACAAGGCAAACAAATAGTTCTGTCGTCGGATCGTCCGCCGGAGGCGCTTGGAGGCCTTCAGGACCGCCTGCTTTCGCGATTCCAGTGGGGGTTGGTAGCCGACATACAACCACCCGATCTCGAGACGAAAATAGCTATTTGCGAGATGAAGGCCGAGGCGACGGGTCTGCATCTCGATGACAGCGCAGCGGAATTCATCGCCTCACAGGTGAAGAGCAACATCAGGGAGCTTGAAGGGATCATCAAACGGTTGCTTTTCCTTGTGCAGAACCACGATGCGAAGTTGACGCTGGACATCGTGGAAAGTGCGGTCCGCACGATGCGCCTTGCCGCGCCGGAGACTGTCACGGTCAAGCGCATCCAGGAAGCGGTTGCCTCCCGCTACGGGATATCTGTTGATCTCCTGACCGGAAAAAGCCGACGGTCGGACGTCGTCAGCAAACGCCAGCTTGCAATGTACCTGTGCAAACTGCTGACGACGGAGAGTCTCAGAGCCATAGGGGCGGCGTTTGGCGGGCGCGACCATGCCACGGTGATTCACGCGTGCGAACGGATCGAAGCGGCACTTGCAGAGCAACGATCCCTCGTTCTGGAGCTGAATTCCATCTCCGTCGCGCTGGGCGTGAGTGGCAGGATTCGAACGAATGTAGCGTGAAAGCACCATTGACGCCTGAAGGTGCTTCCGTTCACACGGCGCGTCAGATCCCGTGTTCCGTCAGCCTATCCGAAAAACGGCGATTTTTCGCGGCTCGAGAGTGTTGTCTCCCGCGCGCTTTTGCAATCTCAGGTTCACCCGTTCAGCCTTCAACGGAACACCATCTCGCGAAAACTGAACGCGGGCCGATTGTCCTGAATGCTCCCACACGCGGGCGTACGTTTTCCCACGTTGCCGGAATACACTGCTCACTGTCACGTTGCGGGGCGCAACCGACGCAAGACTGAATCGCTTCGGCAACCGGCCCGGGTGAGACGCCTCCAAAATGCCTTTCAATGGGCTCCCGAAGCATTGGCCTGCTTCATGCACGGTCGCACCCTGCCAATCATTCCGGTGCGGCATGAGCGCGAGATCACCGTGGTAATCGGAGACTCCACCGCTCAGAAGAATCACCCCGACTTCAGAGGCCCCCCGATCGACACGCTGGCCAATGGCACCGTCGTTGAGCACTGCCAACCCAAGATCCGCGCCCTCATAATCCACCCATTCAAGCGCGGCGAAAACGGGTGACAGTGAGGGGTCGTACTCCCAGATAAGCAGCGGTTGCTGTCTTACGCATCTGACCGGCCCCAGACCAGGATTCAGTGTTGCAACGAAACGGACTTTCTCTCCGGGGTCCCCTGCCCTTCCGGGGGCGCCGGAAGTGCCTTCGACAAACTCCGGCCAGATGTGGACGTGAACAGGTATGTACGGGACATCCGGAACAACGCGGTAGGTGATCTCGAAGCGATGGAATTTGCCCAGCCATCCTGATTCCCGAGCCAGTACAGAGACCTTACCGACCTCTATATCAAGGCTTCCTTCCGAGCGGACCCGTTCCCCCGCAATGTCCCCCGAAAGCCCGACTGTCCCGGGAACCACCACCGACTGCTCGCTCCCTTTCGGCACCAGTCCGTCAATTCCGCCTCGTGTGCCGAAGGTCACGGAGAAATGCGGAGTCGTGATTGTCCTTCCCTCCACGCGCGCGGCGCAACGTGCCTCCGCCTGTAGACCGGAGCGAACAGTATAGCTCTGGTAACCGAGGGATGGCACCTCCGCAACGAACCCCATTTCGACGTTTTCGGCTTCCTCGGACACCACCTCCCAGGGAACCTGCGTTTCATCAAGGTACAGCGCTGCCCCGCTGGCCATCTCTTTCGGCAAAATGACGGTCGCATATTCTTTCCGCTGGAACGCGAGTGGATTCCAGACGATCACGGCGCCGGACCCGTCGCCCGTTTCAATCTGCCCAGCAATCGCTTTCAGAATGCGACCGGACACACCTCTTGCCATCCGTGAGGCCTCATACTGGAGGTGGTACATGACTGCGCTCAGACTTTTGAGGGACACGTCATGGTTCTGCGCACCAAGGTGAATCTTCCACGCCTCGCGCATTTCTTTCTCACAGGAGACGTCACCCACGAGCGCGGCGGCGACCGCCCCGGAAAAATCACCCATCCTGAGATCTGCCTCCGCTCTGTGGTCGGCCACCCAGTCGCGGTTTCCCATGAACCCATAGTCGCAGAACGAACTCACACGCGTTTCAAAAAGGTTCGGATCAGCGTCCAACGAACACTGCGGAGCCGGAACGGCTTCGAACAGTTCCTCCGCCGTGACCCACCGAAAGCGAGGGTCGTTTTCCGTGTCCGCGGCGAGCGCGTGGCCGGAATCCATGCAGAGATTGTTGTTGGTGAACTGGTTGTTGTGATCGTCATCCTTGGACATGACGACAGGCAGGATTCCTTTTCGTTCCTGGGCGATCTTCCAGTTCCACAGGTCGTCCAGTGTATAGTTGCCTCGTTTGGCCCTCGGGTTCTTGTACCGCGTCATGATCCACATGGAATGCGTACAGGCGTCGCCCTTCTGGAGCCGGTCGCCTGAGTATTCCGGGACTGCCAAAATCTTCGTGGAATCCGGCCCTGTCCACCATACCGAAGCGGAATCTGACGTCGGCACCGGACTGCCCAGTTGGCCGGGGCCGTGGATGCGCAACAATGCGCCGCGGTATCCAAGGTCCTTCAGAATTTGGGGTAACTGCGCGAAGTTCCCCGGTTCGCTGACCGTCCAGATATCCACCCTGATTCCAAGCCGGCGTCGAATTTCCTCCCAACCGATAAGAAGGTGACGCAGATTCGATTCCCCGGAACGAACGCACGCGGTTGGTTGCGCGTAGTCACCTCCGGTGACGAAAAACCGGTCGGGAAACAACGCCATCCAACCGCGAATCCTCCGCGCAAATTCCGGGTTGTTTTCGTACGTGTGCGCGCCGAGATTCAGACCCATCTTGTAATGGGGGTATCGGATCATTCTTTCTACTGTTTCGGCCGTCCAATGTTCAATCGCTTCGGGTGAAACCCAAACACCCCAGCCGAAATACCCGGAATGGTGTATGTCCAGAAGCAGGAGCGGTTCCGTGCTTTTTGAATGAGATATCTTTTTCGGCACGCCACATCCTCCGATTCAAGTAATCCTGTGTCGCACGAACGCAGAGGAAGCCGCAACTGCGGATTGAGACGGAAACGAATCCGGCAGCACGGCCTTGCCTGTTTCAAAATCGCCCGTAAATTACTACGAACAAAACCCACCCGTACGTCGTGAGACAGCCCTTGCGACGACGGGTTTACTTTACGGAGGAAGGTCTCCCTCATGACTTCACGAGAACGCGTTCACGCAGCTTTCCAACACAAACAACCGGACAGGACTCCAATTTTCGAACGCGAGATCAAACACCCGACGGACAGCGCGATTCTGGGAAGGCCGGCCATACACCCGTATAACTGGCCGGAGTTCATGCGCGTGTGGGCACACGAGGGGTGGCGCACCGCTATGGAGCGTTATGCGGACGACGAGTTCGAGATACTCCGCCTGCTCGAATTCGATATGATTCGACTCGTCCCAAATCCTCCTTCTTCCGCGCCGAGACCGGTAGAGCTTGACCCTTTCACTTTTCAACAGGGAGATTCGGTCTTCCGCTACCACCCTGCTTCCGGCGTCGTCGAGGATCTTAATGCGAGGACCCGTGATCTGAATCGTTGGGAGGACGATTTCCGTGCGAGCGTGGAGAAGGAATACGCGCCTCCGAATCTGAGCGACGATCAGTTGTTCGTCTGGCGGCGAATCCGGAAGCACATGGCGGACGCCGGGCTGGATGTTGCGATCTACGTCTCGCTCTACGCCATCCCGGTGGCCGCGCTGCCACCGTTCGCGCTGGAATGGTTCGTCACGGCACCAGAACTGCTGGAGCGTTACTATGAGAAACAGTCGCAGTGGGTCATCGACACCGCACGCCTTTTCCGAAGGGAAGGTGCAGAAATAGCGGGCCTCGGTGGTGATTTCGCAGGCGACACGGGTCCCGTCATTTCGCCACGTGTGTACCGAGAACGGGTAGTGCCGCATATCCGCCGGCAATCTGATGCGCTGCACGAAATGGGTTTCTGGACCACCAACACGACCGATGGATACCTTTGGGACGTCCTGCCCGATTTTCTCGAAGGATCACATGTGGATGGGTACGGCGAAATCGACGTGGCCGCCGGAATGGACCTTGGCCGTCTCAAAAAGGAATGGGGGGAGCGTTTCACTTTTCTCGGGAATCTGGACATACGGTGGGTCCTCTGTGATGGGACGCCCGAAGAGGCGCAAGCGGAGATGGAGAGGTGCATTGTCCAGGGATCTGGAAACGGCGGCCACATCATCATGACGAGCAATGTGGTGCATGAGGACGTTCGCCCGGATCTTTACCTTGCGGCTATTGATCGGTATCGCGAGTATTTCGGCCTGCCACCGAGAAAGAAAGTGTGAGCCATAGGGGTGGGAGCCGCGGTCTGACGGACACATTCTGAGGGCGTGGTATCCCTGCGCAGTCCTTCTATCCCAGTGAGGCGAGTATCTCTCTGATCTCTGTCGAGTGCCTTGAAAGCGCCGCAAGGAGACGCTCTTCAGCCTGCGATGGTACGTACGGCGCGTCTTCCCCGCGCGCAAGGATGTCCGCCACCGTCCGACGCACGGAGGTCTCCATTTCGATTGCCGGGAACCAACCCGTGTCGTTGCGTATCCTTTCCAGGCTGTACACCCGGTGCCGAACGAAGCTGACCTGATCAGGTCGCACGGTAACCCAGATATCACCGGCGATTGAAAGAGTCTTGAGGGGAACGCCGAGCGTTTCAGCGATAACCTCGTAGTACCGCCTGGTCAGGCCGGCAGTCGCGCCGCACACGTTATACACTTTCCCGAAACAGGCTGTCTTGCAGAGGATCGCGTTCACCGCGTTTCCCGCGTCGTCCACGTGGAGAGGTTGGAGCAGATGAACACCCGCGTCAACAAGGACAATCGGCACACCTTTCCGCACACGATCTATGAGTGAAGGATCTCTGCCCTGGATCGAACCACTGCCGAGTTTTCCACCGGGTCCCATTATGTGAGGAGGGCGTATCGCGGTAACCTGGAGGTCTGGAGCGTGCAAGAGCACCTCCTCGCAGTCCACCTTCCCCTCGCTGTACGCCGTTCCGGCACGAACCGGTGCTTCTTCGGTAATCGGGAGAGCCTGGAAGGAAGGTTTGTACACGAAATCCGTACTCACCATGATCAGGTGAGCAACTTTCCCGGCGAACACATCTCGGTCTATGATCCCGTCCTCTCGCGTGTACGCTACGCAATCAACGACAGCATCCGGCCGGAAGGATTTGACGACGTGTTCCATCGCGGCTCGGTCGCGCCTGTCGGCGGGAGTGAATTGCACTCCCTCCGGTAGCAGGACTTGCCTGTTGCCCCGTGCAACCGCGTGAACTGCGTGTCCACGCGACGCAAGAACCCTCGTTATGCCTGACCCCAGCAGGCCGGTAGCCCCTAGTACAACCACGCGCATGGCGTTACCCCTCAGGTACCCTGTTCGATGAACTCGTGCTCCGGGTGACGGATCGTCAAAACCGGGCAGGGGGCCTTTCTGATGACTTTTTCAGTGGTGCTTCCCAGCAACGCATGTTCAAGAGTACCACGATTGTGGGTGCCCATGACGATAAGGTCGACTTCCCGTTCGCGCGCCAGGCGGAGGATTTCTTCGCAAGGCTTTCCCCGTACAAGCAACATTTCGACGTCCAGACCTTCCTTCTGAGACGGCGAGAGCACCCTCTGCAACGCTTTTTCCGCGTCTGTCACGGCCTCTTCGGCAAGCGAAATCGCCGAATATGCATACTCCAGAACGTGCAACACGATCAGTCTGGCCCCGAACCTCCTCGCGAACTCGACTCCGTAGCGCAGCGCGTTTCCGGACAACGGGCTGAAATCAGTCGGATGGAGTATTACCTTCAGGTTCACCATGGCACGCCTCTCTTCCCGTTGACTAACGCAGTACACACCACACTGTGCACGAAAAGGTGCTTTGTCGCAGGACAGTCAGTGACTCAAAACCTATTCACCAGTGTGGCGATTCGTACACCGAAATATCGGTTTGCGGCGGCCCCCGTCAATCTCTCCCCCTGCCCGCCAGTTTTGACGAAGGAAGAAAAATCCGTATTCTATCATTCGTCCATTTTGTTCCGTTCTGATGCAAGTGGGACGGGTTCTCAGTCCTCTTCTTTTCGCCTTTCGCCGCATCGGTCAACCCCAGAAAAGGGAAAGCAATGGAGATCGATTCTCGATTGATAGGCGTCTACCGTTCCGTAGGTGGCGCAATCCAGGCAGCAAGCGCATACAGTATGGAACGAATTCCGCGAACAGACCCCCTGACAGGCGTTCGAATACTGCAACTGACGTCCTATCCCGTCCTCAGCCACACCCTTTATTACCATTGCCCTTCCATAACGCCAGACTCGAAGACACTTGTCTTCATGACGTACAATCGAGCGGGAAGATTCTCCACGCCTGATGCGTGGAGAGTGAATCTCGATGGCACGGAAATCCGTCCGGTAACGAATCGGGAGGGTCTTGCGGGATTTGTGATCTCACCGGACGGGAAAACGGTCTATTGCCAACAGGGAGGGACTCTCCTTGCCGCTCCGATGGAGAACTCCCCGACCGGCAGCATTGCGCATGAAGTTGCCCGCATACCCGACGTGGTTATCGGCGCTACTCTCCTGGGAAGCATTACGGCCGACGGAAAATGGTACATATCGACCGCGTTCCTCACGGACGGGCGTACCGCTCTCGTTCGGTACGCCACAGACGGAAGCGAAGCACGGGTTCTTAAAGTTGCGGAGTACCTGGTTCACGTACAGGTGGATCAGTCCGACGCGGGACGCATCCTTTACGTCGCGCCTCCGGACGAAAAAGGGCGCTCGATGTGGGTTACGGATTGCGATGGGGGAAACCCGCGCACGTTGAACCTGCGCCATAGCACGGGCCACTTCGTCTGGTTCGGGAAAACGGGGCGCCTGCTTTCCACCGTCAACGATCCGTTCGGCTCCATCGTTTCGATTGCCGAGGGCGAGGACGAGCCGCGATTGATTGCAAAGGGAGGGCATTTCTGGCATGCGGCAGGTTCGCAGGACGGCAAATGGGTGGTTTCGGACACAAACTGGCCGGATATCGGGCTGATCCTGGTAAACACGGAAACCGGGCTCTGGGCGCCGCTGTGCAGGGCCGAGGCGTCAGAGGGGCATCCTCAGTGGACACACCCGCACCCGATGTTCACGCCTGACGGTAGGCATGTCGTGTTCAATTCGGACCGCACGGGAATCGGTCAGATTTACACTGTCGAGATTCCAGAAAGTCTGCGGCAGCAGCTATCGGGTTGACAAGACAGGGCGACCGGCACTCCTCGGGTCCCACGCGAGCGTCTCGCCGTACGCACCCGGCAGTGACAAACGGAGACACGAAGCTGACACGCCTTATCTCCCTGCGGGAGGCTTTGGGGAAGCAGCCTTCCCGAATGTCGCTGAGATTCTGGCCATTCCCGTTGGCGGGACGGTTCTGGTCAGGCGCGTGGGTGGTTTCTGCCCTGTTGCTGAGCTCGACCGCACAGGCTCCCGAGCAAACGTCGGAGGCCAATCCGGCATGCACCGGCCCCGGAATTCCTCCGGACAGTTCTGCAGCCGCCGAGACTGTTCTTCAGAAACATGCGCGTTCTCTGGGGCGTTTCAACCCGTCGTTTTTCCAGACCGTCGACGAACGCGACAGTGCGTTTTCGGTAACCGCAAAATCCAGACCGGTCAAGGGAATTCACGGTGAAGTGCTTGCACGGGTTTCACCGAGGTTCTACCGCCGGCTCTGCGTTGAGGGAAGCGGCCGACTGCTGGATGGCCGCGTTATCACTTTTTCGCGCCGGCAGGGCGGAGAACCGCGTTTTCGGGTTACCAGTTCACAATACGGCCTCACGTGCAGGGCCACTCCCTTGGTTCCGTACCGATCCGTCGCCGTCGACCGGAGACAGGTCAGACTCGGGTCCGTTCTGTACATACCCGCCGCTGAGGGACTTGTTCTGCCCGACGGGACTGTTCACGACGGAATCTTCTTCGCCGACGACGTTGGTGGCGCAGTCCGCGGCCGAAAAATAGACTTGTTCGTCGGATTCAGCAGTCATACAGAAAACCCGTTCACCGCTTCGCAACGAATTGTTCACGCTCGCCCGGTCGAAGTGTTTCTGATTCCTCCTGAACTCGCCGAACGCTACTCCCGGGCGCACCGCCTTCAGCCTGATAGAGAACCCGCCTTAGCCCCGGATTAAGCAAACCACATTCCCCTTCGGCGAAGCAATCGCAACAATGCTCGCATGCCTGTCAGCCCCGTCAATCGATGCCTGAAGGCGCGGACGCTGAGGTGGGAGCGATGCTTCTTCCAGGAAACTGCCGATTTCCTCCGCGCCGGGAACCGGAGTTCGGTGCCCGGACTTCTCGCGGCCGCCGGTTGGCGAGGTTTCCCCGGGCATAACCGGTGAGTTCGGGACGCTGCGAGGGGTTTATGACTCCCATCGGACGAACTATCTTCGGTAGAGGAAGCGTCGAACCTGATGCGCCCTGAGGTGTGCCCGAGATTTCCGTTTCTTACGTTTCGACAGTGGTCGCTGGCAATGACAGCAGCATCCCGCGCGCGAGACACCGCATTAATCAATGGAATCCTGGGCATCGGCCGACGTTGCTGCGTCGTCGCCGTCCTCGGAGCCATGTGCGGATGCAACCCGTTTCAAACGGGCGAACCGGAATCTCCGACCGGGGCTCTGATTCAATACCCGTCACCCTCGACGACTGACAACGTCCTCGCAATCCTGTCACTCTCCGTGCGCGCAAAAGACAGCCGCGCATTCCTCGACCGGTTGACTGCGGATTTCCGTTTCCTGCCGGATCCCGTTCAGATACAAGGTCCCGATTTCAGAACGTTTCCGGTTGAATGGGGCACCGTTCAGGAAGAGATGGCGTTGGCGGTTCTTTTCAGTAACAGCGACAGCGTCACTGTCGATTGGAGTTCCGTCTTCACGCAGCATCGTGTGGAAGGAGCCTCAGTGGGCGCGACGTACCGCGTCAATGTCTTCTCCCGCACGTCTCTTACGGCATCTTACACGGGTCGAGTCGAGATCGTGATGACACAGGTAGCAGGTTCGTGGGCGGTGCGGGAATGGCGGGACTATGTCGTGTCCGGTGAGTCCAATACCTGGGGGCTGTTGCGAGCCCGATTGCTCGGTTCGGGATAGAGTTGGACTGAGGAGCAACCGGTGTCCAGAGGAATCCTCTTTCTCAGCGGGCTCTGCGTGAGCATTTTCGCCGGGTGCGATCTTCTGAACCAGACGGCTGTCATTGACGATACCATTGCCACCGGAGGAGTCAGTCGGCCCGTTACACTATCTCGCCCCGACAGCGTCCTGAAGATGCTGACGTACATCTTCGATCGCCACACGCCGGAATCTGTGCAGGAGTATGCCGACCTCCTGTTTGCCGGGTACGTCTACCGCTATGACGATCCGACTGACAAAAACGATCTCGAACTTGACAGGGCGAGCGAAATACAGGTCTACCGAAACCTTTTCCGAAGCTTTGACTACATATCTGCGCATTTCGCAATCGAAAACCGCTGGATCGAGTACGGAGCGGACATGCCATACCCACCGGGAACTGCGCTTTACCAGATCTCCAGCGCGCACGCAACAGAGAACTGGGTCGTGTTGCGCGTTCTTGGGGACCTGATTTTCACGAACACCGATAACAACGCAATTCAGACGGGCTACCAGGTTCGTCAGCGATTCGACATCGCGTTCAGACTCGATACTGCAAAGAGCGATTCCACGTGGCAAATCGCATCGTGGTCAGACCGCGAGTCCCTCCTCAATGCCAGGATAGCGGTACGTCCCACCGAAAACGCCCGCATTCTGAGCCCTCGAGAGTAATCGGGTTGCCGGCGTACGCGCCGGGTGAGTATCTTCTAATCGGGCGCGGGGGCGTTTTTTCTTGTTTTTCGCGGTGAGAAGGTGATCCGGTTATGACCGGTCGGCTTTACCTTGTGGGAACACCGATCGGAAACCTCGGGGACGTGAGTGACCGGGTTCGTGCGGTTCTTGCGAGCGTTTCGCTTGTCGCGGCGGAAGACACGCGGCGAACACGTGTTTTGTTGAAGGAACTGGGCGTTTCATGCCCTCTCACGAGCTATCACGACCACAATGAACGAACCAGGTTCCCGGAGCTCCTTTCGGCGCTGGAAGAAGGAAAGGATGTTGCCGTGGTCAGCGATGCGGGAATGCCTGTTATCGCGGACCCGGGATGGCATATAATTCAGGCGGCGATTCAACGGGGAATTGAAATCATTCCAATACCCGGACCAACAGCATTCGTTCTCGCACTGGTGGTTTCCGGTCTTCCCGTACATCGTTTCACGTTTGAAGGGTACCTTCCCAAGAAGTCGGGCGCGCGCCGCCGAAAACTTGAAGAGCTGGCGCAGGAACCGAGGACGATGATTTTTTACGAGACGCCGCATTCCGTCCGCAACACTCTTCGCGATGCCCTGGAAGTTCTCGGAGACAGAAAAGCGTCACTGTCGAGGGAGTTGACCAAGAAATTCGAGGAAACGCGCCGGGGTACGCTATCAGCTCTTCTTTCATCTTGCGACGAAAAGGTGTTGCGCGGCGAGTTTGTACTGGTGGTGGCCGGCACAGAGAGTGCCGGGACACCCACGTCCCGCGCGGAATTCGGATCGGAACATGTTCAGTGACCTGAAACTCGGGTTTCAAGTTTTCGTCGACCCCCTCGTGAACCATTTTATTCGTCGGGGGTACCACCCCGATACCTTCACGGTCATGGGCCTCGTGTTCAACACGATCGCGGCGGGGTTCTACGCCTTCGGGATGTTCTTCGAAGGCGCTCTCGTGATGCTCTTCGGAAGCTCCACGGACATGATTGACGGGCAGATTGCCCGCAAAACCGGCGGGGTATCCGACGGTGGAGCGCTGCTCGATTCAGTCCTCGACAGATACAGCGAAGCCGTTGTCCTCGTCGCGTTGTCGTTCCATTACGCACGAATCGGCTGGATGGTAACCTCGGTGCTGAGCGCGGCGGCGCTGACCGGTTCTCTTCTCGTCAGCTACGTCCGGGCGCGAGCTGAGGGGCTGAACTATGAATGCAAAGTCGGTTTGATGCAGAGACCGGAACGCGTGATTTTTCTTGCCGCCGCATCGATCTTTGGCGTGTTTCTCAATACTCCCTATCAGCACGTTGCCGTAGCAGTATGGGTGATGGCGATTCTCACCAACCTCACGACATGCGAACGCATCGTACACGTGCGAAGGGCCGCAAAACAGCGGGAAATGGCCCTTCACCAACAACGTTGACCGCTGAGCGACACGCCCCGAAGGAAATTCCGAACTGGCACCCACCCAATTCCTTGGCTGCACACCGGTGGTAGACGGCACCGCGGCGTTTTGCCGGCTCCATTACTCCGTTGGAAATGCAGCAGCTGCCCTCGGGTACCGGGAAATCATGCCGCTCATCCAGTCGGCACTCGCCGACGCGGGCGTGCTTGCACGGAATCCCGACGGAACCATGTCGAAGCTGCGGTTCGGTCCGCCACTTCCCGCCGGTTGCTCCAGCATGCGGGAATATTGCGACGCAGAACTCGACTACGCTTCGGACGACGTATTGTCGCGAATCAATTCCCGCACATGTGACGGCCTGCAGTTTGTCCAGTGCGACCGGATTGACAGGAAAGCCGAACCTCTGGACAGGATCGCGTTCTACGCGGAATACTCGTTCGAGGTACCTCACTCGCTGCTTCGCGAGTGCGACTTGAAGGCTTTGCGCGAGCTGTTCGATGAGCAGAGAGAATGGCTCGCAGAAAGGGTTAGTCCCAAAGGGCACGTCCGGGAAAGCGATCTTAAGAAGGCTGTTACCAACTGGCGGTGCGAAAGCGGGGACAACGTCACAACCGTCCATCTTCGACTGACGATCGTGCATGAAGAGGGGCACACGGCCTCTCCGACTCTTGTACTTCAGAAGCTGTTTGGCCTGAACGAAGAGCAATCGGCTCTGGTTGCGATCACAAGGAGGGAGATGTTCGATCGCAGCGGCGCTCCGTTGAGAAGCACACCGTGGCCACGGAGACGGAATCGGCTGCTGTACGAACGTTGCTGGGAACACCAGCGTTTCAACCATCAATGACTGAGATTGTTCAGAAGTCGCGATCTCCTCTTCGCGTTCGAACGTCAAAGAATCTTTCCAACGGGCGCAATTGCTTGCTTACCCCCGCGAGGTCTGCACGGATGCGGGCAGGCGTTCGCGGCCTCAGATTCTGCGCCGCCAGACGGAACAGATCCGCTCCAACGCGGTTCAGCCCGTCCATGGCGTTAAGCCCCAGAGTGCCCGAGCGGTACCCGGAATTCCTGACGAACTCCTCAAGATAGACGCTCCTTTCTCCCCATGGGTACTCGAAATGGGCCGGTTCTTCTCCGAAAACTCTCCGGTACAGAGCAGACCCCTCGCGAATTTCGTACAACGCGCGTTCCACAGGGAGACGCATGAGCGAGTCTCCAGAGTAACCCGAAACCCCGAAGGTAATTCTTTTGTTACGCATCATTCTTTTCAGTTCATGGAATGTAATTACATCGCTGCCTGCGGGTTTTGCGCGCCAGCCGGAAACCAGCTTTTCCGTGTAACGGTAGCGGTCTGTCAACGGCAAGTTCGCGATCTGGCGTGCGATGTCCGCAAAGGCGAGTTGTCGGTACTCGTAGTTGGAAAGAAGCCATCTCCTGCCACCGACTGTCACCGTCTGGCCATGAAGCCCATTCAGGGCGAACGCGAGAACGCAGTACCAGGGGTGGACGCCAGCTTCCACTGCACCGGGACAGAAAAACACGGTGAGAGGTACGTCACATTCAATCGCGAGCCGCCCGAGTTCTATCTCCGGCAGGCTACTGCCGATCGAAACGGTGACTGCAACGCTGCTTCTGAAGAGCGGGGACCTGCCTGCTATTGCCGAGATTGCCTCGTCCATTGAGACGAAACGGTACCAGCGTCCTACGAGACGCAGGGCATCCCGGAGGGAGTCGTAATCCCAGCGGTCCGGTTCCACATTCCGAATTGACGGACAGAGGCGGATCCTCAAAAACAGCACACCGGCATTGCGCCTTTTCCACTCAACCAACCGGGCAATGCCGGTACTCGAACAAAGGCGATACAGGGCGTCAGAAGGCATTTCTGCGGGGCGAGGAATCGGAACATGGGGCTTCTTTTTCGCGGAACCTGTTTGATTCATGGCGAATGAGCCAATGCAATCTGTGTTGCGTCGAATACCGGACCATCAACACACACGAGTGCGTACTCTCTGGTGCCTGACGTGCGTTTCTGCACAGCACATCCCATGCAGATGCCGAACCCACACGCCATGCGCTCTTCCACTGATACCTGGCACCTCACCCCGTGCGTGCGGGCAATGTCGGCAACCGCGGCCAGCATTGCAGGTGGTCCGCACGCGAGTATCTCCACGGTCTCTTTTGTTTCGTCGGGCGGGAAATCGGAGAGCGTCTCGATCAACGCCGCGGTGACGAGGCCCTTTGATCTTGCCGAACCGTCCTCCGTTGTCTCACGGTGCTGGATACCAAGAGACGAGAGTTCCTCCCGGTACAGCAATCGCTCCGCGCACCGCGCCCCCTGAATGACGCAGACGCGGCATCCGCGGATTGACTTCGCGGCGAAATACACCGGCGGCATGCCGACGCCGCCGCCCACCAGAAGAACGGTGCCGGTGTCTGGCAGCCTGAATCCGTTCCCCAGCGGACCAAGCAGCAGGATCCGTTCGCCCGCCTTCCGTTCGGAGAGTCGTCTACTCCCTTTTCCCACAACGTGATACACGATTTCGATCGAGCCACTTGAAGGGTCGGCGTCGCCAATACTGAACGGACGGCGCAGAAAGGGCTCGAGGTCATCCATTACGCGAACCTGAACGAACTGCCCCGGAACGGCGTTTCCCGCAATGCGCGGTGCATGGAGACGCAACCGAAAGAAGCCCGGAGCAACCGCCGCCTGTTCGAGTATGCGCGCAGGTTCGTCCACGGGCACGATTGAAGGCGATGAGCTATTCGGCATGGTGGCGAGGCTCCCTCCGTGGAACCGGCACACGTTCCACTCGTTCCGGTCGCTCCAGGGAACGTTCCTCCGGCCGCGGAGGCTCCTCTGGCGCTCGTTCCCGAGGTGTACGGGGCTCGACCGGGGTTCCAACTTCGGCCGTCGTATCAGCGGCTGCCGCCTCTCGAGCTCTTGCGGCCTCTTCTGAACGCCCCGCTTCGCCGGTTGCACGTGATTTCAAAAGCAGATCAGCAACACGCCCTACCTCCGGCGCAAACACGGAGTCCTCGCGCGCAGCACCGTACCAACGGTACGCGGAAGCAGTGTCCTCAAGCACGTTTTCCGCGTACCAACCGAGGATAAAACGTGCGCGAGTCGCCAGATTTCCCCGGGGATGCAGCTCCAAGAGCCGATTGAAGTCCTCGATTGCCGATTCGCATTCACGTTTCTCACACGCGCGCCACTCAGCCCACCACGCCGCAGAGGACAGCGAATCTTTCGTCACCGAATCGGGCGGGTACGGTGCGCAACGAAGCAAGGAATCGAACCAGCGCCCTTCAGCTTGCTGATACAGGTCGATCCCAGGTTCCTGCTCAGGGCGTCCCTGAATTGATTGAATGGCCCGCCTGATTTCCATCGTGGTTCTCGTCCGCGATGAATCGGCAACCAACACCTGCCAGATCGAATCAGAACGGGCAGTATCGCGTTTCACCTCCCGCCAGATCCACCCCGAGGCGTACTGCGCGCGCCTCCGGAGATCAGGATTCGACGTCTGCTCGGCAACTGCGTCGAAATAAAACAGAGCTGAATCGGGTTCGTCCAGCGCCAGCAGGTGATGTTCCGCAAGAGAGTACCTCGCGCGGTCTTTCCTTGAAACACTCACGGAATCGGTGGTATCAGCCAGTGTTGCATGCAACTGCGCCCAGAAAGATATGTCATCAATTCGCCGTTTGGCGGGGAGGGCCACGTCTTGATCGGGACTCTGTGCGGCGAGGGCATAGTGCCCGGCCGCGTTGGCGAAATTGCGGAATCTCTGCTCCTGCAGACGCCCCAGACGGAAATTTGCCTCCGCCGTTTCCCGCGTTTTGATACCGGTCGGCGCCGCCCCGCCGGCCGGAACGCTGCCGGGTGAAGCCCCCTGACCTGCTGCCTGAGGGCTGAGACGTTCCGCGTCTTCCAAGACTTTCTGGTACAAAAGAACAGCAGCTTCGATTTCGCCCGCCTCTTCTTTGGTTCTCGCGATCTCCAGTCTCGTACGCGGCACCTGATCGGTGAAGCGCTGATCCCGAATCAACGGCTCGAGAGTTGCGAGCGCGGCTTCTGTATTTCCCATCGCGCGCTGCGTCGTCGCGATCCGAAGCAGGTTCTCGTATCGTTCCACTGTGGTCTGCGGGAGGCGGCTCAGGTCCCGGTACACCTCCACTGCTTCCAACATTGCCCCAGTCTCAATCAGGCACTCCGCCAGTTCAATCCTCGCCCGGTAGCGGAATTCCCCTTCGGTGGATCGACGAACCGCGATTCGGTACAGCGGAATCGCTTCCTCCGAAGACCCCCGCTCCCTTTTCAGCCTAGCCAGAGCGAATGCCGCGTCGCCCTGAAACCGGGATCCGTCATCGGCGGCAATGCGCGAGAGCACACCCGTCGCCTCTTCGTATCTTCCCAGCTGCCACAGAGCCATTCCCTCCCAGTACCGCGCCTCAGGGGCCAGCGGACTTTGCGGGAACGTCGTCAGTAACTCGGTGCACTTTCGCAGCGAAGGTGCATACTCACCCAGACGGTAATACGATTTCGCCATGAGGAGCAGCGCGTCGTCCACATACCGGCTTCGGGGATGATAAACAAGCACCTTTGCCGATTTCTCAATCGCAGTGCGGTACGGTTGCTCGTCGCCGCTCGCCGCCCCTCTGGTCGCGGATGATTGCTGGGAAGTGCGCCGGGTC
>Ga0116178_10000420_pt1 | contig 38352 bp, 30 predicted proteins | sample AD_STIC12_MetaG_FD_89880 | JGI IMG/M metagenome (GOLD analysis project Ga0116178, IMG submission 89880) | Active sludge microbial communities of municipal wastewater-treating anaerobic digesters from USA - AD_STIC12_MetaG | ecosystem: Engineered > Bioreactor > Anaerobic > Digestate | place: USA...
GCGACTGGTGCTGTCTATTGCCGGGTAAATGCGGGAAACAACGCCCCGGTATTCTTCTCTTATGGCGTCGACGCTTATTACTGCCGGAGTTTTGTCAGCTTCGATCAAGTAAAGGTCTTTTTCAATGATGGTTCCGATAATTTTGGCGGGATTGATCTGCTCGATTCTGAACAGTGGCGCGGCCGGACCGGCCATGGCGCCCGGATCAGCATGTCTGGCAGTAATGACGCCGTCAAACGGGGCTCTTACAAGAGTATTGTCGAGCAGCACCTGCACCGAGTTGAGATTGGCAGTTGCCTGAATCAGCTCGGCACGGCGCATTTCGAGGGTCATCTTTGCAGACTGAATGGCGTCACCGGCACGTTTTTCTTCTGATTTCGCAGCGGTCAGGCGTGCTGATGCCGAATCATGCTGGGCAACGACATCGTCAAGCTGCTGTCGCGAAATTGCCCCCTCAGAAAACAGCTTTTCGAGACGTTCTCTGGTTACAGCCAGATTTTTCAGCTGCGACTCAGCCGCTTCGACACCGGCTTTTGCGGCAACCAGAGCAGACTGAGTAGTTTCAACCATAACTTTCTGCATTTCGATGGCGGCCTTCGAAACGGTTACAGCAGCCTGAGCCTGCTGCAACTGGGCTTTTTGCACGTCATTGTAAATCTGGGCGAGTTCCTGGCCCTTTTTAACCTTCGAACCGACATCGACAAAAATATCGGTAATGCGACCGGCGGCTTCCGGGTGCACGTTAACACCCAGCAGCGGCAGAATGTCGCCCGAGGTCTCGATGCGACGGTTGATGGTGCAGGTGGTAACCTTGTCGGCAAATACCGGCACAGCGATACCATTGCCGTTGCCGGCACCATTCTGAGCCGGCAGTTCAGCCGGCAGCAGCAGTGAGAGCGCCGACCAGATTACAATGGCGCGGCACATTTTTTTAAAGCCCGTCTGTGAATGGTGCATCTGTTGGTTCAACTTCATCTGCTTTTCCTTTCGCTGCTGCTATCGGCGATAAGCTCGCGGCCGAGACGGCCGGTGGCCAGAAGATAAGACAGTCTGGCCTGGTGGTGCAGAAATACTGACTGAATGTACATAAGCCTGGCATTCGACCAGGCGGTTTCGGCGTCAAACAGGTCCACCTGAGTGAACATGCCGTTTTCGTAGCGAACCTTGGCCAGACGCATAGTTTCTTCGGCCTGCTTAACATTTTCTTTCTGGGCATTGACGATCTGCTCGGATGTGTTCAGGCTGAGAATCGCCTTTCGGATTTCGAGCTGTGCCTGTTCGACGCTGTCGGCATAGCCGGTTTCGCTCTGTTTCAGGCCAGACTTTGCTTCGAGAACTCTGCCGGAGCTGAAACCCGCGTCGAGAACCGGCAGATTTACCGAAACTCCGGCCAGCCAGTAGCTTTTACGCTCGAGTGAACCAAAACCGGACTTTGAGGATGGATCTTCACTGCCAAACTGGCCGAAAATGGCTACAGTTGGCTGCTTTTCGCCACGGGCGGCAACCACCGCCTGGTTGGCGAGGCGCTTCTCATCGCGCTTTATTTTCAGGTCTTCACGCAGCTGTTCGGCCTGAGCAAGATCCGACTCAAGATCAGGCTTAAGAATTTCTGCCTCAAGGCGACAACTTGTATCAAGCGCCGTTTCGAGTGGCAACGCCAGCATTTTCAGCAGTTCCAGACGGGCGAGCTGGGCATCGTTCTGGTCTTTGAGAAAGGCGCTCTGCGTCTGCACAAGTCTGACTTCGGCGCGCAGCAGTTCGTATTTCGATGCCTGCTCGGCTCCGAAACGCTTTTTGACCAGGTCGTAGTGCGCCTGCGCCAACTCAAGATTCATGCGGCCGACGTCTTCGACTTCGCGGGCATACAGCCATGAATAGTAACCAATGCTGGCAGCAAGAATCATCTGCTGACGGGTCAGAGTGTATGCCGAACCGGCAATATCACGGCCAAATCGTGACGATCTGATGGCAGCGCGGTCTTTCTGACCGAGGAAAAGCGGCTGCGAAAGTTCGAGCCAGATTTTCTGATTGTCGAGCTTGCTTAAGGCAACATTCTGACCGCCGAAATTCGCGCTGGTTATTTCATCAAGACGGGTCTGGGTAAGGTTAGCACCGAGCTTCATACCGGCGATCGAACGGGCCTGGCGCACCTGGCCGTCGGCTTTTTCAACGGCAAGAGCTGCGTTGTGAATCGTGCGGTTATCGCGCAAGGCAATCTCGATGGCGTTTTCCAGTTTGAAGTCGCCAGTCTCGAATGTGGCGGATGCTGCCGGCAATGGCTTCAGATCGGGCCCGAGCGCCTGAATTTCAGGCTGAGCGGCATAAGAAAAGGTCGATGCGGCAATAAAGAGGGCCAGAAGTGAAGAAAACCGGCGCATTATCTGTCAGCCTCCCGGCTCAAAACCTTCATGATACAGGCAAGCACATCTTCCGGCCGCAAAGCTGGCTCCTGAAAATATGACATCGCAACATTGAGATCGAACAGCCCCTGAAACATCAGCGCCATCTGCCCGCATGAAAATCTGGTCGTGAGAATTCCCTTTTTTCTCCAGCCTTCAAAGAAACGTGCCAGACGGGCCACTGCTTTTTCAAACAGGCCGGTCAGGTGTTTGAACTGGATGTCGTTGAGTTTGAGCTGCGGCCCGAGTGCCATAAATTGCTTCACAAGAGGGCCTTTTTTCTCGGCAAATTCTGCCTGCAGGGCAATAAGTTGCTTCAGACCGTCTTCGAATGACAGGTCGGCAGCGATAACCTTTTCGACTCTATCTTCATAGACAGGCGCATCATGCACCAGGCACTGAACGAAAAGCTCTTCCTTGCTTCTAAAATAGGTGTAAATGGTACCCTTGCCGACATCTGCCGCAACAGCGACTTCATCGAGTTTGACGTCATGAAAACTTTTTTCGGAAAACAGGACTGTGGCAGCTTCGAGAACCGCAAGCCGTCTGTCTGTTTTTTTCGTTGCATCGGGGCGCCTCCGCAGTATTTTCAGCCAACCGGTTTAGCAATGCGCGAACCGAACTGACCGGTCAGTCATGTTAGCCGCGGTCGACCGGAAAGTCAATACCAGTCAGTGCGGTTGCCATGTATCACCACCAGGGGGCTGATTTATTGGTGAAATGATGTTATGCTTTTTATTGCCTGAAATGCCACTGATTTTAATGCTGAAAGAACCGAAAATGCCCATATTACTGCAGATGTTTCTGACCTTTTTCAAGATCGGCATGTTTACCCTCGGCGGGGGTTACGCGATGGTGCCGCTGATTCAGCGCGAAATCGTCGAAAAACGCGGCTGGGTCGAAGAGAGTGAATTTTTCGAGCTTCTGGCACTGGCACAGTCTTCGCCCGGGCCGATCGCCGTCAATTCATCGATATTCGTCGGCTACAAGGTTGCCGGCGTCACAGGCAGCATTGTCGCCACGCTCGGCACCACCCTGCCATCATTTTTCATCATTCTGCTGATTGCCGCCTGGCTGGTCGGCTTTCGCAGCAATCCGCATGTCGAGGCTTTTTTCAAAGGCATCAGGCCGGCAGTGGTAGCAATGATCGCCGCACCGCTCTTCTCGCTCAGTCGCGCCATGGGCATCGGCTGGAAAGGCCTGACGCTTGTTGCTGCCGTCGCCATGCTGGTTGCCTTTGCCGGGTTCTCGCCGGCAATTCTCATCGGCATCACTGCCATCTGCAGTCTGCTCTACGGAATCTGGCAGAAGCGCCGACAACAGGGAGCCTGAACATGCAGATCTACCTGGACCTTTTCATTGTTTTCTTCAAGATCGGCCTGTTCGGGTTCGGCGGTGGCTACGCCATGCTGCCGCTGATTCAGCACGAAGTGGTCAGCGAACCTCATAAATGGCTGAGCATGGCAGATTTTACCGATATCGTCGCCATCTCGCAGATGACGCCGGGGCCAATCGCGATCAACAGCGCAACTTATGTGGGTTATACCGTCTCGGGCAGCGTCTGGGGCGCCGCCGTTGCAACCTTTGCGGTCTGTCTGCCGCCGCTGGTGATCATGCTGTTGATTTCGAAGTTCTATCTGAGATTCCGCGAAAATCACTACATGGAAATGATCTTCGCCGGCCTCAAGCCCGCAATTATCGGCCTGATAACCGCAGCGGCACTGACTTTGATGAATTCACACAACTTTATCGACTACAAAAGTATCGTAATTTTCGTGGCGGTTTTCATTGCCACCCTGTTCAAAATCGACCCGATCAAGCTGATAATAGTGGCCGGCATCAGCGGCATCGTTCTCTATTGAGAACCAGTTTTTCGGGGCATCAGGGTTTTTCGTGCAGCGAATCGAAGCGGGTCTGCTCTTCGTTGAGCGAAAACTCGAAATCAACTTTCGGCAGGCGGCCATCGCCGTCGCGGTAGCGCATCAGACCCTGATTGCAGACGATCAGCAGCAGGCGGTCAAATTTCTTTTCGGGCGGCAGGTTTACGGTTTTTTCAAGGCGGTTACCGGCGGTTTTCAGCCACAGCAGTTGCGGTGCCTGACGACCGGCAGAATCGGTCAGGGCCAGACCAAGCCAGAAAATATTGTTCCCTTTTGCATTTTTGGCGGTGACCCCGGAAAACTTCAGCTGCAATTTTGCCGGCTGCTTCTGCAGAGAAAATTCATAACCGGCGGCGGCCCACATGCTGACCTTACCCTTGCCGGTGCCAGAAGCGGTTTTAAAGATGCGGCGCGGCGCAACGGCCGGCTGCTTGTATTTGAGCAGGTTACGGGTAACGAAGGGGCTGAACTTATAAGGGTGCTCGCCCTTGAAAGCGTTGTGAATGAAGGTTGCCGCAGAAAAATCGCGGAAAATTTCATCGAAAAGCAATTTGCCCGAAACTTTCGCCATGGCCTCGACAACGCCTTTGACGCCGGCGGACTTGCCTTTAACGATTTCGCGCACGAGCTTCACGCGGGCGGTGTCGCTCAAAGCCGGGCGACTGAGTAGAAAGTCGATGAACAGAAAAACATGGCCGTAATTCTCGGCACCGCGGGTGTCTTCCCAGTCGAGAAGGTTGCGGTCCGAGGCGGCAAAAAATTCTTCGGCGGTCCAGGGCATGCGCTCAAAAAGCGTTGCGGCGTATTCGGCCATCGCCTCATCGACCCAGAACATCTCGTTCGCATCATTGTGCCAGTGAATCATGTGCTGCAGTTCATGCGCTACCAGGTGCCCCATGAAGTCATTGAGGTCGCCCATGCGGTCTATCGAAAGGTAAAGCATTTCGCGCTCGTTGCTGCCGGGTTCTTTTTCGGCGGTGTATTCATCACCGGGGTAGAAAAAGCCGTCGCAGCCCTGCATGCCACCAAGGAGCAGAAGAGTGATACGCGGGTCGCCGTCGATACCGGGTTTCCATTCTGAGCCGAAAGTTGCGGTCGTCTGCGGGTATATGCGCTGGTCAAACATTTGCGCGACTTTTTTCAGTTTCGCCTCATCGATACGCCGACCCTTTTCAAGATAAACGTAGCAATGCCGGCCAATTACCTTCAACAAGGCCTTTACCGGCTTCTTTTTGTCGCCGCCGGTCTTGTCGACCTGAAAAGTTTCTTCCTGGCCGATTTCGGGCGCCGGACGGTCAGCAAAGCTGATGTCGCCGTGCAGACGACGCAGAGCTTCATCACGGGTTTCGCGACTGAACTTTTCAGCCAGCTCACGGGCTTTGGCCCTGAAACGCGACGAACCCGATATAAGCCTGACCGGCCTGGCCTGATTCTGTTCAGAGTCTTCGTAACCGGCAGCAGCAATTTCAGTCGTTACTGCGGTGTCTATTGCATGACCGGGGGTTACGGCCACTTCCGGCGAAATTTGCGCGAAAAGACCGGCACCACTGCAGCATAGCGCCAGAAGCACTGCCAGAAAAGGTTTAACCGCTGTTTTCAGTTGGGTTGAATGATTGAGCATATTTTTTAATTATAAGAATCAAACCCGCATGCGGCAATACCCTGACGACGAGATCTTGTGACACTGGGATACTAAAATACTCAGATTATTAACTACCGGTTTGTCAGCATTGAACGTGTAAAATCAATGTTTTGAATGTCATCCCGGCATTATCCCCGGAGGGGGGAAGCATGTCTCGAAACCGCTTAAGACAAGCACTGATTCATATTGTGGAAGTGAGCCAGGCCCATTATTGATAACTGAAAATAAAAGCAAAGCATTCATCTACATTCATCTGCATTCATCCGTGTTCATCCGTGTTTATCCGTGGCTATCTATTGTTTTCTGTGGCCGGGGAATGAAAGAGCCGCCCCGTACAATCGAGGCGGCTCCTGGAAAGATCGTGGGTTACTGATTATTCAGAAAATTCGGCGACTTTGATGGCGGCAAGGGGGTATTTCGGCGGATTTGCGGGAAGCAGTTCGCCTTTAACCTTCACGGTTTTGCCGGCCATTTCTTCGAGTTTCTTGAACAGATCTTTGCTGTCTTTGCTGGGGATCAGTCTGTAGACGGTTTCGCCAACTTTAAGGGTGACTTTTTTATGTTTTTCGCCTTCGCCGGGTTCGGCCACTTCGATAACACCAGAGGTTTCGATGGCTTCGAGGGCCTTCTTTTCGCCTTCAGCTGGTTTGGCAACTTCTTCGACAACGGCCGGTGTCGGCTGAGTTGCATCGACTACGGGAGCGGCGGCAGGAGCCGGAGCTTCTTCAGCGCGCAGGCTGATACCAAAACCGAGAACCATGAATACTGCGAGGGCAAGACCAAAAAGTTTTCTCATTGTTACGAATCTCCTTAAATAGAAAATCCAGAAATCACAAGCGCGATTATACTGCTAACGCCCCAATTTACAAACTTTTTTCGTTCACCGGCTTCAGCAAAGCACTGGCAAACAGTTTCTTCTTTGCAACAATCCTGTTTCGGCATGTGTATCGCTGTCACCATTTCAGCGCCGTGGCGGCTGACAGTGGTCGTCACATATGAGTTCAAAAATCACCAGCTGGCGCCGCTGGGATGACGAAAAAAAACAGCCCCGGATGGGGCTGTTTTCAGCTGTTTCTTTTAACTGGTTCAGCGGCCGTTGCTGAAGGTTCTTTCGCGCTGCTGGCGTTTTGGCGCCGACTGGCCACCTTTTTTGGCCGGAACCGGCCAGGCGGCCTTGCGCTCTTTTACTGACTTTTCAGTATTCGCGGGTTTTGCGAAACGGTCACTCTGACCGGCTTTGCCGGTACCACGAAATTTGCGGGTTTTATCGGTTTTTTCGTTGTTGTCGCTGCGGGCCGGGCGGTCACGGCGCTCTTCGCCAGCTTCGCGGGCCGGCTTTTCACTACGGCGCGGGCGATCATGGCGTTCTTCAGCGGCTTCGCGTTCGAGTTTTTCGGAACGGCGGGCGCGGGTCGGGCGTTCTGAGTGTTCAGAACCTTCTGACTGGCGGCGGTTTTCGGCAAGCAGCTGGCGGCTCGGGAACGGGGCCGGGCGAGTCCCACGGCGCGGGGTCTGTTCTTCGCTGACAGCGGTAGTTTCGCGCTGACCGTTATCGAGAGAAATTTCAAGCTGGCGTTTGCAGATCCAGGCGGTTTTCAGTTTGCGGATCATTTCTTCGGGCATACCAAGGGGCAGATCGACAGTGCTGAATTCGTCGTAGAGTCTGATGCGGCCGATGTATTTGCTGGCCATGCCGGTTTCGCCTGAAATGGCGCCGACAATGTGACCGGGCTGAACGCCGTGCATTTTGCCGACTTCAATGCGATATCTTTCCATGCCTTCTTCCTGGGACTCGTCATCGCGGCGGGCGCCACGACCACGGCTGGCCGGTGCTTTGCGACCAAAGGTTTCGGGAACAAATTCACGCATCGATGTATTCTCAGTGCGGTGATGCTCGGGCTTAACCTGCAGCAGCAGAGGTTTGTCACCCTGATACATGCGGGCGGTGGCAGCGGCGATTTCTATCGGGTCAGCCTGGTTTTCAGTGCAGAACTGCTGGACGAGATCTTTGAACAGCTGCAGGTCGGGGCTGCTCATCGCTTCTTTGATTCTGTTTTTGAAGGCTTCCATGCGCTTCTGATTGATGAAATCAGCGGTCGGCAGCTTCATCGGCGCGATGGTCTGACGGGTAGCTCTTTCGATAATCTCCAGCAGGCGGCGCTGACGGGGTGAAATGAAAATGATGGCTTCGCCACTGCGACCGGCGCGGCCGGTGCGACCAATGCGATGCACGTAAGTTTCGGGGTCATGCGGCGCATCATAGTTGATAACATGGCTGATGCGGTCGACATCGAGGCCGCGGGCGGCCACGTCGGTAGCGACGATAATGTTGAGTTTGCCACCCTTGAGCTGCTCGATAATGCGTTCACGCTGATTCTGCGGAATATCACCGTTCAGCGCGGCGGCGGCAAAACCGCGACCGACAAGCTGTTCAGCAACTTCGATAGTATCGATCTTGGTTTTAACGAAGATCAGAATTGCATCATAGGGTTCGGCTTCGAGAATACGTGACAGGGCGTCGAGTTTGTTAATACCGGTAACCTGCCAGAAACGCTGGCGGGTTGATTCGACAGTCGCGGTTTTTTCTCTGATCGTTATTTCTTCGGGCTTATTGAGAAAGCGGCGCGAAATGGCACGGATATCAGGCGGCATGGTGGCCGAAAACAGGGCGATCTGCCGATCCTGAGGGGCCCGTTCGAGAATCCATTCAACGTCTTCTTTGAAACCCATGCGCAGCATTTCATCGGCTTCGTCGAGCACGAGAATGCGTACGGCATCGAGATTGAGGGTGCCGCGTTCAATGTGGTCCATGACACGGCCCGGGGTGCCGACAACAATGTGCACGCCGCGGCTGAGAGAGCGCAGCTGGCCGCCGTATTCCTGGCCACCGTAAACGGCGAGGGTCTTCAGACCTTTGAGGTGTGAAGAATATTTTTTGAACGATTCGCAGACCTGCAGAGCCAGTTCGCGGGTCGGTGCCAGAATGAGAGCCTGGGGCTCGTGGCGGTCGACTTCGATCTGTTCGAGCACGGGAAGTGCGAAAGCAGCGGTTTTGCCGGTACCGGTCTGGGCCTGGCCGACGACGTCGCTGCCGGTCATCAGAACCGGAATCATGGCTGCCTGAATCGGCGTCGGGTTTTCGTAACCAGAATCGGTAAGAGCTTTGAGAATCTGCTCAGAAAGGCCTAAATTGGCAAAACCGTTGTTGTTGAGTTCTAATTCGTTAGACATTTAAAGTGTGTTCCTTTGCATTGATAGAGCCGAAAAAACCAATCAGCGAATAAACCGATCTCTGCTACTGATAGTTTTGCAGACGCAAAAGCCGCTGTGTAAAGCAGTAAGCTCCACAGAGACAGACATCGTCTGTTTGAATCGGTGCAGATGCCCCAGCTGAACGATACTGGTATTTTCACGCACAGGCCGCATAAATCGGCGCGGAAACCGGCCACCATGACCGGCAGAAAACCCTGTGCATTTTCGCCCAACCCCACGGGCATACGCAAAGGGTACATACCAGAGTATCATAAAAGTGATTAAAGCGCCAGCTATCTTTAGTATTTTTTTTTAAAATCTTTTAAGAAGCGGACCGAAAGCGCGCACTAATTGTTGAGATATCGGGTGCAAGTCGTTAGAATGATTACAGGAACAACAAAACAATGCAGATAACCAAAGAACGTTTTCTGATGATGGTGGGGGCAATGGTGCTGCTGGCCGGCTTTCTGGCCTGGCAGGTTCAGGGAATTCCTGAAAATGAAATCGGCAGCGCCGATACCTTCTATCTCATCGGTACAATTTTTATAATCGGCATGCTGCTGCGCCTCGAAGCATTCACTGCGGCACTTGCAGTCGTTTACGCCAGCTCACTGCTGTTCTGCTTTTTTTATCTGTTTGTGGCACCGATTGAAGCGCCGATCGTCATGTTTCTCTTCTTCTGGCCGGCGATGCTCTGGCAGAAGCGTCAGATTGAATTCTGGCAGCTGACCCTGATCGGTGCCGCCCTGATTGCGATGAGCTGGAAGGCTCTCGGCCGGCCGGCAATTCTAGTTCTTCTCGCACCAACCTGTCAGATACTGGCCATTCGCCTGACTGGCGGCGTACAGACAAGGTTCTCACACGAGAATGCCAATATGGGCCTCAACCTCAGTCATAAGCAGAAGCAGGCAATGAAAGCACGCAAAGACGACAAGCTCGACTGGTGGGAAACGATACGCCCCGAAGTCGAAGCGTTTCCGCTGCGAATGCAGGAAGCCTGGCAGGATTTCACCGGTAATTCGCCGCGCCGCAATATGACCGGCACCGGTATCGCCGACATGAAACTGCTACAGTTGCAGAACGCTGGCAAAATGTCGCAGGCACTGACCGGCATAAAGAAGCGCGACAGCAACTTTGCACCTGATTCCTTTATCAAACGCGTCGAAAAAATCTTCTGGAAGGTGCAAAGCGCCTGGTATGACCAGAAAATCGACACAATCCAGCATCTCGTTTCTGACGCACTCTTTGAGCAGTTCAAATGCCAGGTCGAAGAACAGAAAGAGGCCGGCATAAGATTCAGACATAACAACATGACCATTTACGAGGCGAGAATCGCGCAGGTGAATTGCGACAACAGCTTCGACGTCATTCATGTTTTTATCAGGGCCTCTTCGGCCGATGCAATGATCGACCTGACCACCGGCGAAACCCTGGCGAAGAACGAAGATAACCGGCTTTTCAGCGAATACTGGACCTTCATCCGTCGCCCGTCGGCAAAAACCCTGGCAAAGCCCGGCCTGCTCGAAGGCGCCTGCCCGAACTGCGGTACTCCGATCAAGATCGGTCAGGCGACAATCTGTGAATCTTGCGGTTCATATATCAGATCAGGTCATTACGACTGGGTTCTCTCGCAGATCACCCAGGCCAGCGAATGGGAATACTCGGAGCCTTCGCTGATTACCGACTGGCAGGCGATGAAAAAAGCCGACCCCGATTTCAATATTCAGCAGATCAACGACCGCAGTGGCGTCATTTTCTGGATGCTGCGCCAGGCAGAGCGCAAGCGCTCGGTCGACCCGGTACGCCGTTTCTCAACCGGTGCTTATTGTGAATTTTATCAGGGCATCCAGGCCGAAACAGCCGGAATCGGCAGCAAATTTACCGAAAACATCGCTCTCGGCTCGATCAGCCTCAAGGGCTTCAAATTCAACCCCCACTGGAACAAACTCTACGTTCTCGTCGTCTGGAGCGGCGTGCCGGTCGCCCGCAACGTCGCCGGCAAAGTCGTCGAAGGCCGACGCATCAGCAAAGTCGTGCGTGAAGTTCTCGTTCTCGGGCGACGCAGCGGCGTTAAAACCGGCCTGCAGAACACGCTCAGCAGCGCTCACTGCCCGAACTGCGGCGGGCCACTGCTGTCGGCCTTTGCGGTCAACTGCAGCTACTGCAATACAATACTCAATGAAGGCAGCAACAGCTGGGTTCTTGAACGGGTGACCTCAGAAGCCGACACCGAATATCTCAATATGCTAGAACACCGCCGCACCGAAAAAATAGAAGAAGAAGATGATTCTGTGCGCTCGGCGCGGGACGTGGTGACAATCATGGCCCACCTGCTGCTTGCCGACGGTAAAACCGAAGTATCCGAACTGAACCTGCTCGAAAAAATAGCAGAGACCTACGGCATCAGCGAGTCAGACCTCAACTCGATCATCTGGAACCTGAAGCAGGGCGAAATATATATTCCGGCGCCGGCCAACAACAAGGAAGCCTGGAATCTGCTGCTGTCGGCAACGCGCATGGCCCTTGCCGACGATATTCTTACACCGTCTGAGGAGCGCGAACTTGAAATTCTGGCACAGCACCTGGGCTACTCGAAGGCAGACCTGCAGCGTGCCATCAAGGCTGAAAAGGTAAGAAAATTCAACGAAGACCAGGAAAACCAGCGTCGGGCAAATATTGCAAAACTTAATGCTGAAATGCAGCAGGTCAAACTCAAAGAAGACGCCGAAAACCTCAACCACTCAGACGACTGAGCCCTTCAAAAATGTTTTATTTACGGCGGTAGCCGCACTTGCACTGTTTTTTGGTGCCGAGCACGCGGGCGCAGTCTGGGCAGAATTTACTCATCTTGCTCTCAAGTTTCTCTTCGAGCTCTTTCTGCTTGCGCTGAGCTTCAAGCTTGCGGGCCATTTCGAGAAATGCAGCATTTTCGGCCGGGGAGGCGGTGTCTTCCACAAGTTCCTGAAATTTTTCGGCATAATCAGGGTTTTCCTGCAGATAGACCTCGAAGGCCTGTTTTACATTCAAATCTTTGCGCCAGAGGTGCTCGTATGGATAAATAGGCTCTTCTTCAAGTTTTTCTTCGCAGAGGGCGATGAATTTGTCTTCCCATGCTTCGTAAGGTTCGCGTTTAACGGCCATGCTGCTGTTTACCTGCCTGTTCCGAATTTAAAAAGCTCGTCTTTGTTGCTGCCAGGAAAAATTTTCTTTTCAAGTTTCTGCAGCCGATCGAGGTGACTGGTAAAACCATGCCTTATGCAGGCTACCTCAGACTTGAAATGCTCAGAAGCGGTTTCAAGAAGCTTTTCAGCCGCCCGCTCGCCCATTCCCTGCTCAAAATTACGCAGGGCAGTGATGGCGTAACGCGGCGCAACGCGACCCTCCCTGACCTCCGCCAGAGCTTCTTTTATCTGCTGCTGAACGACTTCGAGAGTTCTGACGCTGATTTTACCCGGTCTCCAGTTTCCGGGGAAATCGGCGATGTCATCGAGAATTCTCGCAAAGACGCCGGCATGAGCTTCTTCTTCAGCGACAAAATCTTCAAAATCATCTTTAAAATCAGGGAAAAGGCGGGCACATTCGCGGTACAGGTCCGCGATGAGAAGTTCGTTCTGATGTAAGAGCTCGACAATCTTTAAAATTTCCATAAAGCCTCCGCTGCAGCAGAAAAATTATAATCTTTTTTTCCAATTTTGCCAAAAATCGTCACAAAATCGCTAAGAATCAGCATCGACAAGATTTCCCGCTCTGCAGTAAATTTCCGCTGCATTCAGCATCAGCAAAGGAAGCAGATGATAACACTCTATCACAAGGTTCAAAAGATCGAAAGCCTGCAGAAGTCCATAGACAAAGACACAAGAATATTCAAACTGAGTGCCGGCATCGATTGCGAAAAACACTGCGCCGAATGCTGCCGTTACCATGACATCAACGCCACACCGCTCGAGTTTCTGCCGTTTGCCTGGCATGCCTGCAGACTTGGGCAACTCGACCAGTGGTTTGATCAGCTCGAAAAGAACGAAGGCCGCCAGTGCATTTTTACAAAGCTTATAGACAGCAGCTGGGGTTGCAGTATCTACCCGGCCCGCGGCTTTATCTGCAGGTTATTCGGCTTCGCTGCAACCACCGATAAAAACGGACACCCGGCTTACGGCGCCTGCCGCATTCTCAAACAAAAGCAACCTGATAAAGTCGCCAAAGCCGGGGAATTTATCGCCCGCGGGGGCCGGGTTCCGGTCATGGCCAGCTATTACCGCCAGCTGGCCGCCATCGACCCGACGCTCGGTACACAATTTATGCCGATCAACGATGCCATAAAAAAAGCCCTCGAAATCGTCTACTTTCACCTGCACTACCGAGAAGCCGCCTGAAACGGCGGAATCAAAATAGATTTAAACGGCCATATCTGTATCTACGGCTTTTATCAGTTTCTATAAGTGTCTATCCGTGTTCATCTGTGTTCATCTGTGGCCCGGCTCTGAATCAGTGCTCAGGGTTCGATGACGTTGCGGCAGATAATCAGGCGCTTCATTTTAAATTCTTCGGTATTGCCATTCTTTTTCGGGGTAGCAACCGAGAGCTCGACCCACATGCCGGCCTTTTCTGGCGAGGCAGGGCCACCGGCAAAGGTTACGTGCCTGAACGAAAGCTTAACGGCAAGCCCCTTGCAGTAAAGATATTTCTGCTCGCCGGCAGGGGCGTCGAGCTTGCGTTCGATGCCTTCCGGCAGCAGGTTGTAAATTATTCTGCCTTCGCCGTCGGGTGTGAGAATTTTCCAGCGGGCCACCTTGTCAGAGATGCCCGGCGCCGGGTCTTCAACCTGAAAAGCGCGCAACAGGTCGTATTCAATCTGCGACATCAGCACCGCGGTTGCTTCCATATTGGTCAGATGCGCCATGCCCTTCGTCGAGCCGCGCACTCCGGCGTTGAAAAGATGGATCACGCTGCCGATTAAAAGCGTGACAATGAACGAAGCAATGCTGATCTCGACAAGAGTTATGCCGCGGCGTCTGTTCTGACTCATTTTGCCACCAGCCCGGCGACCTTGATTTCGCGTGCCGATTCGCTGGCCTCTTTCCATTTGACGCGAACGGTCAGAATTTTGTAGGCATGCGGCCAGTTGGCCGGTGCCTGCTCAAAAACCTCGATAGTGCGCAGATAAACGTCTTCGCTAACACTGATATCGCACACAGTACCATTGGCCGGCACTTCCAGATTTTTAACAGTGCGGGCCGGCCCTGGGGTCAGAAAGGCATGATCATAGGGAAGCGAGTAAGCGTAAGCAAGCAGATTTGTCGCATGCTGCTGCGCGAGAATGTCGTTGCGGTTCTGCACGGTACCGCTGCTGCTCTGATTCAGCATGCGGAAAATCGGTGAAATAAGAAACCCGAGACAGATTATCGCAAAGGAAATCTCGACAAATGAAAAGCCTCTCCTGCCAGAACCGCAATGCCGGCGCGATGCCCCTGGCCTCTTCATCGGCTCTGATTTACCAATATTTTTTAATAAATTCCTTTTTAACATTTTATTCAACCAGCTGCGGCGTGTCTTTGAGGCTGAACATCAGCAGTTCCTGTTCTGAACCGGCTGCAGACGGCTGACCCGGCAGCGCGGCAAGCCTGCGGTCGTAGGCTATTTCGACGCCACGGGCAGCCGCGGTATTGAGCGATCCACCGGCAATTGTGCGCATCGCTACGCTGCCTTTGATTTTGATCGTGTTGCTGCCACTGTTTCCGGGAAATTTAACCTGGCCGTTACCGGCGGTCAGGGCAACATCGAGTTCACCGCCAAGGGCGCTGTCGATGGTGATGTTGCCGTCGAGAGTCACGAGATTGAGCAGAAAGGCGCCGCCATCGGATCTTATCGCACTTTTGATGTCGATATCACCCTGCTCGACGATGATGCCTCCGTGGCTTTCAAGGCGCAGCGGCTTGTCGATCGACAGGTTTTCTTTCGTTTTAACGAGAACCCAGCCATTGAGGTCAAGCTTGTCTTTCTGCAGCAAACCGCGCTGCTCAAGGGCTGCCAGTAGAGTCTGGCCCTTGGCAAGCTCGATGACACGGCTGCAGCGGTTTCCCGGAATCTGCAGGCGTTCGGCAGCAAGGAATTCACCCATCTTCTTTAGGTCGCCAACCCCGGAAAATACATTGTCGTAAGGCGCCGGAACCTTGTGAGCCCGCCCATTGGTGAACGCCTTGCCGTTCGCGAATTCTGCAAGCTGGTCGCCGTTCGGAATCGCGCCGGTATCGAGAGGATGCGCCGCCTTGAAATTGGTGATTATATAGGCCAGAGCACGGTTGAAAGGCACTTCGATCAGGCAACTGGCAAAGTCAGAGTTGTAACGCCCGCGACTCAGGCTGCCATTCGCTTTCTGATACTGACTCATAAAATAGCTGATATCGAAAACTTCGCTCTGCCCACTCGTGTAGTCAGCAAATTTGTCGTCATTGTTGACATACGGAAGCGGCCCGAAGTTTTCGCTGCTTTCGCGGTAGGCTCTGGCGCAGAGGGTTCGTGCCATAACATCGCCAAAAACGAGGGTTGGTGATTTTTCCTGGTCGGTACCGTTGAGCCTGAAAATAGAGCTCGCTTTCGACATTTCATCGAAGCCGTCTTTGATCAGCTCCCACCAGAAGATTGTCGAGTCATCGCTGATATCGTTGCACAGACCGGTTTCCCAGTTCATCAGCGCCAGCGGCCCGATGAACGAAGTCGTATAAAGCCCGTCGCCACGGCCCTCTGCAAAAAGATGAAAACCTTCGCCGTATTTACCCGGTTCGTTCCAGCCGCGGGCGATGCCGAGATTCAGGCGGCCGCCACCAAGATATACCAGCCCACGCCCCGAACTGATTATGCTGTCAAAGCGCTCGGGAAATTTTGCATCACCGCCGCCGTTGTCGAGCACCCAGGGCTTGAACTGACACGAAGACAGCAGGTTTCCCTGAGCATTGGTTTCGACCTTGTTGAAGCGATCGGGGCCTTCACCGGCCACCGCATCTTCGACATAAAGCGAGAAGCGGCTCAAAACCGGCAGCAGATTGGCGACCACCTTCAGATTCGCGGTATAAAGGTAATCTTCAGTGATTTTTTCTTTTGAGCCGGGCTGCTGATAAGAGATGAGAATCGGCAGACGCACCACCCCGACTTTTTCACGTGGGTAAGCGGCAAGACAGGGCTTGAAATCGTCTTTACGCAGCTGCCAGCTGATTTCCCATGAAAGATCGCGCAGTTCGCTGTTGGCTTCCGCCAGCTTCGCAACAAGCGCCCGACCCGGCTCGATGAAGCTGATTTTTTCGGTTACTTCCCGATCCATTTCAGAAAGGGGCAATGACAACCGGTTTACCAGCCGGCTGTCTTTCTGCTTGAGGTCTTTCTGGCTGAGCTGATGGCAGGCGAGAGTTGCCAGCGCCGCCGAAAATTCGCGCGCCAGCAGTACCCGGTTCAGCTTCTTTGTGGCGTATTGTCTGCTCGTCGAGTATTTGATAAAAGCGCCGAACGCGACCAGCAGCGCCATAAAAATGCCGGCAATGACCACGGCAACGCTGCCACGCCGGCAACGAAGCTCAGTCAGAAGAATTTCCATGCCAGATTCGCCCTTCACTCAATCATTGAAACCTGCAATACGTTTTTTACGGCTTCCCCGGCTGGCCGGGCCTCTTGTCAGCGCGTTTGCAATGTTTCCCGGCCTTTGTCAGGCAGCGATTACCGGGTTGACGGGTCGACGTTCTGCAGAGTCGGCAGAAACCTTTTCGTGGCTTCGAGATCGGCCTTCTGATCATCGACTTCGACCGATTCAGTGACTTTGATATAAGCCGAATGCACGTAAACGCCGGTCTGAGAACCGACGTTGACCTTATACCAGTTGCCGCTGATCGACAGAATCTGCACCACAGTACCCTTCGGCACCGTAGTGACGATCGAGTAACTGGTACCCGGGCCAGTGCGCACGTTAAGCCCGATTTCTGCGGTCACTTCGCCTTTCGAGGGCATGCGGTAGGCAAAAGAGGCCCCCGCCACGAGGGCGAAGGCCAGAACGGCTATCAGTAGACGTTTAATCATATTTCCCCCTTTTTTCAGGGCAGTTTTGCCGGAACCACGCTGAAGCTGCCCTCTGGGGCCTTATTATAGTCGGCGGCCCCGAGCCACACCTCGTCAAATCCCTGATGGTCAATGAAACGGTTCATGGCAATCGGCGGAGTCAAATCGCCAGATGTCTTGACCTTGCCGTCAAACCCGAGCCTGGCGACAACGAATTTGCCTTCAAAGCCGGTTGCCGGGGTGTAGGTAAGAACGATTTCTTCTTTTGCCTCGTCAACCCACCAGAGTTCTGGATTCATGTGTTCGGGCAGATCGAGCTCGATTTCTTTCTCGATGGCGCCCTGCAGGTTCTGCAGAACCAGGAACGAACGGTTGTTTTCAGACTCATAGAACATTCGATAGAGCTTGTCATCAGCGCCAACCGCCATGCCTGACCATTCCCAGTTGGCTTCATTCACCAGCTTCTGTTCGGCGTCAAAAACGAAAATACACTGGGCGCCTTTGTCAGCGACGAAAATGTGGCCGTTGCGGCCAACTTCGATTCTGAACGGCTGCACAAATTTTTCGTGTTTGAATTCACCAAGCTTTTTGCCGTCGACGGCATACTGCAGCAGGCGGTTATTCATCAAATCTATGAACCAGAAAGACGTCAGGGTGCCGGCTTCATTGAAAACCGGTGCGAAGTCTTCGATCATCACTTCGAGGTTCGGGGAATTGGTCGCCAGATCGGCAGGAGGCGGCGCGGGCGGTGAAGCCAGCAGCGAGAACTCAGACTGCAGGCCCTTTTCCTTGCCGAGTTTGAGAAGCTTGCCACCGGTACTGTCGACAACCCAGATGTGATCATCGGCGAGCCGGAAAGCTTTTGGGCCAAGCGGCACCGGTTCTTCGATGCCGGGGTAATTGTTACCGTTTATAAAACCGACTTTACCGGCGCCTTCACCGTATGGAAGGTTTACCTGAGCGGAGGCGGTGAGAGCGACACATGCAAACAGTGATGCAATGATGATAGAACCTGATCTCATTTTTCAGCAGCCTTTCGTAATCATACTTTTCGCAGAACTCTGCAGACCGGTGAGTAGGTAGCTGAGTGCAGAGACGGGCGTTTGATCGAAGAGGAGTTACTCATGGCCTGAGCAGTGTTACCGCTGGTCATGATGATACCGATGTGGGTGTCGTTATCCATGACGCCGTCACCAGTGCGATCGTAGGTTTTCCAGGTGATGACGTCGCCGGCGCGGTATGGCGGCACTCTGACTTCCTGCCAGCCGAGGCTCTTGAGCTTCGGAACGGTGGCGAGAACGCCGAGCTGAATGCCAGTGTTGACGCCGGCGGCCATCAGAGCAGTGGTGACGACCTGAGCGCAGCCAAGTGAACCGCCCTGGGTCAGCGGATGATACGGGAACGAGCGTGGCGTCTGGTATTTAGTTACCAGATTGCGGGCGGCGGCGACGACCTTGGCGGCAGTGCTGCCAGAACCCGGCACGTCGAGAATCGGGGTCGAGCCACCGGCTGAAACGGCGGGTGGGTTGCTGTTGCGCGAAGAAGCGACGTATCTTGAGTGAATGTAGCGTGTCTGGCCGTTGTGCGAGATTTTATACCAGTCCCCGTCGCGGCCAATGATCTTGACCTTGTCGTTGTTATGGAACCAGCCGACGATCTGGCCCCAGGGGCCAGTGCGGATATTGAGTGAGGTGTTCACCCGGACAAAAGCCTCGCCATCAGGGAGCACGGCGCCGCCGCTCTTCGAGCCTGCCTCATCGGCTTTAGCGCTGGTAGCACTTACAGAGCCAGAAGGTTTATCGCCGGCATCGTGGCCTTTGAGGGTTTCATTGAAATTCATGGCCATCAGCGAACCGCCAAAAAGCACAAGAACTGCACAGCTGAGAACTTTGATACGTTTCATCGTCTCTCTCCTTGAGTCATTTTTTGATCTGCAAGTAAAGAAGGCAGCCGCAGAATAAACAGCCTGCAGCCCAACCCAATCATTTAACTCACGACTATTATACCGCTAACTTTAAGAAAAGTTTAAAAAATGTACCCTGTCGGGTTCTGTTCAGTTTCAGCTTCATGGCAGTGACAGAAAAATGCATTCTGGCGCAACTGCGATACTTATCACAAATATCTTTGCCGGAAGCCTCTGGTTGCAAATTTTAACTTGCAACCGTATTCTGCAGACTTCACCGCCACCTTTAAATGAATCAGTTCTCACCTGCCACAGCGCTTGTGAAAAAAATAACTTTACTGAATTTTTTGTTTTTTATCGCCGTACACGGCATTTTGTCGAATCCAGAAGTCTTTGTTTGTCCGAGTTTGTTGCTTGTCGTCGCGAAAAAAATCGTTAACAAAACATCATCTTTGTTCGAAAAGGGTTATGGATTTGTTTGCCTCCTTATTTTTCAGTCCGGGACCAGCTCCCGGATTTTTTGTTTTAGCCCCATGGATGGGGCTACACACGCGGAGGCCATGGAGGGCCGAGAGTCGTGTTGCGCATACAGCGATGGCGCTACACATGCGGAGGCCATGGATGGCCGAGAGTCGTGTTGCGCATAAAGGCGATGGCGCTACACATGCGGAGGCCATGGAGGGCCGGGAGTCGTGTTGCGCATACAGCGATGGCGCTACACACGCGGAGGCCATGGAGGGCCGGGAGTCGTGTTGCGCATAAAGGCGATGGCGCTACACATGCGGAGGCCATGGAGGGCCGAGAGTCGCGGAAACCAGGAATCTTTATTTACGCCTGTAGTTGACCATACAACATATAAGCTGTATAAATAATATATGACAGGAAAACAGGTAGTAAAAATAATGCAGCAGCATGGCTGGCGGATAGATAGAATATCAGGCTCGCATCATATCATGGTGAAAGAAGGTTTGCGATCGGTGCCGGTTCCTGTTCATGGCTCGGTCGATCTGGGCGTGTGGGCAATTAAAATACTCAAGGAAGCCGGGATAAAGGTGTAACTTATGAAATATTACTGCAGAATAGAGCTCGAAGATGGCCTGTATGGCGTCACGTTTCCTGATTTTCCGAATATTATAACGGTAGGGAAAGATATTGACGAGGCACTGGCCATGGCTCACGAAGCTCTTAATGACGCGCTGGCCTGTGACGTATCACGCGGCATGCCTCTGCCGAAGCCGACAAGCGCAAAAAAAGGCTGGTATCCGGTTGAGGTTCTGCCACATATTTTAATTGCGTGGCAGATACGCGAACTCAGGGGCAAGCTGTCGCAATCCGAAATAGCGCAGCGCATGGGGCTTAGTTATCAGGCATACCAGCGCCTTGAGAATCCGGTCAAGAGCAATCCAACGATCAAAACACTCGAAAGAATAGCAAAAGTGATGGGCAAACAGCTGTCTATACAGCTTGTGTAGTCATCGACCAGCGAGATAATATTCGCCCAGCTTTTTTAAAGTCTGGCCATAGTTGCGGTTAATTTTTTCAAGAGAACGGAACACATCGCTCTCCGCAGTTTCCTGAGGCGTTGGCGAAAGGGGTACCTCATACCGGGGTTGTATTTACAATGTTGTTACCAGTCAAGAACCGAAGGCGACTGCTCGCTTTGCTCGACCAGAACCGCAGTTTAGCAGACTTAAAATTATTGCCGGGGTTATGGTTTGAAAAATACGCCAGCGGGCCGATAGGTAATCTGGTCTGAAACTTATCATTCTGGAAGTGCCTCGCCATGGAAAAAACCTCTCTCGATTTTCTGCTCAAGCTGCTCTCAACACCATCACCCTCTGGTTCTGAACATCGCCTGCAGCGGGTCTGGCTCGACTATGTCAAAAAATTTGCGGCAGTTGAAACCGATCATTCCGGAAACGCGGTCGGCATTCTGAACCCCGGCGCCCTCTTCAAAGTGCTGCTGGCCGGGCACAGTGACGAAATCGGCATGATGGTCAACCGGGTCGACGAGAAAGGTTTTGTCTATTTCAATCAGGCCGGTGGTATCAACGCGCTGCTGCTGCCGGGGCTCAAAGTCGAGATTCTTGGTTATTCCGGCAAAACGGTAAAAGGCGTTATCGGTTTCAATCGCAAAAGCAACGGCGATACGCCACCAAAGACAAAATGTGAAGACTTTTTCATCGACTGCGGCTTCAGCAGTGGTGAAGAACTGAAAAAACTCATCAGGGTCGGCGACTACATTCTCTACCGCAGCGAACCCGAACTTCTCAATGGCGACCGGGTTGTCTGCAAGGGCCTCGACAACAAGACCGGCTCGTTCATCGTCGCTGAAACCCTGAAAAAACTCAGCAAAAAGAAACTTAAAGTCGCGGTGTATGCCGTCAGCACCACCGGCGAAGAAACCAACATGCGCGGGGCCCACTGCGCCGGCGCCAGAATCAAACCCGACATGGCAATCGCCTGTGACGTCACCTTCAATACCGACACGCCCGGCGAAGCTCTCAAACAGGCCGAAGTATCACTGGAAAAGGGCCCGGCTCTCTCAGTCGGCAGCCCGATCAATGTCAAAATCAACGAACTGCTCGAAAAGGCCGCAAAAAAGCTGAAAATGCCGATCCAGCTGGAGCTGACTCCGGCAAGAACCAGCACTGACGCTGACAAAATCATGTTCAGCGGTGAGGGCGTGCCGGTGGCACTCGTTTCGCTGCCGCTGCGCTACATGCATTCACCGGTCGAAATGGGCTCATTGAAAGACATGGACCAGATCATCGACCTGCTCGCCGAAACCATCGCCGCTCTCACCGGCAAAGAAGACCTGCGCCCGATTCTGCCGTAAAACCCTGATTTTTCAAGTCAATCAGCCGCCTGTACAGTTTTAACAACTTCACAGGCAGTTTTTTCGTTTATGGATTGATGCAAAGGGCTATTCGGTCGCGCTGTAGCGGTGTTTTTCGATCAGCTGATACAGGTGTTTCTGAAGCTTTGCCGAGGCATGCACAGTAAATGACTTCAGCAGCGAACAGCCCTGAAATTCTTCAAAATTTTTAATCAGCTGATGCAGCATCAGGTCTTCGTGAAAACGCAATGGCCCGGCGCCTGGAATAAGCGTATTGCCAAGATTGTTGCTGGCGATAAAAAAGTCCATCGAACCGCCGGCGTATTCTGAGCCGTAGTCAGGGTCCCAGAAACCGTTTGAGCCGTGATAAGACAGCCATTCGGGTAGACCCGGGCCGCGATGGTAGGTCGAAATGCTGCTGCCGATTTCAAGATAGCCGGCGACCGCGATCTTTTTGGCCGGAACATTGACATCGAACTGATACTCTTCGTCGACTTTTATCATCGGTACAAAAGGCGCATAGAGCATTATCAGGTCACCATCATCGAGTGCGCCGGCACGGTCGTCGATACGCACATTTGGTTTCCAGCCCTCGGGCCGCGGGAAAGTGTCAAACTCAAGATCAGGGTTGAGATCGCAATGTGTCTCGCCGGCAAGCCACCTGACTTTGGCGGTTAAACCCGGGTCCAGGTCGGGGTGATTTTTTACAATGCCCCGCATGATGTCGTAATATGTAACTCCTGGAGACAGGCGAAGTTCTGAATACATGGGGTCTTCTGAGGCGTTCGAATAAGTCGGCAGCAGAAGCATCCGGCCATCTGCCAGCATCGGAAAAGGCGCAATTCCTGAAATATCGTATCTGCAGCGATGAAACAATACCCGCATCTGGTCTCCGTGGTTAAACACTTTCTGAACCGAACGACACCTCCACAGAAGAGAGAAAGTACCCACCGACCGGGTTATGTCAAGCGCTAAAGAGCGGCCGAGGTTGCAGATAAGTTTCCCGCCCCCGGCATGAATATGGAAATGGCAGGTGCCGGCGCCGGAATTGCAGATAACTGATTTAAATTCGACGCGGGATTACAGGGATCTGGCGGTTACCGGTGCTACCTGTTCGTAACCCGCCAGCAGTGAAGGGTTCTTAGGATACAATACACTGCGCAGACCAGGCAGGTTCCGGGGAGCCGCGCCCTGAAGAATCCGACTGTGGCAGTCGACCTCATCTTCAACCCAGGCACCGCCGATAACATCGACGCCGAAATCAAAAAGAGCACTGCTCAAAGGCACCGACGGACCGACGATGATAAAGGTCGCACCGGGTTTCTTAAGCGCCAGCAGACCCTCGATCGTGTCGTTGAGACAGGTCACCCCGGTCATTGCGACCACATCGGCGCGCGGAATTATCTTTACCGCCTCTTCGGCAGGGTAATCGCCTTCCTGTGGGCGCTTTTCGAGAACGCAAAATTCTGCGGCAGCCTGTTGAATTGCTTCCATGTGCGGAAAATGGCCAACCACGGCAACCCGCCGACCGGCGCCAAGTCTGGCGGCCAGTTCGAGAGCGTTGCCGACAAAATAACTACCGTCAAGCGGAAGCGCGCTGTTGATCGCGGCAATCGCAAACGAGCGCTCGATGCCCTGAAGCGAATCGGTCCAGGAAATAACCTTTTTCAATCCGAGAGCTTCAATTTCGCCAAGATGCGAAACCGGCATGTGAACCTTAAAATCAAAAACCCGGTCGTCGCTGAGGGTCATGCTTACACCCAGCCGACGGGTCTTGACCATGGTCATGAAAGCGCAGGTTGCAACCCGCTGCAGCGGCAGCGAATAGCAGAACTCTGGGATAGTGGCCTTAACCGCTTCAAGAATCAACGACATACCGATTCCCCTCCCGATGGTCACGCAAAGTATTGATTAGTATTATATGATATATTTTGCGCGGGCAGCTGTCAAAGAATGCGGCATTTCTGAAAACCGAAGCATGAGAAAAGCGTGGCGACGAACCAGAGCTTGCGTTATAATCAGGCCGATGGAAACGATCAAACGTTTTTTGCAACTGCTCGGACTGATAAAAGACCGGCGTCTGCGCGAGATTCAGAGCCGCCAGAACGCCTGCGCCATCTGTTCGCCCGAAAAACTGCAGACCTGGCAAGACTTTGTCGCCTATATCGACCTGCTCGTCTCTTCGCCTGATTCCCCGGCACGCGGCATTCTCAACGCCATCATTTCACGGCAAAACTCGACCAATGCCGACCGGCTGACTTTTTTCGGCGAACTGCATGCTTCTCGCAGCGACTGGGCAGAAATTCTGCGCTTTGCCGACCTGCCGATTCAGTTTGCCGCAGAAACCTTCGAACTGTTGAGCACCGAGTTTGCAAAAACTCAGACATTCCACCAGCAGATCGGGCTTATCAACAGCTGTTTTCAGGCCGCTGATCCGACTCACGTCGAGATGCTGTTTCTTCTGATCGAGGGAAACGTCGAGCGCTACCCGCAGCCGCATACCAGCGATGCAGAGCAACTCGTCGCAAGAGAAATGGCCGCCAGACAAAAGCTTGCCGCGCTTCTCAATCAGGAAATGAACGATGAGCTGCGCTGGTGGGTAATCAGAACGATCAACAGCGCCAGTGGCCCGGCCCGCAGGTTTCTCAGTGCCACCACCCGCAATCGTCAGGATCTGCGCCTGCAGTGCATGCTGCTGCCCAGGCTCCTGAAAACCGGCTTTGAATGGGCAACAAAATTTGGCAAAGCCAGTCAGGATGAAATCGAATCGATGCAGTCGCACCTTTACGCCAGTCGGCTGACAGAAATGTTGGATCTCACCGCGCCCGTCTCAGGCAGCTGATTGAACCGGAAAATGAATCACGAATGCCGCCCCGCCAAGAGACGAGGTCTGAATAGAGTACATCCCTGCGTGGTCGTGACAGCAAATTTCAAGTGAGAGCATGCCGAGACCACAGCCATCTGGCTTTGTTGTAAACAGGGGCTGCATGATTTTTTCCTTAATTTCTTCGGGAACGCCGGTACCACTGTCTTGAATTTCGAGAACAATGTCAGACCCCTCCTCTGAAACTTTCACAAGAATCCGGCCAGAGTTGGCGGTTGCATCGCCGGCATTGATGAGAAGATTCAGAAGCATCTGCCCCAGAAGTGACCGGTTACCCTTAAACATGCAGGATTCTGGAATCTCTGTCTCAATAAAACAGCCGCGCAGTTTTTTATGAAATCTGGCAAAATTGACCGTATCTTTCACAAATTCGGTAAGATTAAAAGTTTCTTTTGCCGGAGCGGTACGCTGTTCGTGAACCTTGCACAGTGAGTCTGCCAGTCCCTTCAGATCGGCGTTTGCCTTTTGCAGAATGCTGATATCAGCCGGTTTTGGCAACTTTTGCGGGTCTAGAGAATTGACGGCGTAATCGACACCCATGAGCAGATTCTTGATGTTGTGCGCTATGGATGAGGCCAGCAGCCCCGCAGTGGCGCGCTGATCGGCTCGCAGCATCTGGGTGCGATACTCGGCAATTTCTCTTTCACGCAGCATTATCCGCCGCATCAGCCATTCAGCAAGAAAAAACAAACCCGCGGCCGAGATGAAAATAAAGACAAACCCTTTGTAGCGCTCGATAAACTCAAGCTGATCAACATCCTTCGCCAGACTTACGGCAATCTTACCCGAAAAATAGATATACAAAAGCCCAAAAAACAAATAGGACAGGGCCAGAAAAAAAGCCGAAAAAACCGTTCTGCGCTCAAAGTTACCAGAAACCGGTATGCTCCCAGAATTGATCTTAAGCTGACCCATACTTGTTCCTCTATTTCAATCCGTCTTTAACAACGCAGTTTATCATTTTGTCAGCAAACTGCGACGCTTCTTTTAAAAATACAGACAAATTGCAAATCAGGCAATATGCAGATGCACGCGCTGATCAAGCCGAAATACAGGTCAGGGAAAGCACCGCGCTGCCCTGCATGTCGGCAGCAACTTTTTCTGCGGCCAGGCGACAGAACTCATCAGGGCTGGCAGCCTCGACAGCACCAAGAATCTGCCGGGTTCTGACCGGATCGAAATCTGCCGCTGAAAAAGTCAGCAATATAATCTCGCCGGCGGCGGGAGTGCGCTCAAAACTTCTGACGGCCGGGGTTTGACATGCTCCAAGGTAGACTTCGCCGCCATCAGACAAAGCCGGCCCGCTTAAAATCTCCAGCGCGCCGGAAATGGTATTGAAAATCGCTATTTTTGGCAGGCTCAAACCGGTTACCAGAATTTGCCCATTGTCAGACAGCAGAATGACGGCAGCCTGCATGGTTTTAAGCTCACCAGGCCGGCCATTCTCGAACAGCAACCGGTTCAATCCGACAACGAACTGCTGCGGTGTCGATAAAAACCCGTGCAACTGAAGAGTAGCCGATTTTACAAAGGCAAGAATCAGGCTTCCGGCAACCCCGGGCTCATTAACATGACCAAAAAGCAGAGCTTTGCAATTTGCATCGACATCATTCACGTCAAAATATTCGCCCTCCCGAATGCCGGCATGGCAATAATATGCCGAGCGACCGAATGTATCAGTCTGCACCATCGTCGTCAGCAATTTTTCCTTAACCTGGGAGGCAACATGCAGTTCTTCAAGGTCGATCAGGGTCTCGTTGAAAATGCTGGCAAGATGCCCGAATTCATCGCCACCCAGGTCAGGCACCCGCCATGAAAAATTGCGTTCACGCAGTGCCGCAACTCCGGCCTGTAATTCTGAAAGTGGTTTGAGAATGCCGCCGACGACAAACAAACCGAGCGAAACCGACACCAGTAGACTGACAAAGGCCAGCAGACCAAGAATTTTTCTTTTCTCAGCGACCTGATTCTCGATGCGACTCATCGGGAAAAGCCCGAGCAGCCTGATATTCTTGAGCAAAACGCATTTATGCCCGAAAAGAAGGTGGTCAGCATTATCGAACCGACAGTATTCAGGCCGCGCCACGCCGCGGTCCCGGAGTTTCAAGGCGAAGCTTTTCAGGGCCGGGTCGGTGAGAATTATTTCAGGAAAACCGTTAACGAAGCGGTCATCGGTGGCCATAATTCTCAGACCAAGTTCGTTCCGGTTCAGGTTGTGAAAAACCCTCGTGATAAAAGCATTTTCGAGGTTATCTGAATCCCAGAGATAAAGAAGCATGTAGTCGTACATTACCTTGTCAAACAGTTGCAGAAGCCCGACATAGGTCGGGTGTTTCTTTGAGCCGATACCCCATTCGGAAAAAGTGCCACTGTCGGCAAACATGCGAATAAGATCGGCCGGTTCCCGCTGGGTAAGAGTTTCGCTGACCATCTCTGCCTCAGTACCGGCTTTGCTTGAGATCGGCTGCCGGTTGAGACTGGCAAGAACATAGGTGCCTACCTTGAACATGGCCCGCAGGGTGTTGATGCGCACCTTGTCTGCGGCAAAACGTGAATTGAAAGCCTCATGCACTTTCTCATCCTTGAGAATGCCACGATCACCGGCAACCATGCCGGTGCTGCTGGCAATCAGATAAAAACCGTATGGGCGTGGTTCCTGCTGTTTGATAAAGTTCTGCACTGCCCGCTTTGTAATGCCTTTCTTCCTGAGGTTCTTCTGAAATACCGCGAGCTCTGTTTCTATGCGACTTTTCTGTATAGTGAACTCATTCTTGTAAAGCTCATCGACGCTCTGCAGATAAGCCATACCGTCATTATAAACATCAGTCAGCAGACCGCTGCGATACTGCTGCAGATAATCAGAGCCAATGGCATAAAGAACAAAACCCGGCAGTGCATTTGAAGCAATAAAAAGGATCAGCAGCTGGCGCTTAAGCCTCATCGCAAGGACCAGGCCTCTGACGATAATCTTATAGCTGAGCAGCGCAAAAATTATCAGGCCGATCAGCATCGATGCAGTAATGCCGGTGATAACCGGTGAGAATTCGAGTTTTTCAATTGCATCGACTTCCGCAGCGCAGAAAACCGTCATCGTCGAATCGATAAAATTGGTGAAAAGGTAATACCCCGGCAGCCTGATGACCGTATTAAGACTCTTCTGGAAATCGGCGGCCCTGGCTTTGAGCTGTTGGCTGAGAGCAGCGTCGTGGCAGCGAACTTCGCCGCCTCTGATAAAGCCCTTGATGAGATTTGCGTCATGCTGTTTCACAAATTTCTGTACGCCACAGTATGAGTAAAGCACGTCTGTGGGGAGAAACACCGAGAGACCGGTTTTTTCAGAAATATTCAACCAGAGCAGAGGTTTGCCCGAGGCGGCATAACCGCGCCTGAGTCTGATATCCTTGCCGCTGAAGCAGCGGTGGTAATAGCGCGGAAAAAAATGCGGCCCATAAATTTTTCGGATATTGATGTAGGTCGGTTCGGGAATATCACGCTCTGACCGGATACCCTTGCTTCGAATCTGGTTGAGAAGCGAGAAAGCAGCGGGAAAATCTTTGCCGGCCTGATCGAGTTGAAAGTTACTGTAGAAAACGCTGCCGTCAGGATTGTTGATGAAATACCTTAATTCCAGACCATGTTCAGCTGCATATTTATCGACTGCGACTCTGAGATCTGACGGGTTCTGATTCGCTTCAAAAAGTGCCGCCAGGCTGGTACAGATGTATTTTTCGGTTGCCGCATAATAGCGCATGCTTTCAAGTAATTCGGCAGCATCGGTTTCGAAGGCTCGCAAACGGTTGACGCGCTGGAGAGAAGCCACGTAATACAACCCGGCAATAACGATCAAGAGTGGCAACAGTACCAGTGAAACATTCATGAGCGCCCAGCGGAGCAGAGGTTTGTTACACATCTTCAGCCTCCAGGCGTAGAAGCAGGAAAGTCAGGTCGTCATCCTGGCAGATTGCCCAGCCACGATATCCGGCAATGATGCGCTGCCAGAATGTTTCGAGATCTGGATGCCATGATGTCTGGCACAGACTGATGAAGCGCTCGTAGCCATATTGCTCACCGCTGCTACCAACCGCTTCGATAACGCCATCGGTGAAAAGAATCAGGGTTTCGCCTGGCTGAAGTCTGCCTGTAAAGCTGGTGGGCAGCTTTTTACCGCTGCTTCCAAGCGGCATACCGCCGTTTTCGAGCAGACAGGCACCGTGCCCATCTGCCGCCACCACCGCAGGGTAACAGTGACCGGCGTTGGCAAAGGTAAACTCGCCGGTAACAAGATTGAAGTCGAAACAGATAGCAGTCATCATGCGACGCCAGTTACGTTTTTTCAGTTCAAGAAGCATCTGGTTGGCGGAGCACAGTAGTTGCGGCGGATTGGCCATGGTTTTGTCGGCGGCGGCAATAACCGCCTTGACCATTGCCATGATCATGGCCGCCGGAATACCATGCCCGGCGACATCGCCGAAGAAGATGCCAAGCCGATTTTCGGGCAGCGGGTAATAATCAAAGTAATCGCCCCCCATTTTGCTCATGAACAGAGAGCGGGCAAACAATCTGGTGCAACCGCCAGAAAACCGGCCTTCCGGCAGCAGGCTTTCCTGAACCGCGGTGCCGACCGCGAGTTCCTTCATGCCTGCGAGGGTGTTGTTAAAAGTGGTTATCAGATCACCAAACTCATCCTCGGAGCGATAAGCGATGTGATAATCAAAGTCGCGGACCCGCATCCGGCTTATACCGCGGTCGAGTTCTTCGACCGGCACCAGCAGGCGCCTGGCAAAGAAACGCGCAATCTGAAACAGTACAAAAGCCATGATCAGACCGGTAACCAGAAAAATTTTCTTGAGACGGCCAATCTGTTCTTCGATAAGATGTTGCGGATAAAGAGCGGCGAGAATGCCATCAGCGATCTCATTGCCGGCAATGGCGGTAAAAAGGTATTTCTGGCCGGCAACTTCGACATTTTCATGCGTCACAAGCTTCCGACTGAGCGTCTGGCGCATCAGGCGTCTGATTTCTCGGCTATGTGAGGCCCTGACCGGAAAGATGTTCTCAGTCGAACGGTCAAAAACCAGCAGACGGCGGGGGGTTACCGCGCCAGCAGTTTCAGACAGTTTTTCGGCCACGAAGGTGCGCATGAAGGCTGCCGGGTCCCACGAGATGCCAAAGGCACCCCAGGCGCTGAAAATATCAGAACCCGGTTCATTGCCGCCGAGCATGCGGATAAACGACATGCGACCCGTGTCGCCGGTGTTGAGAATGACAAAGCGGCCGATGAACCAGAGAAAATCGTTCAGCATCAGGTCGTCTGACGACACCTCGTCAAGAACCGAGCTTGCAATACGACGGCCTTTTCGGCTGGAATCACGGTTAAAAAACTCAAGAGCTTTCAGCAGCATGTCTCTGACCATCTTTTCAGATGGGTTAAATGCCCACGAACTGCGAAAAACTGTGGCGCCGGTAAAGTCGTAGAGCATGGCTTCCTGCGGCGCAATTTCGCCGACAATTTTCTGCAGCCCGGCAATATCTTCTTCGGGCCATTTTTCGCTGCCGAAACGCTGGTTTCTCGCGTCTATAAAGCTGTTAAGGCGTCTTGACAGTTTTTCGCCGACTTCAGGAAAGCGAACGTCAAATTCTTTCAAAACCCGCACCGATTCCTGGTGTGTCGCGGTTATCAGATCTCTGGTTTTTTCATTGAAAAATTCATAGCCTGTCGAAACGAGCATCAATAAAGGCAGGCCGTTGGCAAACAGAAACAACAGCATGATCTTCTGCTGTACCGACAGCGCAAACTCCGGAAACCGCAAAAAAAAGCAGAAGATTACAAAAGATACGATTCCCAGCCATTTTATAACCCCGGCAATGGCTTTTAAAGCTTCGTTGAAAGGAACCGGCAGCCAGCCTGAATGCTGGTATGCGGCCACAATAAGTTCCGGTGAAACCTGGCGAAAATGCGACAGATAATTCGCACTGGCACGGGCAGAAGTGGCATATGCCTCGAATTTTCCGGCCTCGATCATTATTTCGGCGTGATCTGCAATTGCAGGCGGCAAGCCATAACTGTCGCGGGAAATAGCCTTGATAAAAGCCATTTTCTGGTCGCCATGCCGCCGGTTGAAACGGTTTATTATCAGGCGCGGCCCCAGTTCACGATCGAGAAGCGAAGCGTCTACAAAGCACACCAGCGAAAACTGCCGGCCATGAAAATACCATAACAGTCTTTTCTGTGGGTCATCGCTGACAAAAAGACAACGCCCGCGATATTCTGGCTGAAAAGGCTCAAGCATCAGCTTCTGGATTAAAAATGGCCCGAAATAACCTCTGAGAAGCTGCATCTTTTCTGAGATAAGCTCAGAACCGGCCGGGTCAGTGGCTGGATCAATTTCATAGAGTCTTGCAAGTTCCTGCATGACCCCGAACATGGCCTTCAGAACGTATTGAAAACGCTTCTCATCAGTCAGCGACTGATTGACCCTGCCGTCGCGCTCGTAAACGATAAATCTGAAGCGTCCCCTGAACATGCGGTGAAAGGCTGAAATCTTTTCTGCAAGTGCCACAAACGGCTGCGAATGATCATCGATCGGTGCAAAATTTTTCTGCAGCAACCCATGAAAAAATACCCGGTCGTCATAATAGTTTTCGAGGGGCATCAGGCTTTGAGACAGCTGATCGAAACCTTTTTCAACAAGACTTTGCCGCTGCAGCTGGAAATGACTGAGCAGCATGACCCAGGTCAGCCAGCCGGGCAGGCAGATGGCAAAAACGATGAACGCCAGGCCCCTGGTAAATTTCTGCGACAGATCAGTCACGCGGCTGATCCTCTCTGGCGGCGACAACCACAATGGTCTGATCTTCACAGGCGCCTTGCCGGTCGGATACCGGCTCAAATTCTGCAACCAGCTTCAGATAAAAATCACGCGGACAATCGGCAGCAACACCACCCACAATGTTCAACAGGTCGTCAGAGCTGAAACCACCGTTGCGATAGACACCACCGGTATAAAAAACGATTTTCTGCCCCGCCACCAGTCTGATCTCGCGTTGTGAAAGTCTGGGGACCCGGCCGGACCCGGCCGGGGTCGATGCGGTATCGATAATTTCAGAACCCGTGGCAGATGCAACCATAATGGGAAAGCATTGCCCGGCTGAAGCAATACTGACCAGGCCTGTTTCGGCATCAAGAAGTACATACTGCAGCGACATGAATTTCCTCTGCCGTGAAGTACTGCTTGAACGCAGCAGTTCATCAATTCGGGCAAGCAGTGCCGAAGGGTCGAGGTAGAGGTCGGCAAGCTGGATGATACAGGCCTTAACAAAGGCCATTACCAGGGTTGAAGCCACACCGGTACCGGCGACGTCGCCGATAAAAAAGCCGTAGTATCGCTCATTGACCGGATTGAGCGCAAAAAAATCACCGCCGAAATTCACTACCGTTCGGCAGCCGCCAAAAATAGAAAACCGGCCGTGCTGTACAACCTCCTCCAGGCTGTCGATAAGTTTTTCCTGGACTTTTGAGGCCGTATGCAGTTCTTCAAGATCGACGAGAGTGGTGTTGAATACACGGGCCAGATTGCCGAATTCGTCGCCGCCAAGATCGGGCAGGCGGTAGGCAAACTCCTGTTTCTGCAGAGCCATGATCCCGCTCTGCAGCTCGCCGAGCGGGCGAAGTATCGAGCGCGCCACAATCAGACCCAAAGCCAGTGAAACCAGCAGGCTCACCAGGCCAAGTGCAAAGAACAGCCAGAATTTTGCTCTGACCTGCTTTTCAATGTTGTCAACCGGCGAAAGGCAGAGCAGATTGAGGGTGCGCAGGTAATTGCATTTAAGCCCCATTAGCAGATGCCGCCGGCCTTCCCAGTCGCAGAAGGCCATTTCGGTGCCGGTCATTTCGCGCAGTCTGGCGGCAAAACTCATCAGATCTGCGTGTTCGGCAATTGATTCGGGCAGTGTATACTGCATTTTTTCATGCACCGCCATGATTCGCATGCCATCAGTATTACGATTGATATCATTGAACATTTTGCTGATGTAATGATTTTCAAGCGCCTTTGGCTCCCACAGGTAAAGAAGAACATAATCGTATTTCGCCGGGTCGAAAAGGCTGAAAACATTGATAAAAGCAGGAAAATGGCCCGAGCCCATTCCCCATTGCCAGAACGAGCCGGTGGCAGCAAAAAACTCCTGAAACATTTCGATAGAGCGCAGCTGACCAAGCGATTCTGCGATGAGCTCAACCTGAGCGATCACCATTTCATTGAGAGTCTCGCGGTTCAACAGCGACAGATAATACCGGCCAAGCTTGCCGAGAGCATCGACAAGAACTTTCATGTGTTTGAGCTGGCCGGCCTGTTCATTGATGATCTGCGTAAACTCACCATCACGCATGACGCCATATTCGCTGCCGACAAACGGGGTGTGACTGCCAACGAGAATGAGCCTGAAGGGGTAAGGGTGCTGATTAATGAGAAATTCACTGATCATCATACCGTCTGGAGGGCCATGCCTGAGCTTTTCTTTAAGCTCGGGCAGTGAGCGGTTGAGCCGGCGTAACTGCGAAGACAGCTCAGCGACCTGCATCTCATCGATGCTCTGCAGATAGGTCATCCCCTTGCTGAAAGCCTCGGCATTCAGCATCAGTTCGTATTCGCGCAGATAGTCGTAAGCCAGAACCGCCAGCATGCTGAGAGAAAGGATGTTCGACAGCACAAAAAGAGTTACCAGCTGCCTCCTGATATTCAACCCGATGCCGATGCCGCAGCAGAAAGCCAGGTAACTCCGCCTGATGATGAATATCGCCAGCAGCAGAATCGCCAGCAGCAGGGCCAGATGCAGTGTTGACATGGGCATCTGGTCAATTTTCCTGACCGGATAAAGGTAAATACCCTCGATGCCAGGGCGGATCAAGCCCTTAAAAGCATACCAGCCGCCAGTTCTGACAGGGTTCTCTGACGACCTGACGATTTCATGCCAGTTTTCGTGTTTCAGGCCGAGCCATTTCGGAGCCTTAATAACACCGGACTGAATGATGGCTACAGCAAAGGAGTGACCGCGGGTCATTTCTCTGATCCTGAATTTGAGCCCCGGCAACCCGGAAAGATGTTTTTTTGAGAAAAAGATGCTGAGCCCAAAACGTTTCTGCACCTTGACCCAGGTAAGTCGACCATCAGTCGTTGAATCGCCATAAAGCGGGGTAAAATGCCGACCGCTGTAACACTCGCTGATCAGTTCCGGCAGAAACTGCGGCCCGTAAATGCGACGAAGATTTTCAGTTGCAGGCCGGTCGAGAGGTTTTCTTGTAGAAACCGTCTCGCGCAGAGAAAAGAATGCCTTCGACCAGTCGGCATTAAACTGCCCCGGTTCGAAAGTCGAATGGTAGATCTCACCCTTTTTGTTCCAGATCAGAAACCGAAAGTTCAGCGACATCTGCCGGTTAAGCTCGTCGATACGCTTTTTAAGGGCACCTGGACCGGTACAGGTATCGAATATTTCAGCAATTTTCAGACAGACATAATGTTCGGTATCAGCCGACAGCTGCAGCTGTTCAAGACGTTCGGTCGCTTCTATCTGCTGAACCCTCAGTCTGGCGCCATGCCTTATCGAATCGATATATTGCCAGCCAAAACCAATGCCGACCAGTGGCAGCAGCACTGTAAACAGCACAAACGCCAGCCAGGCCAGACAATCGGCAAAGTTTTTCCGGTCAGTCTTTTTCATATCTGAGCATCAGCATCGTGATATCGTCATCCTGAGTTGCGGCCCAGCCGCTGTAACCCTTGAAAATTTCCTGCCACCAGGCAACCAGGTCACTGTTCCAGGTGGCGAGGAGAAGTTTGTCGAAGCGGGCAAAATCGAAAACTTCGCCAGCCGCGTTGGTAGCCTCGATAATGCCATCGGTATAAAGAATCATGGTATCGCCGGGGTTGAGTTGCCCGGTAATTTCGGCATAGGGTTTTCTGGTAACGTTTCCGAGCGGCATTCCGACTGCCTTAACGTAAGTCACACCCTCCCGGTCTTCACCAATAACCACCGGAAAACACTGACCGGCGTTGGCAAGTCTGAATTTGCCGGTTTCGCAGTCGAGTTCGAGGCATTGGGCCGTCATCATGCGTCGCCAGCCCTTTTCCTTGAGATGCAGAAAAATGCCGTTGGCACGCTGCAACATGGCCGAAGGCCCGGCGAACTGACTGCGGGCATCGGCAACCACCGCCTTGGCCATCGACATCACCAGGGCCGCCGGTATGCCATGGCCGGCGACATCACCAAAAAAGACACCCAGGCCATTGTCACCAACTCTGAAATAGTCGAAATAGTCACCGCCCATGCGGCTCATGAATTCTGAACGGGCGTAGAGCGAGAAGTGCCCTGTCCGGGTCTGACCAGGCGGCAGCAGACTTTTCTGGACTGCGGTACCTACCGCCAGTTCCTGCATGCCGGCAATCGTTTCGTTAAAAACGGCGATCAGCTGCCCAAATTCATCTTCTGATACATAATCGATACGGTGCCGGTAATCGTGGCGCGCAATGGCCCGAACCCCCTCTGACAGTGACGATATTGGCACCAGAAGCCGTCGGGAAAAGAACATGACAATCACCATGACGAGAAAAATACTGGCGGCAGCCGCGGCAATAATGCGCCAGAACAGCCCGTCGATCTGGGCGAGAATCATGTGGCGAGGATACAGTGCAACAATGACGGCATCGGCCATCTCGATTCCCTTTAACGACGTGGCAACCAATTCCTGCCCGTCGGCCTGAAGATTTTCGTCGGTAAGCAGCTTGCGATTCTGAGTTCGGTGCATGAGGCGCCGCAAAGCGGGCTCATTCGACCACGTTTCCGGAAAAACCTTTTCTGTGCCGGTTTCCATGACTACGATACGGCGCGGTACGATTCTGGCATTGAGGCTGGCAAGCTGTTCATTAAGATAGGCTCTCTGCAAACCTTCCGGTTGCCATGCCACTACCAGCATACCCCATGAAGAATGCGCCTCACGGTCGCCGAGCAGTGTCAGATAAGACCAGCGCAGCCCCGATCCGTAGTTCTGCTGGGCAATGCGGTTTATCTGCCTGATAACGCTGTAGTAGATCGACCCCTCATCGGAAATCTCTTCGAGCATGGTTTTGCGACTCGGGGTGAAAAAATCACCGCGGTTGTTGAAAAATTCGAGCGAGCCCCTGAAAAAATCGCGCATGAACCTGTCAGAGTTCTGTATTGCCCCCTGGCGCGCCTTGAACAACTGTTCACCGCTGGCAGTGAACAGATATTTTTCACTGGGACGAAAATAATCGATAAAGGCGGCAAGTTCGTCAATGGCATCACCCGACCATTGCCTGTGACCAAAACGACGGTTGCCGGTCGCCACAAACTCGTTCAATTTCTCGGCCATCAGTTCACGGCCGGCCGGGTAGCGGCTATCGAAGTCTTTTATCAGTCTCGATGACTGCTCATGCATTGCATTGATCAGTGAGTTGCGCTTCTGTTCAAAAAATTCACAGCCGGTCGCGACCAGAATCATCAACGGCAAGCCGTTTGCAAAGAGAAACAACAGCATCAACTTGTGTCTGACCGAAAGAAACAGATTTCTGCCATGCAGAGACAGACAAAAAAACGTAAAACCGGCAACAATCAGCAGTTTCACAAAAGCGAACATGATACGACAGACTTCGTGATTGATATCGATAAGATGTTTTTTCTGATCGAGCCGGCTGAAAATGACCAGTTCAGGCGATACCTGACGGAAAAGCAGTAGATGCGAAGCACTCTGCCGAAACTCAACCGCAGAATTGGCAAAAGCACCGGCTTCAAGCATTATTTCCGGTGCCAGATCACGGTCAGCACCTAATCCAAAAACTGTCTGCAGCTTCGGGTCAAAATAGCCGAGCTTTATCTCGCGACCTGAAGCATTGAAACTGTTGATGAGCAATTGCGCCCCCAGCTGGCGATTGAGAAAGCGGCGATGAACGAAACAGACAAGCGTATACTGCTGGTAGTTTCTGAACCAGAGAAGTGCCTTGTGAGGCTCTTCAGAAGCCCGCAGACAGCTGCCAAGGTAGCCATGGCGTGTCGGCAGGTCAAAGTGCTTTTCCATGAGAAACTGACCGAAATAACCGCGCAGCAGGCCAATACGACCGGGCACATAGATCATTTCAGGGTTCAATACGGTCTGATGCAGTGATTTGAAAATATACTGAAACCGTTTTTCATCTGAAAGATTCGTTATTATCAAGCCTTTCGGGTCGATAACCACAAACTGAAAGCCGCCGGGAAAGCTCTTTTTAAAAAGATCGATACGGCCGCGAAAAAAAGCCTCGGGGTTGGCGGACGATTCGGCGCCGGCGAAATTATACTGCAGCAGGCCATGAAAAAACTGGTCATCAGCGTGAAAATTGCTGAGATTATCGAGAGAATCATGCATTTTCTGCTGCCAGGCGTGAATGTGGCGTTCGCGGACAAGGCTGAAATGGCTGTACACGGCCAGATACAGCAGAAAGGCCGGCAGCACGATTCCGTAGACAATTCTGGCCAGAAGATTCAGCCAGTAACTCTTATGCAAGCACTCTCCCCCTCCCGTTGAATCATGTTTACGTTTCAGAAGTGCCTGAGGTAACAGTTTACCGGAAAAATTGTTCCATGTGAAACCCTGTAAAACAAAAAAGGTTTGCAGACAATGCTGCAAACCCTTTTATTCAGCGGTCAGAATCAGACTCTTTCGAACTGGTCTTTGCTGACGCCACAAGCCGGGCAAACCCAGTCAGCCGGAAGATCTTCAAAAGGAGTGCCGGGTGCGATGCCGCCATCGGGATCGCCAACGGCCGGATCGTATTCATAACCACAGACGCTGCAGACATATTTAGCCATTATTCATGACCTCCATGCAAAATTTCAGAAAGATTCTACCACATTCCTGAGAATTTCAAATTCGGGTTTTTCAAGCCAGGTATCGACCATGAAAACCGGCACGCGCTGCGAATCAATGACCGCGGTGCGGAAAAATTTTTCGCCGGGTTCGGCGATATTGGGCAGCACCGGCTCAATGATGCCTTCGCGCAGACGATATTCTATATCGTCGGCAATCATGCCGATAAAGGCGTTTGGCCGCACCGTAAAAAGCAGCAGGCGTGAATTTTCGCCGAGCTGGTAGTCAGGGGCGACGCCGATTCTCTGGCGCAGGTTGATTATCGGTATTACGGTACCGCGAATATTAACTACCCCCCTGATCAGGTCAGACTTCTGGGGCACTTCGATCAGTGAACCGGGCATGGCCACTTCAGTGACATCGACTGCGGGTATGGCGTAGGATTTGTCGCCAAACCGGAAAATGAAAAACTTTTCGAGCCGGCCGTCGCCGCTTCGATCTCCGGCGTTCTGCGCCAGTCTTCTGATTAAAGGAAGGATCTGTGACATTAAACAGCTAACCTTTTAATTGTGATGGTGCAGCCAGAACCGGGCGCAGCGTCGCCCGGGAAAACTGATTCGTAACTATATACCAGAAACGGCCGGCAAAACAAAGCTATTA
>Ga0116178_10000421_pt1 | contig 38329 bp, 35 predicted proteins | sample AD_STIC12_MetaG_FD_89880 | JGI IMG/M metagenome (GOLD analysis project Ga0116178, IMG submission 89880) | Active sludge microbial communities of municipal wastewater-treating anaerobic digesters from USA - AD_STIC12_MetaG | ecosystem: Engineered > Bioreactor > Anaerobic > Digestate | place: USA...
CAGTGCGTGTCCCCGCCCTTTAAGCCTTCCTTTGGAACCAGTTGTCCATCGTGCCGAACTTCGTCCGCAGGGTGACGCCCCAGCCGACGATGCTCATGACCAGCCCGAACAGGAAGCCGACGACGGGGATGAAGTCGATGAAACTGAAGAGAAGCAGCCCGGCGAGGACGGCGCCGACCGTTGTGACGTTCCTCGAGCCGAACGCCCGGAGGAGGCTTTCGCCCTGGATCATCATCATGGGCGAGGAGGCCAAGCTGAAGAGAATCGACGCCTCCTGAGGCGAATCGCGTCCCGGGCCCCTCTCTCTGTCGTGAAGGGGGAGAAGCGCGGGCCGCGTTCGGGGCGGAGGAAGGGAAGTATGGGCGATAGAGGACTTGAACCTCTGACTTCTACCGTGTGAAGGTAGCACTCTACCGCTGAGTTAATCGCCCATCGTCCTCATTTTAGCCGAATCGGCGGGGCTGTCAATCGCCCTTGCCGGATCTCTCGCGGACGATCCGGGACCGCCCGGCGGCCCTAACCAGGCCGGCCGTCAGGGGGCAGCGCATCAGGAAGGCGGCGGCCTTGTTCTCCCAGCCGGGGATGCAGACGACCCGGCCCCCCAGCCGGCGCAGGGAGACGCGGACGACGTACGACGCCGTTCGCCAGAACATTTCGGGAACGCGGGAGAGGTCCTGGCGGGCGGCGGCGTGGAACTCCGTATGCGTTAGGCCGGGACAGAGGGCCTGGACGACGATGCCTTTGGACCTCAGTTCGGTCCGGAGGTTCTCGGAGAACATCACCAGGAAGGACTTCGTGCCGCTGTATTGCGCCCCGGAGGCGGGGGAGAAGGCGGCGACCGACGAGACGTTGATGACGGCCCCGCGGCCCCGGGCGATCATCCCGGGCAGGACCGCCTTGGTCAGCCGGACGGCCGCGTCGACGTGGACGCGGACCATGTCCAGATGATCGGCCGTTTCGCCCCGCAGGAAGCCCGTCCGGCCGCCGTAGCCGGCGTTGTTGACCAGGAGGTCGATGGCGGGGTCGGCCGCGAGGGCCTTCTCGACACGGGAGAGGCCGTCGTCCTTCGAGAGATCGGCCGGGACGACCTCGATCTTGACGCCGTGCCTGGCCCGGAGCTCCGCGGCCAGGTCTTCCAGGCGGTCCAGCCTCCGGGCCGTCAGGACGAGATCGGTCCCCGCGGCGGCGAGCTGGCGGGCGTATTCCGCCCCGATCCCGGCCGAGGCGCCGGTGACGAGGGCGCGCTTGAACGCCGTCCGCGGCATGCTGTCCTCCGGACCGCTAGTCTAGTGGAACGGGGCCCGCAATTCAATTGACACGGCCCGCTTTCCCTATGATAATAAAGCCAATGGCCATCACCCGCTGCCCCTACTGCCACGCCATCATCGACGAGAACGACAAGTACTGCAACAACTGCGGCACCCAGCTTCTGTTCCCCGAGGACGACGAGGTCGACGAGGAGATCCCGGGCGAGAAGATCATCGACGCCGAGGTCGAGGAGAAGGACTACACCGTCGACGAGCCCGAGGACGAGAAGCGCCCCGCGGCGGCCGCGGACGCAGAGGAGGACATCGACGAGGCGCTCGATGCGGAGATGCGGGAGGAGGCCGCGGAGAAGGCCCTCGACGAGCTCGTGGTCGAGGAGAAGCACGAGGAGGAGGCCGAGGGCCCCACCGAGGAGGTCATCCTGGTCGACGAGATCGAGGCCTCAGAGGCCTCCGAGGCGGAGGACCGGTCCCGGACGGGCGAGATCGAGACCGGCCCTGTCGACAAGGACGAGACGACGGGCAGCCTCGAGGAGGGTGGCGAGGAAGAAGAAGAGGGCGAACCGGAGGAGGCCGAGATGAAGACCGAGGGCCTCGAAGGAGACGAGGACGAGAGCGAGGGAGAGGCGGAGGTCGAGTACCTCACCGGCCCGGTGGCGGGCGCCGAGACCGAGGACATCCCCGCGGCGACCGCCGGGGAATCGGCCTTCCGGCCGGTCACCTTCGACACCAAGGAGCTCGAGGGCCTCGGCCGGACGGTCGAGCTGAGCAAAGAGAAGATCGACAAGTTCATCCAGGTCCTGGCCGAGAAGGCGCCGGCCGTGACGCCCGATTCTCCTCCCGCTCCCGCGCCGGTCCTCGGCCCCACGCCGGAGGCGCCCCGCGAGCCGACGGGGAGCCTCCCCCCTTGGGCCAGCACGATGAAAGGCGCGCCGTTCTTCCCGCCCGACACGACCCCGGTCGAGCCCGAGAAAGGGCCGGCCGCGATGCCGTCGACGGAGGAAGAGGTCGAGATCTTCCCGCGGCGGAAGCCCCCGGATTCGACGCTCGGCTTGCCGGAGCGCCTCAGCCAGGCCCCTTTGCCGTTCGAGGAGGAGGCGGAACGGGAAGAGGCGGGGGCAGGGGAGGACGCGGAGACGGCCGAAGCCCCCCCGATGGCCGCCGGGGAGACGGCGGCGGCGCCCCCCGCCCGGCCGTCGATATTCCCCGCCCGCGAGCCCGGGCACGTCGAGGCCGCGGCCGCCGAGGAGGCCGAGGAGCCGCGGGAGCGGCCGCCCTTCAGCTTCGCCGTCTTCCTCAAGTCCAAGGCCTTCGACCTTCTCTTCGTCGGCCTGTTCTGGCTCGTCGCACTCTGGCTCGCCGCGCACGCGATGGGGCGGACCCTGTTCGAGGTCCTCGGCGCCGTCTCCGGCCCCATGCTCCTGCTCTACGCCGTGTTCGTCCTGCTCTACGTCTTCCTGTTCAAGTTCTTTCTCGGCGAGACGCTGGGCGACCGGCTCTTCAGGCCGCGCGGCTAGGCCCCGATATCCGTTGCGCGGGAACGGGGGACATCGGCTCCAAGACAAGAAGGGGGACACGTACCGAGGCCGTACATGTCCCCCTTTCAGATCCCGAGGCTGAGGCGCTCGGCCAGGGCCGGGGGGAGCTTCTCGGCGAGGATCTTCCGCTTGGTCTCTTCGATGTCGTACTCGACGCGGTAGAACTTGATCGTCCGGGCGCCGGAGTCGTAGATGGCGTAGGCCGACCGAGGGTCGCGGTCCCGGGGCTGCCCGACCGAGCCGGGGTTGACGAGGTAGCGGACGCCCTTCTCGAGCCGGACCTCGGAGGCGTCGCCCTCGAGGAACGTGCCCTCGACGCTGCCGTCCTTCTCGACGTAGACGTAGGGGAAGTGGGTGTGGCCGAAGAAGCAGACCTGCGTCTGGATGTACCGGAAGGCCTCGGAGGCGTCGAACTCGCCGAAGATGTAGTAGTCCTCGTCGAAGGGCGCGCCGTGGCAGATGGTGATCGAGCCTTGGACGACCTCCGGGCTCTGCTTCAGCCGGGCCAGGAAGTCGAGGTGCTTGCGGGCGATGGCCTTCTTCGTCCAGAAGATGGCCGAGGCGGCGATGGGGTTGAAGGTCTGGACGGAATCGAGCCCCGAAACGGCCTTGTCGTGGTTGCCGCGGACGATCGACAGGGGCTTGAGGGTCAGGATGCGGGCGATGACCTCGTTCGGCGAGGCGCCGTAGCCGACGAGGTCGCCGAGGAAGATGTAGTGGTCGATCCGCTTCTTCTGGACGGCCTTGAGGACCGCCTGGAAGGCCTCGAAGTTGCCGTGGATGTCGGTGAAGATCAGGTAGCGCATGGGGCTCCGTCCTTGTCCCGGGCCGCTTCGAAGAGCCGTCCGGCCCCGTAAGAGCTCCGGACGAGGGGCCCGGCGACGACCTCCCGGAAGCCCGCGCCCCGGGCGGCCGCGGCCAGGGCCTCGAACTCTTCGGGCGCGTAGTAGCGTGCGACCGGGGCGTGGGCCGCGCTGGGCCGGAGGTACTGGCCGAGCGTCAGGAGGTCGCAGCCGGCCTCGCGCAGGTCGGCGAACGTCCGGAGAACGTCCGCCTCGCTCTCGCCCAGGCCGACCATGAGGCCCGACTTGGTCAGGGCGCCCCGGGCCTTGGCCGCGGCCAGGACGCCGAGCGAGCGGCGGTAGTTCCCGCGGGGGCGCCGGATGGCCGGATAGAGCGACTCCGTCGTCTCGAGGTTGTGGTTGAGGACCTCGGGGCGGACGGCCAGGACCGTTTCGAGCGCCGCCGTGCCGCCGCCGAAGTCGGGGATGAGCGCCTCGATCCGGGTCGCGGGGCTCACGGCCCGGATGGCCCGGAGGACGGCGGCGAAGGCGGCGGCCCCGCCGTCGGGGAGGTCGTCGCGCGTGACCGACGTGACGACGGCATAGGCCAGCCCGAGCGCGGCCACGGCCGCCGCGACGCGGTCCGGCTCGCCGGGGTCGAGCGGCCGGGGCGCGCCCTTGGCCACGGCGCAGAAGCCGCAGTCGCGGGTGCAGACGTCGCCGAGGATGAGGAAGGTCGCCGTCCGGCTCTCCCAGCACTCGCCGATGTTCGGGCAGCGGGCGCTCTGGCAGATGGTGTGGAGGCGGCCGGAGCGGACGATCTCCGCGACGCGGAAGTACTCCCCGCGCGAAGGCAATCGGACCTTCAACCAGGACGGTTTCTGCGTCGCCGTGGCTCCCCCTCTCTCGCGGTGCGCCCGGCCCTGCCGCACGGCCGGGCTCGTCGGGTCAAGGCGTCGGGATGGCGAGAAAGTCGAAAGTTCTCAGTACTCGATGTCGCGCTCTCTCTTGATGCGCCGTCTCATCCGCTTGCGCGCCTGGGCCTCCTTCATCCGCCGCTTCTCGCCGGGCTTGAAGTAGACCGAGTGCTTCTTGATCTCCTTGATGATCGCCTCCTGCTGGACCTTCCGCTTGAAGCGGCGCAGCGCGGCCTCGAGATTTTCGCCTTCGTCAAGCTGCACAAAAGCCAAGAACTTTCACCTCCTCGCAGGGGAAAAAGTACCGCCGATTTATACCGGAATCCTCCCTCAAAGTCAACTCGCGCGGGCGGGAGGGCGTCAAGGCCGGAGACGCGCGCCGGAGCGGCGGACGGCCTCGCGGGCCCCGATGGCCATGGGGTCGAGGAGCGGAACGGGCAGGTCTTCCGGCCGGAGGACGAGCGCGACCTCGGTGCAGCCGGCCAGGACGGCCTCGGCGCCGGCCCAGACGAGCCCCCGGGCGACGCCGAGGAGGGCCTCGCGGGCCGGTCCGGCCGTGAACCCGGCCTTGACGCCCTTCCGGCCGTAGACCGCCGCCATGACCCGGGCCTGGTCTCGCGCCGGCGGGACGAGGACCCCGATCCCGGCCGCCTCGAAGGGGCGGGCCAGGAGGCCCGAGCGGACCGTCCCGGTCGTGGCGATGAGCCCGACCGTCCCCGGCGCCGGCCGCGACTCCTGAAGGGCGATCAGCGTTTCATCGATCAGGCTGATGAGGGGGAGGGGCGAGCGCGGGGCGAACCGGGGCCAGAAAAAATGGGCCGAGACGCATGAGACCGCCGCGAAGTCCGCCCCGGCCCGGGCCAGGGCCGAGAGGCCGCGCCGGATGGCCGGAACGGGGTCGGCGCCGCCGTGGAGGATGGCCTCGGTCCGGTCCGGGACCTGGGGCAGGGAATAGAGGACGACCGGCGGATGGTCCTGGTCGCGGCCCGCCCCGCAGGCCTTGACGACCTCGCCGACGAAGCGGACCCCCGCCCCGGGGCCCATGCCGCCCAGGACGCCGATCGTCTTGAGCTTCTTGCGGCTCACTTGAGGAGGCCCCTGACGCGGTCGAGCGGGAGGGCCTCGGCGACGTGGCCGTCCCGGCCCTCCGTCCGGACGGCCTTGAAGAGGGAATTCAGTATGGCCTCCTCGGAGGCCTCGGCCGCGGCCTGGAAGAGCGGCGAGACCGCGTCGTCGCGCAGGACCGTCGCCGTCCGCGTCCTGTCCGCGGCGCGGTGGGGGATGCGGGCGGACGGGGCCGTCGAAAAGGCGATGGCGTAATCGCCGCTGCCGTTGGAGAAGTAGCCGCCCGTGCGGGCGATGCCGAGGAGGGCGCGCTTGGCCAAGCGCTCGAGGCCGCGGGCGTCGAGGGGCGCGTCCGTGGCCACGACGATCACGCAGGAGCCGTCGCCGCGGAGACCGGGTTCGGCCGCGGCCTCCGCGCCGGCGTCCCCGCGGTCGAAGGGAACGCCCCGGATGGTCAGGACGCCGCCGAAGTTCGTCTGGACGAGGACGCCGACCGTGAAGCCGCCGCGGTCCTCGGGCAGGCGGCGCGAGGACGTGCCGATGCCGCCCTTGTAGTCGAAGCAGGTGGTGCCCGCGCCCGCGCCGACGGCGCCCTCGGCGACCGGCCCTCCGGCGGCGCGCCCGATGGCCTCGAGGACGTGGGCCTTGGCGACGCGGCGGCCGCGGATGTCGTTGAGCCAGCCGTCGTTGGTCTCGCCGACGACAGGGTTGACCGAGGCGACGCGCTCGTTGCCGGGGAGCGCGAGCGTCCAGTCGATGACCGCGTCGGCGGCCGTGGGCACGCTCAGCGTGTTGGTCAGGACGATGGGCGTCTCGAGCGTCCCGAGCTCCGCGACCTGGGTGACGCCGGTGAGCTTGCCGTAGCCGTTGCCGACCGAGATCCCGGCCTGGACCTTGTCCTGGTAGATGTTGCCGCCGTGGGGGAGAACGGCCGTGACGCCGGTCCGGACGTCACGGCCTTCGATGAGGGTGACCTGGCCGACCTTGACCCCGGCGACATCGGTGATGGCGTTGAGCGGCCCGGTCGGGAGGACGCCGGCCACAAGGCCGAATTCCCGGGCCCGGGGGCGTTCGACGGGGGCTTGGCCGCCGCCGGTTCCGGCTGCGGCGATCGTCGCCGCGCCGGCCACGACGGCGATAAGGCTGAAGGCGAAACCGATGGATGATGGGATGGACATGGGATTTCCCTTGGCGGACATGGCGCCCTCATCATACGAAGACGCGGTCCAAATGACAAGCCGGATGGGGACATGTACGCGGTACGTGTCCCCGATCTGTGGCGCCTTGAGCGCGTCCCGCCTTTCTGGTATTAACTGGAGCCGTGACCGCGAACAAGCGCCCTTATCTCACCGTGCCGCGCCTCGCCGCGGTCCCCGGCCTCGTCCACGGCTTCGGCGATGGCCGCTGGACCGAGGCCGGCTTCCTGGCCTTCGCCGAGGCGTTGCGGATGACCCCGGTCGTCATGCGCCAACTCCATTCGGACGTCATCCACCGCCTGGACGAAGCCCCCGCGGAGAAGCTCGCCGGCGACGCCCTGATGACGGACGTTCCGGGCCTCCTGCTCGTCATCCGCACGGCCGATTGCCTGCCCGTCCTTCTTGTCGACGAGGCGAATCGGGCCGTGGCCGCCGTCCACTGCGGCTGGCGCGGCACGGATAAGCGGATCCTGGAAAAGGCCGTCCGGGCGATGGGGGAGGCCTACGGCTCGAAGCCGGGCGAGATGCTGGCCGCGCTCGGCCCCTGCGTCGGCCCGGCCTGCTACGAGGTCGGCCCTGAAGTCCGCGGCGCCTTCCTGGAGGCGGGCTTCCCAGAGGCCGTTTTCGCCCCCCGGGCGCTCGTTCCCGGGGCCGGCGCCCCCTTTTCCGGGCGCAAGTACCTCCTCGACCTCCGCTCCGCCAACGCCTGGCTTCTTTCCGGACTGGGCTTCGGGGAAGACCGGATCACGAACGCCGGCCCCGTCTGCACCCACTGCGAGCCGCGCTTCCTGTCCTACCGCCGCGACCCCCACGACCCCCGCCGTATGTACAACTTCATCGGCCTCGTTTGAAACAGCCTCGTTTCGACAAGCGGACCGATAGGGGGCGGAGGGGGAACCCGCCCTGGGCGGGGGGTGCTCCCGGAGGAGGCGCATCCGAGCGGCGGGGAGGGCGGCCGGGCCCGGCGCCTTCCGGCTTTCCGCGGCCGGGAGAGGCTGTCCCCGGAGCCGGTCCCGGGCGGCCCGCGCCATTTGCTTTTTAAAATTGATTTGGCTATCCTTGACGGGTCCTCAAGGAGACGGTCATGGAACACCCCATCGGCGACATCGAGCTTCCGGGTCTGCCCCTCTTCCGGAAGGGCAAGGTCCGCGATGTCTTCGAGGTCGGGGACAAGCTCCTCATCGTGGCCACGGACCGCATCTCCGCCTTCGACTGGGTCCTGCCCTCGCTCATCCCCTACAAGGGGAAGGTCCTGACGCAGCTGTCGAAGTTCTGGTTCGACTTCGTCGGCCTGGTCGTCCCCAACCATCTCCTGGCCACCGAGACGAAGGACTTCCCGCCCGTCCTGGCCCCCTTCGCCGACAGGCTGGCCAAGCGCTCGATGCTGGTCAAGAGAACCAAGGTCATCCCCGTCGAGTGCGTCGTCCGCGGCTACATCTCCGGCTCCGGCTGGAAGGAATATCAGGCGACCGGCAAGGTCTGCGGCATCAAGCTCCCCAAGGGGCTCCAGGAATCGAGCCAGATCGCCGAGCCCATCTTCACCCCCTCGACCAAGGCCGAGAAGGGGCACGACGTCAACATCTCCTTCAAGGACGTCCAGAAGGAGATCGGCCGGGAGCTGGCCGAGAAGGTCCGCGAGACGAGCCTCGAACTCTACAGGAAGGCCGCCTTCCACGCCGTCTCCAAGGGCATCATCATCGCCGACACCAAGTTCGAGTTCGGCCTCGACGGCGGCGACCTGGTCCTCATCGACGAGGTCTTCACCCCGGACTCCTCGCGGTTCTGGCCGCTGGCGCTCTACGAGCCGGGACGCTCCCAGCTCAGCCTGGACAAGCAGTTCGTCCGCGACTACCTCGAGACGACGACCTGGGACAAGGCCAGCCCGCCGCCGGGGCTGCCGGGGGAGATCGTCGCCAAGACCTCCCAGAAATACCTGGAGATCTACCGGGCCCTGACCGGGCTCGACGACATCGCATGAACGGCCGGGTCGATCTCCACGTGCACTCCGACAGGAGCAGCGACGGCGACTTCGCGCCGGAGGAGCTGGCCGGCTTCGCGAGGGAGCACGGCCTGCGGGCCATCTCCATCGCCGACCACGACACCTTGGCCGCCTATCCGGAGGCGGTCGAGGCCGGCCGCCGGGCCGGGGTCGAGGTCATCCCCAGCATGGAGGCGACGTCGGTCTTCGACGGCCGCGAGTTCCACATCCTGCTGCCCTTCGTCGATTGGGCGAGCCCGGCCGCGCGGCGGATCGTCGAGGCCCAGGCCGAGCGGCGGAAGGCCGAGACGGCGGAGCGCGTGGAGCGGATCCGCCGGCTCGGCTTCGACCTGACCATGGACGAGGTCGAGGCCAAGTCGAACGGGGCGCCCGTCCTCGGGGTCAAGATCGCCCAGATCTTGCTCGAGAACCCGGCCAACGAGCGGCGCCACGCCCTGGCGCCCTTCTACCGGCCCGAGAACCGCCCCCACGCCCCCTACCTCTTCTACAAGGAGTATTTCGCCGAGGGGCGGCCGGCCTATATCCCCAAGCGGTTCCTCGGCAGCCTCGAGGTCCTGGAGGCCGCGTCGGCGGCCGGGGCCGCGCCCGTCCTGGCCCACCCCGGGGCCTATTTCCAGCGCACGACGGCCGAGGACGCCCGCGCGCTCGCGGAGCACGGGCTCCTGGGCCTGGAGGTCTACAACTTCTACCACACGGCCGAGCAAACGGCTTTCTACAGGAGCCTGGCCGAGGAGCTCGGCCTCGTGGCCACGGCCGGCTCCGATTTCCACGGCCGGATAAAGCCCCATGTCTCTTTCGGCTCGCTTGCCGAGGGCGATTACGCCATGGTCGAGCGGCTGAGGGAGCGCAGGGGAGGAGCGTCATGAGCTGGCTCGACTTCGTCCTGGCCGCGATCGTCGTCGTCTCGGCCGTCGTCGGCCTCTTCAAGGGGTTCGTCAGACAGGTCATCGGCCTGGCCGCCGTCGTGGCCGGGCTCGTCCTGGCCAGCCTCTATTACGACCGGGCGGCGGCCCTGTTCGAGGGCTGGGTCAAGAACGGGCTCCTGAGCGACTTCTTCGGCTTCCTCCTCGTTTTCTTCCTCGTCCTCGCCGCCGGGGCCCTCCTCGGCCGCCTTCTGACCAAGGCCATGAAGGGGCCCCTGGCCCTGGCCAACCGGGTGTTCGGGGCCGTTTTCGGCTTCCTCAAGGCCGTCCTCATCTGCGGCGTCATCGTCTTCGCCCTGGTCTCCTTCGAGGTCGCCCGGCCGGCCCTGGAGACATCCCGCCTCGCCCCGGCCTGCCTGGGGGTCGCCCGGGCGGCCGTCAACATGATCCCCCAGGACCTACGGGCCAAGTTCGACTCCTCGTACCGGAAGATCCGCGAGAGCGGAGGGAAACATGGACAAGAGATCTAGCGAGCCCAGCCTCCATCAGCGGATGGAGGCCATCGTCAGGGAGATGGTCGAAAAAGGCATCAACATCAAGGATGCCCTCCGCGAGTTCGAGAAGATCTTCTTCGAGCAGGCGGCCAGGAAGCACGAGGGGAACAAGACCAAGATGGCCCGGGCCCTGGGCATCCACCGGAACACCCTCCACAACCGGGCCAAGATCCTCAAGGTCCGAAAAAGACATTAGCACTCTCGTCCAGGGACTGCCAGATTATTTCCGATCGCCCCTTGACAAACCGCGGAAATTCCTGTACGATTGGCACTCACATTTTCTGACTGCTAAATTCTAGGCATCACCAAGGAGGTCTTCATGAAAGTTCATCCTCTGTATGACCGAGTGCTCCTCAAGAGGCTCGAGGAACAGGAAGTCAAGAGAGGCGGGATCATCATCCCGGACACGGCCAAGGAGAAGCCCCAGGAGGCCGAGGTCATCGACGCCGGCAAGGGGCGGATCAACGACGAGGGCAAGACGATCCCCCTCGCCGTCAAGAAGGGCGACCACGTCCTCATCGGCAAGTACAGCGGCACCGAAGTGACGATCGACGGCGTCGAGCACGTCATCGTCCGCGAGGAAGAGATCCTCGCCGTCATCGAGAAGTAGGTCAAGGAGAGACACCATGGCAAAGCAGATCCTTTCGGGCGACGACGCCCGCCACGCCCTGCTCAAGGGCGTGAACATCCTCACCAACGTCGTCAAGGCCACCCTCGGCCCCCGCGGCAAGAACATCGTCCTGGACAAGAAATTCGGCTCCCCGACGAGCACCAAGGACGGCGTCACCGTGGCCAAGGAGGTCGAGCTCAAGGACCCCTGGGAGAACATGGGCGCGCAGCTGGTCAAGGAGGTCGCGTCCAAGACGTCGGACGTCGCCGGCGACGGCACGACGACGGCCACCGTCCTGGCCCAGGCCGTCTACGGCGAGGGCCTCCGCTACGTCACGGCCGGCGCCAATCCCATGCTCGTCAAGAAGGGCATCGACACGGCCGTCGAGACCGTCGTCGGCGAGCTCAAGAAGATGAGCCGCGAGGTCAGCGGCGAGATGATCGCCCAGGTCGGGGCCATCTCGGCCAACAACGACCTGTCGATCGGCAAGATCATCGCCGAGGCCATGGACAAGGTCGGCAAGGACGGCGTCATCACGGTCGAGGAGGCCAAGGGCCTGGAGACCACGATGGAGACGGTCGAGGGCATGCAGTTCGACCGCGGCTACCTGTCGCCCTATTTCGTGACCGACCCGGAGCGGATGGAGTGCGTGCTGGAGAAGCCCCTCATCCTCCTCCACGAGAAGAAGATCTCGAACCTCAAGGACTTCCTGCCGCTGCTCGAGAACGTCGCCCGCATGGGCCGGCCCCTGCTCGTCGTGGCCGAGGAGGTCGAGGGCGAGGCCCTGGCCACCCTGGTCGTCAACAAGCTCAAGGGCACCTTCCAGTGCTGCGCGGTCAAGGCCCCCGGCTTCGGCGACCGCCGCAAGGCCATGCTGGAGGACATCGCCATCCTGACCGGCGGCCAGGTCATCACCGAGGAGATCGGCGTCAAGCTCGAGAAGGTCAGCTCCGACTGGCTGGGCGAGGCCAAGAAGGTCCACATCGACAAGGACAACACGACCATCGTCGAGGGCATGGGCAAGTCGAGCGACGTCCAGGGCCGGATCAAGCAGATCCGCGCCCAGATCGAAGAGACGACCTCCGACTACGACCGGGAGAAGCTCCAGGAGCGGCTGGCCAAGATGGTCGGCGGCGTCGCCCTGATCAAGGTCGGCGCGGCCACCGAGACCGAGCTCAAGGAGAAGAAGGCCCGCGTCGAGGACGCCATGCACGCCACCAAGGCGGCCGTCGAGGAGGGCATCGTGCCCGGCGGCGGCGTGGCCCTGCTCCGGGCCCAGAAGTCGCTCGAGAAGCTCCAGCCCGCGGGCGACGAGCAGATCGGCGTCAACATCGTCAAGCGGGCCATTGAAGAGCCACTGCGCCAGATCGCGGTCAACGCCGGCTTCGAGGGCTCCGTGGTCGTCGAGAAGGTCAAGGAGATGAAGCAGGACATGGGCTTCAACGCCCTGACCGAGAAGTACGAGGACATGATCAAGGGCGGCATCCTCGACCCGACCAAGGTCGTCCGGATCGCGCTCCAGAACGCGGCCTCGATCTCCGGCCTCCTGCTCTCCACCGAGGGCCTCATCGCCGAGCTGCCCGAGGAAGACAAGAAGCCCGCGTATCCGGCTCCCTCCGGCGACATGTACTGATCCGTCGCGCCGGACACGGCAGCGAATCCCCAAGCCCCGGGCGGTCCCCCCGCCCGGGGCTTTTTTTAATTTTCAGGCTCCGGACGCCCTGATCGGGGACAACGAACGTGGAAAATTAAAAAATTAAAGGTTTGACCCCTTCTTCCTTGCGCCCATCCCGTTTCCTGGCCGCCTATGCTATAGTCTTTCCCGATGGCGAAGCTCCTCGACCGCTACGTCCTCCGCGAGGTCGTTCCGCCTTTCGCCGTCGGCCTCCTCCTCGTCGTCTTCGCCCTGCTGATGAACCAGGTCCTCCTCCTGACGGAGCTCTTCATCGACAAGGGCGTCGCCGCCGGCGAGGCGCTGCGCATCCTCGGGCTCCTCGTCCCGTCCATCCTCGTCTTCGCCCTGCCCATGGCCGTCCTGATGGGTGTGCTGGGCGGCCTGGCCCGGCTGGCCTCGGACTCCGAGGCCGTCGCCCTCCAGTCCCTCGGCGTCGGCCCGCGCCGGCTCGCCCGCCCCGTCCTCGCCTTCGGGCTCTGCGGCGCCCTCCTGACCCTGCCGCTGGCCCTGACCGTCGCGCCGCGGGCCAACAGCGCCTGGGTCCGGTCCATGGCCGCCTCGGTCGTCGGCCGCGTCCAGCTCAAGGTCCGGCCGCTCGAGTTCAACGAGACCCTGCCGAACACCGTCTTCCTCGTCCGCGAGGCGGGCCGGGACGACCGCTGGCGCGACGTCTTCGCCTATCTCGCGGACGACCCGGCCCATCCCCGCCTCGTCCTGGCCCGTTCGGGGACGGTCCGCCTCTTCCCGGAAGAGCGGCGGGCCTTCCTGGAGCTCGAGGACGGGGTCGTCTACGCCTGGCCCGCGGCCGAACCGGAGACAGACACGGTGACCTCGTTCGCCCGGCTCGAGGAGGAGATCGGCGTCGAGGACCTCTTCCCCCGGCTCTCCGCCGCCAAGCGGGTCCGGGAGAAGGACATCGGCGAGCTCGTCCGGGACCTCAGGGCGATGGAGGCGGTGGAGCCGGGCCTTCGCGACATCCGGCAGGTCCGGGCCCATTGGATCGAGATCCACAAGAAGTTCGCCCTGCCCGCGGCGGCCCTCGTCCTGGCCCTCCTCGGACTGCCGCTCGGCCTCATGACCGGGCGGGCCGGCCGCACGGGCGGCTTCTCCCTCGGCCTGGCCGTCGTCCTCGCCTATCACGCCCTGCTCACGGCCGGCGAGAAGCTGGCCATGGACGGCCGCCTGACGCCCTGGCTGGGCATGTGGGGGCCCGATCTCCTTCTCGCCGCGGCCGCCGCGGCTCTGGCGCTGACGGCCGGCCGCCCGCGTCCGGCCGGGCGTCCCGCCCGCCGCGCCGCCGCCGCGCCGGCTTCCGCTTCCGCGCGCCGCCCCGAGCCGGCGCCCGCGCCCCGCCCCCGCCCGCTCCGCTTCCCGGGCCTGCTCGACCTCTACGTCGCCAGGAAGTTCCTCGGCCTTCTGGCCCTCGTTCTCGCGGCCCTGACCGCCGCGACGTTCCTCCTCGTCTTCTTCGAGCGCCTGGGCGACGTGCTGGCCGCCGGGAAGCCGCCCGGGCTCCTGGCCCGCTACGTCGGGTTCAAGCTGCCGGGCTTCCTGGCCTATCTCCTGCCGGCGGCCGTGCTGACGGCGGCCCTGCTCGCCCTCGGCTTCCTGGCCCGGACCAACGAGGCGACGGCGATGAAGGCCGCCGGGGTCAGCGCCTACCGGACGGTCCTGCCCGTCCTCGTCCTGGCCGCGGCCGCGGGCCTCCTGACCCTGGCCGTCCAGGAGCGGATCGTCCCGGCCGCGGAGGCCCGCGCCGAGGCGGCCTGGAGCGCCGTCAACGGCCTGCCGTCCCGGACCTTCGGCTACGCCACGCGCCATTGGACCCTCGGCCGGAGCGGCGACCGCGTCTATCACTGCGACTACATCGACCCCGGCTCGGGCGCGATCGGCCGGCTCTCCGTCTTCGACATCGACGCGGGACGCTGGGTCCTGGCCCGCCGCGCCTACGCCGAGCGGGCGCTCCTCGAGGACGGGGCCATCTCCTTCCGCGACGGCTGGGCCAGGGACTTCGCGGCCGCCGCCGGCCGCCCGTTCGTCCGCGTCGCCTCAGGCCGCTTCCCCGAGGCCAGGGGGAAGGCGGCCTTCCTCGGCCCCTCGCGGGAACCGGCCCGGATGACGCTCTCCGAGCTCGGCCGGTACGCCGACGAGGCCCGCCGGCTGGGCTTCCCCGCCGGCCGGCTCAGGGCCGAGTGGGCCGTGAAGACGGCCCTGCCCTTCGTCAGCCTGGTGATGGCCCTCCTGGCCGCGCCGTTCGGCTTCCGGATGGGCCGGAAAGGGACGCTCGTCGGCGTCGGCCTCAGCGTCGCCGTGGCCATGGCCTACTGGGGAACGTTCGCGGTCTTCCGCAGCCTGGGGCTGGCCGGGGTCCTGCCCCCTCTCCTGGGCGCCTGGGGGGCCAGCCTGGTCTTCGGCCTGGCCGGAGCGGCCGGCCTGTTCCGGCTGCGGACATAGAACCGGGGACACGATCCCTTTTCAGGAGAAAAGGGTCATGTCCCCGTTTTCACATCTTGTACTTGCCGAAGTCCTCCGGCCGCAGGCCCTCGAGCCACTTGCGGAGCTTCTCGGAGGATTCGACCTTCTCGTCGAACTTGAGGCCGTTGGCCTTCTTGACGACCTCGTCCTCGACATAGATGGGCGACGACGTGCGCAGGGCCAGGGCGATGGCGTCTGAGGGCCGGGAGTCGATGACCAGCGCCTGGTCGGCCCGGCGGCAGTGGATGAGGGCGAAGAAGGTGTTGTTGCGGACGTCGTTGACCACGATCTTCTCGATGGCGATGTCGAGCTTCTCCAGGAAGCTCTTGAGGAGGTCGTGCGTCATCGGCCGGGGGGTGGGGACGTTCTCGATGGTCAGGGCGATGGCGTTGGCCTCGAAGACCCCGATCCAAATGGGCAGGATCTGCTCGTTGCGGGGGTTTTCCAGGACCACGATCGGCATCTTGGAGATGGGGTCCACGACGAGACCCTTGACCTTCATCTCGATTTCCATGGCCGGTCCGCATCTAATATAGGGTCCGGACGGGGGCTTGTCAAATGCGGCCGGGAGGCCGGGAGCTTCCGGGCGCATCGACGGGCCCGGCGCGGGAAAATCAGAAAAGGGACAGCTGGGAGGAACAGGCCCCGGCCGGAGCGTCGCCGCCGAAGACGCGGACCGTGCCGTACTCGCCGTCGTGGCCCGGGGCGACGCGGACCAGGCCGCGGCGCATCCGGTCGACGGCCTCGGCGACGCGCTCCGGGGCAAGGCGGGCCAGGTCGGCGACGGGGACCTCGGCGAGGATCGTGTGCTCGTCGCCGAACTCGCGGATGAACCGGAAGTAGCACTCCCAGACGCCCTGGCACTCGGGCGTCTTGCCCAGGACCTCGGCGATGATCTCGTTGAGCGGGACGAGGCTCTTGTGCGGGACCCGCCCCGGCAGGCCGTCGCCCGTCTCCCGGTCGGCCAGCTCCTCGACCCGGTGGAGGACGCCCACCGTCAGCGGCTTGCCGCACTTGGGGCAGAGGCCGCCCGTCGCCCGGCTCTCGCGCGGCGAGCAGGCGACGCCGCACTTGCGGTGGCCGTCGAAGTGGTACTTGCCCTCCTCGGGGAAGAACTCGACGGTGTAGAGGAACCTGGCCGGGTGGTTCCGCCGCAGGGCGTCGACGAGGCCGCTGTAGCTGAAGTCGGCGTCGAAGGCGTTGGCCTCGCGCCCGAGCTTCGACGGCGAGTGGGCGTCGGAGTTGGAGACGAGGGCGTAGCGGTCGAGGGCCGAGAGCCGCCGGTTCATGGGCGGGTCGGAGGAGAGGCCCGTCTCCAGGGCGAAGATCATCGGCGTCATCTCCTCGAAGCACTCCTCGATCGTGTCGAAGCCGGAGTTGGCGCCGAAGAGGGAGAACCAGGGCGTCCAGATGTGCGAGGGGATGACCACCGCCCGCGGCGCGGTCTCGGCGACCATGCGGCAGAACAGGCGGACGTCCAGGCCCAGGATGGGCCGCCCGTCGGAGGCCAGGTTGCCGACGGCCTGGAGGCGGGCGTTGACCCGCTCGACCGACTCGAAGTCCGGGGCCAGGAGCATGACATGGACCTTGCGGACCTTGCCGCCCTTCGAGTAGATGAAGCTGATCTCCGAGGACAGGATGAAGGCGACGTCCCGGGCCGGCAGGGGGACGCCCTTGAAGGGCGGCGCGTCGAACGGCGCCGCGCCGTTCTTGAGCCGGAGGAAGCCGTTGCCGAGCGGCTCGAGCCTCTCCTTCATCAGGAAGAGCCACTCGGGGTGGGTGAAGTCGCCGGTGGCCACGAGCGAGAGGCCCTTGATCCGGGCCCACGGCGCCATGGCCTCGAGGACCATGTCCTTCGACGTGGCCCGCGAGAACTTCGAATGGATGTGCAGGTCGGCGAGGAACTTCATGACGAAAGACCCCAGTGTAGAGAAAGCGGGGGGCGAATGCAAGCGCCTTGCAACCGGCCCGCCGCGGGCGTAGACTGGGACGCAGTGGGACGGGGAGAGTGGCCATGAGCGCGAGCGTGAAACGTCTGGCCCTGGCCGCGGCCGTGGTCCTGGGCGCGTCCTCGTGCGCCTCGGAGCGCCTGCCCAGGACGTTCGACCCGGCCAGCCGGGAGTTCTACTCCAAGGTCCGCTACATCATCACCGCCGAGGAGCGCAAGGCCTTCCTGGCCCTGCCCGAAGCGGACCGGCCGGCCTTCATCGAGGACTTCTGGGCGCGCCGGGACCCGAAGCCGGGGACCGAGGAGAACGAGTTCAAGACCGAATATTTCAAACGGATCGACACGGCCAACCGTCTCTTCTCGGGCGGCGCCGCCCCGGGCTGGCTCCAGGACCGCGGCCGCGTCTATATCGTCCTCGGCCCGCCCGACTACCGCGAGACCTATCCGCGCGGCATCACCTTCTACGGCCTGCCGACCGAGATCTGGTGGTACGGCTTCTTCACCATCACCTTCATCGACGAGAGATGGATCGACGATTACCGCTTCGCCCCCGACAGCGCCGCCCAGATCGCCATGATCGAGCGGGCCGGAAAGGAGTGGAACGAGCCGCGGATCGGCTTCACCAAGGAGGGGACCGCCGCGGCCCGGTCGATGTCCGGGCTCGACGTCCGGATCGAGACGGCGGGCGGGGAGGGGACGAGGTTCACCGTGGCCCTGCCCTACCCCTCCATCTGGATGAAAGCCCGCGGCGAGACGCTCGAGACGGCCCTCGATGTGACCATGACGGTCCGGGACGCGGCCGGCGCGGAGGCCTGGTCGTTCGCCAAGTCCTATCCCCTCGAGGTCGCGGTGAGCCGCCTGCGGGAGACGGCCCAGGCGTCCTTCACCGCCGAGGCCTCCGCCTCGCTCGCGCCGGGGTCCTACACGCTGACCGTCACGGTGGTCAACGCGCACGACGGGAGCCAGGCCTCGCTCGAGCGGGCCTTCGAGGTCGGGGGCTAATTCTTTGCCGCGGCCTTGGCCGCCTCCGCCGCGGCCCGGCCTTTCCGGGCGTATTCCTGCGAGCGGGCGCCGTCGCCGAGACGGTTGTAGAGGTCGGCCAGGAGGAAGTAGCCGAGCGGGAGCTCCGAGGCGGCCGGCTTGAGCCCGATCCCCTTCTGGGCCAGGGCGATGGCCTCCTCGTAGCGCTCGCCCCGGCGGAGGTGGATGCGGGCCAGGTAGAAATAGGCGACCGGGAAGTCGGGCTCGACCTCGATCGTCCTCTTCAGGGTCTCGTACTCCTCGTCCTCCCGCCCCATCAGCCGGTAGACCCGGGACAGGTTGAAGAGGGCCTTGTAGCTCTTGGGGAGGTCGCGGATCTCCTGGAGATAGAGGTCGGCGGCCTCGGCCAGCCGGCCCTGCTTCTCCCGGACCTGGGCCAGGTTGTAGCGGACGCTCACGAGGGTGGGGTTGATGGCCGCCGCGGCCAGCAGGTGCTCCTCGGCCAGGGCCAGGTCGCCGGCCCGGCCGCGGTTGATGTAGACCGCCCCCAGGGCGTTGTGGGCCGAGGCCGAGCGCGGGTTCTCCTCCAGGGTCCGCTCGAAATAGGGGATGGCCTTGTCCGCTTCGCCGGCATGGACCTTGAGGTTGCCGAGCAGGAAGAGGAGCTGCGAGTCCCTGAAGCCGCGGGCCAGGTAGTCGAGGACGAACCTCTCGCCCTCGCCGGACCGGCCCATGGCCTGGTAGCAGTTGGCGATGTTGATGACCGTGAAGGAGTCGTCCGGCTTGAGATCGAGCGACTTGCCGAAGGCGGCCACGGCCGCCTCGAAGCGGCGGGCCTTGTAGAGGACGTTGCCGAGCGCGAAGTGGGCGTCGGCGATGGTCGGGTCCTCGGCGATGATGGCCTCGATCGTCCGGACGGCCCCGTCGAAATCGCCGCCCAGCCCGTCTTCCCGGGCCCGGGACAGCTGGTTGAAGACACCGATCTTGTCCTTGGGATCGGACAGCCTCTGGCCCTGGAGGCGGTTGGGGTCGGTGAACGAGCCGATGTAGCCGAGGGCGGCCAGCTTCTCGCGGGTCTCCTCGTCGATCTTCCCCAGGTCGACCTGGTGGGCGCCCTGTCCGGCCTCGTCCATGAAGGCGCGGGCCCGGGCCGAGAGGTCCCGGAAGACCTCCTTCTCGAGATAGACCAGGTTCTTGCTCTCGGCCGGGTCCTGCTCCAGGTCGTAGAGCTCGGGCACGGGGGCGAGGATGAGCTTGTAGCGCCCGTCCTGGACGCTGCGCAGCTCGGACCAGCCGTAGTGGTAGCGGGGATAGAAGGTCTCCGAGTAGGCCAGCCGGCGCGGGCCGGTCCCCGGCGCGAAGAACTCCGGCACGAGGCTGCGGCCCTGGACCTCGGCGGGCACGGCCAGGCCGGCCATCTCCGAGATGGTCGGCATGACGTCGGCCAGCCCCACGACCTCCTTCGAGACCACCCCGCGCAGCCGGGGGAAGGGCGTCGCGACGATCAGGGGCACGCGGATGGCGCCTTGGTAGACGAAGAAGCCGTGGGTGTGCTCCCGGTGCTCGCCCAGGCTCTCGCCGTGGTCGGCGGCCAGGACGATGAAGAGGTCGTCCCGCAGGCCCTCGCGGTCGAGGTAGTCCGCGAGGCGGGCGATCTGGCTGTCGGTGAAGGCCACCTCGCCGAGGTAGGGGTTCGACGCGTACTCGCTGGCGAAAGGCTCCGGCGGCGCGTAGGGGCTGTGGGGGTCGTAGAGGTGGATCCAGGCGAAGAACCGGCCGCCCTTGCGGGCCGCGAGCCAGGCCAGGGCCTCGTCCATGACCTCGTTGGCCGGCCGCTGGACCTCGCCGAGCGAGATCCTCTCGAACCGGCCGAGGTCGAACTTGTCGAAGTAGGTGTCGAAGCCCTGGCCGAGGCCCCACTTGGAGTCGAGGACGTAGGCGGCGACGAAGGCCGCCGTGTCGTAGCCCCGGGCCTTGAAGGACTCGGCCAGGGTCTGGAGCCCGTCCGGGACGACGAATCCGCCGTTGTCGCGGACGCCGTGGAACGGGGGCAGGGTCCCGGTCATGATGGTCGTGTGGGAGGGCAGGGTCAGGGGCGTCGGGGAGATGCAGTTCTCGAAACGGACGCCGCCCGCGGCCAGGGCGTCCATGGCCGGGGTGCGGACGAAGGGGTGGCCGTAGCAGCCGATCCTGTCGGCCCGCAGGGTGTCGACGGTGATGAGGATGACGTTGAAGTCCCGGCCGCCCCGGAGCCCGGCGAAGTCGGCCCGCCGCGGCCGGAACAGGAGGACGGAGGCCAGGCCCGCGGCGAGGAGGCCTGCGGCGAGGGCGGCCCACAGGCGCCGGCGGGGTTTCGCGGGGATCTTCGGCTTGGCCATCCGGGCTACCATTTTAACAGAAACGGTCGGGGACACGCACCTTCGGTTCACGCCTCTCAAAAAAAGAGGGCGGCGGGAAGCCCCGCCGCCCTCGCGGAAGCGTTCTTCGGACGCGGGCCTAGAAGATGAGCCGGAAGCCGACGCGGGCCTGCCGCGGCTCCGCGAAGCCGTAGAGCTCGTGCCCGTTCGTCGAGGGCCAGTCGCCGGGGTACCAGTCGTACCCGATGCGCGTGCCCCAGGAGGTGATGGTGTCGTCGTTGAAGACGTTGAAGACGTCCAGCATCACGCCCAGGCGGTACTTCTTGGCCACCGTGAAGACCTTCTCGAGCCTGAGGTCGAGCGTGTGCCGCATGGGATAGTGGTTCGAGCCCCGCGGCTCGGTGAAGAAGGTCACCCGCCCCTGGTTGAGCCGGCTGGTGCGGTAGCGCTGGGTCCAGGCGTCGCCCGTGATCCCCCGGTAGTAGAAGTTGAAGTTGATGTCGAGGGGCAGGACGTAGGTGCCCTGGACCTTGATCATGTGGGTCGGGTCCACCGTCGAGCGCCCGTCGGCGTTGATCCAGAAGTTCGGGTCGTAGGTGTTGCCGCCGTAGCCGATGTCGTCGCCGAAGCCGTTGTCCATGGTGCCCGTGGCCTTGCCGTAGACGTAGGACGCCAGCAGCTGCCAGCGGTTGGAGAAGCGCTTGTTGAACAGGACCTCGAGGCCCGAGTACTTGCGGTACGGCGTGTCCATGACCCAATGGGCATCGTCCCGGACGAGGTTCGTGATCAGGTAGTCGTAGGTCCCGAGGGTGGCCGCAGTCCGCTCGTAGATCTGGAACGACCGGCCGAGCTCGGGGACGTAATAGCTGATGCGGTCGTAATCGCCCGCCCGGTCGATGGGGCCGATGATGTTCTTCCACCGCCGGTTGATGTAGGTGACGCCGACCGAGGTGTCCTTGAAGAGCTCCCTCTCGAGGCCGGCCGTGAACTGCTCCATGTAGGGGTGCTTGATGTCGGGGTCCATCGAGTACAGGCTCTCGTGGACGATGCGTTCCCACTCGTGCCACTGGGAATCCCCGGGGTCGTAGTAGTAGGAGACGTAGTCGTGATAGGCCTGGTCGGGGTTCATCCGGTCGTGGAAGCTGGCGAACATCCCCTCGGTGAACTGCCCGTAGTGGCCCTTGAGGATGGTCGTCTTGTCGCCCAGGACGTCGAAGGTGAAGCCCAGGCGCGGGGCCAGGCGGTTCGTCTTGTAGACCGGCCCATCGACGTACTTGACGTCGCCCCAGTTCATGCTGTAGCGGACGCCCAGGCTGAGGTTGAGGCGCTTGGAGACCTGCCAGCTGTCCTGGGCGAAGCCCTCGAGGCGGGTGTAGCGGGTGTTGTTGTCGTAGCCCTGGTACTGGTAGGCCAGGTAGGGCCCCGTGTACCAGCCGTCGTCGAGGTCGATGTATTTGATGTGGTCGCCCAGCGCGCCGCCCGTGCCGGTGAAGCCGTAGCGGTTGCGGACCATGGAGCGCTCGAACTCGGCCCCGAACTTGAACTCGTGCGAGCCGGCCAGGAAGTCCTCGGCGTAGTGGGTGACGCTGGCGTTGGTCCCGAAGCGGGCCCGGTCGGCGTAGTAGAAGGAGCCCGCGCTGTCGTAGAGCATGTTGTCGTTCAGGTCGAAATGCGAATAGACGCTGAAGTCGACCTCGGGGTCCAGGTAGTAGCGGCCCCGGAAGTAGTTCGTCTTGAGGTCGAAGAACGTGGTCGAGCTGAGGACCTTGTTCAGGTTGAAGCCGGCCAGCCAGTCGGGCGACTCCTGGGTGACGCAGGCCTCGGGGGAGGTCGTGGCGCCGGCGCCGCGGTTGATGCCGTTGTAGCTGGTCGCCTGGAACATGGCGTTGACGTTCAGCGTGTTCGACAGCTGGCTCGTCAGCTTGATGAAGAACCGGGGCTGCTTGTAGTCGATGTCCTCGGGGAAGCCCGTGGCCCGGTCCTTGGTCCGGTAGAACTGGACGCCGGTGTAGAACCAGAGCTTGTCCCGGACGATGGGGCCGCCGACGTGGCCGTTGAGGTCCATGAGCCAGGACGAGGGCGAGGTCAGGTCGGGGAAGTCGCCGGCGTAAGCCTGGTTGTTGGTGGCCTGCCAGAACTTCGAGGTCGCCTGGTAGCCCTGGAAGTTGAACTCGAAGTGGCCGGAGAACTGGTTGCCGCCGGACTTGGTGATGAGGTTGAAGATGACGCCGGTGAAGTTCCCGTACTCGGCCGGCAGGCCGATGCCCATGACCTTGGCCTCTTCGATGATGTTGTGGTCCGAGAAGACCCAGGCCGAGCCGGCGTCGGGGTCGGCGACGTTGACGCCGTCCATGGTGTAGGCGATGCCGGTGTTCTGGGAGGCGCCGAAGGCGACGTTGTCGACGACGCCCGGGGCGAGGTTGACGATGTCCGCCGTGAACTGGTTGTAGGGGATGTTCCGGAGGATCTCGTTCGACAGGGTGACCGAGGCCGTCTCGGTGGACTTGACGTCGACCGTCGGCGACTTGGCGATGACGGTGACCTCCTCGGTCACCGAGGCCGGCTTCATCTCGATGTCCACGGTCAGGGTGGTCGTCGTGCTCAGGCGGAGGTTCTCGCGGATGACCGTTCCGAAGCCCTGGATCTCGGCCTTGACCTGGTAGTCGCCGGGCGGCAGGGCGGGGAACCGGAACTGGCCCTGAGCGTCCGTCACGAAGACGCGGCTGCCCATCAGGTTCGGGCTGGTGACGGTCACGCTGACGCCGGGCAGCGGTTGGCCCTGATCGTCCGTGACGGCGCCGCGGATGGCCCCCGTGTCCCGGGACTGGGCGAAGGCGACCGGGCCTACGAAGAGGATCAGGGCGAGGAGAGACAAAATCTTCTTACTCAAGCAAGCCTCCTTTCCGTTCGTCGAACGATGACTGAAGGTCCTTATCGGAAATGCAATTCCAGTGCCAACTCGGAGATTTTGACATCTCGTTTGTTTTCAGCGCAATAAGAATGTCCGTAGCATTTATCCTCGCCGGCAAATTGGTTATTATCCATTTTTTCGGGATGATTTCAACAAAAAAATCCTCACGGGGCCGGCCCCGCCGCTCCCGGGGGCCCTGTTTGTCAAGGCGCGGGCCGTATGCTATCGTATCTTTCCGGCATCCGGAAGCGCCCATGAGACAGACCCCCCCCCTCGTCCTCGCGGCCGTCGCCGTCCTCGCGGCCGGCCTGCTGGCCGCGGTCCCGGAGAAGATGACGGCGGACCTCGAGCGCTGGCTCGAGGACGTCGGCCCCGTCCTGACCAAGAACGAGCGGGCCGTCTTCCTGAAGCTCGCGACGAACGCCGAGCGGGCCAAGTTCGTCCGCCTCTTCTGGAGGATGCGAGACCCGCTGCCGGACACGGAGGTCAACGAGTTCCAGAGGGAGTACGAGGAGCGCGTCCGCTACGCCGACAAGGCCTTCGGGCACTTCTCCCCCAAGAGGGGCAGCCAGACCGAGCGCGGCTTCTTCTATCTCGTCCTGGGGCCGCCTCTCGAGCGGACGCTTTACACCACGCAGTCGGAGCTCTGGCCCCTGGAGCTGTGGTTCTACAAGGGGGCCGAAGAGTACGGCCTGCCCGGCTATTTCTACCTCATCTTCTACCAGCCCGAAGGCCTCGGCGATTTCCGGCTCTACTCGCCGACCGTCGAGGGGCCGGAGAAGCTCGTCCTGCCGACCCAGGCCCGGGGCGGGGCGCCCCTCGGCCGCTCCGCGGCCTACCAGGTCGTCAAGCGGATCAACGGGGAGCTGGCCGGGGCCACCCTGAGCTACCTGCCCAGCGACAGCCTCGGGGGAGCCGGCTCGCTCTCGTCCGACAGGCTCGTCGCCTCCGTCCGCGGCCTGGCGGAAAAGAAGTATTCCGACGCCTACGCCCGCTCCTTCCTGGGCTACAAGGACCATGTCGAGACGGAGTACATGGACCGCTTCTTCGCCTGCGCCTTCGAAGTCCGGGTGTTCCGCTTCGGCGGCCAGCCCTTCCTGCATTGGTCCATCGAGCCGGACCGGATGGGGTTCGCCTCCGAGGGAGGGTCGGTCCGCGCGGATTTCGAGCTCGTGCTGAGGCTCGAGGACGGCGCGGGCCGGACCGTCTTCGAAAGGGCCGAGGAGATCCCCGTCAGGGTCGACGCCGCCGCCTACGAGAGGCTGTCGCGGCAGCGCTTCGCCTTCCAGGACCTCCTGGCCTGCGCCCCGGGCGAGTACCGGGCCCTGTTCCTGCTCAAGAACAAGACGGCCCGGGAGTTCTCCTCCTTCGAGGCGCAGGTCTCCGTGGACGCCGCCGGGCCGGCCGGACAGCCCGCCCCGAGCGGGCCGCTCCTGTTCCACGCCCGCTCCGAAGTTCCCGCCGGGCAGTCCGGGAATCTCAAGGCCTTCGCCTTCGGCGGCCGTCAGTACGCCGTCAGCGCCCGCAACGAATTCACGCCTTCTTCGACCCTCGGCGCCTTCCTCCAGGTCCGGGGCGGCGCCTCAGCCGCCGCCGGGGATAAGCCGGCCTTCGTCGTCGACATCGTGTCGGCCGGGACGAACGAGCCGGCCGGGCGCTTCCCGCTGACCGAGGCCGTTCCCGATCCCGGAGACGCCGCGTCGCTCCTCGTCTCGGGGACGGTCCCGCTCGCGGACATCGCGCCCGGCTACTACCGGGCCGAGGCGTCGCTCGTCGGCGCGGACGGGCGGGCGCTCGCCGCCGGCCGGGAGAACTTCGTCATCCTGGACCGGACCGTGCCCGTCGTCCCCCGGGTCTACGCCCGCCTCCACGGGCCCTTCCCGGGCCCCGAGCACGACAGGGTCCTGGCGGCCCAGTATTTCCTCAAAGGGGCCTACGCCGAAGCCCGCGGCGTTCTCGAGCGGGTCCTGGCCGTCCGGGACGACCCGGAGGCCCGCCTGCTCCTGGCCAAAGCGCTCTACGGGATGGGGATGTACAGGGAGTCCCTGGGCCACGCGTCCGCCGTCCAGGCGCGCCTGGGAGACCGCGAGTCGGCCAAGGTCGTCGCCCTCGACCACGCGGGCCTGAAGGACTGGGCGTCGGCCCTGGCGGCGCTCGAGAAGCTGATGGCCGGGGCCACGGAGGTCCCGGTCCTGAACCTGGCCGCCGAGTGCTACCTGGCGCTCGGGCGACCCGAGAAGGCCCTGCCCCTCATCGAGAAGTCCCTGGCGCTCCTCCCCGACCAGCCGGCCGTCAAGGCGCTCGAGGAGAGAGCGCGGAAGCGCCGCCCCTGAAAAAAAGGGGCCGCCCTTTCGCGGGGCGGCCCCCAATCGGCGTCCGGGGAAGCGGTCTTACCGGACCGAGAAATCCATCTTGGCTTCGGCCTTCTTGCCCGAGAGCTTGTCCGTGACCTTGATGGCGAGGACGTACTTGCCGGCTTCGAGCGGCTTCTTTTCGGTGCTCAGGACCTCGCCTTTCTCGTTCATCGTCTGGAGGGTCTGGATGAGCGGCAAGGGCTGGTTGATGAAGTAGGTCTCGTAGGCCTGGGCGGCCCACTTGATGGCCGGCTTGCCTTCGGGGTCCTGGATCTCGTACTCGACCTCGAAGTCGTTGACCGTCCGTCCCGCGGAAACCTTGTCGGCCGCCCCGAGGACGAAGAAGAAGACCTCCAAGTTCTCGCCCACGGCGATGTCGCCGCGGAAGTTCGGGGCGACCTTGAGGGCGCCCCAGGTGAAATAGCCGCGATGGAGGGTCGGCCGCTGGTCCTGCTCGACCTGCTCCATGGCGGCGACGATCACGGGAGCGGTCGGCCAGAGCGACGCGGCGTAGGCTTCGGGGGCGGGCAAGGTCACGTCGGTGTAAGCGACGCTCATCTTCTTCATGTCCGGGCTGGCCAGGACCAGGGCCAGGGTGTAGGTCCCGGCGGGCAGGGCCAGCCCGAGCGAGTACCAGTCCTCGTTCTCGGGGCTGTAGCCGGCGCCGTCGGTCTTCAGGACGCCGGAGGCCCGGCCCGAAATCATCGGGGCGAGCGTCCCGGCGGGGGTGTCGTGCAGGAACTGGAAGAACACGACGACTGGCGCCTCCATCTCGCCCGTGCCGGCCGCCGACGGGGCGTAGCCGAGGTCGCCGTTCCGGGCCTTGAAGAAGAAGACGGGATAGAGGTTCTGACCCTGGGCGGGCAGGACGAGATGCTTGAACAGGCTGAAGGGAATGTCCTGTCTACCCTGGCGCGTGGCCAGGCCCTCCTGGATGATGGCCGCGACCTCTTTCGGCATCGAGGACGCCTTGGTCTGCGGCTTGGCTTCCTGCTTCTTGCCCTGGGGACCGATGGCCGCCCCCGCGGGAACGGAGAGAGCGCCGGCCATGGCGGCGAGCGCCAGGACGGCCGCGAACGTTCTGGAAGCTTTCATTTTTCCTCCTTCATGAACTGCTTCTGTCACTTCCACCATCCTCCAGAGCAATTCCCGTGCCAAGCCGTATGGCAAGAGGTCCACCGCTCCGGAGGAAAAAAAGACGCAACATGTAAACCGCCTTTACAATCTCAAAGGCGTTCAATATATCAAACTTCAGCGCTTTTTCAATGCCCGGAATTGCCGGACCGCGTCCAGGTGCTCGCCGAGGGTCCGGCTGAAACGATGCCCCCCGTCCCCCGTGGCGACGAAATAGAGGTACGGCTCGGACGCCGGATGGAGGGCGGCGTCCAGGCTGGCGCGGCCGGGATTGGCGATCGGTCCGGGCGGCAGGCCGGGGTGGAGGTAGGTGTTGTAGGGGGACTCGAACTTGAGGTCCTTGAGCAGGAGCCGTCCGGCGTACCGGCCCGCGCGCTTGAGGGCGTAGGCCACGGTCGGGTCGCAGTCGAGCTTCATCCCGATCTTCAGCCGGTTGTGGAAGACCGCTGAGACGAGCGGCCTCTCCTCGGGCAGGGCGGTCTCCTCCTCGATGAGCGAGGCGAGCGTCACCGCCTCGCGGACGCTCAGCCCGAGCTCCGCCGCCCGCCGCCGCCGGTCCCCGTCGAAGACGGCCCGGAACCCGGCGACCATGGCCTCGACGGTCTCCTCCTCCGTCGCCTTCCGCGGCAGGCTGTAGGTGTCGGGGAAGAGATAGCCCTCGAGGTCCCTGGCCTCGGGGTCCCAGTCGGCGATGAGCTCCGTCGCCTCGAAGGCCCGCCGGAAGGCCGCCGCGCCGGCCGGGTCTCCGGGCCGGAGGAGCGCGGCGACCTCGTCGCCGGTCAGCCCTTCGGGGACGACGACGGAGGCGAGGTGGACGCGGCCGGCGAGGATCCTCATCAGGACGTCTTTCGGGGGGAGCGGCGGCGCGAACAGGTATTCCCCGGCCTTGAAGCTCCTGTCGGCGAAGAAGGCCCGGTGGGCCAGCCTCAGGGCCAGGGGGTCCGCGGCCAGGCCGGCCCGTCCGAGATGGGCGATGACGTTCCGGGCGCTCCAGCCGGTCTCGACCTCGAAGAGGACCGGCTCGCGCGGCTGGCCCGTGGTCGCGCGGAGGCCGCGGACGATCCAGCCGGTCGCGGCGGGCAGGAGGACGGCCGTCGCGAGGAGGACGGACTTAATCGCCCTGGCGATCACCGCTCTCCCCGCGCTTCCGCTCGAGGTAGGTCGACAGGATGATGACCGCCGCCAGGCGGTCCTCCCAGCCCTTCTTCTTCCGGCCGCGGAGCCTCGAGCCGTCGAGGGCCTTCAGGGCCTGTTGCGTCGTCAGCCGCTCGTCGAGGAGCGCGACCGGACGGCCGGCGGCCTCGGCGAGCCAGTCCGCGAAGCGGCGTGTCAGGCCGGCCCGCGTCCCCAAGCTGCCGTCCATGCGCAGCGGGTCGCCGACGACGATCTCGGAGACCTCGTGCCGTTCGACGAGGCCCCGGAAATAGGCCCGGTCCGCGTCGTCCCGGCCGGTGAGCTCGTAGGCGCCCAGGGGCTGCGCGGTGATGAGCAGGGGATCGCTCAGGGCCAGGCCGATGTGGCGGTCGCCGTAGTCGACCCCGAGGACCCTCATCAGCGGCCCCTTTCGAGGCAGGCCTTGCGGTCGCGGTGGCGCTCGAAACCGAGCTCGATGAGCCGCTCGAGGAGCCGCGGGAAGGGCAGGCCCGAGACGGCCCAGAGCTTCGGGTACATGCTGATCTCGGTGAAGCCGGGGATGGTGTTGAGCTCGTTGACGTAGAGGCGGCCCGTGCCCTTCTCGAGGAAGAAGTCCACCCGGGCCATGCCGGAGGCGCCCAGGGCCTTGAAGGCGGCCGCGGCGAGCCGGCGGACGCGGGACATGGTCCCGGCCGGGAGCTCGGCCGGGATGACGAACTTCGTCCTGCCGTCGAGGTACTTGTCGGCGTAGTCGTAGAATTCGTTGGCCGGGATGACCTCGCCCGCGAGCGAGGCCTCCGGCGCCTCGTTGCCGAGGACGCTGCACTCGAGCTCCCGGCCGGCGACGCCCTTCTCGACCAGGGCCGTCGCGTCGTAGCGGAAGGCCAGGTCGAGCGCCGCGGCCAGGTCCCCGGCCCGGGCGACCTTGGTGATGCCGACGCTCGAGCCGAGGTTGGACGGCTTGACGAAAACGGGGAAGGGCAGGGCGCGGCGGACGCGGCGGAGGACGGCGGCCGGGTCCGCCCGCCACTCCGTCTCGGCCACGGCCAGCCAGGGCACGACGGGCAGGCCGCGGTCGCGGAGGACCGACTTGGCGGCGGCCTTGTCCATGGCCAGGGCCGAGCCGGCGACCCCGGCCCCGACGTAGGGGACGCCGGCCATCTCGAACAGGCCCTGGATCGTGCCGTCCTCGCCGAGGGGGCCGTGGAGGACGGGGAAATAGATGTCGGCCCCGGCCTCCGGGACGGGCGTCCCCGCCTTCCAGGGCAGGAAGGAATGGGCCGGGCCCCGCTCGAGGGCCGCGATGTCGGTCGAGGGCGCCTCGACGGGCTTCCACCGGCCCTCCCGGGTGACATAGACCGACCGGACGTCGAACTTGGACATGTCCAGATTCCGGAAGATGGCGGAGGCCGAGACCAGGGAGATCGCGTGTTCCGCCGACCGCCCCCCGAAGACCAGGGTGACCGCGATTTTTTTGGACATTCGGGCCTTCGCCGCGACTAACTCAGTGGATTGAAACATATTAAACGAATCGAGGCCGATTGTCCATCGGGGCGGGGCGCTGACTCCGTGTTGACAGCCGCTCGGAGAGTCCCCTATAATCCCGAACGGCGGAACCCCATCGGCCGAGAGGTGTGACCATGAGCCAAAAGACCTTCTTCGCGGCGGCCGGCCTCGTCTTCGTCGCCCTGATCCTCTCCGTCCCCGGGCGCCCCTTGGCCCAGGGGACGCAGGAGAACCTGATCCGGAAGGCGAAGATCTTCGAGGAGACTTACGCGCTCATCAACGAGTCGGACCTCAACTGCTCCTTCTACATGCACGAGGAAGGCAAGCTCCTGCCGGACATCCGGATCGTCGGGGCGGAGCGGATGAACGAGAAGGGCCTCTTCGAGGACGGCGACGTCATCTACATCGACCGGGGCGCCGCCGACGGGCTCGAGATCGGCCAACTGTTCCTCACGGTCGGCCTGCGGGCCAAGGTCGGCAAGCTCGGCACGGTCATGGAGCGCCATGGCCGGGCCCGCGTCTTCCGCCTCGAGGAGCACCAGGCCTCGGCCAAGGTCGAGAAGGGCTGCGGCACGATCCGCATCGGCGACTTCCTCATGCCCTACGAGGAAGGCGACGGGGAGATCGGCAAGGACCTCGGCTACGGCGACATGGACCCGAACGCCAGCCGCCGGGGCCGGGTCATCTTCATCGAGAACGACTTCCACATCTCGGCCTCGGGCCAGTGGGCCCTGATCGACATGGGCCGGCAGCAGTGCGTCCAGATCGGCGACCAGCTCAACGTCTTCCACCAGGCCCGCCCCGGCCTGCCCCGCGAGGCCATCGCCAGCGCCATCATCATCGACGTCCGCGGCGCCACCTCGACGATCAAGATCCTGGGCGCCCGCGACGCCGTGGACATCGGCAGCGAGGTCCAGATCAGCAGCGCCCGTTAAGATCCTGGGGACATGTACCGCCTCGGTTCGTGTCCCCTTTTCTTTGATCTTTCCTCTCATTCCGGCACTCCCTCTCGAGGCGGTGAGGGAACTGAAGGGGGACCCTCGGAGCGGAGGAAACCGTATAAGGAGGTTTCCGGGGAGTGGGCGGCTAAGGGCAATTCCCGAGCGAAGCCGGAGAGAGGGAGTCCCGTGATTGGTTGACAGCCTCTGGCGATTCTGTTAGCGTAAGGCGTGCCGTTCTCGGGAGAGAGCGGGCGGGCGTAGTTCAGTGGTAGAACGTCTGCTTGCCATGCAGAAGGTCGTGGGTTCAAGTCCCATCGCCCGCTCCATGATCCCCCCGCGGAGATGATCAGACCGGCGCGGTACCCAAGAGGCTAAGGGAGAGGTCTGCAAAACCTTTATTCGTCGGTTCGAGTCCGACCCGCGCCTCCAACACCCCCTTCCCGCGGCCCCCGCGGCGTTGACACCCCCGCTCGGGCCGGGGTATGATGGCGCCGCGAGCTGGAGGCCCCATGAATATCGTCGCGCGCGTCCGGGCGATCCTCGTCGAGCCCAGGGACGAGTGGGCCAGGATCAAGGCCGAGCCGGGGACCCCGGCGGGCCTGTTCACGTCCTACGCCGCGGTCCTGGCCGCCGTCCCGGCCGGCTTCCAGTTCCTCGGCAACATCCTCGTCGGCCGGCGCCTGCCCTTCGTTGGCCTCTACCGCTGGCCCGTCGGCCGGGCCCTCGGCAACGCCGTCGTCGCCTACGTCCTCAGCCTGGCCGCCGTCTACCTCTTCGCCCTGATCATCCGCGAGCTGGCCCCGAGCTTCGCGTCGGCCAGGGACACGACGGCCGCCCTCAAGCTCGCCGTCTACAGCATGACCCCGGCCTGGGTGGCCGGGGTCCTCTACATCGTCCCCGGCCTCTGGGCCCTGGGGGTGCTGGCCAGCCTCTACGGCCTCTACATCCTCTATCTGGGCCTCGACGCGCCGATGATGGGAACGCCCAAGGACAGGGTCGGGAGCTATCTCGCGGTCTGCGTCCTGGTCGTCATCGGGCTCCACGTCGTCATCAACTTGTTCCTGAAGATGATCTTCGCCGTCCGCTACGGCCGGCTCTGACCGCTCCCGAACGATTCAGGCGATCTCCTCGACGATCCGGAGGAAGGCCTCGTTCGGCGCGGGCGCGCCCGTGACGGGCCGTCCGATGACCAGGTAGTCCGCCCCCTTGGCCACCGCCTCGGCCGGGGTCATGACCCGCTTCTGGTCCTGGGCCGCCGCCCAGACGGGCCGGATGCCCGGCGTGACGATGACCAGCTCCCGCCCGAATTCGCGGCGCAGGACCTCGATCTCCCGGGGCGAGCAGACGACGCCGTCCAGGCCGGCGGCCTTGGCCAGCCCGGCCAGGCGCAGGACCTGGGCCGCGACGTCCTCGCCCTGGCCCACCTCCTCGAGGTCGGCGCCCTTGAGGCTGGTCAGGACGGTCACGCCGAGCAGGACCGGTCGCGGGCGCCCGGTCTCGTCCGCCCCGCGGCGCGCGGCTTCGGCCGCCGCGGCCATCATCTCCCGCCCGCCCGACGCGTGGAGGGTCATCATCTGGACGCCGTGCCGGAAGGCCGAGCGGACCGCCCCGGCCACCGTGTTGGGGATGTCGTGGAGCTTGAGGTCGAGGAAAAGGTCCTTGCGCAGGGCCTTGAGCTTGCGGAAGAGCGACGGCCCCTCGGCCGTGAAGAGCTCGAGCCCGACCTTGAACGTCCGGGCGTCCTTGAGCCGGCTGACGAGGGCGACGGCCTCGTCCTTGGCCGGGACGTCGAGGGCGATGATGATCCGGTCGGCGTTGGTCATGGGATGTCCTTTCGCGGTCTCAATCGGTCCGGAGGGTCCCGATGACGTCGCGGACGGCCGCGACGCCGCGGGCCCGGCACCAGGCCTCGATCTCGGCGACGACGCGGACGGCGGCGTCGGGGTCGACGAAATTGGCCGTCCCGACCTCGACGGCGGCCGCCCCGGCGACGAGGAACTCCAGGGCGTCCGTCCCGGTCATGATGCCGCCCATGCCGACGACCGGCACCTCGAGGCGCGTGGCGACCTGGTGGACCATCCGCAGGGCGATCGGCTTGATGGCCGGCCCGCTCAGCCCGCCGTAGACGTTGCCGAGGCGGGGCCGGCGCGTCTCGAGGTCCACGGCCAGGGCCAGGAAGGTGTTGACCAGGGCCACGGCGTCGGAGCCGGCCTCCTCGGCCGCCTGGGCGATCTCGACGATGCTGGTGACGTTCGGCGACAGCTTGGTGATGACCGGGCGGCGGCTGGCCCGCTTGACCCCCTTCACCAGGTCGAAAGTCGTCCGCGGCGAGAGGGCGGGGCAGGCCCCTTCCTTCTTGACGTTCGGGCAGGAGATGTTGAGCTCGTAGGCCGCGATCCCGTCCTGCCGGTCCAGGAACTCGACGACCCGGACGTACTCCTCGTCGTCCGCGCCGCAGACGTTGACGATGACGGCGGCGCCGGCGGCCCGGAGCCCGGGCAGGACCTTCGCGGCGAAGGCCTCGACGCCGACGCCCTGCAGGCCGATGGCGTTGATGAGGCCGCAGGCGGTCTCGGCCAGGCGCGGCGGGGGGTTGCCCTCGCGCGGCCCGTAGTACAGGCCCTTGACGACGAGGCCGCCGAGCCGCCCGAGGTCCAGGTACGGCGCGAACTCGAGGCCGTAGCCGAACGTGCCGCTGGCCGCGAGGACGGGGTTCCGCAGCTCCAGCGGGCCGACGGCGACGCGGAGATCGACCGGCCCGGCCGCTACCACAGGATGCGCTCCCCGGGGAAGACCGGGCCTTCCTCGCAGATCTTGCTCCAGCCTTCGCCCGCCTCGCCCTTGATGCGGTGGACGCAGCCCCAGCAGGCGCCGATGCCGCAGCCCATGACGGACTCGAGCGAGAACTCGGCCGCGACGCCGTGCCCGGCGGCGACCGCGGCCAGGGACTTCATCATCGGGTCCGGGCCGCAGGCGTAGAGCCTGTCCGGCCTGTTCTTCCCGAGCTCGCGGGAGGCCAGCTCCGTGACCAGGCCCGCGAAGCCGAAGCTGCCGTCGTCGGTCGAGCAGAGGACCGGGACGCCGGCCGCCTCGAACCGCCCGCGGAGGGGGATGTCGGGGAGGCTCCGGCCGCCGTAGAGGGCCAGCGGCCGCCAGCCGGCCCGGACGAGCTCGCGGGCCAGGAAATAGAGCGGCGCGATGCCCCGGCCGCCTCCGACGAGAAGGGCGCTCCGGCCGCCGGCGTCGGCCGGGACCGTGAACCCCCGGCCCAGGGGGCCGACGAGGTCGATCCGGTCGCCCGCCTTCTTCCGCGACAGGGCCTCGGTGCCCTGCCCGGCGACCTTGAAGAAGAGCTCGATGCCGGCGGCGCTCGCGTCGTGGACGCCGAGCGGGCGGCGGAGCAGGGGGGAGGCGCCCGCGGCCGCCTTGACCATGACGAACTGGCCGGGCCGGGCGGCCGCCCCGACCGCCGGCGCGTCGAGGACGAAGCGGAAATGATCGCCCCAGCTCTCGACTTCGCGGAGGAGGGCGTCGCGCACGATGATCATGGGGGCCTCGGGGCACGTTTCGCCCCTTACCCTAGCAGAAACGGCCCGTCGTTTGCAACCGGGAGGAGGGGCTCCGCTTTCCGAGCCGGGGGCCGGGGATCGGATCCCCGCGGGAGGCTTGACGGCCCCGGCGGGACTCGATTATAAACGGGGGGCCGTGAGGGACCTCCGCCTGCCTGTCCTGGCCGCCTTATCCCTGTTCGTCCTGGCCCGCCAGGCGGCCGCCCAGGATTCCCATTATTGGACGAACCAGTACGGAACGCGGGCCACCCTGCTCGGCGGGGCGGTCATCGGCAGCGTCCTCGACCTGTCGGGGACCTATTACAATCCCGGCGGCCTGAGCCTGATCGAGAAGCCGCAGACCCTGATGGCCGCCAACATCATCCAATACCCCCGCTTGAGCTTGGTCGGCGGCTCCTTCGAGGCCGTCCCCCTCAACGCCCAAAGCCCCAGCCCGGCCCCGACGCTCGTCGCCGGCTCGTTCCGCATCCGGGGCCTGGGGCCGAGGCACTGGTTCGGCTACTCCTATCTCGCCCGCCAGGCCGTCAAGCTCGGCGCCTCGATCTCCGGGACAGGCTCCCGGGACATCGTCCCTGGCGGGTTCGGCCCCGAGTATTACGCCACCCAGTTCCGGTTCGACGAGAAGCTCGCCGAGTCGTGGCTCGGCCTGACCTGGTCCTACCGGCCGGCGAGGACGTTCGGCGTCGGCGTCAGCCAGTATCTCGCTGTCCGGTCGCACTGGGCCAGCGTCCAGGAGCGCCTCGAGGTCCTGACGGGGGCCGGCGGCGCGGCCTCCGTCCTGGGGGCCCGGCAGTACCGGTACAGCCACTTCCGCGTCCTCTGGAAGGTCGGCCTGGCCGTCGATCTCACGGATATCACCCTGGGATTGACCGTGACGACGCCGAGCCTGGCCGTTTCCGGCCGGGGGATGGCCGGCGCCGATTCGTCCGTCGCCGGCCTCGACACGGACGGCGACGGGAGGGCCGACGATTACCTGGCCGCCGACTATCAGGACCGCCTGCCGGCCGCCTACCGCTCGCCCTTCTCGCTGGCCATGGGCGTGACCTTCAAGATCCACAAGGTCCGCATCTACGCCAGCGGGGAATGGTTCGGCCGGGTCCGCCCCTACACCGTCGTCGACGCCGCCGATTCCGCCGCCCAGTCGACGGGCGAGGCCTTTTCGATCGACGTCACCCAGGAGCTCGAGGCCGTGATGAACACGGGCTTCGGGCTGGAGTGGTTCTATTCCTCGCGGTTCAAAGGCTACGCCAGCTTCACCACCGACTATTCGGCCAGGAGGCCGGGGACGTCTGCGAACCTCTCGCTGACGAACTGGGACAACTACCACTTCATGACCGGCGCCGAGCTCTTCATCAAGAGGACGGCCCTGACCGTGGGCCTCGGCTACTCGCTCGGCGGCCAGGCCGTCGGCAGCCGGCCGTCCGTCTTCGACGGCGTCGGCGCCCTCGGGGCCTGGGACCCCTACAGGGAGATGAGGTTCCGTTTCGCGACCTACAGGATCATCCTCGGCTTCGCCATTTGAGCGTCGTCCCGGAGGCCGGCGGGCGTTCTCGACGCGGAAGGTTGCGATGCGCCGGGGCGTTCTCTTATAATAGGCCCTTACGCACCGGACCACGAGACCAGGAGGAGCACGGCATGAACGTTTCCCGTCGCGCCCAGGACATCCAGGCGTCCCCGATCCGCAAGCTCAAGCCCTACGCCGACGCCGCCAAGGCCAGGGGGACCAAGATCTTCCACCTCAACATCGGCGATCCCGACATCCCGGCCCCGCAGCCGGTCATCGACACCTTCCGCAACTGGAGCCAGCCGGTCCTGGCCTACGGGCCGGCCCAGGGCTTCCTCGAGCTGCGCCAGGCCGTCACCCGCTACTTCGCGAAATACGGCATCCCGCTCGACCCGGACGAGGTCCTCATCACGACCGGCGGGTCGGAGGCCATTCACTTCACCTTCTCCGTCCTGGGCGACGTCGGCGACGAGATCATCGTCCCCGAGCCCTACTACACGAACTACAACGGCTACGCCGCCTTCGCCGGCCTGAAGATCGTGCCCCTGCCGCTCTCGGTCGAGGACGGCTTCCGGCTGCCGCCGGCCGCGGCCCTCGAGGCCCGCATCACCCCGAAGACCAAGGCCGTCCTGCTCTGCTCGCCCAACAACCCGACCGGCACCGTCTACACTCCCGAGGAGCTGGAGCGGGTCGTGGCCGTCGTCAGGAAGCGCGGCCTCTTCCTCGTCGGCGACGAGGTCTACAAGGAGTTCGTCTACGACGGCCTGAAGCACAAGAGCATCCTCGAGTTCCCGGACATCAAGGACCGGGTCATCGTCGTCGACAGCATCTCCAAGCGCTACAGCTGCTGCGGGGCCCGGATCGGGATGGTCATCACCCGGAACAAGGACGTCTACGCGGCCCTGCTCAAGTTCGCCCAGGCCCGCCTCTGCCCGCCCTCGGTCGAGCAGCACGCCGCCCTGGCCGCCTACAACATGCCGATGGAGTACTTCGACGGCGTCCGGGCCGAGTACGACAAGCGCCGCAACATCCTCTACGAGGGGCTCAAGGACATTCCCGGCATCGTCATCCACAAGCCCGAGGGGGCCTTCTACGTCATCGTCCGCCTGCCGGTCAAGGACATCGAGCACTTCGCCGTCTGGCTCCTCCAGGATTTCTCGCTGGACGGCAAGACGGTCATGATCGCCCCGGCCCCCGGCTTCTATTCGACGCCGAGCCTGGGCGTCGACGAGGCCCGCATCGCCTATGTCGTCAACGGGCGCGAACTCGCCGAGGCCATACGGGTCTTCAAGGCCGGCCTCCGGAAATACCTGGCCGTCCACGGCTGAGGGGCGGCCCGGACGTGAGCGAGGCCCGGCGGACCGCCTGGCAGGCGCTGGCCATCGCGGCCCTGAGCGTCGCCGTGGCCGCCGTCGTCCATTTCCCCCTCGTCCGGAGGTTCGCCCGGGGCGAGTTCCGGGAGACGTTCTTCGTCGCCGCCGACTATCCCGGCGTCCGGATGATCACCCTGCCCGAGGCCGAGGACCTGTGGCGGACGGGGGAGGCCGTCTTCCTCGACGCCCGGACGGCGGCCCATTACCGCCTGGGCCGCGTGCCGCGGGCCCTGAGCGCGCCGGCCGGGGAGGCCGAGGCCTCCCCGCCGTCGTTCCTCGGGCGCTTGCCGCTCGAAGGGACGCTGGTCGTCTATTGCGAGGGCGGGGACTGCACGTCGAGCCTGGCCCTGGCCAAGCTCCTCCACGAGAAGGGCTTCACGGACATCCGCGTCTTCGACGGCGGGTGGGAGGAATGGGAGCGGGCCGGCCTGCCCGGGGAGAAGGGCGATGCTCCGGAATAGGCCCCTCCTTCTCGTTTTCCGGGTCGTCCTGGGCGGGCTTTTCATCTACGCCGGCGTCGTCAAGGTCGTCGACCCGCTCGGCTTCGCCCAGGACATCCGCAACTACCGGCTGGTCGGCCAATCCCTGTCGTTCCTCGCGGCGCTCGTCCTGCCCTGGCTCGAGATCCTGGCCGGCGCGTTCCTCGTCTCCGGGGTCTGCAGGCGAGGCGCGGCCCTGGCCATCACCGTCCTGCTCGTCTTCTTCATCGTCCTGACCCTCGTCACCATGGCCCGCGGCCTCGACGTCGACTGCGGCTGCTTCGGCTCCCTGAGCCGCAAGTCCGGCTGGAGCGTCGTCCTCGAGGACCTGGGCATGCTGGCCTTGGGGCTGAGCCTGCTTTTAGCGCCGGGGCCCCGCGCCAAGGCGCGCTCATAGCGACCCCCTCCCTCATTTAGCCCTCAAGCTCTGGGTCGGCCTTTTCGACCCCGCGGGCGAACCGAACCGGCCCCGGGACGCGCTTGCGGGAAGTCGCGTCGGCGGCCCTTCCTCGGCCCGTTTGAAATGCGGCCGGAATCCGTGTATATTTCATCGGATAGTTCACCCTTCAGGAGACGACAGAATGGCCAAGAAGTATGTTTATTTCTTCGGGACCGGGGCCGCCGAAGGCAACATGAGGATGAAGGACACGCTCGGCGGCAAGGGCGCCAACCTGGCCGAGATGGCCGGGATCGGCCTGCCCGTGCCCCCGGGGTTCACCATATCGACCGAGGTCTGCGCCCTCTACTACAAGAACCGGAAGAGGATCCCCGAGGTCGTCCGCCTCGAGGTCGAGAAGAACCTCAAGAAGCTCGAAAAGGCCGCGGGCCGGGCCTTCGGCGACGCCAAGGACCCGCTCCTCGTCTCGGTCCGCTCCGGGGCCCGGGCCTCCATGCCGGGCATGATGGACACCATCCTCAACCTCGGCCTCAACGACAGGACCGCGGCCGCCCTCGTCGCCAGGACCGGAAACGAGCGCTTCGTCTTCGACTGCTACCGCCGCTTCGTCCAGATGTACGGCGACGTCGTCCTGGGCCTCAGGCCCGTCCACAAGGACGACATCGACCCCTTCGAGGAGATCATCGAAAGCAAGAAGCGCGAGCGCGGCGTCCGGGCGGACGCCGACCTCACCGCCGCCGACCTCGAGGACCTGGTCGCCAGGTTCAAGGCCGCGATCAAGGAGAGGACGGGCCACGACTTC
>Ga0116178_10000439_pt1 | contig 37587 bp, 28 predicted proteins | sample AD_STIC12_MetaG_FD_89880 | JGI IMG/M metagenome (GOLD analysis project Ga0116178, IMG submission 89880) | Active sludge microbial communities of municipal wastewater-treating anaerobic digesters from USA - AD_STIC12_MetaG | ecosystem: Engineered > Bioreactor > Anaerobic > Digestate | place: USA...
AGCGGCCCTTGACCGCGCCCTCGTAGATCCCGGTGGTCTTGTTGACCTGCTCGTCGGGCCCGGAGAAGCCGACGGCCTGCCCGTGGCAGGCCGCGCAGGCCTGTCCCGCCGGGGTCGAGAGGTCGCGGTCGAAGAAGAGCTTCTTGCCCAGCTCCTCGATGGGCGAGAGCTTCACGGCGTCTTTCGGAGCGACGCAGGAAGCCAGCAAGGCGATCGCGGCCGCCGATACGATCTTCCTCATGATCACGGCTCCACTGTTCTCCGGCCGGGCGACGGCCCGCGGGAACGCGGATTCCCGGCTCTTCGGACGTCTATTGTATAGAATAGGGCCGAGTTGTCAAACGCGCCGCCGCGGACGCCGGAGGGCCGGTTTGACTTTTCGACCCGCCCGGCTATACTGGCTCTCGGCGATGAGACGACCGCGCCTCCCCTGTCTGACTGTCCTGTTCGCGGGCATCCTGCTGGGGGCCGCCGCGTCCGGCCAGGTCGCGGCCCCGCCCGGCGATTTCCCGATGAGGACCTTTTTCTCCGTCCGCTCCGCCCGGCTCGACGACTCCGTCCCGGACATCCTCCGCGAGCAGTTCGAGAAGGACGAGGGCGGGCCCCTGCGCTCGGTCTCGATCGACCTCGACGGCGACGGCCGGGACGAGAAGTTCGTTCTTTCGAGCAAGCCCACGTCCGGGGGCGGCTATCAGTGGCTCGTCTACGACCAGGCCCGGGGCGTCGGCCGCGGCATCGTCGTCGGGGCCATCGTTTTCGTCGGCCGCGAGACCGACGGCGGGTATCCCCGGCTCGAGACCTGCTGGAAGCAGGGCGGCGACATGTCGGTCGTCTTCCGCTACGCCTTCGACAGGACCCGCTACGGACGCACCGCGACGCGGGCCCTGACGCTCTGGGAAACGAGCGAGTACTTCCGGGCGAAACCGCCCCTCGACCTCGAGCGGGAGCTCGTCGAGACCGAGGCCCGGATGACCGACGGCCCCGAAGCCGCCTGGCCGAGTCGGGGCCGGACCAGGCGGTCTCCCTGAATTCCCCGGCCCCGCGAGCCTCTTACCCGGGCGGATGAGCCGGAGGGCCGGGGCCGGACCGCCGGCGCGGGGACCGGTGAGAATCCGGCGGCCTCCCGGGCGTCTTTACGGACGGATGACGGCCATAAGGAGGTCCGATGAAGACGAAGCTCAGCCCGGAGGAATTCGTCAGGCTGGCCATCGCCCGCCTGCGCCTCGAGAACTACAAGGGCATCCACTCCGTTTACAGCGGGTTCAACGACGCTTTCAAGGCCTACTTCGACGGCGCCAATCCCATCGACGCGACCGGCGAGCTGGCCAAGCAGGGCAAGATCGCGCTTCGGCCGGTGAAAGGCGGGGTCATGCTCTACCTGCCCGGCGAGGGCCCGGAACTCAGCCGGGGCGACATGGCCCTGAAGAAGATGGGCCTGCTCGAACGTCCGGCGTCCTCCGCCTAGGCCGCGGGGGCGGCCAGAGGCGCGGCCGGCGCCGACGGCGGCTCCTCCATGTACTGGATGTAGAGGTCGGTCAGGTCCTCGTGGGCCAGCTCCGCGGCCGTCTTCATCATGACCAGCCGGCCCTTGCGCATGAAGCCGATCCGGTCGGCGATGAGCTTGGCCCGGAAGATATCGTGGGTCGACATGAAGACCGATTTGCCGCGGTCCCGCATCTGGACCAGGATCTCCAGGAACTCCCGGCCCGACTGGGGGTCGAGGCCCGAGGTCGGCTCGTCGAGGAGGACGTTGGCCGCGTCCTTGACCAGGGCGATGGCGATGCCGAGCTTCTGGCGCATGCCCTTGGAGAAGTTCTTGACCCGCCGGTCGAAGGCCTCCCTCTGCAGGCCGACCCGCTCCAGGACCTCGGCGTAGTCCTTCCTGGCCAGGGCGCGCTTGCCGGCCAGCTTGCTGAAGTAGTCGAGGTTCTGGACGGCCGTGAAGTTGCCGTAGAGCGTGACGTTCTCGGAGACGAAGGAGACGTGGCGCTTGGCCTTGAGCGGGTCCCTGGCCACGTCGATGCCCTCGATCAGGGCCGTGCCCGACGTCGGCGGGAGGAAGCCCAGGAAGAGGTTGATGGTCGTCGTCTTGCCGGCCCCGTTGGCGCCGAACATGCAGAAGATCTCGCCCGGCTCGACCTTGAGGGTCAGGCCGTCGAGGGCCAGTTCGTTGTCCTCGTAGCGCTTGGTGAGTTCGATGGCTTCGAGCATGGGGGCCTCCTCAACGGACGTCGTAGCGCAGGAACGAGACGTACGCGCCGACGAAAAAGACGATGATCAGGACGACGAGCAGGGCGAAGTCCGGGATGGCCCGGACGAGCGACCGGCTCAGCCATTCGGCCTGGAAGACGTGCTGGGGCATGTCGTCGATTTTGAGAGTGACCGTCTGGCCGGTCTGGAAGTTGATGCTTTCGCCGAGCTTGGAGTTGATCCACTTGGTGTAGATCGGCTTGTAGGCCCGGACCGAGGCCAGGAAGCGGTCGTAGTCGTCGATCCCCGTCCGGGCCAGGGCCATCGAGCCGAAGGTCAGGGCCGAGGCCGGCGAGATGCGGGACAGGTTGACGGCCAGGCGCTGCTGGGCCTGTTTCTTCTGCTGGTAGTCGCGCTCGAGGGCGGCGTTGTTCTCGTCGATCCTGGTGGTCAGCTCCTGCTGGTAGTCCTGGATGAACCGCTTGAACCTGTCCTGGTAGCCTTGGGGGTCCTTGGCGGCCTCGGCCTGGTTCTTTTGGATCCAGTCCAGGAGCCCTTTCTGGCCCTCGCTCTGGACCTGCTGGAGGAAGGCGTCCTTCTTGGCCGTGACCTCGTGGACCGAGGGGATGGGCTCGACCTGCCCGGCCGTGATGACCGCGGCCTTGGGGATGACCATGACGAAGACGACCCAAAGGAAGAGCAGGACGAGGAACGAGGTCGAGGAGCGCGTGGTCCGGGCCGAGACGAACAGCCCCAGGCTGAAGAAGACCGACAGGTAGAGGAAGAACATGAGGAAGATGAGCATCAGGCGGGCCCAGTCCTGACCGCCGAGGGAGATGTCGGGCGCGATGAGGAGGATGAGCAGGCTCAGGAGTAGCGGGACGAGCAGGGGCAGGAGGAGGCTGATGTAGCCGCCGACGGCCTTGCCCAGGATGAGGCGGTCGCGCGGCACGTCGTTCGACAGGGCCAGCTTGAGCGTCCCCTTCTCCTTCTCGCCGACGATGGCGTCGTAGGTGAAGAGGATGGCGAAGAGGCTGAGGACGATCTTGACGATGAACGTCAGGTCCAGGGAGCCGAACACGGCGAAAACGGGGTTGCTGCCGAACTTGGAGTCGACCAGGGTCGGATCGTAGGCGATGTTGACCGTGGCGACGCGGCCGACCTCCTCCTCGACGCCGGTGACCACCGTCCCCAGGACCTGCGGCGGCTTGCTGATCTTGACGCCGATGCCGGCGAGCGACTGGTAGTTGGGCTGGGCCTCCATGTTCTTCCTGTTGAGGGCGACCGAGGCCGTGTACTCCCGCTTCTCGGCCCGGAAGTTCGCGACGCCCGTATAGACGGAGAGCAGGATGAGGATGGTGCAGAGAAGGAAGGTGAAGACGAACTTGGGGCTGGTGATGTTGTCGAGGATCTCTTTCCTGATGATGTCCCGGAGCATGTCCACCTCCTTGGGGAGAAACGTCGAACGCGGCCGATCCAGGCGAAACGGCGCGTTTTATTATACGGCAACCCGTCCGCCGGGTTCAAAAGAACGGCCGGGCCGGCGTTGACATCGCCCGGGCCCTGGATTATCCTCCCCCGCGGTCCCGGAGGACGCGCGTCCTCCCGCCCGCCGGGAAAGGAGACCGCTATGGCCCCCGTCATCGCCCTGAACCCCGTCGATTACGCCATCATCGCCGGCTACATCCTGGTCATGGTCCTGGTCGGCTATTCCCTCAAGAAACACATGAAGACGGGCGAGGACTTCTTCCTCTCGGGCCGCTCCCTCCCCCAATGGATCACCGGCCTGGCGTTCCTCTCCGCGAACCTCGGCGCCCTGGAGATCATCGGCATGGTCGCCAACTCGGCCAAATACGGCATCGCCACGGTCCACTTCTATTGGGTCGGGGCCATCCCGGCCATGGTCTTCCTGGGCGTCTTCATGATGCCGTTCTACTACGGCAGCCGGGTCCGGACCGTGCCCGAGTACCTCAAGCTCCGCTACAACGAGGCGACGCGCGGCCTGAACGCCGTCTCCTTCGCCCTCATGACCGTCCTCATGAGCGGCATCAGCCTCTACGCCATGGCCCTGCTCTTCAAGCTCATGCTCGGCTGGCCGCTGACCCAGAGCATCCTCGTCGCCGCCGCGGTCGTCCTCCTCTACGTCTTCTGGGGCGGGCTGTCCTCTTCGATCTACAACGAGGTCATCCAGTTCTTCCTCATCTGGCTCGGCCTGCTGCCCATCGTCTTCCTCGGCCTCAGGCAGGTCGGCGGCTTCGCCGGCTTCGGGGCCCGGATCCAGGAGACCCTCCTCCACTCGTTCAAGTATCTGGGCACGAGCGGGAACCCCCTCGGCGTCGACTGGTTCGGCGTGGTCATGGGCCTCGGCTTCGTGCTCTCCTTCGGCTACTGGACGACCGACTTCCTGGTCGTCCAGCGGGCCCTGGCCTCCAAGAACCTAAACGCCGCCCGGATGACCCCGATCGTCGCCGCCTTCCCCAAGATGCTCGTCCCGATCATCGTCGTCATCCCCGGCCTGGTCGCCCTGCTCGTCCTGCCCGAGTTCGCCCCGGGCGCCGCGCCCACGGCCGAGTACAATTCGGCCCTCATCCTGCTGATGAAGCATTACCTGCCCAACGGCCTGCTCGGCCTGGCCGTCACGGCCCTGCTGGCCAGCTTCATGTCGGGCATGGCCGGCAACGTCACGGCGTTCAACACCATCTGGACCTACGACATCTACGGGACCTACATCCGCAAGGGCCGGCCCGACGCCCACTATCTCAAGGTCGGGAAATACACCACCGTCGCCGGCATCGCCGCGAGCGTCGGCACGGCCTACATCGTCCGGTCCTTCCCCAACCTGATGGACTACATGCAGCTCATCTTCTCCTTCTTCAACGCGCCGCTCTTCGCCACCTTCCTCCTGGGCATGTTCTGGCGGGGGGCCACCGCCTGGGGCGGGTTCTGGGGCCTGCTCGCCGGCATCCTGACCGCGGCCGGCCACTATATCCTCTACAAGGCCGGCGTCCTCAACTACCACAGCGATATGGCCGCCAACTTCTACCAGGCCATCTGGGCCTGGTCGGCCGACTTCGTCGTCACCATCGGGGTCAGCCTCTTCACGGCCAAGCGCGATCCCAAGGAGCTCGTCGGCCTGGTCTTCGGCCTGGCCCCGAAGCCCAAGGCCGAGGCCCGCTGGTATGCCCGGCCGGCCGTCTGGGGGACGCTGGCCCTCATCGCGGCCGCCGTCCTGAACGTCATCTTCTGGTGATCGGGCCCGCGCCCCGGGGAGCGTGACCATGAACGACACGAACGGGACCAAGGGCCAGGGGGCGGGCATGAAGCGGGGGCACGTCCTCGACCTCAAGCTGCCGATCGGCTGGCTCCTGGCCGCGTACGGCGCCCTCCTCACCGCCTACGGCCTGCTGACCGAGAAGGAGATGTACGCCATCTCGCTCGGGATCAACGTCAACCTGATCTGGGGCCTGCTGATGCTGGCGGTCGGCGCCGGCTTCCTGGCGGCCGCGTTCCTCAAGAAGAAAAAGAGCGCGGGCTAGCGGGCCGGACGCCCGGGGCGGAGCTCCGCCGCCGGCGCGGCTGACGGGGCGCTAGTCGCGGTTCTCGCGCAGCCTGATGTAGATGGCCGCGCCGCCGGCTTCGTCTCCCCTCGACTGGACCTCGAAGAGCGCCTGCTGGCTCTTGATGAGCTGCGAGAGCTGCTTGAAGCCGTAGGTCCGGGGGTCGAAGCCGGGGTCGAGCTGGCGCAGGTAGAAGCCGATCTCGCCGAGGTTGGCCCAGCCGTCCTCGTGGACGGCCATGTCGAAGGCGCCCTTGAGCAGCGGCACGGGGTCGAACTTGCCGCCCTCGCCGCCCCTCTCCTCGGGCTCCTCCTTCGCCGCCCGCTCGTCGCGCTCCGGCTTGCTTCCGGCCTTGCGGCCCGCGCCGCCGCGGTCGCGCCGGCGGGCGTCGCGCTGCTGCTGCTCGCCCCGGCCTTTGGGCACGAGGTTCTCGGTGTAGATGAAGATGTTGCAGCCGTTGACGAAGGCCTTGGGCGTCGAGCGCTTGCCGATGCCCATGACGAAGAAGCCCTTCTCCCGGATGCGGGTGGCCAGGCGGGTGTAGTCGCTGTCGCTCGAGACGATGCAGAAGCCGTCGACGAGGTGGCCGTGGAGGATGTCCATGGCGTCGATGATCATGGCGCTGTCGGTGGCGTTCTTGCCGATGGTGTAGCGGAACTGCTGGATGGGCTGGATGGCGTTGTCGTTGAGGGCGCTCTTCCAGCCGGACATGTTGACCGTCGTCCAGTCGCCGTAGATGCGGCGGATGGTCACCAGGCCGTACTTCCCGGCCTCGGTCAGGATCTGCCCGATGAGCGAGGGCTGGGCGTTGTCGCCGTCGATGAGCAGGGCGATCTTGCGGGTCTTATCCAGGAATGGCTCGGCCATGTCGGTGTCCTTTCTCGGGGGGTCGATCCCCCCTATCTTAGCCTAATCGGCCCGCCCGTTCAACAGCGCCCCGGCGGTCCCCGGAGCGGGTCGGGATCCCGAATTCGCCCCCGGCCGCGGAGGCCTGAAGGCCCCCCCATTGACCGGCGCGGCGGAATCCGGATATAGTGGGCCCGCCTTGAAGACCATCCCCCGGCGGGCCTTCCCGGGCGGCGCCGGCCCCCGGCCTGAAGACCCGGTCCTGATCCGAGGAGGAGGACCTTGACGACCGCCCCCGTCTCCGCGACGCCCCCCGCGGCCGTGAAACAGCGCCTCACCGGCCTCGACGCCTTCCGCGGCTTCGACATCCTGACCATGGTCTTCGTCAACTCCATCGCCGGCATGAGGGCCATCCCCTTCTTTCTCCGGCACGCGGCCGCCGATCAGGACGTCTTCACGCTGACCGACGTCGTCTTCCCCGGCTTCCTCTTCATCATGGGCGTGTCCATCCCGCTGGCCCTGGCCCGGCGCCGGGCCGCCGGGGCGGGCACGCCCGCCCTCCTCGGCCACATCGCCGTCCGGACCCTGGCCCTGCTCTTCCTCGGCGTGATCCTCGTCAACGAGGACCGCTTCTCCGCCGCGGCGACCGGCCTCGGCAAGGACCTCTGGTATTTCCTGGCGACGCTGGCCGTTTTCGTCCTTTGGGCCGCTTTTCCCAAGGCGGCCGCCCCTTCGAAAAAACGCCTCCGCCTCGGCCTCAAGGCGGCCGCGGCGGTCCTGCTCGTCGTTCTCGCGGCCGTTTTCCGCGGTCAAGGCCCGGGCGGCCAGGTGACCTGGCTCCAGACCTCCTGGTGGGGCATCCTGGGAATGATCGGCTGGTGCTATCTCGCCGGCTCGCTCCTCTTCCTGGCCGGCCGCGGCGACAGGACGGTCCTGGCCGGCGCGATCGGCCTCGCGGCCGCCCTCTACGTCGGCGGCCGGCACGGGGCGCTCGATTTCCTGGGCCCGGTGAACGGGTTCCTCAACGTCGCGAGCCTGTTCGGCTCGCACACGGCCATCGTCGCGGCCGGGATGCTGGCCGGGACGCTCTTCCTGCCCGGCTCGGGCCTCGCCTCGCCCCGGGCCCGCGCCCGCTTCCTGGCCGTCCTCGGCGCGGCGCTCCTCGCCGCCGGCTTCGTCCTCCGGCCCCTTCACGGCTTCAGCAAGATCCACGGCACCGAATCCTATTGCCTGGCCACGGCCGGGATCTCGGCGCTCGTCCTTCTCCTTTTCTATCTCGGCCTGGACGTCCTCGGGGGCGGCCGGGCGGCCGCCTTCCTTCTGCCGGCCGGACGCAACCCGCTCCTGGCCTACCTGCTGCCGGGGTTCATCATGAACGCCTCGGCCCTTCTCGGCGGCCTCGCCGGCGTCGACCTGCACCGGTTCCTCTGGCCTTTCGCCGCGGCCGGCGGCCTGGCGGGGATGCTCAACGCGGCCGTCATGACCGGGGTCGTTCTGCTGCTGACGGCTCTCCTGACCCGGGCCGGCCTCGTCCTAAGGCTCTGAGGGGGGCCGCCGGGACCGGGGCGGTCCTACCTCGCGTAATACCCGAGGCTGTTCGAGACCCGGCAGCCGGGGCGCCCGACCTGGACCTCGATCGTCCGGAACCTCCCGTCGGCGGCGTCGTCGTCGGGAACGTAGGTCAGGACGTAGTAGTCGTTCGAGGCGTCGGCGGCCCGCTTGAACGAGGCCGCCGGGTTCTGGGAGCTCGCGTACGTCCCGCCGGTGGCCTTGGCGATCTCGACGAAACCGGGATAGGTGTCCTCGGACTGCTCCCGCATGGTCGTCCCGAAGACCCGCTGCGACTTCCTCTCCATGAAGATGAAATGGAAGTCGATCCCGGCGTCGGCGAAGGCCCTCTTGACCCGCTCGGCGTCGAACGTCTTCTCCCGCTTGTAGAACTGGAACAGGTCCATCAGGTTCTGCAGGATGTCGAAGTTCTGCTGGTACTGGGCCATCAGGCGGTTCATCGTCGCGGCGCTGATCTCCGGCCGGTACTCCCGTTGGTAGAAGAAGACGACCGTCTTCTGGCCCGGCGTCGCCCGGAGGGACTCGGCGAAGGCCTCGAGCTTGCCCTGGTCGACCAGCCGGATCCCGTCGAGCTTCAGCAGGGTCGTCCGGTAGCGCTCGATCTGCATTTCCAGTCCGATGCCGCCGCCGGGGTCCATCGTTTCGTCCGTGGCCATCTCCTCGTCGAGGGTGCCGGAGGAGCCCGAGATGGCCCGGGTCAGCCGCCTCAGATCGTTGAGGAGGTCCCGGTATTCGCCGCCGCCCCGCGTGATGTCCTTCCGCAGGACCTCTTCCATGCCCTCCGAAAGCTCCTTCTTGGACTTCTGGGCCAGGGAGCCCTTCTGGAGCTGATAGGGCTTGAAAGGGGTGATGAGGGTCATGGAGTCGCCGGGCCTAAGGACGTTGTCGAAAAGGTGTTTGATCACCAGGTTGAGCATGGGGTCCCAATCGACGGCCTGGAAGAGCAGGGTGTAGGACCGTTCGAGCCGGGGGGACGCGGCCCCGTACCCCTCGTAGCGGGCCAGGGCGCCGCCGCGGACGAGCGCGAGCGACTGGATGGCCTGGGGCCGGCCCTCCTCGGTCAGGCGGAAGTCCTCGCGCCTGAGGTCGTCCTGAAAGGCGGGGCCGGCCGTGACGTGGACCCGGACCTCGACGCGGCGGGGCGCCGGGGACGGGGCGTCCTGGCGGACCGGGAGGTCCCGGGCCGCCGCGGCGACGGCGAGGCCGGCCAGAACGGCTCCGGCGAGGACGACGGGGGTCAGGCGTCGATGGGTCATGGGGTTCTCCTCTGTGTCGAAATATCAGTATACCACACAACCGGAGCGGGCGCCGTCCCGGAGGGCCGCTTCACAGGGCCGGGCGCAGGTGCTAGAATGGGTTCTCCGATGGAGGTCAGCATGCCCAACCGAGGAAGCCGCGGCGCCGTCCCGGCCCTGGCTTTTCTGGCTTTCCTGGCCGTCCCGGCCGCGTTCGGCGCGCCGGCGGGCGCCGAGAAGCTCGATCCCGAGAGCGCCAAGTTCTTCCAGACCGCCCGCCTGATCATGTCCAAGGAAGAGCTCAAGATCTGGAACCGGCTGCCGGACGCCCCGAGCCGCCGCGAGTTCATCGACGACTTCTGGCTCAAGCGCGACCCCGACCCGGACACGCCCCTCAACGAGTACAAGCGGGAATTCGACGCCCGGGTCGAATACGCGGCCAAGCGCTTCAAGGAAGGCATCCCCGGCTACAACACGGACCGCGGCCGGATCTACATCTTCATGGGGCCGCCGGACAAGGTCGAGGAGTTCCCTCCCCAGCCCGGCCTGCCCGTCCGCGGCTTCGTCGTCTGGTGGAGCTATTACGACGACCGCATGGCGGTCGAGTTCACGGACGAGAAGGGCAACGGCCAGTACAAGATCACCCAATACGCCGGCGACTTCTTCGGGGCCATGGACATCGTCAAGCTCGGCCGGAACATCCGGGCCGACGACGTCTTCAGCAGGAAGTTCTTCAAGTTCGAGACCGTCTACGACCGCGCGGCCCGCGAGCTCGAGGTCCGCATCCCGGCCAAGTCCCTGATGTTCCGCGAGAACGACGAGGGCCGGCTCCAGATCGACCTGGTCTTCGTCTTCTACATCTACCCGGACGAAGGACAGGGCAAGGAGAGCTTCCGCGAGGCCCGCTCCGTCGTCCTCACGGACGCCGAGCTCGAGGCCCGCAAGACGGTCGATTTCCGCTTCGCCCGCGGCCTGAAGCCCGGCACTAGCTACGTCGACGTGATCGTCCAGGCCCCGGAAGGGATGAAGGGGAAGATCCGCCAGATCTTCGCCGTCAAGGTCGCCAAGTGAGGGGCCGGCCCCGCGGCCCTCGCCGGACGCCCCCGCGAGCGCATTGACAACGCCCCGGCCCTCGCATAGGATAACCCCCTCGGTAACAAGGCCCAGACCATGAAGCTGTTCCCCAAGGACCGCAAGTTCTTCGACCTCTTCCGCAAGGACGCGGCCAACCTCAGGGAGGGGGCCGTGGCCCTCCAGGACCTCGTCGACCGCTTCGAGGACGTCGAGAGGAAGTACGAGAGGATCAAGCGGATCGAGCACCAGGGCGACGCCATCACTTACGAGCTCTTCAGCCGGCTCCGCGACACCTTCATCACGCCGCTCGAGCGCGAGGACATCCACGGCCTGGCCAGCGGCCTCGACGACGTCCTCGACTGCATCGAGGGCGTGGCCAGCCGGATGTGGATCTTCAAGATCGACCGGCCGACGCCCGAGGTCAAGGCGCTCGTCGACATCATCGCCAAGGCCGTCGAGCAGATCGACGAGGCCGTCGACAACCTCGAGTCGCTCGGCCACGTCCACGACTTCTGCCAGCGGATCAACGTCCTCGAGCACGAGGCCGACGTCATCGCCCGGCGGGCCATCGGCGACCTGTTCGCCAAGGCCGGGACGCCGGAGGAGATCAAGGACCTCATCAAGTTCAAGGAGCTCTACACCCGGCTCGAGGAGACGGCCGACCGCTGCGAGGACGTGGCCAACGTCATCGAGGAGATCATCGTCAAGTCCACCTGAGCCCCATGCCCGACGCCGGCCTCCTCTTCGTCGCCTTCGTCGTCCTGGTCGCGCTGGCCTTCGACTTCACCAACGGCATGCACGACGCGGCCAACTCCATCGCCACGATCGTCTCGACCCGGGTCCTGTCGCCCCGCCAGGCCGTCATCTTCGCCGCCTTCTTCAATTTCATCGCCTTCCTCCTCGGGACGCGGGTCGCCCACACGGTCGGGGCGGGCATGATCGACATCTCGGTCGTGAAGCCGGAGGTCATCTTCGCCGGCCTCCTCGGGGCGATCGGCTGGAACATCTTCACCTGGCGGATGGGCCTGCCGACGAGCTCCTCCCACGCCCTCATCGGGGGGTACGCGGGGGCCGCCATGGTCAAGGCCGGCCACGCGGCCATCATCGTCAGCGGCTGGGTCAAGACGCTCCTCTTCATCTTCGTCGCCCCGTTCCTCGGCCTGGCCCTCGGCTCCGTCTTCATCACCGCCGCGACCTGGCTGGTCCGGCGCGGGAACCCGGCCCGGATCAACAAGGCCGCCCGCCGGGTCCAGCTCCTCACCGCCGCCCTCAACTGCCTGGCCCACGGCGGCAACGACGCCCAGAAGACCATGGGCATCATCGCCGGCCTGATGGTCTCGGCCGGCTACATGGAGACCTTCAGCATCCCCCTCTGGATCAAGATGAGCGCCCTGACGGCGCTGGCCCTGGGGACGCTTTCGGGGGGCTGGCGGATCGTCAAGACGATGGGTCAGAGGATCACCAAGATCCGCCCCCTCGACGCCATCTCCGCCGACTCGGCCAGCTTCGCCAGCATCTTCCTGGCCACGCACTTCGGCGTCCCCGTCAGCACGACGCACGTCATCACCGGGGCCATCTCCGGGGTGGGCGCGGCCAAGCGCCTGTCGGCCGTCCGCTGGGGCGTGACCCTGAAGATCGTCTGGGCCTGGATCTTCACCATCCCCGGCGCCGCCCTGGCGGCCGGCCTGGCCTATACCCTGGTCCGGCTGGTCGGAACCGCCATCCCATAAGAGACGAACATGAAGCCAACCGTCCTCGTCCTCGCCCTGGCCGCGGCCCTCGCGCTTCCCGCGTCGGCGACGGCCCCGCCGCCTCCCCAAGGCCCCGTCCGCGATATCCTCCCGGACGAGGGCCTGATCCGCTCGAGCGTCGTCCTGGTCCGCGACCAGGCCGACCTCGACGCCCACTACTACCTGGCCGACGAGACGGCGCTCGAGCTGGCCGGGCCGGCCGAAGGCGTCTTCGCCCGCTACCGCGCCGGCGGCGGCGAGGCCCTCGTGCTGGCCGTCGCCTACCCGGCCGAGGCCGACGCCGAACGGGTCTACGCCCGCTTCGGCCGCGACTTCTTCGGGGACGGCTTCGACCCCAAGGCGCGCCGGTTCCTGGCCGAGCTCGAGAGCGGCGATTTCGCCGCCTCGGCCCGCGTCCGGGCCGTCCTCGTCTTCGTCCTCGAGGCGCCAGGCCGGAAGAGCTGCGACGCTCTCCTCGGCCGCGTCGAGGCGAAGGCCCGGGCCGCCTTCTAGCCCCCCCCCGCCGCATCGCCCTTGATTCGGGGCCGGGCCTGGGCTATTTTAGCCGGGACACGGAACGCCCCGGACAGGAGGACCGCCTATGACCGACGCCGCGACGCCCAAGCCGAAATTCCCGGCCACCTTCTGGACGGCCAACGCGATCGAGCTCTTCGAGCGGGCCGCCTACTACTCCATGGCCTCCTTCATGGTCATCTACCTGAAGGAGTCCCTGGGCATGACCCCGAGCTTCGCCACCTTCCTCAACGGGTCGCTCCTCTGGGGCCTCATCTACTTCATGCCCATCCTGTCGGGGACGCTGGCCGACAAGTTCGGCTTCAAGCGCTCGCTCTCGGTCTCGTTCGTCCTCATCTCGATCGGCTACTTCGTCATGGGCAACGTCCAGCGGCTCTGGCCCGGCCTCATCGGCCGCGGCGCGGCCGAGGCCGTCGACTTCACCGTGCCGGTCGTCCTGGGCATCGTCCTCATCGGCCTGGGCGGGTCGATCGTCAAGCCCTGCATCGCCGGGACCGTCCAGAAGACGGCCGGGACGCGGGCCACGCTGGCCTTCGGCATCTTCTACATGGTCATCAACATCGGCTCGATCACCGGCCGGAGCGTCTCCTACTTCATCCGGACGAGCCTGGGCATCCCGGCCATCTTCACCTACGCCGCGACGGCCTTCGCCCTGGCCGGCCTCGTCGTCACGCTGTTCGTCTACCGCGAGCCGCAGTACGTCAGCGACGGCGTCAAGGACGGCCAGGAGGTCGGGAAGCGGACCCTGGGCCAGGCCCTCGCCGGCATCTTCGTCGTCCTCGGGAACCTCAGGTTCGTCTTCCTCATCCTCGTCCTGGGCCTGTTCTGGTTCCTCTACATCCAGCTCTACAACCTCATGCCCCTGTTCATGCGCTACGTCGATCCGGACGCGCCCATGGAGCTCTACACGCTGGCCAACCCCATCATGATCGTCTCGTTCCAGCTCCTCGTCACCCGGATGGTCAAGCGCTGGCTCCCGGTCAAGACGATCATGATCGGGGCCATCGTGGTCACCCTGGGGATGCTGGTCAACGTCCTGCCGCCCCTGCTCTTCGCCGACCCGAGCGCCAAGGTCCGGCTGGGGCTGACCCTGCCCATCGCCGGGGTGTTCATGATCGTCTCCATCGCCTCGATGGCCGTCGGAGAGATGATGGCCTCGCCGCGCATCTACGAATACATCGGGGCCATCGCCCCCAAGGGGCAGGAGGGCCTGTACCTGGGCTACTCGAACCTGCCCATCGCCCTGGCCAGCATCGTCGGCGGCCCGATCGGGGGACGGCTGTTCGAGCGCTACATCAGCGTGCCGCTCCGGGACGGGCGCCCGGTCGACACCGTGACGATGTGGCTCATCATCGTCGCCATCGGGATGGCGTCGATCGTCGGGCTGTGGATCTACGACCGGGCGGTGGTCAAGCCGAAGAGGGCCTGAGGCCGCGACGGGCTATTTCTTCGGGCCCTTCTCCCTCGGCCAGTCGGCCTTGGGGACCGTGCCGTCGTCGCAGGGCAGGTCCTCGTCGTAGTTGCGGGCCATCTCCGGGTGGGGCTGCTCGGTGCAGTACGGCAGCGGCCCCATCTCCTTATGGCAGCACAGCGGGACGGGCGCCCCTTTCTTGGCCTTGGCCCGCTTGCCGCACACCGAGCATATGTAGACGACTTCGCTCATCTCGCGTCTCCTTGGGGGGATCTCACGGCCCCATCATAGCACCGGACCCGGGCGCCCTTCAAGGAATGCCGGAGGAGTCCCCCTGCGCGGAAGCATGATCCTCCGACATGCCGCGAAGGCATGCCGGACGAGGCCGCGGAAGAAGGTGTCGAGGGGGTTCCCCGGAGAGGAGCGGCGAATATCTTGGGAGACGGTATTACGGCGGACAAGACGTGAGGGGATGGGCCGCGTGTTGACGGTCCCCGGGAATTCCGGTAAGGTCTTAGGCGACGGAGCGCCCGTGAAACCCCAACGCGACCTCGCCCCCGGCGGTCCCGATCCCATCCCCGGCCGTCCCCGCGCCAAGGCCCGGCCCTAGAGGATGCGAGGGCCGCCCATGGGGATCCTCGTCCGGGCCTCGGGGCTGACCAAGAAATACGGCGATCTCGTCGCCGTGGACGGCATCGACTTCGAGATCCGCGAGGGCGAGTGCTTCGGCTTCCTCGGCCCGAACGGCGCCGGCAAGACGACGACCGTCCGCATGATCCACTGCGTCTCTCCCGTCACCTCGGGCGCGCTCACGGTCGGAGGGATGCCCTCCGGGATCGGCAACCGGGCCCTGAAGAAGATCACCGGTGTCATCCCCCAGGAGATCGACCTCGACAACGACCTGACCGTGGCCGAGAACCTGATCATCTTCGCCCGCTTCTTCGACATCGGCCGCCGGGAGGCCAAGGCCCGCCTGGCCGAGCTGCTGCGCTTCGTCGAGCTCGAGGCCAAGGCCGGAAGCAAGATCTCGGAGCTGTCGACGGGGATGAAGCGGCGCCTGCTCATCGCCCGGGCCCTCATCAACCGGCCGCGGCTCATCGTCGCCGACGAGCCGACGACCGGCCTCGATCCCCAGGCCCGCCACCTCATCTGGCAGCGGCTCCGCCGGCTCAAGAGCCAGGGCGCGACGCTCGTCCTGACGACCCAGTACATGGAGGAGGCCCAGCAGCTCTGCGACCGGCTCGTCGTCATGCACCAGGGCCGGATCCTCAAGGAGGGCGCGCCGGCGCGCCTCATCGAAGACGAGATCGGCCGCGAGGTCGTCGAGGTCCGGACGCCGCCCGAGGACGACGCCCGGATCGTCGGGCGCCTGGACAGCCTCGGCTGCGCCCACGAGCGCGTCGGCGACACGCTCTACTTCTACTGCCGCGACGGCCACGGCCTGATGAGGAAGCTCCTCGAGCTCGACCTGCCCAGCATCCTGAACCGGCCGGCGACGCTCGAGGACGTCTTCCTCAAGCTCACGGGGCGGGGCCTCCACGAATGAGCCTGTCCTACCGCATCGCCTACGTCTTCCTGCGCAACCTCTATTCCTACAAGCGGTTCATCCTGCCGACCTTCCTGGTCAGCCTGGTCGAGCCGCTCTTCTACCTGGTCACCTTCGGCGTCGGCATGGGCGCCTACATGGGCGCCTTCGGCGGACGGCCCTACCTCCACTTCCTGGTGCCCGGGGTCCTGGCCTCGACGGCCATGATGTCCTCGTCGTTCGAGTGCCTCTACGGGACCTTCGTCAAGATCGTCCACGAGAAGGTCTACGACTCCCTCGTCGCGACGCCCGTCTCGGCCGACGACGCCGTGGCCGGCGACATCGCCTGGGGCTCCTTCCGGGGCCTCGTCAGCGGCGGCCTGATGATGACCGTGGCCCTGGCCATGGGCGTCGCCCCGGCGGCCGCCTGGCGGGCCCTCGTCCTGGTCCTGTTCCTGGTCTTCATCGGCGTCCTCTTCGGCTCGCTGGCCATGATCGTCACCTCGATCTCCCCGAGCTTCGACTTCTTCAGCTACTACACGGAGCTCGTCATCACCCCGATGCTCTTCTTCTCCGGGGTCTTCTTCCCCCTCGACCGCTTCCCCGGCTGGATGAAGGCCCTGGCTGAGTTCCTGCCGCTGACGCACGCCGTCCGCGTCTCCCGGGCCCTGTTCGGCGGCGCCGCCGCCCCCGGCCTCGGGTGGAGCCTGGCCCTGCTCGCCGCGGTGGCCGCGGCCGCGTTCACCGTCTCCGTCCGGATGATGCGCAAACGCCTGATCAAATGAATGGGAAGGTCGTCATGACGCCCAGGTCCGTCCGCCCGGCCGCCGCCGGCGCCGCCATCCTGATCCTCCTCGCCGCCTCCGGGTCGGGCCGGGCCCCCGCCCCGTCCCAGGACAAGGAGACCGTCGGGGCCAAGCCGAGAGGCCGCACCGTCACCCCGGTCAACCAGGTCGTCACCCCGGCCGGCCTCCACCTCGCCTTGCCCGGGATGCGGCCCCAGGCCCTGGCCCTCTCGCCCGACGGGAAGCTCCTGGCCGTCGCCGGCAAGACCCACGCGCTCCTCGTCGTCGACCCCGCGACCGCCCGGATCCTCCAGCGGGTCGTCCTGCCGGCCGAGGCCCAGGAAGAGCGGCGCCCCGAGGTCGTGTCGCCGATGATCCTCGACCCCGACGAGGAAGGCCAGCTGAGCTTCACGGGCCTTGTCTTCGCCCCGAACGGGCGGCGCGTCTACATGAGCAACGTCGACGGCAGCGTCAAGGTCTTCTCGGTCGACCCGGACGGGACGGTCGAGCCGTCGCATACCATCCCTCTCCCCCCGGCCGACGCCCCGCGCCGCGCCGAGGAGATCCCGGCCGGGCTGGCCCTCACGGAGGACGGCGGACGCCTCTACGTCTGCGGCAACCTCTCCAACACCCTGCGCGAGATCGACGCGGCGACCGGTCGGGCCCTGCGGGCCTTCGACGTCGGCGTCGCCCCCTTCGACGTCGTCCTCGCCGGCGGCAAGGCCTACGTCAGCAACTGGGGCGGCCGCCGGCCCAAGCCCGGCGACCTCGCCGGGCCGGCCGGGCGGGGAACGGAGGTCCGGGTCGATCCGGCGCGCTTCGTCGCCGGCGAAGGCTCGGTGAGCGTCGTCGACCTGGCCGCGGGGGCCGTCAAGGCCGAGGTCCCCGTCCAGCTCCACTCGTCGGCCCTGGCCCTCTCCCCCGACAAGCGCTACGTCGTCTGCGCCAACGCCGCCTCGGACAACCTCAGCGTCATCTCCACCGCGACGGACGCCGTCGTCGAGACGATCTGGGTCAAGGCCAGCCCGGCCGACCTCTTCGGCGCCTCGCCCAACGCCCTGGCCTTCGCCCCGGACGGCAAGACCCTCTACGCCGCCAACGGCACCCAGAACGCCGTGGCCGCGATCGGCTTCTCCCCGGCGAAGAGGAAGTCCCGGCTGAAGGGCCTCATCCCCGTCGGCTGGTTCCCGGGGGCGCTGGCCTTCGACGCCCGGCGGAAGGCCCTCTGCGTCGCCAACATCAAGGGCCACGCCGTCGAGACCACGACCTACGAGCGGACCGGCGCCCCGGGCTTCAACACCCGCCAGCACGCGGGTTCGCTGACCATCGTCGCGGCCCCGCGGCGGAAGGAGCTCGGGGAGATGACCGACGCCGTCTACGCCAACTACCGCCGCGAGAGGATCGCCCGGGCCCTGCTCGAACCGCGCCCGGACCGGCCGCCGCGGCCCGTCCCCGAGCGGATCGGCGAGCCGAGCCTGCTCAAGCACGTCGTCTACGTCATCAAGGAGAACCGGACCTACGACCAGGTCCTCGGCGACGTCGGGGAAGGCAACGGCGACCCGGCCCTTTGCATCTTCGGCGAGAAGGTCACGCCCAACCAGCACAAGCTCGTCCGCGAGTTCGTCCTGCTCGACAACACCTACTGCAGCGGCATCCTCAGCGCCGACGGCCATCAGTGGTCGACCTCGGCCTTCGGCACCGACTACCTCGAGCGCTCTTTCGCCGGCTGGCCCCGCAGCTACCCCGACGGCATGGGCCCGGACGAGGTCGACGCCCTGGCCTACGCGCCGACCGGCTTCCTCTGGGACAACGCCATCGAGCACGGCGTCTCGCTCTGGAACTTCGGCGAGTTCACCATGCCGGCGTGCGGCTGGGCGGACCCGAAGCGCGAGGGCGCGCCGAACTGGACGGACTACTACGACGAGTACCTCCACGGCCGGGGCCTGGTCCGGATCGGGAGCGTCCCGGCCATCCCCAGCCTCGAGCCGTTCTCGCCGAAGGACACCGTCGGCTGGAACATGGCCGTCCCCGACGTCTGGCGGGCCCGATACATCGCCGGCCAGGTCGCGAAGTGGGAGGCGGAGGGGCGGATGCCCCGGCTCATCATCGTCTGCCTGCCCGACGACCACACCAGCGGCGCGTCGGAGGGCTCGCCGACGCCGGAGGCCTGCGCCGCCGACAACGACCTGGCCTTCGGCCGCATCGTCGAGGCCTTCAGCCGCAGCTCGTTCTGGAAGGAGACCGTCATCTTCGGCGTCGAGGACGACCCCCAGAACGGCTGGGACCACGTCAGCGGCTACCGGACCACGGCCTACATCGCCAGCCCCTACGCCAAGCGCGGCGCCGTCGTCTCGACCCAGTACAACACGACGAGCCTCCTGCGGACGATCGAGCAGATCCTCGGCCTGCCGCCCATGAACCAGTTCGACGCCACGGCGACGCCGATGTTCGACTGCTTCACGACGACGCCGGACTTCCGGCCCTTCGAGGCCGTGCCCAGCATCGTCCCGCTCGACACGATGAACCCGCCGAAGGACAAGATCGCCGACCCGCTGCTGCGGAAGCACGCCATCCAGTCCGGCAAGCTCGACTTCCGGCGGGTCGACGCCTGTCCCGAGGACACGCTCAACCGCATCCTCTGGCACGCCGTCAAGGGGTCCGCGGCGCCGTACCCGGCCTGGGCCGTGACGCTCGTCGACGACGATGACTAGGGGGAACCCGTCTCGGCGGTTCCCAGGGGGTCCGGGGAGCGAGAGGCGAGCCCTCCAACAAAGCCGTTTATGGCCGGAACGGAACTGAGGTAAAATCGGCCCCGGCCGCGAATCCCGCGGGCAAGGAGCCGACATGGGTGTCCTCGAGCCGGTCGACTGGATCATCGTCCTCGGCTATTTCGCCATCGTCCTCGGCATCGCCTGGAAGGTCATGCGCGAGAAGCAGCGGACCTCGACCGACTACTTCCTGGCCGGCCGCCACCTCGGCTGGCTCATCATCGGGGCCTCCATCTTCGCCTCGAACATCGGGGCCGAGCACCTGGTCGGCCTGGCCGGGACCGGCGCGACCGACGGTGTCGCCATGGCCCACTACGAGCTCCACGCCTGGTGCCTGCTCGTCCTGGCCTGGGTCTTCGTGCCGTTCTACATGCGCTCCAGGGTCTTCACCATGCCCGAGTTCCTGGAGCGGCGCTTCTCGCCCGCGGCCCGGACGGCCCTGTCGCTCATCTCGCTCGTCGCCTACGTCCTGACCAAGCTCGCCGTCGGCATCTTCGCCGGCGGCGTCGTCTTCAGCGTCCTGCTGCCGGAGCTCAACTGGCTCGGCCTGGACAGCTTCTGGATCGGCTCCATCCTGGTCATCCTCATCACCGGCCTCTACACGGTCCTCGGCGGGCTCAAGGCCGTCGCCTACACCGAGGCCATCCAGACCTTCGTCTTCATCATCGGCTCGGCCCTGGTGACCTATTTCGGCCTCAAGGCCCTGGGCGGCTGGGGGCCGCTCCGCGACATCGCCGGCTCGGAGATGTTCAACCTCTGGAAGCCGCTCGTCCCGGCCGGCGTCCAGGGCACCTGGGCGCCGGTCAAGGAGGCCGGCCGGATGGCCTGGTACTTCAACGACAACTACCCCTGGATCGGCATGCTCTTCTGCGCGCCGATCGTCGGGCTGTGGTATTGGTGCACCGACCAGTACATCGTCCAGAGGGTCCTCGGCGCGCCCGACGAGCGCGAGGCCCGCCGCGGCTCGATCGCCGCCTCCTTCTTCAAGCTCCTGCCCGTCTTCCTCTTCATCATCCCCGGCATGATCGCCTTCGCCCTGGCCAAGAGCGGCCTCAGCCAGCCCCTCCGCCAGGAGCTCTTCCAAGGCGGGGCCGAGCTCGTCCGGGCCAACGCCCAGAAGGCCTTCCCCATGCTCGTGGCCACGGTCCTCCCCGTGGGGGTCCGCGGCGTCGTCGTCGCCGGGCTCCTGGCGGCCCTCATGAGCTCGCTCGCGGGCGCCTTCAACGCCGCGGCGACGCTCTTCACCATGGACTTCTACCAGCGCCTGCGGCCGAAGGTGACCCAGGAACGCCTGGTCTGGATCGGCCGGGTGGCCACGGGCGTCATGGTCCTCATCGGCCTGCTCTGGATCCCGGTCATCCGCGGCGGCCGGGGGCTCTACGACTACCTCCAGGGCGTCCAGGCCTATCTCGCCCCGCCCATCTTCGTCGTCTTCTTCTTCGGCGTCTTCTGGAAGCGGCTCAACGCCAAGGGCTGCCTGGCCGCGCTCGGCGCGGGCTTCGGCCTGGGTCTCTTCCGGCTGGCCGTCGACACGCCGGTCAAGCTCGTCCCCGGGTTCGCCTACGCCCAGGGCTCGTTCCTGTGGGTCGTCAACAACATCTTCTTCCAGTATTTCAGCCTGATCATCTTCCTCGTCAGCGCAGTGGTCATGATCGTCGTCAGCTACCTGACGGGAGCGCCGTCCTACGGGAGGATCAGCGGCCTGACCTACGGCACGGTCACGGCCGAGCACAGGAAGGAATCGCGGGCCAGCTGGCAGGCCCGGGACGTCGTCGCCTCGGCCGTCGTCCTGGCCCTCATCGCGGCCGCCTACATCTACTTCACGGGGTGAGGACGATCGCGCATTGACGGCCGGGACCGGCGTTGGTATATTCCGGACTCATGCCCATCTCCCCGAAGCATGACCTCGAGGACCGTTCCCCGCGGGGACGGCCCACCCCATCCGAGGAGGCCCCATGAACAGGAACGCCCGGAACCCGATCGCCCGGATCGCCGTCCTCGCCGCCCTCGTCCTGCCGCTCGCCTTCGCGGCCGGGACGTCCGCGGCGTCGAAGAAGCCGCTCACGTACGACGTCTACGACGGCTGGCGCGCCATCCAGGGAACGCAGCTCTCGCGGGACGGCCAGTGGCTCGTCTACGCCCTCGCGCCCCAGGACGGCGACGGCGAGCTCGTCGCCTTGAACCTGACGACGGGCAAGGAATGCCGGGCCGCCCGCGGCCGCGGGGCCGTCCTCACGGTCGACGGCAAGTTCGTCGTCTTCACGGTCGCCCCGGTCAAGGCCGAGGCGGACAAGGCCAAGAAGGACAAGAAGAAGCCCGAGGAGCAGCCCAAGAGCGCCTTGGGCATCATGGACCTGGCCACGGGTCAAGTGACCACGGTCGAGCGGGTCAAGAGCTTCAAGGTCCCGGAGGATTCCGGCGCCTTCGTCGCCTACCTCCTCGAGCCGCCGCTGAAAAAGCCGGACGAGAAGAAGGACGAGGCGAAGAAGGAAGAGGCCAAGAAAGAGCCGGAGGCGAAGCCCGAGGGGAAGCCCGAGGCCAAGCCGGAAGAGAAGAAGGCCGAAGAGCCCAAGAAGGACGAGAAGAAGAAGGAACCGGGCAACGACCTCGTCGTCCGCGAGCTCGCCACGGGCAAGGAGACGAGAATCGCCGAGGTCGTCGAGTACGCCTGGAACAAACCCGGCACATGGCTCGCCTACGGCGTCTCATCCAAGACCCCCGAGAATGACGGCGCCTTCGCATGGGAATCGGCCTCGGGCAAGACCGCCGCCCTGCTCAAGGGCCTCGGCAACTACAAGAACCTGACCTTCGACGAGAAGGGCGGCCAGCTCGCCTTCACCAGCGACCGCGACGACTACAAGGCCGACAAATCGGCCTCGAAGCTCTACCACTGGGCGGCCTCCTCGCCGGCGGCCGTCGAGCTCGTCCCGGCCCTGGCCAAAGGATTCCCCGCCGGCATGGCCGTCAGCGAGAACGGCCGTCTCCAGTTCTCCAAGGACGGCGGCCGGCTCTTTTTCGGCATCGCCGCGGCCCCCCAGCCCGAGCCCAAGGACGCGCCCGAGCCGGTCAAGGTCGATATCTGGAACTGGAAGGACCCCTATCTCCAGCCGATGCAGAAGGTCCAGGCCGAAGAGGACAGGAAGAAGACCCTGATGTGCGTCATGCACTTCCTGCCCAAGGAGAAGAAGTTCGTCCAGCTGGCCACGGCCGACGTCCCCGACATCGCGCTCGCGGAGGACGCCAAGACCGCCCTGGGCTCGTCGAACCTCCCTTATCGCCAGCTGGAGTCCTGGGACCAGGGCTACCAGGACGTCTACGTCGTCGATGTCGGCACAGGGGCCAAGAAGAGGATCCTCGAGAAGACCTCGGCCGGGGCCCGCCTCTCCCCCGGCGGAGCCTGGGCCTACTATTTCAGCCGGGCCGACAACGCCTATTTCACCTATCGCCTCGCGGACGGCAAGACTTTCAACTTGACCGGGAAGCTCGGCGTCAGCTTCACCGACGAGGAGGACGACATGCCGGCCGAGGACCGTCCTTACGGCACGGCCGGCTGGACCGACGGCGACAGGGCGGTCCTCGTCTACGACCGCTACGACATCTGGGAGATCTCGCCCGACGGGGCCAAGAGCCGGATGGTGACGAACGGGATGGGCCGCCGCGACAAGCTCGTCTTCCGCCACATCCGTCTCGACCCCGACAAGCCGGCCATCCCGGCGAGCGGCCCGATCGTCCTGCAGGCCACGAACGACAAGACCCTGGCCACGGGCGCCTACCGCGTCGATCTCGCCGCGCCGACGGCCGACCCGGCCAAGGTCGTCATGCTGGACAAGCAGTTCGGGGGCCTGCAGAAGGCCAAGAACGCCGACGTCTACGCCTTCACCTGGCAGCGCTTCGACGAGTTCCCCGACCTCTGGGCGAGCGGCCCGGACTTCGCCTCCGCCCGCAAGGTCAGCGACGCCAACCCCCGGCAGGCCGAGTACAACTGGGGCCGGGCCGAGCTCATCGAGTACGCGAACGCCGACGGCAAGGTCCTGCAGGCCGTCCTGATCAAGCCCGAGGACTTCGACCCGTCCAGAAAATACCCGCTCATGGTCTACATCTACGAGACCCGGGCCGTGGGCCTGCACCGCTACTACCCGCCTTCGCCGGGGACCAGCATCAATTTCACCCGCTACGCCAGCAACGGCTACGTCGTCCTCAGCCCGGACATCGTCTACGAGGAGGGCTACCCCGGCCCGAGCGCCCTCAAGTGCGTCCTCCCGGCCGTCCAGAAAGTCGTCGACATGGGCTTCATCGACCCCAAGCGGATCGGCATCCAGGGCCACAGCTGGGGCGGCTACCAGATCACCTACCTCGTCACCCAGACCGACATGTTCGCCGCGGTCCAGGCCGGGGCCTCGGTCTCCAACATGACCAGCGCCTACGGCGGCATCCGCTGGGGCTCGGGCATGGTCCGCGAGTTCCAGTACGAGAAGACCCAGAGCCGGATCGGCGCGCCGCTGTTCGCCCGGGTCCTGCAGTACCTGGAGAACTCGCCGGTCTTCTGGGCCGAGCGGGTCCGAACGCCCTACCTCTCGATCCACAACGACGAGGACGACGCCGTGCCGTGGTACCAGGGCATCGAGTTCTTCACCGCCCTGCGCCGCCTGGGCAAGGAAGCCTACATGTTCAACTACAACGGCGAGAAGCACGGCCTGCGCGAGCGGGAGAACCAGAAGCACTGGACCGTCCACCAGGACGAGTTCTTCGACCACTTCCTGCTCGGGAAACCGAGGCCGGAGTGGATGGAGAAGGGCGTCCCCTACCTCGAGCGCGGGAAGCGGGACGTCACGCCGCTCTACAAGAAGGCCGAGGAGAAGGCGCCCGAAGAGAAGAGGTAGCGGTCAGCGGACCTCGAGCCCGACGATCGAGGCCGCCGGCGCGGCCGCCGGATACCGTCGCAAGGAGAAGGCTTCGGGGCAAAGCCATTTGTGATATCCTGGGTGCCCATCACGTCCGCGAGGAGGCGATCATGGCCACCGCCGTCTTTCAGGTCGACGCTTTCGCCGAGCGCCCTTTCGAGGGCAATCCGGCCGGGGTCTGCCTGCTCGAGGGGCCGGCCGAGGCGGCCTGGATGCAGAAGGTCGCCGCCGAGATGAACCTGGCCGAGACGGCCTTCCCGCTGGCCGAGGGGGACGGCTTCCGCCTGCGCTGGTTCACGCCCACGGTCGAGGTCAACCTCTGCGGCCACGCGACGCTGGCCGCGGCCCACATCCTGTGGGAACAGGGGGTCCTCGCCCCCGACCGCGAGGCCCGCTTCGAGACCCTGAGCGGCCGGCTCACGGCCCGCCGCGACGGCGACCTCGTCGAGCTCGACTTCCCGGCCCGGCCGCCGCTCGCCGAGCCGCCGGCCTGGGCCGAGGCCGTGGTCGGGGCGCTGGGCGTCAAACCCGTCCATGTCGGCCTGAGCGCGGAGGACGTCATCTTCGAAGCCGCCGATGAAGCCGCCGTCCGCTCGGTCGCGCCGGACTTCGCGGCGCTCCGCGCCCTCCCCGCGCGGGGCGTCATCGTGACCGGCCGCTCGGCCGACAAGCGCTTCGACTTCGTGTCCCGCTTCTTCGCCCCGTCGGTCGGCGTCGATGAGGACCCGGTGACGGGCTCGTCGCACACCGTGCTCGTCCCCTACTGGGCCAAGAAGCTGGGGAAGACGGCCTTCACCGCCCGCCAGGTCTCGGCCCGCGGCGGCGTCCTGCGCCTGCGGCTGGCCGGGGACCGGGTCAAGATCGCCGGCCGGGCCGTCACGGTCATCCGCGGCGAGCTCCTGGCCTAAGCCGCCGCGACCCTGACGGGCGTCGGCCGGAGCACCCGGACGAGGTCCGCGGGGGCGAGGCCGACGATGAACCCGCGCTTGCCGCCGTTGATGTAAATGACGGGCAGGTCCAAGACGGACTCCTCGATGTAGACCGGCATCGGCTTGCGCAGGCCGAAGGGCGAGATGCCGCCGACCGCGTAGCCGGAGTGGCGCTCGGCCGTGCCCGGCGCGCACGGGCGGACGGACGCGACGCCGAGGACGCGGGCCAGCTCCTTCGTCGAGACCTCGCGGTCGCCGTGCATGAGCACGACGAGCGGCTTCTTCGCCTCGTCCTCCAGGACCAGCGTCTTGACCACGGCGTGCCCGTCGACCCCGGCCTGGGACGCGAAGGCCGCGGCGCCGCCGTGCTCGACATAGGCGTAAGGGTGCTCGCTGAACGGGACCCCGGCCCGGCGAAGGGCCCGCACGGCCGGGGTCATCGGCGCCTTGTCGCGGGCCATCAGCGCGGCGCCTCCGGTTCGCTGTGGACGAGTATGCGCTCGAGGGCCGGCAGCTCCCTTTTCAGGGCCTCCTCGATCCGCGAGGACAGGCGATGGGCCTCGATGACCGGCAGGTCCCGGTCCAAGCCGCAGACGAGCGAGACCGCCAGCCGGTCCCCCTGGCGCCGCACCAGGACATCGCGGCAGCATTCCCGGCCGGCGACGCCGTCGGCGATCCGCCGGACGCGCTCGGCGAGCGGCCCCTCCTCGGCGGTGACGTCCCGGCCGCTGCCGACCCCGCCGTCCCGGGACTCGATGTGGATGTTGACGCGCTTGATCGCCGGCAGGCCGGCCCGGAGGTCCCGCTCGACGCGGCCGGCCAGGTCGTGGGCCTGGTGGAGCAGGAGGCGGTCGTCGACCTCGAGGTGGAGGTCGATGTGGACCTCGCCGCGGTCCTCGAAGACGACGATGTTGTGAACGGGGACCTGGTTGCGCTCGGCGACGGCCCGGATGCGCCGGACCAGGGTCTCGTGCTCGCTCTCGCGGGGGTCGGTGTGGATGACGACGTCGGACCCCGGGACGAGCGACCGGATGCGGCGTTCGACGTCCTCGGCGATGGCGTGGGTCCGTTCGAAGGCCAGGTTGCGGTCGACCTCGATGGCCATGTCGATGAAGGTCTGGGCCCCCGACTGGCGGAGCCGGACCTTGCCGGCGCTGATGACGCCCTCGACCTCGGCCGCCGCCTTCACGATCCTGTCTTTCAGCCCGTCCGGGGCCCGGTCGAGAAGGACGTCGATGGTCCGCTTCCCCAGCCTGTAGCTGACGAAGAGGACGATGAAGGCGACGCCCAGGGCGGCCACGGCGTCGGCCCGGTCGAGCAGGCGGGCCCGGGCGGGCCAGAAGCTCCGGCCGAGGAGGACGAGGATGAGGCCGGCCAGGACGACGGCCGAGCTCCAGACGTCGGTCGAGAAGTGGAGGGCGTCCGCCTCGAGGGCCTGGCTGCGGTGCCTCTTCGCCGCGCGGGAGAGCATCCGGGACCGGTTGACATCGACGACGATCGAGACGATGACGACGAGGAAGGCCCACAGGCTCGGATCGACATGGACCTCGCGGAAGAAGATCCGGCGGACGGCCTCGTAAACGATCCAGGCGCAGGCGACGAACAGGAGGACCGTCTCGATGAGGGCCGAGAAGCTCTCGACCTTGCCGTGACCGTAGAGGTGGGACTCGTCGGCCGGACGGCCGGAGACGCTGACGGCGACGAGCGTGACCACGGCGGCCACGAGGTCGAGGCCCGAGTGGGCCGCCTCGGCCAGGATGCCGAGCGATCCGCTGGCCAGGCCGACGGCGAGCTTCATCCCGGTCAGGCCCAGGGCGGCCAGGACGGAGCCCAAGGCCGCCCGCATCTTCTCGGCGCGGGCCCTTGCGGCGGTCGCGGTCTCTTCGGCGGCCATGGGTTCGGCGGTCCAGGCGAGACGGCATGTTACCACTCCCGGCGGCCGAGGGCAATGGCGCCGTCGGCGTCCCCGGCTCCCGCGTGTTCCTCCTTCACGGCAGCGCCTACGCCGCGCTCAAGGCCGTTCCCCGAGACCGGCCGCGCAGCTCGAGAGCCTGGCCGAGAAACCGGCCGGGTCCGGACCTCCCCGGGGGACATGTGCCGATTCGGTCCGTGTCCCTCTTCTTTTTTCTCCGGGTTTCCTCTATCATCTCCCCATGGGGCCCGGGATGAAAAGAGCGGCCGGCCTTCTCCTTCTCCTTCTCGCGATCCCCTTCCCGGCCGCCGCCGGGGGCCGGCCGACGGCTCAAGCGGCGCGGCCGCTCGACGACCGCGTCCGCGAGTTCCTGGACGCCCAAAAGGGCCGGTGGCGCCAGGAGAACGTCACCGAGACCGACGGCCGGCTCCTCCACGACCTCATCCTCGAGCGCGGCTACACCCGGGCCCTCGAGATCGGGACGTCCACCGGCCACTCCGGCATCTGGCAGGCCTGGGCCCTGAGCAAGACGGGGGGCTCGCTCGTCACGGTCGAGATCGAGGAGTTCCGCCATCTCGCGGCCGTCCGGAACTTCAAGGCGGCCGGGCTCGACCCCTGGATCGACGCCCGTCTCGGCGACGCCCACACTCTCGTCGAGACGCTCGCGGGCCCGTTCGATTTCATTTTCATCGACGCCGACCAGAACTGGACCCCGAACTATTTCCGGGCCCTCCTGCCCAAGCTCGCGCCGGGCGGCTGCTTCGCCGTCCACAACGTCCTCAGCCTCGGCTACATGAAGGGCGTCCGCGAGTTCCTCGACGAGGTCCGCCGCCTCGACGTCGTGGAAACGACCGTCGAGACCTCCTCGGGCGGCGGGATCTCCCTGAGCTTCCGGAAACGATGAGGAGCCGCCGGCCTCGCCGCCGAGGCGGCGGCCGGGCTCGCCAAGGGCCCGAAGCCAATAAGTCCTTGACAGTCTTCGCCTTTCATACTAGATTTTGTGCGGGTGATCATGCCGCTCCACAAAGCTTGGTGTCCCCGCCGGCATGCCGACCTCGATCGTTTCCGGCACCCTCGGCCTCCAGGCCGACTAAAGGGGACAATCGTGTTCCAGGAGGCCGGCTTCTAGATGGCGAAAGCCCAGGTTGAAAAGACGAAGTCCCCGGCCCTCCCCGTCGTCCTCGTCGTCGACGACGACCTGGCCTACCTCGAGAAGCTCCAGAGGGCCCTGCGGGACATCTATACCGTCTACACGACGACGAGCGGCGTCGAGGCCATCCACCTGATGAAGACCGTTCCCGAGGTCAACGTCCTCGTCGTCAACGAGGACCTGCCCCGGATGAAGGGCACGGAGCTGCTGCGCTTCCTCAACGAGATCTTCAAGAACTCCGAGGCCATCATCAAGATCCTGCTGACGGCCGTCACCTCCAACGGCACGACCGTCGACCTGGCGAGCTACGGCCGCATCGACTGCTGCCTGGCCAAGCCGTCCGACCCCGCGGCCATCCGGCGCAAGATCGGCTTCCTCCTCGCCCAGAGGTCGCGGGAGAAGCGGTCGTCCATGCGCGTCACCCTCGACGGCGCCAGGGACGTCCGCATCGAGACCGGGCCGCTCGGCGAGGCCAAGCTGGTCAACCTCAGCGAGAACGGGGTGTTCATCAAGACCCTGTCGGCCTTCCCCGAGGGCGCGGCCGTGCCCCTGGCCATCACCCTGCCCGACGGGCGCCGCTATCCGGTCAAGGGCCGGGTCATCCGCCAGGACGTCGACCAGGGCGGCGTCGCCGTCGCCTTCGAGTCCCTGGACGACGCCGGCCGGATGTCGCTCCTCCAGTTCATGTCGGACTACGTCGCCATCCGGGACCTGGACGAGCTCAAGCTCCGCTATCCCTTCCTCCGGACCGACGAGATGGTCCTGTTCACCGACGCGGTCAAGATCGAGTCCCTCCTGCGCGAGGCCTTCCAGCGCAAGGTCGAGGTCGCGGCCGTCCCGGCCCGGGCCGGCAACCCCGAGATGCTGGCCTTCGCCGAGATCCGGCCCCCGGACGTCTGCCTCCTGGCCGGCGAGAAGCTCGACGTCAAGCTCAAGACCTCCGACCTCCTGTTCGTCTCCTTCCAGCTCGGCTACGCGACCTACAACTTCGAGACCATGATCGCCCGCATCGCCCCCGACGGCCGGACGCTCATCTGCCTCTACCCGCGGGTCATGTTCTACTCGGAGAAGCGGGCCGAGCGGCGCATCTCGCCGGCCGGGGACCTGCGCGTCGAGATCCCGCTGCCGGCGCCGTTCAACCGCCGGCTCGGCGGCCGCGTCACCGACATCAGCCCGAACGGGGTGAGCTTCATCGCCGCCGACGGCGGTCCGGCCCTGCTCAAGGGGACCCCCGTCGAGTCGCTGGCCATCCTCGACGGCGACAAGGTCCTGTGGGAGGAAACGGGCGAGGTCCGCCATGTCGGCCGGCCGGACGCGGGCGAAGGCGCCGGGCTGAAGTACGGCATCCAGTTCGGCATCGGCCGGATGAGCATCCGGTCGGTCAGCGCCCCGGAGCCGGACTTCGCCCGGCGCAGCGACCCGGCCCGGGAGGCCCACGCCCAGCCCGAGCCGGGCCGCGGCGCGCCCGCCCTCCCCCTGAACTCCCTGACGGCCCCGAACGTCATCCGCATGGAGAACCGCCGGGGAGAGGAGATCGTCGGCCTGCTCAACTCCTCGCTGCCGCTCGACGGGAAGCCGGTCCCCGTCGTCGTCCTGCCGCCCGCCTTCGGCAAGACCAAGGAGACCCTCTTCGGCCTGGCCCTGACGCTCTGCGAGAACTTCCGCCTGCTCGGCAAGCCCCTGGCCGTCGTCCGCTACGACGGGATCCGCAAGAAGGGGGAGAGCCACAAGGACCCCGAGGCCTCCGAGCCGCCCTACGAGATGCTCAACACGAACTTCGGGCAGGGGGCCGAGGACATCGTCACCGTCCTCGACTGGCTCGACTCCAATCCCAAGGTCCGGGCCTCTTCGATCATCCTCCTGACCTTCTCCTTCTCGGCCCTGGAGGCCCGGATCGTCCTCCGGGAAGAGGCCCGGCGCCGCCGGGTCGATTACTGGATCGCCTGCATGGGCACGCCGGAGTTCCGCGACCTCATGGTCCGGATCAACTGCGGCCTCGACTTCCTCGAGCACTATCAGCTCGGCATCAAGCTCGGCGTCATGCCCGTCCTGGGCAACCTCGTCGACGTCGACCACTACGTCGGCGACGGCGTCGCCCACGGCGTGGCCACCTTGGAGCAGGCCCGGGAGGACATGCGCCACCTCGACCTGCCGATCACCTGGATCTACGGCCAGTTCGACAGCTGGGTCAAGTCCGAGTTCATCCGGGACGTCATGAGCGTCCAAGTCGACGCTCCCCGCGAGGTCATCGCCGTCCCCATCGGCCACAACGCCCGGACCTCCAAGGAGGGCCTGCGGATGTTCGGGACGATCACCTCGCTGATCTACCGCTTCCTCCACAAGGACCTCATCCAGCCGGTCCTGCCGGGCCGGAGGGACATGGAGGTCATGCGGCGGGCGGAGAAGGACCGCCTGCCGCCCCGCAACCTCCGGAACCGGGCGCACTACTGGAAGCGCTACCTCGTCGGCGACGACAAGCTCATCGGCTTCGACGTCATGGCCCTGTCCGACGACTACCAGCAGCTCATGGCCGACCAGCTTGCCGCCCTGGAGATCGGCCCCGGCGACCGGCTCCTCGACCTCGGCGGCGGGACGGGCAACTTCCTCGAGCACCTTCTCCTCGCCGGGACGGGGCTCCCGTCGCAGTTCACCATCGCCGACCTCATCCCCGAGGCCATGGAGAAGGCGGCCCGGAAGCTCACGTCCCGCTTCCCGGCCCTCGGCGAGCCCGGCCGGCTCGATTTCCTGGCCCTCGACCTCGAGATGAGCCGCTACCTGGCCGTGCGCCGCTTCCTCGACGGCGAGGTCGGATCGTTCGAGGAGATGGCCGAGCGGGTCGAGAACCTGAGCCTCGAGAGCGCCATGAGGATCCAGGAGGACTATTCCCCCCGCCTGCATCGGGTCCTCCGGGGCGGACGGATCGGCCCCGATCTCGACGACTGGCTGAAGACCCGCTTCGACCTCCGCGAGTACCGGATCATCGCCGATTTCAACCGGGCCGCCCGGCAGGTCCGCGGCCTGACGACCGAGCGGCCGGAGTACCGCCGCCTGATCCTGCCGGCGACGCTCGAGGGGACGTTCCACCTGCCGGTCAAGGCGGGCTGGTACAACAAGATCCTCATGAGCCTGGTCCTGTCCTACATCTTCGACCCCGTCGAGACGCTCCGGGAGGTCCGGCGCGTCGTCATGCCGGGCGGCCGGCTCGTCCTGTCGAGCATGCGGCCGGACACCGACGCGTCGGGGCCGTTCACGCGGCTGCTCGGGAAGATCGAGGCCATGCCCGAGGAGGCCCTGCCCCCCGAGCGGCCGAAGGCCCTTCTCGTGGAATCCCTGCGCGCCTTCCTCAACGACGCCCAGGAGCTCGTCGACCTCGAGGAGGCCGGCACTTTCGACTTCTTCGACCTCGAGAAGCTCGAGGGACTGCTGGAGGCCGCCGGCTGGGACATCGACCGGGTCATTCCCTCCTACGGCACGCCGCCCCAGGGATACGTCGTCGTCGCGCGAACGAGGAGCCCCCATGCCTAAGCCTCTCGACGCCTTCGAAGAACGGCTCTACACGGAGTACGACCTCAAGGGCCGCGTCCGGATGGCCATCGTCATCAGCATCGTCCTGTTCCTCGGGTTCCTCGTCCTCGACTGGGTCTACACGCCGCAGCACCTCGGGACCTTCGCCGTCATCCGCGTCTCCGTCGCCGCCGTCGAGGTCGCCCTGCTCCTCCTCGCCCGCCGCATCCAGTCCAACCGCGGCTTCGTCAACCTGGGCATGGCCATGGTCGTCACCGACGCCGTCGCTCTGGCCGTCATGATCCAGGTCATGGGCGGCTTCCTGACCAGCTACTACCAGGGCCTGAATATCATCGTCATCGGCATGCTCGTGGTCATCCCCTTCGCCTTCCGCGAGTCGCTCTTCCTCTACAGCCTGACCTGGGCCGTCTACGCCCTGCCGAGCTTCATGGCCTTGCTGGCCGGCCAGGACCCCATCGTCGTCCGCGGCGGCAGCTTCGGGGCCGAGCCCGTCACCATCGGGCTGTGGCGGTTCGTCGTCAACAACCTCTTCTTCCTGACCTCGATCATCTTCGTCGGCGCCTTCGGCTCCAAGATCATGGACAGCATCCGCCGCCGCGAGCTCCGCAACCGCATCGAGCTCGAAGGGATGACCCAGCAGCTCCAGGAATCGAACATCAAGCTCAAGAGCCTGGACGAGCTCAAGACCCAGTTCTTCGCCAACGTCAACCACGAGCTGCGGACGCCGCTGACTCTGATGCTGACCCCGCTCAAGGCCGCTCTCGAAGGCCGGATGGGAGAACTGGCGCCCTCGCTCAAAGACACCCTGGACATGATCCTGCGCAACGGCTACAAGCTGCTCAAGCTCATCAACAACCTCCTCGACCTGTCCAAGCTCGAGGAGGGCCGGATGCGCCTCAAGGTCCGGACCGTCAACCTGGTCGAGTTCATCCCCCCCCTCCTGGCCTCGGTCAAGCCCCTGGCCGACCAGAAACAGCTCCGCCTCTTCTTCCAGCACCCGGCCCACCCCGTCACCCTGACCCTCGATCCCGACCAGTTCGAGAAAGTCGTCCTCAACCTCCTCTCCAACGCCCTCAAGTTCACCCCCAAGGGCGGCAAGATCACGATCTTCGTCGAGGAGAGGGACGGCACCGTCGTCATGACGGTCGAGGACACGGGCATCGGCATCCCGGACAGCATGCTCGTGACGATCTTCGACCGCTTCTCCCAGGTCGACGGCTCCAAGTCCCGGGCCCAGGAGGGCACGGGCATCGGGCTGGCCCTGGCCCGGGAGATCGTCCTCGTCCACAAGGGCCGCATCTGGGCCGAGAGCGAGCTCGGCCGCGGCTCCCGCTTCATCGTCGAGATGCTCAGGGGCGAGGAGCACTTCGACGACGAGGTCCTCGAACGCCGGGCCGAGGACGTGCCCGTCGGGATCCGGCGCCGCCTGACCGACACCGAGGAGCCCCACGTCCAGGACATCGTCGCGGACCACCGTGGGCTCCAGCTCGTCGACCTCGAGAAGATCGACATCGGGGCCGGCCAGGTCAACGAGGCCAAGGTCCACGACGCCCTGGTCCTGTGCATCGACGACAGCCCTGAGGTCCTCAAGCTGATGAAGATGCTGCTGGCCGACGAGTTCGACCTCGAGCTCGCGACCTCGGCCGAACAGGGCCTGCGCCTGGTCCGCGACAAGGGCCCCGACCTCATCCTCTGCGACGTCATGATGCCGGGCATGGACGGCCACGCCTTCTCCAAGGCCGTCAAGTCCGACGAGGCCACCAAGCACATCCCCATCATCCTGGTCACCGCCCGGTCGGGGGCCGAGATGCTGGCCGAGGGGATCAAGGCCGGGGCCGACGACTACATCTCCAAGCCGTTCGACTCGACCGAGCTCAAGGCCCGCATCCGGGCCCTCCTCCGCCTCCGCCAGGTGGAGGCGGAGCTGGCCCTGGCCAACAGGAACCTCCGGATGCGGACGTCCGACCTCGTCGAGCAGCAGCGGTCCCTGTTCCTGTCGACGGTCAAGTCCCTGGCCTCGGCCATCGACGCCAAGGACGAGTACACCCGCCACCACTCGACCCGGGTCACCGACTTCTCGCTGAAGATCGCCGCCAAGATGGGCTTCAGCGCCAAGGAGCTCGGCGACCTCGAGCTGGCCGCGGTCCTCCACGACGTCGGCAAGATCGCCGTGCCCGAGAGCATCCTCAACAAGCCGGGCAAGCTGTCGCCCGACGAGTTCGCCCTGATCAAGGACCACCCCGCCCGCGGCGAAGCCATCCTCAGCCCCGTCGTCGAGCTCAAGGAGATCGCCCGGGTCGTCCGGGCCCACCACGAGCGCTACGACGGGACGGGCTACCCCGACAGGCTCAAGGGCCGGGAGATCCCCCTGGGCGCCCGGATCATGGCCATCGCCGACACCTACGACTCGATCACCTCGGACCGGCCCTACCGCAAGGCCGCCTCCCATCGCTACGCGCTCAAGGAGATCATCGCCTGCTCGGGGACCCAGTTCGACCCCGAGGCCGTCCAGGCCTTCCTCGAGATCGCCGGGACCATCGCCCAAGACCAGGGCCAAGAGGCATGAGACTCATCGTCTCCTACTACGGCGTGGGCCTGTTCGCCAGCGCCATCGTCGCCGGGGCCGTCGCCGTCATCGCCTGGAAGCGCACCGTCACGCCCGTCGGCCGCGTCCTCGGCCTGCTCATGACGGCGGTCTTCACCTGGGCGATGGCCGCGGCCTTCGAGGCGGCCGCGCCGGACCAGGCGACCAAGGTCCTCCTCGCCAAGATCGAGTTCCTCGGCATCGCCGCCACTCCCGTCCTGGTGTTCCTCTTCGCCACGGGCTATTCACGCTCGGGGTCGCGGCTGAAGCCCCTCCGGGCCGCGGCCCTCTGGATCATCCCCGCGGCGACGGTGGCCCTGGCCGTCACGAACGAAGCCCACGGCCTCGTCTGGTCGGGCTTCTCGACGGCCGAAGGGACGCGGGCCGGCTTCCTGGTCTACCATCACGGGCCGTTCTTCTGGGTCCACGCCGGCTATTCCTACCTCCTTCTCTTCGCCACCGCGGTCGCCCTCCTGCTGGCCTTCTTCCGCTTCAAGGGCGTCTTCCGGAGGCAGGCCCTGCTCCTCCTCCTGGCCTTTCCCCTGCCGTGGGCCGCCAACGCCCTCTACCTCGCCGGCCTGGCCGGCGCCGAGCGCGGCTACGACTTCACCCCGGTCGGGTTCGCCTGCTCCGGGTTCTTCCTGATCTGGGCCATGTTCAGGCTCCGGCTCGTCGACATCGTCCCCGTGGCCCAGGAACGGGTCATCGAGAGCATGGGCGAATCGCTGATCATCGTGGACCGGGCCGGACGCCTGACGGCGACGAACCCGGCCGCCCGGAGGCTGATGGCCGAGGCCGGCGGCCCGCCGGAGGACATCCCCGAGTCCAAGGTCCTCGGCCGGCCGGCGGCGGAGCTTTTCCCCGGCTGGCCGGCGCTCGCCGCCGGGCTGGGCGGCTCGGCCGTCCCCGCGCGCGAGCTGGCCTGGGTCCGGGAGGGCGGAACGCGCTATTTCGACCTCCGCCTGACCCCCGTCGTGGGGCCCGGCGCCTTCAACGCGGGCCAGGTGGCCATCCTCTACGACATCACCCGGATCAAGAACGCCGAGACCTCCGCGGTCGCCGCCCGCAGGGTCGCCGAAACGCTCCGCGAGGCCGGAGTGACCCTGAGCTCGAACCTCGATTTCAAGCAGATCACGTCCCTCATCCTGGAGCTCCTCAAGCGCGTCATCCCCTACGACATCGGGGCCTTCATGACGGTCGAGGGGAACGATCTGAAGCTCGCCGCGATCAAGCGGCCCTCGGACACCCGCAGCCTCATCGGGGAGACCTATCCCCTGACGGGCTCGCGCCTCTGCCACGTGGCCATCCAGAAGGGCCGGCCCCTGATCAGCGCCATCACGGGCCCGGACGACATCCTCCTCCCGTTCCGGCTGGACAAGGGCGCCCACTCGTTCCTGGGCGTCCCCATCGTCTTCCGCGACCGGGCCATCGGCCTCATCGCCCTCTACAACTTCGAGGCCGAGCCGTTCTCCGAGGACGCCGCCCGGGTGGCCGAGCTCTTCGCCAGCCAGGCGGCCATCGCCCTGGACAACTCCCGCCGGATCGAGCAGATGGAGCTCCTGGCCGTGACCGACCAGCTGACCGGGCTCTACAACCGGCGGGCCTTCGCCGGGATGGCGGCCAAGGAGGTCGGGCGGTCCCGCCGCTACCGGCGCCCCCTGGCCCTCATCCTCTTCGACATCGACCACTTCAAGGCCGTCAACGATACCCACGGCCACCCCATGGGGGACCAGGTCCTGCAGGTCCTGACCAGGCTCGTCAGCAAGACGATCCGGGCGACGGACGTCATCTGCCGCTACGGCGGCGACGAGTTCCTCGTCCTCATGCCCGAGGCCGGCCGCGAAGAGGCCCTGGCCATGGCCGAGCGCCTGCGGGAGGAGATCTCGCGGATGACCGTGGTCACGCCGGGCGGCACGCTGACCCTGACCGTCAGCCTGGGGGTCGCCGACCTCGATCCGGCCGGGGACGAGGACATCGACGGCCTCATCAACCGGGCCGACCGGGCCATGTACCAGGCCAAGGCCGCCGGCCGCGGCCAGGTCCGCGGCTGACCCCTTCCTCCCCGCGCCGCCTGTGCTATAATACCCCCCTTTCGGAGGTCCCCATGGTCCACATCGAGCCGTTCCGCGGCGTCAGGCCCCGCAAGGACATCGCCGCCCTCGTCGCCGCCCCGCCCTACGACGTCCTGTCCTCGGAGGAGGCCCGCGAGCTGGCCGCCGGGAACCCCTATTCCTTCCTCCACGTCGGCAAGCCGGAGATCGACCTCCCGCCGGGGACCGGCCTCTACGCGGACGAGGTCTACGCCAAGGGCAAGGAGAACTTCGAGCGCTTCCTCCGCGAGGGCGCCATCGCCCCCGACCCGTCCCGCAACTTCTACGTCTACAAGCAGGTCTGGGGGGACCACGTCCAGGTCGGCCTGGTCGCCGGCGCCTCCTGCCAGGACTATCTCGACGACGTCATCAAGAAGCACGAGCTGACCCGGATCGACAAGGAGAACGACCGGATGCGCCACATCGAGACGCTGGGGGCGCAGACCGGGCCGGTCTTCCTGACCTACCGCCGGACGGACGCGATCGACGCCCTCGTGGCCGAGGCCATGGGCCGGGCGCCCGAGAACGACTTCGAGACCTACGACGGCGTCCGGCACATCTTCTTCGTCGTCGACGACCCCGGCCTCGTCGGGCGCATCCGGGACGCCTTCGCCGGGCTCCCGCGGCTCTACGTGGCCGACGGCCATCACCGGTCCGCAGCCGCCACCCGGATCAAGGTCAAGCGCGACCGGGAGCGGCCCGGCCGGACGGGCCGCGAGGAGGACAACTTCTTCCTGGCCGTCATCTTCCCCGACAGCCAGATGAAGATCCTGCCCTACAACCGCGTCGTCCGCGACCTCGGCGGCCTGGATGCCGAGGCCTTCCTCGGAAGGGTCGCCGAGCGGTTCGCCGTCCGGCCGGACGGCCCGAAGGTCCCCGCCCGGAGCCGCGACTTCGCCATGTTCCTCGACGGCCGCTGGTACGCGCTCGAGGCCAGGCCGGGCACGTTCGACCCGGCCGACCCCATCGGCTCCCTCGACGTCTCCATCCTCCAGACGAACCTCCTCGCGCCCGTCCTCGGCGTCGCCGACCCCCGCACGGACACGCGGATCGACTTCGTCGGCGGCATCCGCGGCACGGACGGCCTGGAGAAGAAGGTCCGCGAGGGCGGCTTCCGGGCCGCCTTCTCCCTCTTCCCGACGACGATCGAGCAGCTGTTCGCCGTGGCCGACGCTGGCCGGATCATGCCGCCCAAGTCGACCTGGTTCGAGCCCAAGCTCAAGGACGGGCTGGCCGTCCACATGATCGACGGATGACCGCCCCCGTGACGCC
>Ga0116178_10000440_pt1 | contig 37555 bp, 25 predicted proteins | sample AD_STIC12_MetaG_FD_89880 | JGI IMG/M metagenome (GOLD analysis project Ga0116178, IMG submission 89880) | Active sludge microbial communities of municipal wastewater-treating anaerobic digesters from USA - AD_STIC12_MetaG | ecosystem: Engineered > Bioreactor > Anaerobic > Digestate | place: USA...
AGCGGCCCTGTATATCTGCGGCGGGCCCAGATACTATGGAGGACAGTTTTACGGCAATGTCATAAGAACCAATGTGCCTGCAGCCTGGATAGCTTCAATGTACGGAGGCGCCGCCAATTCAGATATTTATTGCAACACGGTGATCGCAACCGGCAATGATCCCTTTAAAACATTCCGCATGGGAAGCTCAGGCTGTGATGATTGTGTGGCAAAGCTTATAAAATTCAGGTCAAATTTTGTCAGAGGGCAGGAGTTCGGTATTGATGCCACCGACCAGGATCATTCATTTACCGTGTACTGGACCCTGAATGCTGTTCTGATGGATAAACCGGGCAGACCTGGGAAAAACCGGGATGTGACTATATTTGACAATACCGGGAAAATTGCCGTGCAGGGCAAAACAAACAATCAGGGAAAATTCAGTGCTGAACTTCCGGAATATCAGGCGAACGGAAAGGACAGGATTTTTTTCACACCCTACACCATTGTATCAGGAAGCAGCTCAATCACGACTGACCTGAACAGGAATACGGATGTAATTCTTACGTACTGAGTATCGTGATCCGGTTCCGGCAACCATGACTGCTGCAGCCTGTGTTTGACAAACCTAATGAATTGACTGGCCTGAAAGATAAAAACAGATATTGGATTAATTAATATATATCAATCAAGTAGTTGATATATATTAATTATTACACTAATATATGTCAATATGATCTTGCTGTCCATTATCACAGCCCTGCTTTTTTCATTTAAAGTGAAAATGTTTGGAATACAGGAAAATGCCTTTAATATCTTCCTTTATCCTGCGGCTCCTGCCCCGATCATTCCCATGGCGCTATCCGGCTCACAGCCGGGCATAACATAAAAGTTCCTGCCACTCTTTCCGGATATCACAAAAAAATCAGAATTGTTTTTATACTGACTTTCTTTTTGTAACTTGTCGTGATATGCTGATCCTTAATCTTCAGCACAGTATGAATATTCATGTTACAGCAGTGAAGAACATCATGAAAGTGACACATGATCATGAAGGATTCACATCAGTTATCAGGTATTTATTATTTTAGTCAGATTATTTCCTTTTGAAAGACACTTCCGGCATATTGATGGTATTTTTCTGTTTTCTGATTTCATGCGGCACTTCGGCAGAAAGAAAGGAAGGCTTTGAGTTCAGGCAGAATGAACAGGGGCTTGATCTTTACGAATCAGGGGATCCGGTGTTCCATTATCAGAGGGAACCCGGGGTTATCGGCAACCAGTACATCTGCAACAATTACCTGCACCCGCTCTATTCTCTCGACGGGGATACCCTCACGGAAGAAGCTCCGGAGGACCATCCTTATCACAGGGGCATCTACTGGGCGTGGCACCAGATTTATATAAATGATCAGAGTATTGCCGACGGATGGATAATGGAGAATATTTCGCAGGAGGTAATCCGGCTGACAACCTGGACAGATGAATCTACTGCTGTACTGGAAGCCGATGTGTTGTGGAAATCACCCTTATGGCACGACCGCTCCCCGTTTGTCAGGGAGCATACCGTCATCACAACTCACAGGAAAGAGGAGTTATTGAGGATAATTGATTTTGAGATTGGATTAAGGGCACTTACCAATGGAGTGAGCATCGGCGGGTCTGACGACGAAAAGGGCTACGGAGGATTTTGTGCCAGGATAAAGCTTCCTGATGATGTGGCATTTGTTTCCGGTAAAGGAACAGTAATGCCTCAGAATCTTCAGATCGATGCAGGGGCCTGGATTGATATATCGGGATCATTGGGCAGCCCCGGCCGCAAAAGCGGACTTGCCATCATATGCGATCCGCAGACCCCGAATTATCCTGCACCATGGATCCTCAGGCAGAAGGGCAGCATGCAGAATATTGTGTATCCGGGACGACAGCGGGTAACTTTGCCCGTCGACAGTGATCTCGTATTAAAGTACAGGATCATAGTACATTCCGGACAAACTGATTATCTGACTGATAAAAAAGTGATGATTGATTGATGACTCATAGTTTACGGATTACTGACAAAATGGCTTCATGTTGTTCCTGCCGTATTGCCGAATAACCAGGCAAAAATCGGACTAAAATTACCTTCAATGAAAACAAGGATCTTCATACTGACCAGCATTATGATATCTGCTGCCTTCATGGGCTACAGCCAGGATAACCTGTATTTCAACAGATCGCTCCAGGATTTCGCTTCCAAAATGCAGATATCAAGCGGTACGCCGGGGTATCGTGCAGGCGACCGGGACGATTCCGCCGTGGAAGGTTCAGAATACTTTAACGGGAATTTTGCCAACGGAGAAATATATACTATTGAAAAAAAAGTGTTTACAGATATTCCAATGAGGTATAATGCATACCATGGACAGATTGAGATCATGATGCCCGATCAGACCATCCGGATCCTCGGAAACATAGATAACATTGAGAGAATCGTATTTGATTCATCCACTTATGTTTACAGGTCTTTCGCTATAGGAGGGAAAATGATCGCTGGTTTTCTTGTCCAGATCTGCAAAGGCAAAAATCAGCTTCTCAGAAGAGATTATAAAGTCTTCATGGCAGGAAAACCATCGGACGGGATCGTAAATGAGATCCCCCCAAAAATAGTTGACAGGCCCGCGGAGTATTATATCGATACGGGTACCGGAATGCCAAAATATTTCAGGTCTTCCCGTGAACTGTCTGATATCCTGGGCAGGAACAGCCAGGAAATAAACTCCTTTGTCAAAAAGGAAAAGATCAATTTCAAAAAAGAAAAAGATCTGGTAAAACTGTTTTTATATATTGATTCCCTAAATTAACCCGTAAATGAAAAAGTATTTTAACCTGTCAGGTCTTTTGTCACTGACCGTTGCCTGCTGTATTGCAATGAGCTGCAGACAACATCAGGTAAGCAGACTGAACCCTTCCGCATTCGCAGTTCCACCGTCTTCCAGTTACATTCATGCCTGGTGGCACTGGCTCGATAATGCCGTAACCAGGGAAGGTATTACGAAGGATCTTGAAGCGATGAAGGATCAGGGTATTTCCACAGCAACCATCCTGAATGTAGGGCTTTTCAATGAGAGGGATCTTGGTGTCCCGCCGGTGAAATTTGCTACTGAGGAATGGTACCGGATGTTTGAATGGGCTCTTTCCGAAGCTGACAGGCTTGGCATGACCCTGGGCGTGCATAACTGCGACGGATGGAGTTCAAGCGGAGGACCATGGATTGATCCTGCCAATTCGATGAAAAGATGTGTTTGGAGCAGATCGGTGGCCGAAGGAGGGAAAAAGTTGGAAATCAGATTGCAGGAACCTGCCGCCAGTCATAATTTTTACAGGGATATCTGCGTTCTTGCGGTACCTGCCTCCGACGGGATCAATTCTTTTCAGAAGGCGGCACCTGAAATTAAGGTGAATGGGAAAGCCGGCAGAACAATTCTTTATGATGCCAATCCATTAAGCAGCGAAGAAATAAGAAACGGTTCCACAATAGACGTTTCATTCGTTAACGATTTTCAGATGTCATCGCTGGCAATCCATCCCAGGGTGGAATTTGCGTGGACAAGCCTCGACGAGATCAGTTTTACACTTGAACTTAAAGTATCAAAGGACGGGAAAATATTTAAAACCGTCAGGGAATTTTCAGGTCCTCCCCTAAACAGGACAACTATCCTCGAAACTGGTCATCAGTCGGCGAAATATTTCAGGCTGGAATTCAGGGATCTGGCTGGCGTGGATGCACTGGATATTTCCGAGCTTGAACTTCTTAATGAAAATGAGGAGCCTTCATATCACACGGTGATACCCTACCATCTGGAAAAAACCTGTACCACAATGGCCCATAAGCTGGATGATTTTCAGGTGGAGGGAGAGGATCAGCGATTTTCGGTCCCTTCCGGTTCGGTTGTTAACCTTACAGGCAATATGGACAGGGAAGGTAATCTGAAATGGGATGCGCCGGCAGGTAAATGGGAGTTGTTGAGGATTGGATATACCACGACGGGAGCCATGAATGCACCGGCAACCAGTGCCGGCAGGGGACTGGAATGCGATAAGATGGATACAGCGGCCCTCAATCTCCATTTCCGGAGTTTCCCCGCAAAGCTTATCAGCCATGCAGGAAAATATACAGGAAATACCTTTGAATATCTTTTTATCGACAGCTGGGAATGCAGATATCAGAACTGGACCTCGAATTTTGCCGGTGAATTCAGAAAGCGGAGAAAATACGACATAATCAACTGGATGCCTGTTATCTGCGGTATTACAATAGATAATCCTGCTACCACCGAAAGATTTTTGCAGGATTTTCAGCTTACAATAGCCGAACTTATCGAAGAGAACTACTACCGGCATTTTCACAGGCTCTGCATGCAGAACGGCCTGAAATCCCATGCTGAAGTTATTTACGGAGGCACCGGATATCCTCCTGTTGATATTCTTCGTTCAAACAGTTATGTGGATGTTCCCATGTTCGAATTCTGGGCCAATCCTGACAGGAGGACAGGCCTGGTAAACTACAGGCCGGTTGAAAAAACCTCATTTCCCATGCCGGCATATGCCGGAGCCCTGTATGGTAAAAATGTGGTACCCGCCGAAGCCTATACCGGATATGCCAATTACAGTGAGTATCCATGGAACCTTAAGTTATTCGGGGACAATGCTTTCTGTTCGGGGATCAATCAGATGGTGCTTCACAGCTATGTCCACCAGCCGTTTGACAAAAAGCCCGGAATCACTCTCGGAATGTTCGGACAGAGTTTTAACAGGCACAATCCATGGTGGAGCTTTGCATCACAGTGGTTTACCTATCATGCACGGGTCCAGTACATCCTGCAGCAGGGCGTCACGGTTGCGGATATTCTGTGTTTTACAGGCGACCGGTTTTATCTCGATCCTGAAAATCAGAGTGACCATCGGCTGCCGCCAGGTTACAATATTCAGCTGTGCAATTTCGATATTCTTAAAAATCATTGCCGGGTTGAGGATGGCAAACTCCGTCTCGATAACGGACTAAGCTATGATATTCTGCTTTTGCCCGATGATATTTATATGAATCCAGTGACAATTGAAAGAATCGGGGAACTCGTTAAAGCAGGTGCCACGGTCGTTGGGCCAAGGCCAGGCCGGGCGCCAGGATTCCTGGACCATGTTCAGAATGATAAGATTATCGGTGAGATCTCTGAAAATGTTTGGGGAAAAGCGGGAACCGGCGGGATAAATGAGAATAAGTACGGTAAAGGGCATGTTTATGCTGGCCTGAAGCTTATGGACATTATTGATAAACTAGGAATCCGGCCCGATCTTTCCTGTAAAGTCAGCGACGGCGGGAAGCTTATTTACATTCATAAAAAAGCAGGTCCGGATGATATTTATTATATTGTAAATCAGGAAGACAGAGTTTGCCACAGTGAGCTTGCTTTCCGGATCAGGGGAAAATATCCTGAAATTTGGGATCCGCAGTATGGAAAAACTTACAGGGTAGAAGATTTCAGTGAATCTGAAGGGCGGACAGTAATAAATCTTAAGTTTCAGCCGCGCGAATCCCTATTCATTGTATTCAGGGATAAGCTTTCATCTGATATTCCGGCATACAAGGAACCAGAACACAAATATATACCCGCTGATTTAAAGGGGACGCTTGAATTCGAGGATTTGCCGGATAAAAAGCCGGTGGAGATAAATTCCCTTAAATCATGGATCACTTTCGACGATCCGGAAATTAAGTATTATTCAGGCAAAGCCAGGTACTCATTGAAGTTTGATCTTCCCGAAGAATTGATTCACGGGAAATCACTTTATTTATGTGTTGACAGTATCAGAACCCCTTATGAGGTAAGCATCAATGGCAAACCGGCAGGATGTTCCGCCTTCCCCGGTTACCGGTTTGAAGTATCATCCCTTGTAAGGGAAAAGGACAACAGTGTTGTGATAAGGGTCGCCAATCCTTACAGGAACAGGATCATTGGTGATTTTATCCAGTACGGCAGCTTAAAAGATCTGTGGACCACTTCGCCCCTAAGCAGTCTGCCTGGCAAGGATCTGCCTCTGATTGAATCGGGTATTTCAGGACCGCTGAGTTTCTGTTACTGATGGTAATTGCAATTTCAGGCTGCGGATTTTTGGCTTGCAGTTTAAAATCAAGGGTAAAAAGCAATATCCTTAATCCGGAAGTATCTATTACCACCAGCCATCGGGCATATTCGTGATATCGTCGGTGCTGCCGGGGATTCCTTTCGCCGGACCGTAGAATACACTGCCGCCATAGGTTGTAAGGTATAACATACCCGGGTTGTGTATGTCAGGAATGGCACGCTGCCCCCATTTGAACCTGTATCCCCCGATCCGCTTCCAGCTTTCTCCTCCGTCTTCAGAGCGGAACGCCGAATTCTGAAAAGTATTGATGTAAATGACAGCTGGATTCTCCGGATCCATTCCTGCCGAGTTGACCCGGATCCTTTCATCAAACACCCTGCGCCAGCTTTTGCCGCCATCGGTGGTTTTAATAACTCCTCCTCCTGTATCTTCACCTTTATCACCACGTGGCCAGCAGCTTACATACATTACATCGGGATTGACCGGATCAATCATGAGATCATGAGGACCGTTCACGCCTTCCGCAAGGGGAAGAGGGGTCCATGTGCTGCCTTTATCGTCACTGAAATACAGCGAGCCGTCAATTGTCTGTTTTCTGGCCATTCCCCGGACAAACAGGGCAAACAGACGTCCGTTGCTGTTCTGCCTGAGCTGCCAGGCAAACAGGTTGTTCCCCAGCCCGTTGTTTATAAGGTTCCAGGTTTTTCCGTCATCCGTCGATTTATAGATGCCCCTGTCAAATACGCTTACGTACAGGGTTCTGCTGCCTGCCGGCGATTCCGGGTCCAGCAGTATATTGGTGCATACTGAATTCTCAGGAAGTCCGTCATTGCTCTTTTTCCATGTCAGTCCCCCGTCTTCAGAAGCTGCGACTCCTCCAACAAAACCGCCGAAGCCACGGCCGCCGAACATTTTAGTCCTTGGAAGATCATGGGCATCTGCCCACACTGACCAGACCTTACCTTTGATCGCGGGATCAAACTTAAGATCATAGCAGGTGTTCGCCCATCTGTACGGCAATCCGTTAATTGAGTGGAGCCAGCTTTTACCTCCGCTGAAAGTATGGAACAATCCAATGTCGGTATAGCAGATGAAAAAGTGATTTCTATCAAAGGGATCGAAATGAATCCCATAGCATGTTGTCACATTGAGGCCGTTGCTCGAGTATGTTCCGTCCGGATTATTATGGCTGTAGACCTGGGTCCATGATTTGCCGCCATCGGTGGTTTTATATCCGCGGCCGTTATCTCCCGCATAGCAGACATCCGGATCATCCGGCGCCACGCCCATATCAATCGGACTGCCACCCCATCCGGGATCATAGCTTTGCTCCATCCATGACCCGCTGAAATTATCTGTCAGGTAACCACCAGGGGAGGAAGACACAAGTACGGGATCCCACTTAATCCCTCCATTTTCTGTTTTATAAATGCAGTATAGCTCATAATAGGTACCTGAAGCATCTTTTTTGGGAACATCGACCGAGATATAAGCTACTTCAGGTCTTGATTCACACACAGCAAGGGCCTGCCTGAATGAGGGAAGAATATCGCCGGCCGGATCAGGCAACAAGCCATTGTTGATCTGCTTCCATGATTTTCCAAGATCACTGCTGATATACATGCCTCCTTTTCCTCCTGCCATGAATGGTGACTGGAGGTAAATGGAACTGCCCTCACCGTCTTTTCCTCCTTCGACTGCAATTATTTCTTCCGCCGGCAGGGGAAAAGAGATTGTCTTCCCGGTTGATGTGTCAATATGCGCACAAACCTTGTCGGAAAAAACAATAACCTTGTCACCGGGAGCTCCGGGGAAAATGGCCATAACCTTCCGGCCCGGCAGTGAAACCGGCCTGTTCCATGTTTGCCCGTGGTTGAAGGTTGATACCATAAAGACTTCTCCCGGTTTGGATTCTGCGTTTCTTCCTCCCATATAGTCTATCAGGGGAGCAATACCCAGGTATATGCGGGCATTGCTGGCAGGGTCGACTTCGACTTTCTGGATGGTGCCGTCAATTGCTCCTTCCATTATCTCCGAGGGCATCAGCCTGCTGCTTTGAATGCATTCTGTCTTTTTAGCCCGTGATATCTCAGGATAGATTATTTCCCAGCTTTCCCCGCGGTCTGTCGATCGCAGCAGCAAAGATATCCCCGAACCCCTGTCCTCACTGTACAGAAATCCATGGGTGGAAATGTAGACAATATTTGAATCGACCGGGTCAAACTCAAAATCATCTGGCACGTTCCACAGATTCTTCATTTTCCACGTCATACCGCCATTATGTGACACAAATACGCCAGTCATGTCGCAATGGGTCATCACAAAATCCTTATTGAACGGACTGACGGTGGGTTTTAAAACCCCTCCACCGCCCCCCGGCCCGATTACACTCCAATGGTCATGATGCTGTCCGTCTCCTGGTGCTTTTTCAGCGCCCCTGTGCCCGGTGCAGCCTCCGGTGACCAAAATGAGTATTGCCAGGAACCTGATGAATTTGAAGTTTTTCATTATCAGTGGTTTTTGTTTAACTTGATTCCGGGGTGAAATTGCTTTAGTCTGTTTTTTCCTTCAGATGTCTGATCATCCAGCCGTATGTAATCTTTTCTGCTTCCGGGGTGATCCCGTGGCCCTCTCCGTGATTGAAGAACATAAGGTTTTCAGGTTTGCCGTACAATCCGTAAACCGGCTTCACGGCATCGATATAGGGTTCACTGATCCTGCCGTCGGATGAATCGCCTCCTATCAGCAGGAAAGCTTTTGGTGCGCATAATCCGAGCACCTCATGATGCTGATGGGGGAAATCATGTATCTCCCGGCCCAGATACCACGGATCGTCCCAGTTGGTGGAGTTGAGGCCTATTCCTCCTTCGTTGCTTACAACGGCGGTTACGCGATCATCAAACGCACCAAGGTAAAATGCTTCCTTTGCCCCGAGGGAATGCCCCAGCGCACCTATCCTCTTTTTATCAACCTCATTGATCTGTTCCAGTACGTCCACTGCCCTCATGGCATCAAACAGCATCTTTGCCATCCCTTTCGATTGCGGATGCCCTGACCTGAACAGCTCAACCTGCTCCTCGTAGCTTTTTGTGCCTTTTTCATGCCAGAGAAAGCACATGGGGCAGATAACAATGAAGCCCTTTTTTGCAAGGTTATACCCCAGCGACTCAATCCCGGGTGTCTCCAGTCCTGCAATTTTCCTCATCTGGTTATCGCCTGTGGAATGCAATGCCACCGCAGCAGGCAACCGGCCTTCATGTTTACGGGGTTTCAGAAGGTAAGCCTTTACCCTGATGCCCCGCTCACTTTCATATTCAATATATTGCCTTGTAAGCTCTTCGGGATTGTCTTCATTCATGATCCTTATTACCGGGGGGTCGGGATTGGGAGCCATGATCCCCAGATATTCCGACCATACCCTTTTTATCATTTCCCTTTTCCTTATCCATTCCCCGGGCGACGTGATCGGTTTGCCGGATTGATCTTTCAGCAGGGGAGCAAGCTGCTGGCTGATGGGTGAGCCTGCTCCTCCTGCAGATGGATTAAAGAACATGTAAGCCAGGGCAGCTCCTGTGTTTCTTATAAAGATTGATCTTCTCATTTTAAAGTGCGGGTCCGGTAATTTAAATATTATAATTTTGTTATGATAAGAATATGAAAGTAAAATTAATTTTTTCATATATATTATAAAAATACTTTGCCTTATATTTAATAACTTACGCATCGTTTTTAACAACCTGAAATATTACAGGAGATGAAAGGAATATATTCTGAGACCCGGACCGGATGCAGCTGTCTCCGGATTCATTTTTTCAGTCGCCGGACAATATTGGCACGAATGGCATTTATGATTTGTCCCCTGGTACTTTGCTCAGAAAACCTGATTTATTCACAGCCTCAAATCACTGCAGGAGAACAGGCAGTGGCTGCCGCTGCATTAATTGGGTCAGGTTCTGAAAGCGGGATTAAAAAAGACAATTGCCTGAACTTACCAGGGACCGTTCTTTTCCATGAAAAAAAAGCCGGTGGAGATGGCAGGGAATTATCTTATTACAGTCACGGACAAGATGAAAAGCCCGGTTCATACAGGCCCCCGCTTTTCTTCAGGGAAGACTGGAAGGAGACCCCTGCGGCAACCCCTGTGAACCAGAACCATGTCGCAAACAAGGATCTTGTGCTTTCCCTGTACGGACCGGGATGTGACAGCATAAAAAAAAGCCATCACGACCGGCCCGATGACGACCCGTATTATGTGTGGTCGGGCCTGTGTACGGGAAACTGGGCCGTGACTCTGAAGAATCGCAACAATTTCGCGGACCTCACGGGATTTTCAAAAATAGCCTGGCGAACCAAACAGAGCGGATTCAGGGAACTCAGGGTGATACTGAAGCTCTCGGACGGAACATGGCTCGTGAGCAGGGAAGGCGATGGCATGTCGAATGACTGGAGGATCAGTGAGTTTAATCTTTCGGACCTCAACTGGTTCAGGATGGATATTGATAATATTATTGAGGACGAACCGGTAACCGGCCCCGATCTGTCGAAAGTTGATGAAATAGGTTTCACCGACCTTATGCGGGGAGGCCAGAGCATTGCCTGTTCGAGACTCGACTGGATTACAGTTTACGGAAAACCGGTTGCAAGATAGAATCTGATTAATAATCCTTTTATGAAGAGGCGAAAATTTTTTAAAGTCACATCTGCCGGAGCTGCGGGTTTTTCACTTGCAGCCTCATGCAGGAATATTACCGGCAAAGGGGACAGCAGGACGGGCAATACGGCTGAAAAACCGGAGGTGCCGCCTTACCGTGCTGCGGTTAAGTCTAATTTCGCGACTGACAGGGCCCGGTCTGCCGCCGATAAGGTAATTCTTGCCCTTATCGGCGCCGGGGGATGGGGAAGCCATGTGATCATCGAGACGGCAGGATTGAATGAGAACGTGTTTGTCAAATATATATGTGATGTTGATGATACCAGGGGAGGCCGTGCCATTGAGGAGGTTGAAAGGATCCAGGGAGCCAGGCCGGTTCGGGTCAGGGATATGAGAAGGATCTTTGATGACAGGGAAGTTGATGCTGTTATCATTGCCACACCTGAACACTGGCATGGACTGGCAACCATCCGTGCCTGCCAGGCGGGGAAGGATGTTTATGTTGAGAAGTGTATTTCCCATTCGATCATTGAAGGACAGAAAATGGTTGAGGCTGCCATGAAATACGAGAGGATCGTTCAGTGCGGCACACTGAACAGAAGCGCCCGTTACGGCCTCACTGCCCGCGATTACATAAGGAGCGGAGAACTCGGGGATGTTGTCACTGTCAATGCAATGGAACTTACAGATGGCCCCGTTCCGTTTGTAGAAAAGGAGGACACCGGGGCACCCTCAACGATTGACTGGGATCTGTGGCTCGGTCCTGCTCCGAAGGTTCCTTATAATGTGTCGAGAAATAAATCGTGGGCATATTACTGGGATTATGCAGGCGGTTATGCCTTCGGGCAGGGTGTTATTCACCAGGCAGATATGTTGAGGATGGCGCTGGACGATCCGGGTTTCCCGAAGTCAGTTTATTGCACCGGGGGGCGTTATCTGTTCAATGACGAGCGTGATGTTCCCGACTACCAGCTTGCAGTGTTCGACTATGGAAATTTTGTAATGACATTGCAGGGAGGAGAATTCACTCCCTATCTTGCAAAGACAAATGAAAAGATAAGGTTTGGAAACACCTGGCCCGAATGGCAGCAGAATGCCACCAGGATAGAGATTTACGGTACAAGGCGCATGATGTACCTGGGTGTGATGGGGGGCGGCTGGCAGGTTTTTGATAAGGACATGCAGCTTGTCGCCAGCGACAAGGACATTTATCCTCTTAAGGATCATATAAGGAATTTTCTCAGCTGTGTCCGCTCAAGAAAACAACCAAACGGAAACATTCTCCAGGGTCATTACAGCGCATCCCTTATTCATATGGCAAACCTGTCATACAGATCGGGATGCAGGCAATTATTGTTTTCACCTGATTATGAGACGATACTCAATGACGAAACAGCCCGGGAGCTCGGACGTCCGAAATACAGGAAGGGGTTTGAGCTGCCTGATATCGTTTGAGACAATTTTTCACAAAAAGTAAATAAATTTCTGATGAAACGAAGAAAATTTTTTCAGTTAACATCGGCAGGGGCGGCAGGGATGGCAATTGCACCCTCCTGCAGTTCATCCGCACAGAAAAAGGATGAAAAGGATTCCGGGATTGTCATAAATGAAGTTGTTCCCGATTACCGGGATCAGATAAAGGCCTCTTTCTCTGTGCAGAACAAAAAAGGGGCAAATGACAGGGTGGTGCTTGCACTGATCGGAGCCGGTTCATGGGGGACTAATCTCATTCTGGAAGCCGCCAATTCGGGTGAAAATATCCTGATAAAATATATTTGCGATGTTGATGATACACGGGGAGGGCGTGCCATCTCTGAACTGGAGAAAATTCAGGGATTCAGGCCCATTGCGGTGAGGGATATGCGAAAGGTGTTTGACGACAAGGAGGTTGACGGCGTCTTTGTCGAGACCCCTGAACACTGGCATGCCCTGGCAACTATCCGGGCCTGTCAGGCCGGAAAGGATGTTTACGTCGAGAAGACTGTCTCTCATTCAATTTTCGAAGGGCAGCAAATGATTAAGGCAGCCATGAAGTATGAGCGGATCGTGCAGTGCGGAACCCAGAACAGGAGCGCCGATTATGCCCTTACGGCCCGGGATTATATCAAGAACGGCGGCCTGGGTGAAATTGTAGCCGTCCATGTGAAGGAGCTGCTCGAGGGCCCGGTTCCGTTCAACGTAAAGGAGGATTCTCCCGCACCTGATACGATTGACTGGGATATGTGGCTGGGACCGGCACCAAAGGTACCGTATAATGTATCGAGGAACAAGTCATGGATATATTACTGGGATTACTCAGGCGGACCTGTCACCTCGGGAGGTTCAATACACCAGCTCGATATGGCCCGACTGATACTTGACAACCCCGGATTTCCAAAATCAGCATATTGTGCCGGCGGCAGGTATTTTTTCAATGATATGCGTGACATCCCTGATTACCAGATGACAACATTTGATTATGGAAATTTTGTCCTCACCCTTGAAACCGGTGAATGCACTCCTTATTTCCAGAAGGAGGGCCCCGAGGTAAGATTCGGAACAATCTATCCGAAGTGGATGCAGAACGCTACCCGGATTGATATATACGGAACAGAAAGGATGATGATTGCAGGAAGAATGGGCGGCGGCTGGCAGGTTTTCGATAAGGACGAGAAGCTGGTTGCACAGGATAAGGGAATATTTCCCCTTAAGGCGCATATCCTGAATTACATCGATTGCATAAGGACCAGGAAGCAGCCAAATGGCAACATCGTGGAAGGACATAACAGTTCAGTTCTGATCCATCTTGCAAACCTGTCCTACAGGGCAGGTAACAAACAGCTGCTGTTCTCGCCTGAGTATGAAACTATCACCAACAACAGTGAAGCCCGTGCACTTGCCAGACGAACCTACAGGAAAGGATTCGAAATAAACCAGGAAGTCTGAGAATATTTTATCCTTTTTCAGACTCTGAATCCCGGTTGTGACACTGCTGTTTCAATAAAAGCAATAATGTTTTCAACCGGGGCGTCTCCTTCAACAGCGTGTGAAGGAGCGAATATATATCCTCCTTCTTTGCCAGCTTCGATCAGTTCCCTGGTTTCCCTTATAACATCGTCTACACTGCCGTAGGGTAGAATCCTTTGGATTGACAAGCCACCCCAGAAAGATAATTTTCTATGATATTGTTTCAATAGTGCCCTTACATCCATCACTTCCGGCTGGAATGGATTGAAACAATCCACTCCGATATCAGCCAGATCGTCGAAAAGCTCATCAACATCCCCGCACGAATGGATGAAAACATATTTGCCGCGATCCTTGATGAATCTGTATGTTCTTTTCAGGTAAGGATAAATAAATTCCTTCCACATATCGTATCCCATGATGAGACCTCTCTGCTGACCCCAGTCGTCGCCCAGTTCTATGCCGTCTATGTCATATTTCAGTGCTTCATCAATCTGTTCGAGATTGTATTGTGTGATTGATTCCATAAGCTCATGGACAAAATCCGTGTTGAGGCAGAAATCCGTCAGCAGATTTTCCATTCCCCTCATGGTCCATGCCCTTTCAAAAAGGGAAAATCCCATGGCATAAAGCCTGAACCTGTCTCCGTATTTTTCTATTTTTCCGGGAATATCTTTAAAATATCTCTTGTCACGCGGATCGGGGAACGCATAGCCTTTAAGTGAAGGTTCAGGCAAAAGATACCCCCTCACATTACCAATATCCTTGTCAATGCTCCTGTCCCATATCACTCCGAAAACATCCTGGTACAGATCATCTCCCAGGTGTTTAAAGAAACCCACATCATCACCCAGTTCCAGAATGTGATTCTGCAGGTATTCTTCAATGTCCCTGTCAGCAAGGTAATTAAGTACCTTTTCCCTTGCTTCGACAGTAAATTTGAAATGCCAGGGCACATAGGGCATATCGCGGAAATTCAGGGCCCTTGTGACTATTTCCCTTTTCTGCATTTAGGTTTAATTCATGCTGTTCGCCTTGAAGTATTCGATATAGGCTTTTAATTTTTCAATGTATCCTTCAATGTCAAGCAACTGTTCATCGTAAATAAGAAAGGACATATCGGGCCGGCGGAATGCAAAGTGCCTTGCCCTGTCCTGCTGCCAGAAAAATTGCCTCTCAGGAGTGGAAAAGCCTTTAGGGAATCTCGTTTCCTCGTAGGTCCTCACCAGATCATTGAAAACTTTTTCTCTTCTTTCAAGTATGCCTTCGGCGATCTGCCTGGCTGATTGCAGCTTCTCAAGTGACACGTTGCAATCGACGAACCTGTTCCTGTGGGCATCCCTGATTGCATATTCGAGTGCAGAAAGGTTGAGATAGGTCAGGCAGGTATGCCTGACAAGTTCCGCGGTGGTTCTTAATATTTCAAAATCATAGGGATGCTCCGCACCAGAATGAAGGTTGTCCTCAATGATCCGTAATGCCCTTTCCATTTTCCCAAGCATATCTTCAGACTGCTCCACCTTCTGCCTGTATCGCGTGTTCCAGAAGGGATCATATTCCAGGGCATCACCGCGGGGGAGATCGGGCAGATGTGTCTTGCCTATCTCACCATAGTGCCAGACATTACGCTCCATGGTCCAGGCATAGTAGTAAACACCTTCGTTAATAAGACGAAACAGTTCAGCGATGCCGGATGCCCGGCGTCCGTAATAGTTATTAAAGTATGTTTCCCTGAATTCCCCGAGCGATGGTTCCTTTCCGTTCCACGATCTGGCAGCTGCATTGACAAAATGCATCATCCACATCTGGTTATGCAGATCGTCATCATCCCATGATGTGCAGATCATCCCGTCAAAAACACCCGATTGTGCCGCATGGGAGAGGAATCTGAATGATTTCTCGAGGCTTCCTGTCCTGTTTTCGCCGCTTTCCGATTTTTCAAAATCGTAGGGCACCATCATGGGGACAACACCCGGATTGGGATCATAGGCATACACCTTATGTCCGAGTGATTTTGCCTCCCTTACATATTTCAGATCCGAAGTCTCATAATCATAACTTTCTGTGAGAATGAGTCCCTTAACCGGTTCTATTCCTTTTGCTGGCGAATCTCCTGTTTTCCACTCCATGGGAGCCTCCCAGGCCATCACTTTCCGCCCCTTTTTCTGAAGTAAGAGGGCTGATTTGTTTATGAATAACTGGTATAATCCGCTTCGGCCGATCTCCATTGCTTTTGCCCTGCACTGATCACATGCGCCCAGTTCGTATGTCTCATCCGAACCGATATGAATATATTCCGAGCCGGGAGTGGCTTTTATTGCATCGTTCCAGAGGTCATAAAGCAGATCGTAACTTCCTTGCTTCAGAGGGCAGAATTCCCAGTTAGATGATTCGATTTCCCTGAGATGTTTATGCTGCGGCCATTTCAGGATAAAGCTTACATGTCCGAGTCCCTGGACAAGCGGAACAATCTGAATATGATATTGTCGGGCATATCTGGTGAACTCCTGCATCTCTACCATGGTGAATGCTCCGGGTGCCCCTATTTCGGGATGACTTGGATAGGCAAACTTGTCTTCCCATTCCCATACCAGCATGTTTACCTTGTAGGAAGCCAGTTCTTTTATGAAAGCTTTTACATAGGATGCCTTATCCTGGTGATGCTTGGTATCATAATGGATTGCCCTCTGCAGGATATCGGGCCAGTCATTTATTGTCATGGCCGGTATCTTCAGTTTACCGCCTGCATTGCTTATTAACTGCAGAAGTGTTTGTGTACCATAGAAAAGACCATCCTCAGTGCGGGCTTTGATTATTACCCTTTTTCCTGATGCGGTAAGCTGATATCCCTGCGGCTTAACGGCTGCCGGCACCTGACGCCGGGATAAAATAATTGCCTGTCCGCTGCCTTCGTTTCCAACTTCTGCCCTGACGTTCCATTTCCGGCCAAGATCCCTTATCAGTTCTTCAGCTGCAAACCTGTCGGCAGGTGAAGGATTTTTATCAAGAACGATGGTGAGGCTTTCCCCTATTGCAAAATCCCCGCTGCCCGGTTTGACCTCCTGCGGATATGGAATTACATCCAGACCCATGGTTGAAAGAAGGCTTTTCCGGGCAGGTTCTCCGGGCCCGTAATCCACCTTTTTTACCGCCTCAAGCTGTCGTTCCCTGTCACCGGTTGTAAGTTTAATATCCTTGTACCTTTCCAGTACAGGAGGAGAGGGATTGGTAAGGGTAGCGTTCAGCTCCGGCCGCCGCAATTTCATCATCATGGCCCTGGTATTGTTTGTCCCGTTTATTGTTTCCCACCAGGTGCTGTTATAAGTTCTTTCCTTTGAGAAATCAATCTCAGCCATTATTATGGTATTCTCCCTGCCAAGGGCTTCGGCAACAACATTGCCGTTGAAATCGATTATACCGGTACCTTCGGTACCCAGTACAACCGGGGCAATATAAACCGATTGATCCTTAGCTCTTGTGATATACATCGATGCTGTACTGAGGCTCTCTCCCGGCTTGTTGTCGAGAGCCATCGTCGGATTGAAAATAATGTCGGCACCTTTCAGCGCATAGGTTGAGGGGATTTCCGGATATGAAATTTCCAGACAAGTGGCAATAGCAATAGTTGCAAAATCAGTTTCATACACTTCATACTGATCACCGGTAGATACCAGCCATGTTTCCAGTACCGGCAGAAGGGTCTTGCGATGCTTTCCGATGATATTTCCCTGGCGGTCGAACACAAGGGCAGAGTTAAACACTTTGTCGCCGGCATCTTCGTAAAGCGGAGCAATAATATACATTTTGTATTTCCGGGCAATCTGAGCGATCTGATCCGTAAAAGGTCCCGGAACACTGAGTGCAAGTGAATTGAAAAGAATCTTCCCTGTGACGGGATCTTTCTTGTCGACATGGAGGCCGTATGATCCGATGTTCTGGATATCTTCAGGTCCGCAAACCAGATCTGCCCCCATTTCCCCGGCCTGTTCAAACAGCTTGAGGATATTGTTGAAATTACCGGTCATTTTGGGATATACCGCAGTGGGATCATAATTGCCCATGAACGGATCCTCATTCGGCATCGCCGAAGCCTGCACAACGGCAATCTTTGCTGAACCCCTGTTCTGACACATTGCAGCAAGGGGTAATGATGCAGCCAATACGGTAAGGATGAGATACAACCCGATATTTCTCATTTTTTATTTTTAAAATTGGAAAAATTCTTTGTAATTCATTCAATTATGTCAGTATACCTGAGAAATAGCATCATTCCGCCATCAGATAAACCGCAATCAGTGCAATTACTATTCCGGCCATGATTACCGGGTTGGGGATAACGGAATAAATGACCAGGGAGATAAAAACTGTTATTACCGGTGCTATTGCATTTGTGAGAGGAGCAACAATTATCACTTTGCCATGCCTGATGGCATACACGAGGGTGAGTGCACCGATGGAATTGAGCAATGATACTATCGCTGCAAGGTAGGGACCCCTGAATCCGTAATTGATTTCCTGGCTCCAGTCCGTAAAAAGGTATGCGAAAGGATTCAACAGGAGGGCCCAGATCATCATATAAAAAAATATGCTTTCCGCCTTCATGTGAAAGTTGGCTTTTTTCATAAAGAAAGCCTGTATTCCCCAGGCGAGAAAAACCAGTATGGCAAAAATGAACCAGAGATAACCCTTTATGATAGTATTGTCGGGTTTCTGGAAAGACAGAAGGACAATGGCAATAAGAGCCATAATGATCCCTGTCCAGTGTCGTTTTGTGGTGGTTTCCCTGAGAAAAACGATGGATAACAAAACAGTAACCGCGGGTGAGAGCGAAATAATAGGAAAAACAAGGTAGGCAGGGCCATCGGCAAGTGCCTGAAACAGTACAATCTGACCTCCGGCACCTGTCAGCCCGATAATACTTCCCAGCAGGATTGACCTGGGATCCCGGTCCAGCTTCCATTTGATAATCGCAAGCCCGACAATTGCACAGGGTACCATGGTGAGGGACCAGACAATGTATATCAGTGTTGCAGGAAATCCGGCTCTCTCCGGCAGTTCAATCAACGCGCCCCAGATTCCCCAGAATATAGTGGTGGTAAGTGCAAAAAGCAGCCACGGTCTTTTAATCATGATTCACAGTTTAAAATATGAAAGGAACAATAATTGTTGTGGTGCAGGGATCAGACCACGATTACTTCAATGCCGTTTTTCTCCAGGCTGACCCGGTCTTCAGCTTTAATCCCGGAATCGGTTATCACCGTATTGACGTATGTTATCGGACCAATTAGTGCAAACCTTTTCTTACGGAACTTGCTGGAGTCTGCAACCACAATTACTTTCTGTGCGGTATTTATCATGATCCTGTTAAGGTGAGCCTCTTCACTGTTGGGTGTTGATAATCCGTATGTGGTATCAAATCCGTCAACCCCGAGAAAGAGCTTGTCGCAAAAAAACCTGCCGAAGTTTTCATCTGCAAGAACTCCCACGAGAGACAGGGATTTTTTTCTGAGCATTCCACCAGGCATGAAAATGTTTATTCCTTCATATTCCGACAGAATAACTGCGATGTTCAGGGCATTGGTAATAATTGTGAGATTCCTGAATCTGCCAAGAAGCTTTGCAATCTCCGTTGTGGTGGTGCCTGAATCCAGGACTATTGTATCTCCTTCTTCAATAAGTCTGACTGCGGCATTTGCTATCCTTTGCTTTTCTTTCAGATATTCCTTCTGCTTATCAGTTATGGAGGGATCTATACCCATGCGGTAATATTTGATTTTTATTGCACCGCCCCTGGCCCTTATAAGCATGTTCTGTTTTTCAAGATGAGTAAGGTCATTTCTGATGGTCACCTCACTTATATTGAACATTTTGCTCAGATCTGTAACCCCTACCTGGCCTTTGGCTTCCAGTTCTTCAAGGATCCTGGCACGGCGCGAAACAGTGGATTTGTTTGAGAGCCTTTCCATTTTACTGATATTTAATAGTCAGATATGTTTGTACCGAAAAGAATTATGCAATTTAAATAAAAATAGCTCACAACAAGGGATCTGTCCATTTATTAATTCACAAATAACTGTTTTTTGAAACAAAAACTGCTTTCAGATCATTAAAACAATGATTCAGACTTGTGAACAATACTTATTGATTGAAAAATGACTGTTAAAACCTTGAAAATTCCCTTGATTTATTATATTTATATCAAATCCTGTTTTGTTTTTCGGCAACCATGATACCCTTTATCCTGTGTCCTTATGGTAGTATTGGATGGTGAAATCGGAAATTATGTTATCAGCGGCAATAAAAAATACTCATACTTTGCCGGAAACAATTATCTGGGCCTGGCGACTCATCCTGAAATAAAGGATGCCGCCGTCAGAGCTGTAAAAAAATACGGCACCGGTTTTTCAGCCTCACGTCAGACAACAGGAACTTCATGGCTCCATCTTGAACTTGAAAAGGAACTGTCACTTTTCAAACAGAAGGACGATTCGGTGATTTTTGCTTCAGGTTATCTTGGGAACCGCATTTTAATGGAAGTCCTGCAGGACAGGTATGCATCAGTATTTATTGACCAGGATTCCCATCCGAGCATAATCTTCGGAATACCTGCCGGCAAAAGTGATATTTTCCGGTATAATCATTGTGATACTGCTGATCTGGAGTCAAAACTGAAAGAGAATAACAGGGGCATGCCCCTGATCATCACCGATGGCGTTTTCGCCCTGACCGGTGAAATTGCCCCGCTGGATAAGATATATGATCTTGCAACAGGCTACAATGGGATACTGATAGTGGACGATGCTCATTCAACAGGGATACTGGGAGAAACCGGCAGGGGAACGCCTGAACATTTTGGACTGGACGGCGCCAAAGGGATCTGGCAGTCGGAAACAATGAGCAAAGCACTTGGAAGCTACGGGGGATTCATTTCATCAGACTCGGTACTGACCGGACAGATACGCGAAAGCTCTGCAATCTACCAGGCATCAACTTCACTGCCGCCTGCGGTTGTTGCTGCCGGAACAGCTTCGCTTAAGATCATCAGGGAAAATCCGGGCTTCAGAACTGAACTGACAGAAAAGGCCCGCTTCCTGAGGAATGGGATTATTTCACTCGGATTTCATACATGCCGGGGAATTACTCCGATAATCCCGATTTTTGAAGACGGCCATGAATCAGCCGGCAATTTGTCGGCTTTCCTTGAACAACATGGAATAATTGTTCCTGTCATAAATTATCCCGGACTGAAATCCAATTTCATGTTAAGGATAACGGTTTCAGTATTACATGAATATCAGCAGATTGAAAAGCTTCTGGATATCCTGCATGATTGGAAAAACAGATATTAAACAGGATTTTCAGCAGGCGGGTCAATTAAAAGTGAGAAGAAATACTGAATAAAAAGTTGTCAGGGCATGGTGGAGAGAATCGATTTTTTTAAAAAATAGAATATGCAAACAGAAGATCTTGTTATTGAAAGGATGCTTATTGAGCCGCTCAATATTGAACTGGCAGAACCATTCGGGATCGCCATTGGTACAAAATACAGCATTGAGAATGTACTTGTAACGCTGGTACTCAAAAATGGAATCTCAGGTTACGGAGAAGCCGCTCCCCTTGAGCCAATAAATGGAGAGAATCAATCTACGGTCTTATCAACTCTTGACAGTTGCAGGGACTTTATTGTAGGGAAAAGCGTTTCGGATTATATATCGATTTCAAGAACCCTGAAAAGCGTTTTCCGGGCACAGAATACCGCCCGGTGTGCAGTGGAAATGGCTCTTCTGGATGCTTATACAAAATTCCTTAAAATTCCGCTTTACAGATTCTTCGGCGGGGTTACACGTAAAATTGAGACTGATTATACAATAACAATCGTTACGCCGGATGAAGCCCGGGAAAATGCAACCGCGCTTAATGCCAAAGGATACAGGATTTTGAAAACAAAAGTGGGAAAAGATTTAAAAGGTGATGTTGAGAGGTTATCTGCTATCATGGATGGAGCTCCCGGATGTTCTGTTACTGTCGATGCCAACCAGGGATATACACCAACCGATGCCGTAAGGTTTATTCAGGAACTTGAGAAAAGGAATATCCGGCCTTTGCTTTTCGAACAACCTGTTCTGAAAGATGATCTTTACGGGATGAAATATGTTAAAGAACATATTTCAGTGCCGGTTGCTGCCGATGAATCGGTTTTCAGCGGCACCGATGCAATTAATGTTGTCCGTTCAGGATGCGCTGATGTTATCAATATCAAACTCATGAAGTCAGGCATAATTGAAGCACTCGACATTGCTGCGATTGCCAGGAATGCAAATATAAAGCTGATGATAGGCTGCATGCTTGAGACAAAACTGGGGCTTGGTTGTTCGGTCCATTTTGCCGCCGGCCTCGGGGTTTTTAATTATATTGACCTTGATCCCCATATAGATCCGGCACTGGAAGCATTTGATGAAGGGCCCGATTTTGCAGCACCATGGTATTCTTTGTCAGATGACCGGTGCGGAATAGGGGTGAGGAAGAAATAATTGTCTGCAAAAGTCATTCCTTTCAAAAGTTTTGCAGTTCTGCCAGATCCTTCTTCCTGAGAAAGAGAAAATAAAAGATGGTTAAAGGCATGTTGGGCCTGTACGCCATCCTGCCCGGCTGTAAAACTACCGGCAATGAGACAAATGGAAGAAAATTGCTTTAATAGTATTCTTTCAAATTGGTTCAAAGAATAAAAAAGCTCACCGGATTCATACCCAGTGAGCTTTTTACAACTAATTACCCTAAAAACCTACCTGTTTACTGCCATGCTTTCGGCATTGATGGAGCGGTCCAGATATATTTATGAGGTGCATTGGGGTTTTTATCCCACCAGAACTTGGTCAGTCTGTTGTCTTTCCCGCCATATCTTGCCAGTGCTTCATTGTAACTTGCGCTGTTTATGTTCTTTTCATTGTACGGCCAGGAATTTCTCCGGGGCACAACGCCTTTAAGATGTGATTCGTCAGGTCCGATCGGTACTTTGGGGTAACCGGTTCTCCTGTACTCTGTCCAGCCTTCGAATTCATCGGGATAAAGGGCAACAATCTTCTGGTTGATGATTTTTTCAAGCTGCTCCTCTTCTGATCCTGACAGGGAATACATAGGGGTAGCCTTGAAGTCGTCTACTTCCTGGTCCGTGATCTTCTTATAATTGAGATACTTGTCCACATCGGCCTGTGTCCATTGTGCTCCCGGAGCCAATGCCGGATTGTGGAGATATTTGATCATCAGGTCGGGTATCTGTGGTGCGGCCAGATTGTAGAACCATTTATACCACTCGATTGAAGCATCTATTCCTTTCCTGTAATAATCCTGGGCTGAACCTGAAAATGCAGCCGGAAGAAGTCCTGCAAGCTTTGCTTCGGCAAGGGCAAAATAAACTTCGGAGCATCTCATCAATGCTGGGGCAACAACGGGAACCCTCCAAAAATCTGAAATCTCGGAACATGAATTGGCCCCCCACGGATATTTGTATTCAACGGGCACAAAGCCCAGTGTGGGTTGACCGCGGTACTTGAATGCGGGGAAGAAATATCCGTTTGGAGACAATCCTCCTTTCCAAGGAGCTTTAACAGTGTCGGCATATATTTTGATACGCGGGTCCATGTGAAGCGAGTCATTCTTCAGAATGTCAATCATCACCTTATGAGTCAAAACACTTTCCTGGGCTGTATTATAATTCACTATCCTGTAGAACCTGGGGTTTTGGTTATCGGGGTAGTCGAGGTTGTTAAGGATGTAAGCATCATCAGAAATATCCGACATCAGACCGGCTTCGGTAAGATCACTGAGCTGGGCCTGGGCCAGAGCCGCATCAGCATACCGTACCCTCAGTGCCAGACGCAGCCGCAGACTGTTGGCAAGCTTCTTCCATTTTGCAACATCGCCGCCGTAAAACAGATCTGCTCTGCCATAGCTTGCCTTGCCGTCATCAAGCTGAGCAGCGGCCTCCTTCAATTCCTTGAAAAGATCCTTGTAGATGCTCTCCTGCGTGTCGTATTTGGGACTGTATATGGCCTGTTCCTTGGGCAGGCATGATTCCGAATACGGTACGTCGCCATAGGTGTCGGTCAGTTTGGAAACGGCCCATGCCTTCATTATTCTTGCAATTGCCACCTTATTTACAAGATTGTCTTTGTCTTCCCTGCTGTTAATAAGGTGGATAATGTCAGACAGGTTATTTATAGCGACCTCATATGCAAAATTCCATTCACCCGGCATGTCACCTTCCCAGAAGGGTCCGTCGTCAGATCTTACGCACATGCCGCAGTAGGAACCGGCGGTTCCGTTTCCATAATCAGCACCCCTGACAATGGCTTCCCTCTGCACATAGGTGAGTAATAATCCCGGGTCAATAAGGTCGCCAGTAATGATCTTCGGATCCGTGTTCAGTTCTTCATATTTTTTCGTACATGCACCAGTCATCAGCAGCACTGATACAAGAAGAGACGAAGCAATGTATATAAAATAATTTTTCATAATCGTCATTTTTAAGGGTTTGATTAGAATGTGAGCTTAATGTTGAAACCCCATGTACGTGTGGTCGGCATGGCAAAATATTCCGAGCCTGCCCAACCTGCGGAAGTATTGGGAGCAGATTCGGGTGACACACCCATTCCCATCATGTGTTCCTCGAGATAGAGCAGGTTACGGCCGAGGGCACTGAGCGTTACTCCGGCAAAGGGTGTCTTTGCCAGTCTTTTCGGGCTGAAACTGTATGACACCATAACCTCGCGCAGGCTGATATAGCTTCCGTCCATAACAAACTCTTCGGAAATGTCGCCCCAGGCTCTTGTGGCCCAGTATGTCTGACCGTCAACAGCCTTGGTGTTCTTTTCATACCTTATGTTGCCATCCCCGTCATCTATTGCAACGACACCTTCAAGCACGCCAACCAGCGGCAACTGATTGCCCTGGTCATCCATGTCCCTCAGTCTTCTGCCCTCAACGGTCCACTTGCCGGTTCCGCTAGCCTCACACCTGTATTTGGTTTGTGAAGTAATTTCATTTCCCTGGACAAAATCAAGGAGGATATTGAGCGACAAACCCTTATATGAAAAAGTGTTGTTTAAGCCGCCAATCCAGTCGGGAGTGATATTACCCAGTACGGTAAGCTTCGGATCAAGCAGATAGCTGCCGCTGCCTTCATCGACAATCTTCTGTCCGTCGGGAGCCCTCATGTACGGATATCCCACAATGTTCCCGTAGGGTTCTCCCGGCCTTGCTTCAATGGTTGATGCTGCTCCCTCACCGACAATAAGTGATTCAATGCCTGGGGCAAGGGATACAACCTTTGACCTGTTCCTGGAAAAATTGGCATTAATGTCCCATGAGAATCCTCCCGCAGTTCTTACCGGGTTGAGATTAAGTGCGATCTCGATCCCCTTGTTCTGGATTTCTCCTGCATTGATTACCACATCCCTGTACCCGCTTGCGTTTGAGATGGATATTGGCAGTATCTGATTTGTGGTTTTGCCGTTGTAATAGGTAATGTCGAGATCTATCCTGTTATTCAGAAACCTCAGGTTGGTGCCGAGTTCCCATGACTGAGTAAGCTCATTCTTCAGGTTGAAAAGGGGTATCCTGCTGTTCATCCATGAGATCGGCCTTCCGGCAAAGGTTACCGTTGTTGATGCATATCCGTTCTTGGTAAGATATGGATCGGAATCGTTTCCAACCTCAGCCCAGGAAGCCCTGATCTTTCCGAACGACAGTATGTTGCCGGAAAGGGATTTGAATGCATCCGTGAAAACAAAGCTTGTGCTGACAGAGGGGTAGAAGAATGAATAGTTGTTTATCCCAAGCGCCGACGACCAGTCGTTCCTCCCTGTCACATCAAGGAAGAGATAGTTGTTGTATGCAAGCTGGCCGGTAAAAAACACGGATTGCATTTCTTTCCTCGATAAATATGTGCTTGGCCGGAGATCAAGACAGTTGCTTATGTCGTAAACACCAGGAGCCTTAAATTTCCTTCCGTCGATGGTCTGATTATTTCTTTCCTGGTACAAAATGCTTGAACCGACCGAAAGATTGCCCGTGAAATGACTTGAAAGCTCCTTTGAGGCAGTAAGAATGATATCCGCATTCAGGTCCTTTACAAGATTCAGTTCATTGTAAATCCTTCCTTCCTTATTATCGCTTCTTAATGAACCAACAGGCCATTTCCTGACAAGTTTCTGGGAATAATAATCGGTACCGACCCTTCCCATGAGGCTGAGCCAGTCAGCAATCTTCAGGGTTGTGGAGATCTGTCCTATGATCCTGTCCTTTACGTCGTTGCTTTTTAATTCATTTACGATGTAGTATGGATTGTATTGCACGGCGGGCCAGTTTCCTGGCTTTTTTGTCTTCTCGTAATACTCTCTCAGAAAATCGTGCGGCACATATCGTCCCATTGAAGCGAAAACCTGTGAAACATTTCCGCTCTGGTACGCGGTACCCAGGATGGGCCGGTTATTGCCCTCATCGCGCAGATAACTGATTTTAGCATCAAATGACAGGTAATCGGTTACTTTTGAATTGACATTAATCGTTATTGTCTGTTTTTCCCATTTGGAATTGGGTATGATACCATTATTTGTAGTATGACCCAGTGAGAGCCTTGCCGTAGTTTTTTCGCCTGACCCGGAAATTGCCAGTGTGTTTGATATCCCCAGGCCATTGTTGTAGAATTTCCTGACATTGTCTTCAGGCTGCGGGAGCAGGGTGAAGGTTCTCGAGTAGGGTTCCTCGTCGGGGAACATGAATGGATCCACAATTACCCTTCTTCCGTCCATTGGCGGACCCCAGCTGTCTCCGTGCCATGTGTCCATTGTTTCATAAAATTTACCGCTTCCCTTGGGGATTTCCACCCACTCACCGTAAAGGTTTGTTTCCTCGTATCCGGTGGCATAATAATTCTGGAACGTGGGAAACAGGTTTAAGGTTTCAAGCGAAAAGTTGGAGTTGAATTCCACGCCGATACCTTTTTTCTGCCTTCCCGATTTGGTGGTTATCAGGATGACTCCATTGCTTCCCCTTGCTCCGTAAAGGGCAGAAGCGTTCGGACCCTTCAGAACCTGCATTGATTCAATGTCCTCAGGGTTGAGATCACCCATACCGTCGCCCAGGTCAATTCCTTCCCAGGTACCGCCGCCTGTGTTACCTATGTTTGTTATGGGCACACCATCGAGGACAAAAAGCGGCTGATTGTTTCCAAGGAGTGATTTTGCTCCCCTGATGGTGATTGCAGTTGATCCGCCGGTTCCTGAAGAAGTTTTTGCAATCTTTACCCCGGCAACCTTGGCTGTCAGAAAATTAGTGAGGTTGCTTTCCCTGGCTGCGGTGAGCTGGTCAGTTTTCAGCTCCTGCTGGGCAAACCCTACTGCCCTGACCTTCCTTTCAATACCGAGGGCGGTAACGACAACCTCATCAAGAACCTGGGAGGACGATTCCATGGCGATATTGATGGTGTTTGACTCACCTATAGTCTCGGTCCTGGATTCCATCCCGATAAATGAAAACTCAAGCGTATTGAAGCCTGAAGGTACCCTCAGGGTGTAACGCCCCTGGGCATCGGTAATTGTACCTAATGTTGAGCCCTGCACCCTGACATTCACGCCGGGCAGCGGCGATCCGTCATCAGCTGAGGATACCACACCGCTTATGGTACGGTCCTGCGCCAGTACCCCGCTCACAATAAAAGTTAACAGGGTTAAAAACAGAAGAAGCTTCTTTTTCATAGTGGTAGTTTTGGTTTATGAATTAAGGACAAATCTCAACTTTTTTATCAACCCCTGATCGGAGTTGGAAATATTAGCTGATTATTAATTTAATATTAAATAAGTACTAGAGCTTGCGTATTCCTATATTATTGTATAAGGTAATCTTTTGTTTCATTGTAAATATATTAATATTTTTAAAAAAAGTAAGAAAAAAATCATTTTTTTAAGATTTTAAGAAAAAATTATAATATGTAAATGGAAAAATGCGGTTGTTGTCTTCTGTCTTCTCATATCCTGTATTTGTAATAATATCGCATTCCATACCCTTTCTTAAGGTTGTTGTCAGCCTGCCATTCAACACATACCTGTCCGGGAAAGGACAGGATCCGGGTTCCTGCTCAATTTTTGCAGGCATGGTGACTGAAGTTCTACCGTTATCGGATCCGGAAGCTCAGGTGATGAGACTGTAGATCCCAGGCATGATTCATATGTTTTCTTTTTTAATGTTTTCCTTTTGCCACTATAAGCACAGCCTTACGGGTATTTCAAAATCGTGCTGGAAAAATTATCCGGCATCATATCGTTTTAACAGAGGAATGCCTGATGATTAAGACATTGCTCCCATGTTTAATCAGCCTGATTTTCCTGTGATCTGAAATACAGACGGCATTGCCAGCAAAACCGGTAAGATCCAGATTGCCGCGTAAGAAAATTTCTCAAACCAGTTATCCACCGAATAGACATGTTTCCTGTCGCCGAAGATCTTTACCATAAAATCCGTTGTATAAGGGTCAGCAGCATCGGGATAGTACAGATCGGCCATATTTTTATATGATTCCCTTACCAGTTCGGGATTTGCGGTAATTGCCGCCGTGTCGTAAGGTACAACAATGCCGTAATCCGGATCAAGCAGGTATGTTGCAGTGTCGTTAAGTTCTGCCCTGACAACGACATGCCGCCCGCCCACGTCAAGCAGTTCGGCCTTTATTCCGTTGTCTTTCAGAACACCCTTTACAACGATGGAGTGGGTCGAACACAGCCCCACCCCGCGTTCCAGGTTCTTCCTGTAATTGCTGAACTCGTATTTCCTGTACTCCTCCGGATCAATGTAAGATGCCGCAAACAAAAGATAGTTTTCCCAGACAGGGACCCGCATATGATATTTATTTATTCCGGCGTCTTTCCAGTAATGAATGAATCCGTCATTTACCGTTTTGTTTATCCTGACAGCGAAATCAACATTGTTTTCCCCGGGCCTTCTTTTCAATAATCCTTTTATTTCGGGGTATCCGATACTGATATCATTTATCCGGTTCCTGAGATTGTTTTCCTCGGAAAAGACAGCCGGATTTCTCATTGTCATGAACAATCCGGTGATATTGATGCAGAGTAAAATGATACCGGTTAAGAGACCGATTTTATATAGAACTTTCATAACCTTTCATAATTGGAAATTTAATCATCAATATTGCCGTGCTCAGGTTTTTAAACATCAATATGGACTTACCATATTTTAAACATGGATGATTGAAATCATTTTTATTTGTTTTGGCATCTGCAGTCTCTGGGACTTATAAAAAACCAGGTAGATTTATCAGAAAACCAAAGTTCAAAGAGATAAATACTTTATCTGGAATTGACAAATGAATTTGCTGATTTAATTAAGGATCTTTCAGTAATAATTTGTCCGACGTTATTGTCACTTTACCCAGCTGATACCAGCCGTCAGGCTGTTTCCCCCTGATGGCCAGGCTGACACGCGGCTCATGCTTAAGCTTGTCCACTATTGCGACCTGGACATCACAGGGGCCAGTTGGGAAGTCCCATGGTACGAAAATGCAGTCATCATATACAATGTCGCCGGGAAGCCAGTTACGAACATCGGCACCCGTGATGAACACCTCGCTCCGGTCGCCGGACCTAAGCCTGATCGCCATGGCAAAATCCTTGTAACACGGAGCAACTCCAAGATTTTCCCACCAGGTGGTATATTCAAGCTTTCCGTTGACTTCAGCGGATTCCGGACAGGTGAAGCGCCTCAGGGCAAACCTGTATCCCATCCTGCGGAGCCAGTCGTCAACCAGGTCGGACCATTCGGGAGGAACAGGAGATGATTTGGCGTTAAATGAGGATACGTGCCACTTCAATGACTGGTCAAATATGTATCTGACCTGCTCCCTGTTGTATTTCTGTTCATCCCGCCAGTTGAGAAAAGTGCCGCAGATTTCAAAGCTTACGGGCGATTTTATCCAGGCATCGCTTACATTGAAGTTGATTATTTCGCGGGGATAAAAGTCATACATGTGCGACCATCCGTTCTGTTCCGCTGCCCAGAACCCAAGGTCGCCGAGACAATCGATCCGCCATCCCACCGGGATCTGCGATGCGGCATAAGTATTGGTCTCCCTGTCCATCAGAAGGGCTATTATCGGGGTCTTTCTGAAGGAATCAGTGTAGGCATTTACCAGCGCCTCCCTTGCATCCCTGCTGAGCAGCTCAGAGCCGGCACCTTCCCCCCAGGCACCCACAATCGAAAGATCGACCGCTTCGAGATCGGGATGACCGTCATACCTTTGTCCCAGTGCCCTGATCAGACCGCCAAAGTGTTCTGCATATCTGGGATCTTCCGGATCAACAACCCACAGATTGACGGGATTATTATACTTCCAGTTCCTGTTTGGACCTACCATTTTCCTGTACCAGTCCGGAACATCATTATTGCTTTGCGTGCCGTATGGAGCAATGCGCAGCAGCAGTGTCTGGCCCCTGGAACGGGCTATGGCAAGTGCCTTGTCGAGCATGTCAAACCTGTAGATGCCTTTTTCAGGCTCCATGAACTTCCAGTATATCCGCCAGTAAGCAATCGTTGTGGCCGGATAATCCTTGTTTGTCAGATTGCCATTGAAATCCCGGTAATCGATGGGAAAGCCTTCCGTCCAGCCCGGCCCCGCGTTGAGATCGTCTCCGTTGAAACGCTGGAATGTCATAAATCCCATGCCGGGATTTGAAAGGACGTCATTGATCAATTCCGGCTTAATGATCAAAAAATGATCGGGATTCTGCGATTGCAGCCCCATTGGTATGGAAACAGAAATAATTGAAAAGCAAATAATGACACAGATTTTTGTTTTGTTCTTCATTGCAGTTTTTTTGACAGGTTGTGGAAATAATTAACTTTGTTAATGTTTTGCAACAAAATTAAAAACTTGATCAGATAAATATATTGAAAATTTTGTAAACACAAGGATGTGTTAATTTATTAACAGTAAATATTTATTATTATCAGAATTATAAGAATATGAAATTAAGAATACTGTTATTATTTTTAATATTTTGTTCTTTTTCTTGTGGTAAGAGAACTTATTACATTGCTGAGGTGGACAATCCAGATCGTAAACCCAATGTTGCCTTTCAGGGTTTCGAGGACCTGGGATCACCGAAGTTTGAGCACCTTAAACAGAAATACATGCTTGACACTGTGTTCCACGGGGAGACAGATGAATTTAAGAGAATATTGCTTCTCCGCCACTGGATAAAATCAGTGATCGCGATCGACGATCATGGCGACCCCTATCCGGGCGAAGGCGATGTTGAAGCCATTATCGATAACGGCCTGAAAGGAACAGGCTATCATTGCGGACATTATATGATTGTGCAGAATGCCATTCTCAATGCTTATGGCTATGTCACACGTACCCTTGGCGCCGGACCAGGCGTCAAAGGAGGCCCTGACGGTCATCACGGTATCGATGAAGTATGGCTCAACCGGTACAATAAGTGGTTCCTTTCAGATAACAAATACGATCACCATTTTGAGAAAAATGGAATACCCCTCTCGGCTCTCGAAATAAGGGAGGAATTCCTGAAGAACAGGGCTGCGGATATCATTGTGGTTAAGGGACCGGGACGCGTTCCGACCGAAACCGATGAAGAAACAAAGATCAGCAAGGAGCGGTTTGCCCAGGCATATACCTGGATTGAATGGCACGGACACAACGATATCTTTACCGTCTGGCCCGCTTACACCGAGCTGCTGGTAATGTACAATGACGATTTCTTCAGGAACAATGTATGGATTTGGGACAATAAACCTCATTGGGCATACAGCCGCCCGGAGTTCATGAAGCTTGTTGACAATTCCGATCATATTTACTGGACGCCGAATACGATTTCTTCCGATGTCAGGATTGAGGGCAGACAGGCATCCATAATACTGGATTCCGATACTCCGAATCTGAGGGAATACCAGGTACGAACCTCGCCCGGAGGAACATGGGCCCGAACGGATCCTTCATTCACACTTGACCTGAAAAAGAAAAAATATGAACTCAATTTCAGAGTTATGAATCTTGCAGGAGTTGCGGGACCAGAACACAGGATAATTATTGAAAGTAAGTAAAAAAGCGTTCCGGACATAAGCTGCCGCCTGTCTGGAAAAGCCGTATAATATATAAGTTGTATTCATTTATAATCATTAACTTAATTTCTTATTATGAATATGAATACCTCAGGCAGGTTATTGGTGTCCGTTTTAATAGCAGTTGTTCTTAAATCATTTCCGGGTTCGGGACAAATTTCCGCCCAGACAGGCGAATATGGAATTATTGAGGAGATTGATGTCAGGGTTCCGATGAGGGACGGAGTAAGGCTTTCAACCAATATTTACCGGCCCGGCGCCCCCGGTCAGTACCCGGTGTTGCTCATGCGATCGCCGTACGGCAACGGCGGGTCAGGGAACAAAACTGCCATTAGGGCAGCGGGCAGGGGCTACGCGGTTGTTCTCCAGGATACAAGGGGGAGATATGAATCAGAAGGTGTATTTGACGCAATGCAGCCCGAGGCCCTGGACGGATACGACACCCAGCAATGGATTGGAGCCCAGTCGTGGTGCAACGGGAAGATCGGCACTTTCGGCGGATCCTATGTCGGCTTCACCCAGTGGATGCCTGCACCCCTCCGGAGCCCTTATCTGGTAACAATGTTCCCGACAGTCACTTTTTCCGATCTTCACGATGCGATCTACCAGAACGGAGCTTTCAGGTACGAACTGTTCGGATTGTGGAGTTATGAAATGACATCACCGTATAATCTGAGCCAGGATTCCCTTGATGCCAGAATTAGCAGGGTACTTATGAGCCTGCCGTTGATTGACCATGACAGAAAATTAGGCTGGAAGGTCCCTTTCCTCCGCGACTGGCTGATGCACCCGGAGCCTGACAGGTATTGGGACCGGACAACCATCGGGGATGATTACCCGAAGATAAAGGCATCAGTCTATGCAATCGGAGGCTGGTACGACATACTGCTGAAAGGGACAATAGATAATTACCTTAAAATGACCTCTCCATCCGTTGATCCGGAAATCAGGAAAAAGCAGAAACTCATGATCGGCCCCTGGGTTCACGATTACGGAAAGCGCAAGGTGGGGGAGCTGGATTTTGGTGAAGAGGCTGATCTGAATGAAGAAGAACTGATGCTCCGATGGTTCGACAACCAGCTCAGGGGAGTCGAAAACGGTATGGATGAGGAAGCGCCGGTAAAGATTTTTGTCATGGGAGCAAATAAATGGAGGTTTGAAAATGAATGGCCCCTGGCCAGGACTGTTTACCAGCGCTATTATCTGGATAGCAAGGGCGGTGCAAACACCCGGTCGGGGAATGGGCTGCTTGATTTAAAAGCACCTGAAACGGGCAGATCCGACACTTTTGTATATGATCCTTCCGATCCGGTACCGACAACAGGCAGCATGGGACCCTATGACCTGCAAAAAACCGAAGACCGCCCGGATGTCCTGGTTTATACCTCAGGCCCCCTTAAAAACGATCTTGAGGTCACGGGACCCGTTACAGCTGTTGTTTATGCTTCAAGTTCCGCCATGAACACAGATTTTACAGCCAGGCTTACCGATGTTTACCCCGATGGAAGGTCAATAAGGATCTGTGAGGGGATCATCAGGGCTTCCCACAGGAATCCTGATCTGCCGCCAACAAATATCGAACCCGGCAAAATCTACAGATATAATATTGATCTCTGGGCAACCAGCAATGTATTTAAAAAGGGCCACAGGATAAGGCTGGAGATATCCAGCAGTAATTTCCCCAGGTTTGACAGAAATCTTAATACCGGAACTTTTTTTGCAACCGAAACAAACTGGGTCAAAGCCGAACAAAGGATATTTCACGGGCCGGATTATCCGTCGTGTATCATATTGCCTGTTATAACCAGCTCCGCTGCAAGATAAGAAGAAGTATCCATGCCCCGGGTGCTGACCTTCAGCAAGTGCGGCCGGTGGTTTATTCGGGCATTCTGCTCCGGAAGTCGGGACGGCGCCAGATCCGGAGGCTGAAAATGTTCCGGGACCTGATACGGGCTTTAAATTCCCGGGAACATTTTTTCAGCATTCCCGTGATATATTTTCTCAACCACTTTACGTGGCAGTTTAAGTCCCCTGAATTCACCGTTCACTTCCCATGAAGTCATCAGGGAATCGGTCGTCAGGAATTTCCAGTCTCTTACCCATGATTCGTGGGTCCTTTTCTTCATTTCTGCCGGATCTGCTTTGGCCCCGTAAAAGTCGCCCATGTCGGTTCCGTACATGATCCTGTCCTGGTATTTAATGAAAAAATCATGGACTTTCTTCCAGTCTTCAATCGCCTGCTTCTGGATATGACAAATCCGGGCAGCCAGGTCAACGTTGAAGTTTGGAAACATGTCAAAACGCTTAGCCAGTTCATCTGTATCCCATTCAAGGCTGCCGAGATGGGCTCCCATGAAATGAAGATCAGGATGTTTCTTCAAAAGATTATCCCTTGAGTTGACCTGATCCTCATAGGATGGATAATCGGGATGGAGGTACATATGATACTGCGGAAACTCCTCAAAATATTTCCTGTCGTTGTTCACTGTCATTTCCTCCAATGGCAGCCAGCAGTTCTTTGGTTCTCCGATATGGCCGCAGACAGGAATATTGTTCTTTTCAAGATAGTTGAATATGGTGTCGAACCGCGGATCGTCGATCATTATGAACCGGTTGTTCCTGTCCTTTTCCACCATGCCGATGTTCTTCCATACTTTCATGCCTTTTGCTCCCTTTTCAAAGGATTCTTTTATGTAGGCAAGGCTTCTGCCCTGCCAGTCTGGTTCATCCCATCCCTTCATCGAAAATGTGGTCAGGTATGCCAGCCTGCCTGGGAAAGCATTGCGCTGGTACAGGGCAAATCTTTGCTGTTCTTCAATCGGTCCTTCCTCTGCGGCATCGGTATTGATGGTGAGTATCCTGAAATTATCTTTTATTGCCAGTTCCATGAAATCGGGCCTTTCAACACTAACATGGCAATGTACGTCTATTTTCGGCATGGTGTAAAAATCAGCGCTGGTGCAATATTCATTCTTTGCTGCCCCTGACTGGTTGCAGCCCTGGGCGGCGATGAAAAAAGAAAGTATTATAACTGGATAGACAAAACTAAACTTCAATTTTGGTAATGTTTTCATGATCATTGGTTTTTAAATCACTATTTCCTTATCCAGCCATCGTAAAACACATCCCGGGAAACACCACTGAATGGTTGTTTTAATTGATCCGGTCAGTGAAATACGAAAAGCCTGTCAAATTTTTTAATGGTTCTGTTTCCAAAGATATCAATTGTTTCCACTTCCATCCTGAACAATCCGAAATTTTGTTTTGGTACGGTTGCGCTGAACAAACCGTCGTTTTTTATCCTGTCACCGTCTCTCCCTTCATCATTCAGATCTGCCTCGAAAACCCTTCCATCTTCACCGCCTGAAGTAAACCGGGCTCTTGCCGACCTGATCCCGGCGCCATCCCTGATTTTAACCTGCACCGTATTGTCTCCTGTCACATTTATCCATCTTATTTCGGGGGACGTGTTGTCCTGGCCGGAAACCGGGATGGAGACTTTGCCATATTTTATTATATGATCAGGGTAGGAGGGGAGCCAGTAAGAAGCTATGAATTCAATATTATGATTTTCAGGGCAATCCGATGAAATCAGCGGCACCGAGTATTTGGCCGAACCGCCGACGTGGTCATAGTTGGCCCAGTTATCGCTGTGTCTTTCATTTATGCCATTCTTATTAATGTATTGATCTGCTGAAAACAATTCGGTCCGCCTGAAAAGTCCCTGGTCTTTCACAAGAATTACTATCGATTCACCGGGGTTGGCAATTCCGTCCCCGTTCCCGTTTCCCAGGAAAAGTGCTGACGTATCTGTTCCCGAACATGCCACATTGAAAAGCCGGCCATCGGCAATTTCAAAATTCTCAATTGCCGGGGGATCTTTCCTTACCGCGATCTCAATTTGATCTGACCATTCATTCCTGTTCCCGTCCCTGATCATAAGTTTTAGTTTTACCATCTCAATGGTATCAGCAGTCACCGAGAAGGATAAATAATCGCTTCCCTGGCTGCTGTTTCCCGGCGCAATGTTACCGAAAGATGCAGTATTCTGACGGATAGCCGCATTGCCACCGGCCGCCGACACAACAGCCATTACCTTCACTGCTTCAGAGTTGCCCTTGTTCAGAATGCGTAGTCTGATCCTGGCTTCCCTGCCGGCAATAACCCAAGGCTGACCGTCAATCACAACACTGCCGCAACACAGATTTGGTTTGTCCCTGATCCTGTTTATCCCTATCTCATGCAGCCCGCCGTCGAGATCGATCTTCAGCCGGCCGGATTCATTGCTGCGAATGGTTTTTTCAGTGCAGGAAAAGGTTTGAAGATCAAAATCCCTGATGGTGTAAAGCTGGTTCTTGTCATATACGGGGGCCGTGATCACACTCAGCCTGACGGAGGGCAGAAGTTCGCCGTCGGGCAGGAATTCCCGTACCGAGCTTCTGAATCCCCTGTTATCCACGTTCTCAAGAATGGTGAAACCGGGCAGGTTACGGTCGGAACTGACCTGGTATTCCCAGACTTCAAATGAGGGATACACATCAATGTGGTGCCATTTCAGGGGCTTTTTAGGCGGATCGGCAAATGTCTGCATGATGAATCCGAACATTTCACCGAGTCCGCATGTGGTATGTTCAGCTTCATATATTTTGTACTGATAATTGTCCATGATGTTTGGCCAGATCCTGTTAAGATCACGGTGATAGCAGCGGATAAAATCCCTGTTGCCGTAATTCAGCCTGACGTTGACTCCCTTGTAGTTTTTTGCCAGGTCAATGTGCCTGTATTCGGCAGGAAACTCCTGCGGACCGGCATAAAATTCGGGCGACCCGCAGAAACTGCCGGCTGCCGTTACCAGGTCCGGATACTTGCCGCCGATCCAGAATGCCATGAACCCGCCCATGGAGAGCCCCGCAACTGCCCTGTGCTCCCTGTCAGGAATGGTCCTGTAGTTATTGTCGATAAATTTCACAAGTTCAGGGAAGTAAACGGGATACTGGCGAAAAGTCTCAACCGGTGAGACATTGTATGGCCGCAGGTAGTATTCCTCATGCGGTTTCCGGTTATACCCGTCGGGTTTGACAACAATCACGTCATGGGTTTCAACAAATGCGGCAATATTGTCGCCGCCGTTGCTTTTTCCCTCATCGTAGCCTTCCGAGCTTATGCTTCCGAAATACCTTTGCGACCAGCCATGATAAAAGTAGATTACAGGATATCTTTTACCACGATTTTCATAATATGCCGGCGGCAGGAATATCCTGAAGTTCCTGAACTCCCCGAACACATTGCTGTAATGACCCGAATCGGTAATTATTGTTTTACCCGGTCCGAAGCCGCCTGCCTGAAGCGTAAAAGCAGCAACTGCAAGGAAACTGAAGGCATTTCTGATTTTTCGCATGGTTATATATGATAAGGAGAATTTGGGGCGCAGCTATTCTGAACAGGTGGCCAGTGGTTTATTTTCCGAAATGCATCCGGGCAAAGCGTATGAACTGATCCCAGTCATACTCAAGGACCGCATGGCCTCCGCTGCGGATGTGGTAGCCGATTGTGTTCATCACCGGTGAATTGACCGGGGGCATTTCAGGGGAGGGAAGTCCCTGTTTCCCGAAAAGCTCGTAAACGGGTGTGGCATAATAGCCTGAAAGATATTCTCCCTTCGGATCCGCCCATTTGTCCTCTTCGGCACTTGCAATATAAACG
>Ga0116178_10000443_pt1 | contig 37507 bp, 25 predicted proteins | sample AD_STIC12_MetaG_FD_89880 | JGI IMG/M metagenome (GOLD analysis project Ga0116178, IMG submission 89880) | Active sludge microbial communities of municipal wastewater-treating anaerobic digesters from USA - AD_STIC12_MetaG | ecosystem: Engineered > Bioreactor > Anaerobic > Digestate | place: USA...
AGAGGGGCCGGGGGTGAGGTCACCGCACGGCATACAGCTGCTTCAACAAACACACCCTGCGCCCATGAAGCTTCCACCTGTTCTACGCTGCCCTCGGGTCCACCACGTCCTCGGCGTAAAAGCCCGCTCCCTCGTCCTTCACGGTAATAACCGCCGTGCGCTTGTATGCCCGCACCGTTACCGTTATGCGCTTCTTTGCGTCGCAGCCGTTCCCGTGGCGTAGCGCGTTCTCCACGGCTTCGTCCAGCACCAGGCGGAAGTCGAACTCCGTCACGCTTCGCGCGTAGCCGGACTCTTTCAAAAAGGCCAGGTACTCCATCGCCTCGGAGACCAGGTGGCGCGCCGAGGAGGGGGTGGAGGGGATCGTGCGGATGACGGTCATTTCTTTTCTCTCGATTGGTGCCCAAAGTTATTCCACATTAATCCACATTAAAGAGAAGGGATATAATCTCCCACTTTTTCTTTTCTTTGCTGTAAATGAAACCAATATTTCCATAATCTTTTGAACCTGGAACGGTCAGCAAGCTGAAATTCTCATTACTAACCGCTGACAATTTTCCTTTTTGAATAGCATCGATAAATGCTTTAAATGGAAAACTCTTATCAACTTCACGCAAATTCTTTTCGCTCTCCTTCTTGAAGATAATCTCAATATTCCCATTCTGGTAATTCATCTCAGTTTCGCTCAGAAAATCTTTTATAGACGAGATGCTTCTTTTCTTTTTTATCAAATTCAATATTGATCGCCTAGTATTATGAATGTCTTGCAAAACCTGATCTTTATCACCATCCTTCCTCGCATCATTTTTTTCGGTATCACTCATATTGCTTTTATTCTCCCGACATGATGATGCAAATACAATTTGAATAACACAGCATAATACCAAAGCAATACAGCACAGTTTTCTCATTACCTACCTCTAGCCCTTCTGAATTTCAAGTGTATATGGGTTGAATGGCCATCCATCTCCTTCAATAATTGGTCACCAAATGAATTTTTAACGTTTTTAAAGCGCTCTACGAGATCGGGGTCATTAAAATAAATGTTTTGCACTTCATACCCCTTGATTAGATTTTTATTTTTTAACAGCATCTCGATAAATTCAGCAGTTTTGTCTTGGTCGTAATACCCATAATTATTATCAGAATCAAACTTTCCCGCATGTTCCTCGCCGTCATAACTCATCCACTTGATATCCGCATCAAGGCCCATCTGATGACTTTTGTGGTACGTTGGGTTTCCCATTTTATCATAGCCTTTCAACATTTTCCCACCACCAAGAAAACTGATGTCGTTAATCAGCACTGGCAAATCAGAATTTTTTTCATACCATTCCTGAATATTTTTCACCAAAAAATCCGCCATCGGTTTTGCAGCATATTTGTCATTATTACGACTACCATAAGATCCCCATCCAACACCCTGGTAGTCAAACTTGTATCTCACGTTAACATCTTTGCCTACGGGTACTTGACTCGTTGGAATTTCCGAATACCCAACAAGATCGGCGGCAGACATTAACGGCGCAATATAAGTATTTTCGATACCCAAGTAAGCCTGGTCCATCCTCCATGCGCCAGTATAGAAATTGCCCAGAATGGTCGTCAGTGGCAGGCTGCTCTGTATAACGCTGTTCCATAGCCTCGCGTCAGAGGTCATTTCTTCTGTGGATCTCAAGTACACCTTCTTGTCTGCCGCATAGAGTGTTGTTCCAATGCCAGAATATTCCGTGTCATCTTTAACCCACGTCACATTATTCGCGCGGTCCTCGGCTTTCTTTGCCTGGTAGTTCCGCATCTCCTCGGCCGCGAGCTCCTTCCGCATTGCGCTAACCCACCTGGCGTCCTCGCGGGCCATGCCTTCGTCGTACATCGCAAGCATTGCAAGTTTTTCGTTGGTGACATTCGGCGTGTCTTTAATGAAATTACCACGGAGGCTCTTTCGTAGCTCTTCCGCACTGGCTACCCACGCCGTTTCCATGTTACCGTACGCGTCGTTACACTCCTTCCATTCGGCATCGGTGAGCGTTTCGCCGTTTGCGATCTTGTTGTCGTAGTAGCGCACCTTCTCGTAATCGGTCAATGTCCCGCCGCTTGCCTTTTTCTCGTTAATATACTTCGCTTCACTGGCGGCATAATCCTCCGCATCCTGCCCCGCAAGCAAACTCCTTCGGTTCGCCAGCACCACACCGGTTCCGGCCAGCACACCCGCCGCTGCCGCCGCGTCTGCGCTTGCGCCGGACCACGGCCTACCGTCCATCTCGTGCTGGGCGTTCTCTTTTCGCTGTCGGTCAAGCTCTTGTGTCGCCTTCTTGTAGTTGTACTCAAAGGCAAGGCTGGAGCCCGCCTGCGCTCCATAATACCCCGCCAAATCGGAAAGATCAAAGTTGTAGTTGTCCCGGTTCCAGTTGGCGACAATCGCGTTCTCCCAGCTCGCGCCGCTTCCCCGGTTCACGCCCGTCATAATCAGGTTCGTCGTTACGCCGGAGATCATCTTCGAGGCCATGCGGTCGTACAGATTGGCATACGCCCGTCCTTCCGGCGTGTTCTTTATGTTCTCGGAGGTCTGGCCTGCGGCCACGTTCGAAACGGCCTTGCCCATGCCTGTCGCAAATCCCTGCCACATCACATCACTCGAGCCGTTCCAGCCGAAGTAGCCGTCGCCCTCGCCCGCGGCAATACCCGCCGTGAGCATGGAGGTGCCGATGTTATAGCCAAAGTTGCCAAGCTGGTTACCCCAACCGGACTTGCCGAAGGAATCGCCAAAGCCCGCGCTCCCTACACTCACGGCCATGTTGATGGCGCCCATGCCAATCTCCCGATCGGAGTACGCATAGGCAAAGTTTTTGCCGTCGGCCGTTTTTACGCCGCTCATGGTAAAGCTTGTCGCCGAGGAGGCGGTGGCCCCGGCGATCGCGGGAAAGGCTGACAAAAAAGCGCCAAGCTCGCAATCGTCGCGGTCTGCGATGCGTGCTATTGGGTTTTCAAAGAGCCATAATGGGCAATATAAACATCCGTCAGCGACTCGTGTTAACGCGCCTGTCGCGAACACTAATCGCATGCGAGTCAAAAATCGCGAATGACGTTGCGCGCGACCACATACAATTGAAATACTCGCTTGAGATGCAATGTAACACATCCCAGCACACCCCTCTCCTATGGGAGAGGGGCCGGGGGTGAGGTCACCGCACGGCATACAGCTGCTTCAACAAACACACCCTGCGCCTATGCGGGTTCCGCCAGTTCTCTGCGGGCTTGGGGGCCGGCGTGTAAAAGCCGGGGTGCTCGTCGCGAACGGCAATCACTGGCTTCTTCTGGGAGGCGCGCATCGTGATTCAGATGCGCTTTTTCTGATCGTTCCCTTTCCCGTGGCTAAGCGCTTTCTCCATGGCTTCATCCAGCGCCAAGCGGAAGTCGAACTCCGTTACGCTTCGCGCGTAGCTGGATTCTTTTAAAAAGGCCAGGTACTCCATCGCCTCGGAGACCAACTGCCGCGCCGAGGAGGGAGTGGAGGGGATCGTGCGGGTGAAGGTCATGACTGCACCATTACCCACTCAATTGCTTTATCAACATCCTTTTGCGGAATGTCCTTGGGCTGCATAAAAACGATGCCATTTTTCTTAAGGTCGCGGTATTCTTTCAGTTTTCGACGTTGTTCGTCGATCTCTCTTATTGGGCCAGGGAATTGCGTTTCAAAAAAGCATTTCTTATCTGCAACTGAATAATATAACATGACCATATTCGAAAACCGATATTGCGCAGTAGCATTTTTAAAACCAGAACCAATAATATTCAAGTCCTTATCGAGACGCTGAAGATCAAATCCGCCATTGACAACATCTTTCGATACAGCGAAGGTGCTGCTTTTGCCCTTCATGTACGAAATAAACCCTATCGAATAGCACTCAACCTCGCCAGGCGCATGTCCTATCTCTTTAAGATCGACAACTGAATAATCTTTGGTGTAAACCCCCTTGATGGTATCAATAAAAAGAATTTCTTCACCCCTCTCGTCTACAATGATACCGCGCCTTAATCCCCGCCTCACTTTTTTATACTCCTCGATAGCGAAGTAATCTACACACCCATCGCCATTAATGTCCCAGTTAGTGATTACCTTATACGGTGTGTCTCCATAATATTTTAGAAATACCTCTTCAGTTTTTTTCGATTTAACCGTATAATAAGCAAATTCTTTGCCAAAGTTTGCAAGATAACTAATATACACATTTTTATTAACACCATCCGGTACAGGAATTGCTTTCTCTATTTCGCTTTTAGCTTTCATTATATCACCCATTGTTCTTTCTTTACTATTCCCAAATGGATTGTCTTTGCACCATAAAACAAAAAACACTGACAAGATAACCCATCCTAAAAGTTTAACTTTTTTCATTTAACACTTCCTTTCTCTAAAATGAAACTACTTTCTACCGCCATAAAGCTCGAGCAGACGCTGGAAATTTATCCGGCGATATTCAAAAAGTGTTTCTACTCCTTCATAGTTTTTGGAATATTCTATAAGCGTTTTTACTTGCGTCAATTTTTTCCACGTCGTAATCAGTTTATTGTCACCACCATAAGTCATGACATGATCCCACGGCCCACAATCGTTACCTTTATGCCCTGGCCAGTTGACAAATATCAAATCAGTCGGCATCATTTCTTTACCGCTAACGGGCACCAACCATCCTTCCTTCGTGCCTCGGGTTATCATACCGTTCTGCTCTAAAGCTGGCAAGTTTGGTGCGTTTTTTCTGAGACTATCCATAATCCCACCACAACAATCAAAACCTAAGTAATTCCCATTAGCATCCTTGGTTGACTTCCCATTATGCACCGGGATATTACCACCACCCCCAACGTACGGTGCGCCAATTTTATTTTTCATCTCGGCAAGAAAATCATCCCGCATCGACGATTCGGTTTTACCATTCCCTTCACCCGTCGAGATTAGATCCTTCACTTCTCCATTCTTAACGTAGCTATACAAGTCATAAGCGCCAATGAGGGGGCTCGTAAAGGGCGTCGCATACAACACACCCCGCAATGCGTAATTTAAATACTTATTCTTCCCTGCGTTGCCCGCTTGTTCATAATCCCTATTTGACATGCCGGCAACAACAGGAGACGTCGTAACACTCGAGTCCCCATGAAAACCGCCGCCCCTCGCGTCGATAGCATTATAAGCATACATAAGCTGGTTCCCCGTTGTGCCGAGGAAATTGTTCAGCTCATCCCATTTCGCATCGGCTACTGGTTTATCATATACGCCTCCCGTTTCACCCTTATATTGCATGAAAAGAAAATCAAAAAAACTCTTTCCGGGATTGTTCATCTTAAAACTAATCATGTCCTCGACAACCCTGGCCGTTTCGTTATACGAGTCCATGGTGCCGTCAGCATTTTTTTCATACACCATGTACGTCCCGTCAGCCTGCCGAACTCGCGTCATTGCGGCCCTGTCGCCCTCAAAGCTCGTTTTGGGAAGCGATACATCGCTCGAAACCACCCTGCCGTTTTTGTCGTACATGGTGGTAGTAACTGACCCATCGGTCTTCGTTGTTACCACCTTTTTCGTCCCATCGGGATATTCTTCCGCTACAACCTGGGCGCTTAACGCTTCAGCCGCAATCTGCCCCGCGAGCAGACTTCCATCCCTTCTCCCCGCTACCACAACAGCAATCGCATTCAATAACCCCGCGCCCGCGGCGGTTGCGGCCCCCGCGCTCGCGCTGTGGCCTTCCATCTCTCGCTGGGCGTTCTCCTTGCGCTGTCGGTCAAGCTCTTGTGTCGCCTTCTTGTAACTGTACTCAAAGGCGAGGTTGGAGCCCGCTTGCGCCCCATAATACCCCGCCAAATCGGAAAGATCGAAGTTGTAATTATCCCGGTTCCAGCTGGAGACAATCGCGTTCTCCCAGCTCGCGCCGCTTCCCCGGTGCACGCCCGTCATAATCAGGTTCGTCGTAACGCCGGAGATCATCTTCGAGGCCATGCGGTCGTAGAGAATGGCATATTCCCGTCCTTCCGGCGTGTTCTTTATGTTCTCGGAGGTCTGGCCCACGGCCACGTTCGAAACGGCCTTGCCCATGCCTGTCGCGAAACCCTGCCACATCACGTCACTCGAGCCGTTCCAGCCGAAGTAGCCATCGCCCTCGCCCGCGGCAATACCCGCGGTTAGCATGGAGGTGCCGATGTTATAACCGAAGTTGCCAAGCTGGTTACCCCAACCGGACTTGCCGAAGGAATCGCCAAAGCCCGCGCTCCCCACGCTCACGGCCATGTTGATGGCGCCCATGCCAATCTCCCGATCGGAGTACGCATAGGCGAAGTTTTTGCCGTCGGCCGTTTTCACGCCGCTCATGGCAAAGCTTGTCGCCGAGGAGGCGGTCGCCCCAACCATGGCCGCCCCGGTGTTCCCCAGACCGCTGGCCGAGGAGGCGAAGCTCCCCGCCGCGGCGCTCGCCGCTGCGATCGCGATCTTCAGCCCGTAGTCCGTCCATTCCTTGTTGCCCATGCGGTTCTCGATGGTCTTCTCGGCGGTAATGTAGGTCTCCGCGGCTATCATGATCGCCGCCGACACCGGCGCAAGCGCCCCCAGGCTCGCAACGCCCACCGTGGTTGCCGCCACGGCCGCGCCCACGCGGACAACCGTGTGACGGATGGCCTTTGCGCTTGCGGCCTTCCCGTCGTTATCGATCATCTCGTTGTATATCCGCTCGCGCTCGCCCGCGCCGCCCTGCGTCATGTCGAGCTGATCGTATTTCGGATACTCCCCGATATGCCCGTTTACCGCCCCCACCTTCTTCTCGAATCCAATCTGCAAATCCTTCATGAGCACGCTCATCAGGTTCTCCGCGGAGAAGCCGTCCAAGAAAAGCACGGCGCGGTTGAAGTCACCCTCGATCCCAAGTTTGCGTTTGTACGGGTTAATGTAACTGGCCTTGAATTCCTCGGGACCGAAGAAGAAGTCTTTGTAGTCCCACACGCTCTGCTCCATGCCCTCCTTGTGCCGCACGAACTCGTTGCCGTGTTTGGCATAGCCCGCGCCGGCGAGCATGCCGAAGGTCTCCGCGTGCATGCTCCGGTTCATGTCGGCGATCGTCGCCGTGAAGCTGTCGATGAGCTCATCCACCGCAACCAGCATCCGCAGATTGGCCGCGCGATGCTGCTGCGCGGTGTAGTTGTCAAAGAGCGCTTCAAACTGGTCCAGCATCGCGGTGTTCACGCTCCGCTGGCTCGTCTGCGTGAGCGCGAAGCTCGTGTCAATATCGCCGGCCAGCTTCATGAGGTCCATCGGGATCACGCCCGGCGCCGTCGCGAGCGTGCGCGAGAGTATGTCGCTAACGTCAATTTTGTCAATCACACATTCGCCCGCGTGCTTCCGGTTCATCTCCTCCACCATGCCGTTCACGATCGCCGTGAGCCGCGCTGCCGTCTCCTCTGCGTCGTTCATGGTCATGGCCCGCCCGGAGAGCTCCATCCAGTCGAGTTCCCGCTCCCGGAGCTGTCGCGTCTTCGCGTCCCACTCGCGCCGCGAAGCGGTGATGCGGTCCTTCGTGTCGCTTCGCCACGTGCGCCATTTTTCCTGGAAGCTCGCCTCCATATTCGCCCACTGGCGCACGCCCCGTTCGAAAATGTCGGCCGCCTTCTCCTCCCAGCGGGCGCGCTCGTAGTCGCGGTGCTCGCGCTTCTTCTGCCACTCGTAGTTCTGCAGTGCCTGGCGCTGCATAAGCTCGGCGTCGTTGATCCCCGTCCGGGCGCCCACCAGCGCGGCGAAGCGCTCCGCGAGACCCGGCGCGCCCTCGTCTATCAGCATGTCGAGCTCCCGCATGTCGTCAAAGGAGAAGCCCTCGAGCACACCGTAATAGTCCGTCATCGCCTTGCGGTACCCCGTGTAGGCGCGCCCCGCCTCAAGTGCGCTATAATACCCGTTCGCCTGCGCATCGGTCGCGATCTCGTAAAAGAGGTTTTCTTTGGCACGCCAAACAACAACGGAATCATACTTCGGGCTCCCCTCTCCCCCCGGGAGAGGCTCCCAACAGGACGTTGCAGTGCCGAGCGCGGACAGGATGTCCGAAAAGCGCTCGGCGGCCGGGGGTGAGGTCATCTTCGCCGTATAATCAAAATATTCCTTCATATCATGCAACCGCCGCTGATTCATATGCGCGGTGAATTTCGACGTCACCGGGGCGGAGTTGTAATACCACACCCCCGTCTTGTCGCAGGTATCACACACCTCGCCGTTCTCATCGAACACCACGCTCGGGTTCTCCCGCGCCGGCGCCGCATCGAAGATGTTCGCGTCGCCCTGCGCGCCCTCCATAATGTACGCCAGGTCCTCGTCGCTTATTTCAAAGCCGTTGGTGCCACCCAGCTCCTTTATGACCGTCTTCAGGCTCCGCTTGCGTACGGTGATCCATTTCCCCCGGGGATTGCGATAGGTGATCACGCCCGCGTTCGCGTCGTCGTCCAGCGTCTCGATCTGCGTGATCTCCGCCAGCTTCACCATCGCCTTCTGCATGCGGTCCTTGCGGTTCCTGAGTTCCGTGAGCTCGGCGTTAATGTTGTTCACGGCGGATTGCGCGTTCGAGAGATGATTGTTCGCGGCGCGATAATGCGAACCCATGTCCATGGTGATAAAGTTGACGAGCGAACTCACCACCTGATTCAGCGTGCCGCGCAACGCGTTTAACAACTGCTTGAGCGGGTCCGCCATCCAGCGCATGCGGCGGGGGATGCGGTTTATCTGGTTTTGCACGGCGTTGATGGCAGACTCGAGCGCAGTTTTTGCGGCCCAATTCGCCAACAACAAATGCGCGCCAGCACCCCCTACGATAAGAAACCGTGTCCATTGCGCTGCCTCCTCTTTGTGCCGGAGCATCTCCGTGGCAAAGGTGGTCATCGCGCCGGTCAATTCGCCACCGGAAAACACATTATCCCAACTGTTCTCCATAAAACCGTAAAAATCGCTCCCCGACGGCTCAGAGCCAATCCAGTACGGCGGTGTGCGGAAGATCGCGTCCTTGTTGGAGTTGTAATAGTACGCCATATCCACGAACTCATTGTCGTGCGTCATGGCGGGTAGCACCCATGAGAGCCAATCAATATGACCCAGACCGGGTATCTGCGTGACCGCGGGACGCCAGGTGGCAACATACATGTCGCGCGTCATGAAATAATCCAGGAACTCGTTTCGCTTCTTCTCGTTCTCGTCGCCGTTGGCGGCGATCAGCGTGTCGCGGTAGCTTTCGTACGCTGCGCGCGCCTGCTCGTACTCGAATGTCCGCTTCTGCACCTCTTTATCAATCAAATAGCTCGCCTTGGCCAGGCGAAAATAACGCTGCGACTTCTCCTTAAGCTCCTCCATCCTCGCGACGTACTCGGCGTCGGTGAGCACGTCCTGTTCCTTTACCCGGTTCACCTCCTCCTGCTGTCTGGCCATGCGCTCCAGCACCTCATTGTGGATGCCTTGCACCATGTCCAGCTCCTGCTTGGTGTCCTGCATCAGCTTCTCGGGACCACGTTTATCGTCGGCGTTGGTCGAGGTGTTGTATAGATACGCGGTCGCGGCGTACTCGTACACCGCCTTTTCCGTATCGTAGACGTCAATGGCCGCCTGTAGCCGCCGGTAGATCTCGGCAATCGCATTCAACTGGCTAAAGTAGTTTCCCTGCGCGGTGCGGTAGATGGCCTCGCGCGCCGCACGCTCCGCCTGCGCCATATCGTATGCGGCTTGTTTTTCCTGATGGACCCGCTTTGCTCTCACGTAGTCAAAGCCGTTTTCTGGATCGTCAGTCGTCACATACTTGCTCGCTGTCATCTCCAACCCCTTCTGGATCTTCGCCACGCGCTCAATCTTTTTCTTCGCCGATTCGTACTTTGTCACGTCCTCGAGATACTCATCGCGCGCCTTCGCCACAATATCGGAGTCGCCGGTCGCGATCCAGGCCGTATGCGCGTTCTCGATCTGCGCCGTCAGCGTGTCTATCGCCGCGAGCTTCTCCGCGCGCACCGCATCGTCCATGTCCGCCCCGTAGGGGTTCATCGTATCGGGGCAATAGTTCGCGCCCATGACTGCGAGCAGGTCCTCCACGGGCGACAGGCCATGAAGATTGTCGAAACCCGCAAGGGAGGCCGCGGCGAGCGCGTCTTCCTCGATCCCCGACACCGCGTACATCACATACAGCGCCCTATTATACTCCGTCATCGCGTCAATGAGGCTGTTCGCGAGACCATCCTCGCCCGCGCGGTGAAAGAACCGTTCACCCATCTTGTCCGACAGTAAAAGTCCCACGAGCTCCTGGTATTCAATCGGATAGCGCCACTTCACCTCGATGTTTTTGTCGGGATCCCCCACCGTAGCGTTCAAATAGGCGTCGCGCACCTCGTCGGGGATAAGATACTCCACGTCCGATATCTTGGTAATCACCGGCTTCTCGGCGTCCTCCGCTGAGGGGACCTCGCCGGGTTTCAGCACCACAAAGCGATCGTCGTTGCCGTCCGCCACGAATTTCCCAATGTAGTAGTCCCAGTTCTGGAAGGCCGTGTCCCACGAGCTCCGGAAATTGTCAAAGGCGTCCGGCCCGAGGCGGGTGTAGTCGTAGAGCGACGTCGCCTTCGCGCGCAACAGCCCCATGTCCTCGGCGTAATCCGCCGTCGTCCGGTACTCGCCGCCCTTCATGTCCGCCCCGTACAGCGTGGTGATGAGCGCCGCAAAATCGCGCGTCGCCGCGTCAGAGGCCATCTTGAGATCAAAGCGGTTCGTGAGCTCCATGATGGCGTACGGGGAGGCCCCGTCGGGGGAAAACGCGTATCGCCGCAAAAAATCCCTGTCACTATCGCCGATGATGCCCCGCCTCTCAATGAACTCCTCGATATCCGCACCGTACTCGTACCCCGACGCGATCGACAGCCGTTCGCGGTATGCGCCCAGGTCGTCCCGGAACGATCCGTACAGCGGATCGGACTCGGCCACGCCCATCCCCACGAGGAAATCGTCCACCGTCATCAGCAGGCCCTTCGATGCGAAGAAATCGGCGAAGTACTCGCCCCGCAGCACCGTCGCGACCACGTCCCCGGAAAGCTCGCGCTCAATGAACACGTCCCTTCCAGCAATCGCCGCGTCGTAGATCTCCTCGAACGAGCCGCGCCGCGCATCGAGACGATCCGCCTGCGCGGCATACTTTCCGACAAGCGCGGCGAAGAGATCCTCGAACGGCGTATCGTCGATCGCATCGCCCCGCGCAGCGCATATCGCCATGAACTCGAGAAGGTAGCCGTAATCGCGGAAGTCCGACGCCAGCCGGTCCGCCCAGAAGCCCCCGCCGCCCACCGACGCGTTCAGCCGATCGTAGTAGGTCAGCCGAGCGAACAGCGCGAGGTCCGCCGCCTCATCGTCGGCGAGCGACGCCGGATCGACGCCCGCGGCCGCGAGAAAACCGTTCAGCCAGTAGCCCACCGTGTCCGCCATCTCGGGAAGCGCGCCCGCACCGAGCGCTTCGCGCACCTTCAAGCGCAGGTCGAGCGTCCGCAAGCGCGCGGCCACCTCGTCCGCAAAGCCCGCGCGGTCGTCGGTGAATTCGTCAATGCGCGCAAAGGCCGCGTCCCCTTCTGTCAGCAGCAGTCGCTCGCGGAACGCCGCCACGCTGTTCCCGTATGCGAAGGAATGCGCAAGGTATTCGTACATATAGAACTGCGTCTCGTACTCGAAGCGCTTCGCCCTAAGCGAGGCGATAAGCGGCGGGATGGCGCTTATAATGTTCGCGCTCCCCTCGACGCGCATCGTGAAGTTCGCGAGCTGCGCCAGATCGTCGATCCGCGCCTCGAGCGCGCGGACGGTTTCATGTATCTTCTTCGTATAGAGCGCGTACCGGTTGCGCGAGTAAAACGCTCGCTCCTCTTCGCCATAGTCCTTCGTCTGCTCGGCGAGCGCCTCCCCGTAGGCCGCCATCACCTGATCCAGGGTCTCCACCTGGGAGACGATCGTATCCAGCCGCGCCTTCGCTTCCCCCTCCGAGAGCGCGCGGTTTTGCAATACATAGTCTCGTTTCAGCATGTCGATGTATTTCGATTCGGCGGCCGCGAGCGCCTCGCGCACCGCGACGGGCAGACGCTGATACTCGTCGCTCTTTCGATAGGCCCGGAGCGCCTCCCCGACCTCCGCGAGCGCCTCATAGCTCTGTCCCCCGATGAAGATATTCTTCACCTCTTCAACCGTCTTCCCGATCGCCGCGGCGATGCGGGAGAGCACTCCCGAACGGTCCTTCACGCGCCGCTCCACCGAGGCGTCGTAGTTGAGCGCCGCGTACCCGGCGAGGGCCGCCTTCACCGCATAGTCAGCGCCCTCGGCGGCCACGAGCCGCGGATCGGAAAACAGGAGCGCCCCCTGCCCGCTCGTGAGGGCGTTCACGTACGCGCCGCGCCGCTCGATATCGGTATCGGAAAGAACGTTTCCGTCGGCGTCCTTCCCGGTAGCGAGCTCGCGCTGCCAGGCGGTCACCCGCTCCATCACCTGCTGCGGCGTCGCGTCGGGCATGATCTCCGTCGCGTAGAGATCTCTGATGTATCCCGCCCGACGCTCCTCGAAGGAAATCGTCTCCATGAACGCGTCCCACGCATCGTTGCGCTCGGCCGCGTTCGTCATCGCCGCGATGTCGTCCAGCGTCTTTCTCGCCGTTTGCACAATAAAACGGTAGATGCCCGCCAAGCGCGCGCTTTCCGGACCGACCCCTCCTGGATCGTCCGCAAAGCGTTCGCGCGCTCGCACAAGAAGACCTGCGGCAAGCTCATTCGCGCTCATTCCCTTCTTCCCCGGTTCCTTCAGATAGGCGGCCAAGGCGGTTACGGTCTCATGGTTACGCTCCGCCTCGTATCGATTGAAGCGCGACGCGTCCTTCGCGCGCGCGGCAAGCCGTGCCGCGCTGTTTTCGGTGTCGTCCGTGATCGTCGCAACGCCGTTGAAATCGTACAACAGGTAGGTCACCACGCCCTTGGCCGTGAGAAACGCAGTCTCCGCCGCGACGCGCGCATCGCCGATCGCGCCCATGAGCTCGATCTCGCGCGCGCCTTTCTCCAGGGCCGCCGCATCGCCAAGGAGCGCATCCAGCGCCGGGCCGCTCAGGCCCGCTATCTCAACAAGGGGTTTTCCCGTGATCGCCATCGCCCAGGCCCGGAGCATCATCGATTTGATCTCGTCCGGCGTTGTACCGCTAAAATCCGTCAGGGCGTACGCGCCGTACGAATACCCCGCGATTTCCGCGAGCGCCTGATTTTTCTCCGCGTCGCTCCCGGCGGCGAGAGTCGTGAACGCGTTCATGACGTCCGCGAGCGTTTTCTCCCCGAACACGCCCGACCCCGCGCGCCCGGGCAGCAGTTCAAACATGATCGCCTCGCGCTCCGCGTCGGGATCGTCGTCAAACCGCGCCACAAGCGCCGTAAACGCTGCGTGCCGGTCGTACGCCGTCTCGAGGGCGGCTCGCGCGCGCGCAATCCCTTCGTTCGCCGCGTCCATGTAGTACGGATCGTTCTTGTCAATCGAGATGAAAATATCGTCGGCGTTGTCCCTCACCGCCTGCGCCAGCGCCTCAAACGAGTCCCCGTTCGCGCGCGCGCTCGCGACGATCTCCGCGAACCGGTCGCTCCCGTCGCGATACCCCGCGCTATCGCCGGCCCCCTCGAGCACGCCGATCGCGTCGCGCAGGCGCTCGGCGTAGGCCTTCGCCTCGCGCGCCTCCGCGCGCAGCTTGACCGCCGTGTAGTACGCCCGCGCCTCGCCGATGAGCCGATCATCCGCGCCCGCGACGCTGCGCCTGAGGTCGCTCACCGTCTCAGTGAGATCGTTTATCTCGCGCAGCAGGATCTCCCGCGCATTGGGGTTTTCCAGATACAGGAGCTTCTCGTTTGCGATTCGGAACTGTTCCTCGGCCACATCGTACTCCGCCTGCGCCTCCTCCAGCGCCTCTTGCGCGTCGTGGTAGTTCGTTTTCGCGCTCTCCACGGCAGCCAGAAACTCACTCGTGAGGCGCTCCCGCGCGCGGTCAAACTCCGCCTGCCAGTGATCGCGTTCAACCCTCGCCTCATCCAGCGCCGCCGCCTGGTCCTCCTTCGAGGCGCGTCCCGCTTTGTCGTAGGCGAAATCGTACACCGCCTGCGCCATCAGCAACCGCTTGTTCCAGAACTTTTCCTCTATCTTGATCTTCTCGAGTTCAAACTCGGCTGCGGTCATGAGATAGGGGTCGCGCACGTTTTCGATGTCGCCCGCGAAGACCACGCGGCCGTCGTCGGTGTACTCGAGATAGAAGCGGTCGCTCCGTCGGTCGTCCAAGAGTCCGCTGAAGACGAAGCCCCCGATCGTCCCGCCCCAGATGTCCCCGGCGTGCAGCATCATCTCCGAGTTCACGAGTATCCGCTCGAAGTTCTCCATGATCTCCCGCCAGCGCGCGATCTCCTCCGACAGGAGCCCCGTCATGGAGCCGTCGCCCTTGCGGGCATAGCGCGCCGCGAGGTCGGTCATCCAGGCGATGCTCTCCTGGCCGTTGAGAAGCGCGGCGGACCCGGTGTCCGCCATTCCCCTGAGCGTGGTGATGTAATCGTCCCACGACGCGCCCTGCGCCTCCAGGTAGCGCGCGAGCTCGTCCTGCGCGTCCAGATAGTTCCGGTCAAACTGGTCAAAGGCGTTATCCCAAACGAGCCCGCCCTGGTACAGTTGCGTTTGAATCTGGGTGAGCCATTCGTTCTTGCGCGCGCGAAGCTCTTCAGAGGCGTCCTCCCAGGCCCTGTCGGATTTCGCGAAGTCCTCGCCGGCGCGTTTCTCACACGCCAGGCGCGCCGCGAACAGGCCCTCCTCGGCGTTTCGCCATGACGCGAGCCCCGCGTCGATGATCGCCTTCACGCGATCCGAGTAGCCCTCCACCGTCGGGACACCCGCATCGCCCTCGTAGGTCGCGCTGCCGGTGTCGAGCGCGCGCTCCATGAGGTCGTCGATCTTCATCCGCGTCTGATCCAGGATCGATCGCGTGATAACCGAGGCCGAGTTCGCCTCGCTCTCGCGGCGAAGCGAGTCCGTATCGTACCGGTTCCGGTAGATGAACCGGTTCTTCGCGCCGATAAGATAGATCTCCTCGTCCGCCAATGCATCCGCACGCATCCGGGCCAGACGCTCGTCGAGCCCCGCGACGAACCCCGCACGAAGCTCGTCCAGATACTCGATCCCCGCGAGCGCCCGCTCCCGCTCCGCCTCGAGGGCCGTCTCGTAGTTGCCCCACAGCTCCGCGAAGGTCTCGCCCGCCTCGGCGTTCCACGCCACATAGGCGTCCGTGAGACCCGTCCCGACCGGCAGCGCGTCGGCGCGCGCGATGGAATCGAGCAACGTCTCGTGGTCGAAGCGGGGCGGCGCAATCGGCGCGACCGAGGCGAGCCATCGTCCGCGCTCGTACTCGATGTCCGCGCGCATCGCCGCGTCCAGCTCCGCCTCGGCGCGCGCGAAAAGCTCCGCGAGCTCGACGCGAACCGCCTCCGCGTCCTCCCCCGTGCCGATGCGCGCGACGAGCTCACGATCAAGCGCCGCCTCCGCCTCGCGCTCCCAATCGGCCTTGAGCGCGTCGCGACCGGCGTTCACCACGCGCACCCATTCGGCCTCGTCCCGCTTCACCGAGGCCGATTCGAAGGAGCGGTCCAGTTTCCGCTCCACCTCGCCGTAGCGTTTGAGGCGAACGGTATCGGCGGCGAGCGGGACGGCGACAAGCAGGCACAGCATGGCGCGGGAAAGGATTCCGGGCAGCATTGGGCAGGACCTCGATCGTGAACGCCGCGAACCGGAATAGCGGAACTGCGCGGCGGGGGGCGATGGAACGGCGGTCGCCATCAACCCCCTATTGTAGATACGCGTGCGGAAAAAATTTTTTTAACTTAATATGCGGGTTTCGTATTACAGGTATGACAGCAGGAATAAGCGTAACACGGCCCATCGCGGTCGTCATGGTGTACCTCGCCGGCATGGTCTTCGGGGCCATCGCGCTTTCGAAGATGGAGGTGGACCTCCTTCCGCGCGTGGAGCACCCCGAGCTCTCGATCATCACGCTGTATTCGGGGGCCTCGCCGCGCGAGGTGGAGTCGCTGGTCACGCGGCCGGTGGAGGAGGCCGCCAGCGGCGTGCCCGGCGTGCGGCGCGTGCGCTCCGAGTCCATCGAGGGGGCGAGCCTGGTGACCGCCGCCTTCGAGTGGGGCGCCGACATGGATTTCGCGACCATCAAGATGCGCGAGAAGGTGGACCTCGCGAAGGGGGCGCTGCCCCAGGACGCGGAGAAATCGATCATCGCGCGCCTCGATCCCGCCGCGCAGCCGGTCGCGGGGATCGCGATCCGGGGGCGCGACGGCGGCGTGGACGGCCTGCGCCAGATGGTGCACGCGAAGATCAAGCCGCTCTTCGAACGGATCGACGGGGTCGCCTGCGCGCGCATCGCGGGCGGGCGCACGCGCGAGGTGCAGGTCCGGGTGGACCAGTCGCGGCTCTACGCGAACGGCCTGGGCCTGCGCGACGTCATCGAGAGCGTGCGGCTGTCCAACTACAACTTCCCCGCGGGGAGCGTCACGCGGGGTGCGCGCGAGTTCGTGATCCGCACCATCGGCGAGTTCGCGAGCCTGGCCGACATCGAGAACGTCCTGGTGCGCAAGTCCGCGCGGGGGAGCGCCGTGTACGTGCGCGACGTCGCCGAGGTCGTGGACGGCCACCGCGACCGCGACAGCATCTCCTATCACAACGGCGCGGAGAGCATCGGGCTGGCCGTCGTCAAGGAGGCGGGGAGCAATACCGTGCGCGTGTGCGCGGCCGTGCGCGACCTCGTCTCCGAGATCAACGCGCGCCACCGGGGCGCCATCGAGCTCGCCGTCTGCTACGACGGGTCGCGCTATATCAAAAACGCCGTGGACAATGTGGTCGATGCGGCCGTCCTCGGCGCCGTGATCGCGTTTTTCGTGATCCTATTCTTCCTGCGCGACGTGAAGAGCTCGCTGGTCATCATCGCCGTCACGCCGCCGTCGGTGCTCATCACGGTGCTCGCGATGTACCTGCGGGGGATCGGCCTCAACATGATGTCGCTCGGGGGGCTGGCGATCGGCGTGGGGATGCTCGTCGACTGCGCCATCGTCGTGATCGACTCCGTCCACGCGCGCCTCGCCGCCGGGGAGGATCTGCGCGCGGCCTGTCGGGGGGCGATCGCGCAGGACCGCGCCGCGCTCTTCGTCTCCACGCTCACCACGGTCGTGGTCTTCTTTCCCGTCGTCTTCGTGCGCGGCATCGCGGGACAGGTCTTCTCCGACCTCGCGTTCACGATATCGGTTTCCATCGTGATCTCGTTCATTGTTTCAATCACACTCACGCCGGCGCTCCTGGTCCTTCTGGAGCGCCGGTCATTGCAATCGGGGGGGATGATGGGGTTCGCGCCGCTCCGACGCCTGGCGAATATTCCCGCGCTTCGACGCTCGGCCGAACGTTTGCGCGCCGCGCTCGAATGGGCCCATTCGCTTCTTGAACGATCGTATACCGCCTATCTCGTCCGTCTCGAGCGCCGCAACGACGGATACCGGCGCGCGCTCATCATCGGCGTCACGCTCGTGATCGGCGGATTCCTCATGTTCGCATTCCTGGACACGTCGCTTTTTCCCCGGACCAACAGCGGTTCCTTCTCGATCCGCATCGTCATGCCCCCGGGCACGCCGATAGACGACACGCGCGAGGCCGCCCTGCGCGTCGACGCGGCGCTGGCCGCATTGCCCTTCGTGGAGAACCGTTTCATCGACGTGGGCTACAATCCCGGCGAGATCTCGGAATACTTCGGCCGCGAGAAGAGCCGCGCGACGGCCGAGCTCGTGGTCACGCTGAAACGCGACCGCGGCGTGTCCACTGAAGCGGCGATGCGCATTGCGCGGCGCGCCGTCGCGCTCCCGCCCGAGATTGCGGTGGAGTTCTTCTCCGAGGAGCGCGAGTTCGCGGGCTTCATGCGGCTGGGCTCCTCGACCGTGCTGGTGGACGTGACGGGCGACGATTTCGACGCGATCGAACAGTCGGTCGCCGTCCTCACGGCCGCGTTTGAAAAAACGCCGGGCATCGCGCGGGCCGTGCCGCACGTGGCGAAGGGCAAGCCCGAGGTGCGTCTCGTCATCGACCGCGCGAAGCTCGCCGCCTTCGGCCTCGCGCTGGGCGACGTGGCCGGGACCGTGCGCGCCGCCGTCCGCGGGGAGGATGCCGGGAAATTCTACGAGGCCGACGATCAGGCGGACATCAGCGTGCGCCTGCGCGCGGCCGACCGCAGCGGCCTGGCCAGCCTGGGCGGCATGCTGGTGCGCGTGGGCGAATCGGCCAATGTCCCGCTCGCCGCCTTCTCCGCGACCGAGCGGCAGTCGGGCTACAACAAGATCACCCGCCGGGACCAGCGCCGTACGTTCTCCATCGCGCTCGACGCCGTGCCGGGCACGGGCCGCGGGGCCGCCATCGCGGCGGCCGCGGGCGCCATCGAACGGGTGCGCCTCCCGCACGGCGTGCACGCCGCCGTCTCGCGCGACATGGACGAGGTGCGCGACTCCCTCGCCGAGCTCGCCTTCTCGCTCGCGCTCTCGATGCTGCTCATCTTCATGATCCTGGCCGCGCAGTTCGAGTCGCTCACCCGCCCCCTCTACATCATGCTCATCATGCCGCTCACGGCCGCGGGCGTTTCCCTGCCGCTGCTGTTCACCGGAAACAGCGTGAACGTCATCTCCCTCATGGGGACCGTGCTCCTCTCGGGCTCGGCGGTCAATGCGGCGATCGTCCTCGTGGACTATATCCAGGCCCGGCGCGCGGGGGGGGCGGACCTGCGCGCGGCCGTGATCGGCGGCTGCCGCGAGCGCCTGCGGCCCATCCTCATGAGCACGTGCACCAATGCGCTGGGCATCGTGCCGCTGGCCATCGGCCTGCGCGAGGGCGGGGAGATGCAGTCGCCCATCGCCATCGTCTTCTTCGGGGGCATCGCCGTATCGACGCTCTGCACGCTGGCGCTTTTGCCGGCGTATTACTATCATTACGAGTCGCGGGCCGAGCGCGCCGGCAAACGGAGCGCCAATGGATAGGCGACGCGTGCGCATTTCGCGTTATGCGTATCACTCAAAGCGACCGTGCGCGTTTGTCGCTCGCGAACGACCGGCGCTCGAACGCAGGGGGCGATAGGCGCATGCGAGAAATCGTCCGCTTCTTCATCACAAGAAAAATCACCACGCTCATGCTCTTCGCGGCGGTGCTCGTCTTCGGGTGCCTCTCACTCGCGCGCATCCCCACCGCGCTCCTGCCCGCCGCCGCGAAGAACCGCGTCACCATCGCGGTGCGCTATCCGGGGCAGTCGCCGCAGCGCATCGAGCGAATCATCGTCATGCCCATCGAGGAGGCGGTGAGCGCGGTTGGCGGCATCACCTCCATGGTCGCGGCCTGCAAAGAGGGCGAGGCGCGCATCCACCTGGCCTTCGCCGAGGGCGCGGACATGAAATACACGACAGTGCAGCTGCGCGAGCGGATCGACCCGGTGCGCGCGAGTTTCCCGCGCGACGCCGACGAGCCCGAGATCTACGGCGCGAGCGCCGACGAGCGCCCCGTGCTCATCGTCACGCTGCGCAGCGACACGCTCGCCATCGACGCCCTGCGCGAGATCGCCGAGAAGCGCTACAAGAAGCTCTTCGAGCGCATCGAGGGCGTCTCCGAGGTGGCGGTGGGCGGCGGGGTGAAGCGCGAGATCGAGATCGCGGTGCGCGAGGACCGGCTCGTCTCCCACGGGATCGGCTTCGACCGGGTGATGCGGGCGGTGCAGATGAACAACGTGGCTGTGCCGGCCGGGACGATCGGCGAGCGCCGCGAACACGCGCTGGTCATCGACGGCAAATTCCGGACATTGGACGAGGTGCGCGCCACGCCGATTCTCGCGACCGCGGCCGGCTCGCCGGTGTTCCTGGGCGATATCGCGTCGGTGCGCGACTATGCCGGGCGGCGCGAGGAGCTCTCGCGGCGCAATGGCGCCGAGAACGTGTCGCTCTATCTCATGCAGACGGGCGCGGCGAACTGTCTGGAGCTCTCGCGCGCCGTGCGCGAGGCTCTGCGTGCTGCCAATGACCCGCGCATCCACATCGACATCGCCTACGACCAGGCGGAGTTCATCGGCCGGGCCATCCGCAACCTCGCGATAAGCTGCGTCACGGGGATCGCGCTGGCCTCGCTGGTCCTCTTCGCCTTTTTCCGCTCGGCGCGCGAGGCCCTGCCGGTCATGCTCGCCATTCCGTTTTCGCTCCTTCCCGTGTTCAGCTATCTCTACTTCAGTGGGATGACGCTCAACGTGCTCTCGCTCACGGGACTGGCCCTCGCGGCCGGCATGGCGGTCGACAGCGGCATCGTCGTCCTGGACGCCATCAACAAGCGTACGCAGGAGGCGCGCGGCGCGGCGCGCAACGGCCTCCTCTCGCCGGATGCGATGAATACAATCTGCCTCGACGCGACGGCGGACGTGGCGGGCCCCATCTTCGCCTCGACCGTGACCTCCGTGTGCGTCTTTGTCCCCATGGCGCTCTTCGGGGGACCGGCCCTGGGGCTCTTTCGCGACATGGCGGGCGCCGTCATCGTGGCGCTGTGCTCGTCATTTTTCTCGGCGCTCACGCTCATCCCGCTCGCCGCGGCGCTTGCGCACCGGTTTGATGTCGCGCTCATCATCAACACACTGCCGTTCGGCGCGCTTCGCCGCCTGGCCCGGCGCGTTGCCAACGCGCGCCCGGTCGCCGCAGTTCATGCGATAGCGCTTCGCATCGTCGCGCGCACCATCGCATACCGCACTGCTCTCCCGCAGTACGAGGTCCTCATGGAACGCCTGCTGCGCAACCGCGTCAGAGCGGCGCTCTCTGTTGCAATGATCCTCGCGGCATTATTGTTCCTGTCGTCCTTTCTCAGGGAGGAGCATCTCGACCCGCTGGAGTCGAATGAGCTCTCGGCGACAGTGGAGCTCGCCGCGGGCACCAGCCTGGAGGAGACGGCGCGCGTGGTCGGTAATATCGAACGGACGATTCGCGCGGAGCGCGCCGTGCGCGAGCTCTCGACCAAGATCGAGAAGGGCCGCGCGGACCTCATCGCGACGCTCCGCGACGGGGCCGATAAGCGCCGCACGGCGCGCGACCTGAAGCGACGTCTCGCCGGGACCACCGACGCCTTCGTCTTCTTCCAGGAGGAGCGCGCCGGGGAAAGCGCGCGCGAGCTCGACTTCGAGATCATCGGCGCCGACGTGGAGCGGATCCGCGATATCGCCCGCGACCTCGCCGCGCGCCTCTCGGCCCTCGGCGGGTCCGAGGACGTGGTGCTTCGCTTCAAGGAGGGCCGCCCCGCAGTCGAGATCGTGGTGGATTCGGGAAAGGCCATGGAGAGCGGACTCTCCGCGGGCGTCATCGGCGATTTCGTGCGCAGCTCCTTTCACGGGCCGGTCGCCTCCAAGTTCGTGGACGCGCACGAGGTGGACATCCGCTGCCGCCTTCAGGCCGACGAGGCGCGCGTGATCGAGCGCCTTCCCGCGCTGCCCATCATCACCGCGAAGGGCGCGGCCGTGCCGCTGGGCGAGCTCGCCTCGTTCAGGAACGCGTCGGCCATCACGACCATCTGGCGGAAGGACCGCGCGCGCATGGAAACGCTTACCGTCACGCTCGGCGACACTGACCTCGAGCGCTTCGTGAAGCGGGCCGATGCGGTCATCGCCGCGATGCCGCTCCCCGCCGGTTATCGTATCGACTACGGCGACTCGCTCGCGAACCTGCGCCGGTCGAAAAAGGAACTGCTGGGCGCGCTCGCGCTCGCCATCCTCCTCGTATACGCGGTCGTCGCGGCGCTGTTCGAATCGACCCTGCTGCCCCTCGCGGTGCTCGCGGCGATACCGCTCTCGCTCATCGGCGTGCTGGCGGCGCTGGTCGCGGGCGGGCGCTCGCTCAACAGCTCCGTGTACATGGGGATGATCATTCTGGTGGGCATCGCGGTCAATACCGCCATCGTGCTCATCGACGCGCTCGAGAAGGAACGGCGTGCGAGCGGCCACATCGATTTTCCGGCGATCGTTTCCGTCGCGCGGCGGCGCATCCGGCCCGTCGCGATGACCACGCTCGCCGCCACGCTCGGGCTCCTTCCGCTGCTGTTCGGCGGGAGCGGGAGCTCGCTCTGGCGCTCCTTCGCGCTGGCCGTGATCGCCGGGCTTGCGGCCTCCGGCGTCATGGTCGTCTATGCCGTCCCCATCGCCTACCACGCCGTGCGCGGCGGGCGTCAGATGTCGAGGATGGTTTCGAAATCGGACGCCGGGTAATTTCCGAGTGCGTCCCGCATTCCATCGGATCCGCCGGCGACCCGCAGGCGAAAATAATTGTCCGCTTCGAGATCGAAGAGATACAGGTCGATCGCATTGGGCGCCGCCGCCGGGCGCTCCATCCTCCAGGTAACGGGCATGAGCGCGTGCGTCCCCGGCCCGTGGTAGCGGTCCCACGCGAAGCTGATCGCGCGCTGCGCCGCTCCCCAGCTCATGCCGATCCCCTGCAGGCTGTTCGCGGTGTTTTGGAAATACACGCGCAGCACGTACACCGCCTTCATTGTGTCGTTGATACGATGCATGAACCCCCAGTAGCGCCGCAGGTCCGGCGGCAGTTCTGAATTATACACGTCGAGGTCGATGATGCCGTAACAGCCGAACACGCTCCGCCCGGCCTTGCTCTCGTCCACGACCGCGAGGGCGGGATCGTCGTTGGGCAGCCATTCCATCTGCCGGATATCCTGCACGAAGATGGCCTGCGAATGCGGGCCGTTTATCTTGAAGGAAAAGCGGTACGCGGCGTCCAGCCGGTTGTCCGCGACGTCGATCGCGGAATCGCGCACCTCCAGCTCATACACGCGGCCCAGCTCAAGGGCGCCGCCACTGAGCGACACAGTCGCGGTGCGCGCGTCGGTCCACGTTATGCGATGTCCACCGGACGGCGCGGGCGTGATCCGCACGGCGTCGCCCGCCTCCAGGGGCTTCATGGCTTTGGAGAAGACGATCCGCAGCGCGGTGTCCTTCTCCACGCCGCCGGTGAGATTGCCCGCATCCAGGCGCAGGGGCGCGCCCGCGGGCGGCACGGCGAAGACGCCCACGCCCTCATCGGCCGGGACGGCGCGCGCCGGGTCCAGCGTCGGGACCGCGAAATCGCCGCCCACCATAAAGGAGAAACGCTTCTCCTCAAGGAGCGGGTTTCCCGCGATGTCGGTGATATCGCGCCCCACGATGACCGAGTAGCCGGTCTTGTTCTCGAAACCGGCGTAGGGGGTAAAGAGCACTGTCCTCCCGTCGTCGCTCAGCGTCCGGGTCCCCAATACGCCCGGCGAGATGGAAAATCCGGCCTCCGCCGAGGAGAGGGCGATGGGCTCCGAGAATTCGACCCGCACGACAGCGTTGCGCGCGATCCCGATACTTCCGTCCGCCGGAAGCACCGCCGTCACGCGCGGCTTTTCGAGATCGCTCCCCACCGAAAAGTGCGCGACGATCTCCTCGCGGATATTGTTGCCCCGCAGGTCCTCCGCCCCCCGCGACACCCGCACGGTATAGGTGGCCCCGTTGCGCAGGTCCTCGATGAGATCGTAGTGCAGCCGGTTCCCGTCCCAGCGGAAATAGCCGCGCGGAACCCCGTACTCCGAGGAGATGCCGAAGGCCTCCTCGGTCTTTGGCCGGTCCATCTCCCGGGGGAACGTCACGGAGATCGCCGGGCGGGGCTCCACGCCGCTCGCGCCGTTCGACGGATGTACGGCCCCGTTGTCCATCTCGGGAACCGTTATGTTGAGCGCGTCATCGATCGGATCGGCGCCGCTGCAGGAGATGAGCGCCGTCATCATCGCGATGAAAAGTATTCGAAGAAGAATCTGTAACATTGTTGTGTGCTCCATCTAATCGTCCGCATTGAACTTGAAAAAATACCGCCGTGTCGCGGCCATGGGCACGCCGGTAACGCCCCTGATGCCGTTTTCCCCACCCTTGAATTCGAGCAGATACAGGTTTCCCCCCTCGATCGAGCCCAGCGTGACGGTGAGGACGGAGTACGGGAGCGCCGCATCCCAGCGATAGGAGCGGACGATCGCGCTCGTGTCGTCCTGCTCGCCGTTCACGAACGAGCAGAACAGCCCGTCATGAACGCTCACGCGGTCCACGTCGCGATCGAACGCGACCCTGAACTGATAGGTCGAATCGGACGAGAACTCGACGCCCAGATCGTTGTAGTAGTCGTCGGCCACTTCGTCCGCAAGCGGGGCGTCCATGAACCACACCCCGGCGACGGCGGGCGGTCGCGATGTCTCGGCGTCGATGACCGCATACACCACGAAGACCTCGGCCATCTCGTTTCCGGCGGTATCGCGCAGGGTCCGGTTCACGCGGAGCTCATAGCGCTGCAGGGACACCAGCCCGCGCGGGAAGCTGATGGTGCAGCCGTCCGAGGCATCGTTCCATTCGACCTGGTGTTCCGCGGACGGCGAGAGCGACAGCGCGTCCCTGAAGCTCGCGCGGTCCACCGGCTCGCTGAAGCGCACCTGCAGGCTGGCGGCATGGGAGATCCCATTGTACTCGTGGAAGCTCCCATGTTCCGCCAGATCGGTCCCGCTCGACATATCGACGATCGACGTTATGCGCGGCCGCTCGAACTCGTCCCCGGCGGTGAAGAACGACTCGACCGTGGCGAGAAGCCCGTTGCCCGCGAGGTCCGTACACGCCGTGGATATGGTGATCTGATAGTCCGTCGCGAAGACGAGCGGGGCGAAGGGGCGGTACTCCACGACCGTGTCACTCGTCCAGACGAAGGTCCCGGGAATAGACGGCGTGAATCGCACCCCGCGCTCGACGCTCATGCGGTCCATGGGCTCGGAGAACTCGATTCGAATGACGCCGTCGAGCGGGAAGGCGCGGGTAAGGTTTTCCGGCGAGATCGAGACGACCTCCGGCGGCGCGAGATCGTCGCCCACGAGAAAGCTCGAGAGATATTCCACGGTGAGGGCGTTTCCCGCCCGGTCCCGCGCCGCCGTCGTGACGCGGACGGTGTAGTAACGCCCGTTCGCCAGCGGCAGCTCCGGGAGGAACACCAGCCGCCTATCATCGTTCTCCCACCGGAACGATCCCGCGACCATCCCCTCGCTCGAGGTGAGGCTGAAGGCGCCCTCGGTCCGCTCGCGGTCCATGGGCTCGGAAAAATCCACGGTGACGGGCGCATCGGCCCGCACGGAGGCCTGGTGCCCGGGAGAGACGCCCTCGATCGCGGGCGGCGCGACGTCCTGCGAGCAGGCCGCGCAGGCGATTGCAGCGCACGCCATCACCCGCACAATCCATCGGTTACTATTTAGTCGCATCAGCATTCTTCTTCTCCGTCACCTTCATGCCGTCGATGAGCATCTTTACGCCGCCGGAGGCGACCACGTCACCCTCCGCAAGACCGGACTTCACCTCGAAGGAGTCCTCGAACTCGCGCCCCAGGACGATCTTCTTCCGGAACACGGCGCCGTCCTTCACGATGAAGACCTCGCCGTCTCCGTCTTTCACGTCCTTCAGCGCCTCTTTGGGGACCGTGACAATCCCCTTCAGCACCTCCATCGTGATCACCGCGCGGGCGAACATGCCGGGGCGAAGCTGCCCCGTGCGGTTGTCGGCGAGAATCTTCACTTCCACGGTCCGCGTGGCCACGTCCAAAACGGGGCTCACCAGGTGCACCCGCCCCGCGAACGGCGTGTCCGCGACGGCGTCAACCGTAAAGGCGACGGGCTGATTCTTCCGCACGCCCGCCACCTGCTTTTCGTTGACGTTGGCTACCACATAAACCTGCCGGGTGTTCATCACCACGAACAGGGTGGTCTCGTCCTTCACGCGCTCGCCGAGCTCCACCGAGCGCGCCGCGACGATCCCGTCGATAGGCGAGCGGATCACGGCCTCTTTGATAGATGTCTGCAGGATCTCGATCGAGGTCTCCGTCTTCTTCACGGCCTGCTCGGCGGCGTCCAGCTCGGCGCGCTCAACCTTCGTGTTGAGTTTCGTCAGCAGCGCGTGCTTCTCCTTCGGATCCTTCGGCACGGGAAGGCCCGCCTTCATCAGGTCGGCGTCGCGATAGCCCACGCGCAGAATCTCGTGGTCCTTTTTCGCGGAGAGGAGCTTCGCCAGATAACTGTTGTACGTGGTCTTCACGGAATCGAGCTCGGCATCCGAGACCCCGCCCACGAGATGCAGCTCCTCCTTTTTCCGCATGACGCTGCGCATGTTCTCGAACGAGACGTACTTGTCCCGCCCGTCGATGACGGTTTTCCTGATGGTCGCCATGTGCCGCTCAACGTCGCGCCCGGCCCGGTCGAGCTTCTCCTTCACGAGGCGGCGCGCCGCCTCGACGGCCGCGAGCTCCGCGCGGGCGCTCTTGAGCTGCATCTCGAGCGGGAGCGTCTCGATGCGCGCCAGCGGCTGCCCCCGCCGCACGGCATCGCCCTGTTCCGCGAACAGACGCTCGACGCGGCCGAGCACCTTGGACGAGATGGCCGCCTTGTCCCGCTGCGCGACGGTGCCCATCACCGAGAGCCGGTGCTCCATGTCCCGCCGCGCGATCACCGCCGTGGCGATCTCCGGCGCCGCATCGCGCTCAACGGTCTTTCGCGACAGGAGGCGCTCCGCCATCTGCCCCTGAAAGACGGTTGCGGCCGTTCCCGCTGCCATGACCGCCAGCATGGCCGCGAACACGACCTTTTTGCGTGCGGCCAGGAATCGAAACACTGCATGCATTCCTTTCATCTTCATGGTGCGTGTGCCCCGCTCAGCTTTCCAATATCGTACCCCAGCGTCCGTTCGAGGACGGCGACTGCGATCAGGTAGTCCGTTTTTGCCACCAGCCGCCGCAGCCGCGCGCTCGACAGGTCCAGATAGGTCTTCAGGACATCGTAACGCGTGATCTCCCCCAGGCGCGCCTTCGCGTCCTCGATCGCGACCTGTTTCTCCAACAGCGCGACGTTCTTCTCTGACACCGCGATGCGCGTGGCGTTCTCGCGCACGCTGTCGTGCGCCCGCACCACCTCGATCGCGATGGACTTCCGCAGAAGATCGTGCGCCAGGCGCGCCTCCCGGTGCGACGCCTCGGTCCGGATGATCGCGCTCGCATACGACGGGTTATCGTAGAGCCCCGCCTGCCCGGAGCGCTGCGACGACCGCGTGCCGCCATTGTTCGACTCCCCGTAGTTCTGGGCCCCCGAAAGGCTGCTCCCGAAAATGGCGGTCGTGACCGAGATGCCCACGTTCCACATCTTCTTGTTCGGGGGATAGCGGTTGCCCGTGTAGCCGTAGCTGCCCGTAAGCCGAATGGTGGGCAGATAGTAGGCGCGCGCGAGCTCCATCTCCCGGCCGGTCTTGTACAGCAGGTAGGTGCTCTTCTTGAATTCATTGCGCTTCGCAAGCGCGATGGCCACAAGCTCGTCTCGGCCGCGCGTGATCGCCGTGACCGGCACCGACGCGATCTCCATGCGCGTGAGCGCGAGCGCGGCGCCGGGCGCGAGCCCGATCAGCACCCGCAGGTCCTTCAGGCGGTTCTGGTATTCGTTTTCCGATTTCAGAATTCCGTACTCGGCCTCGGCGATGCGCGCCTCCACCTGCACCCGCTGCAGCTCCAGACTCTCCATGAGTTTTCGATTGATGGCGATCTCGTCGAGGTTCTTCAGGAGCTCGTAATACAGGCTGCGCACGTTCAGGACGATGGCATTGCGCTCGATGCGATACTCCTCCGCGGCCAGGAGCGCTTCGAGCTTCGCGATCCGGTACTCCGCGGAGGTGCGCCCGCCATTGTACAGGTCCACGCCCACATTCAAGAGGATCGACTGGCTTCGGTAATCGTCCTCGCGATACGCGACCGTGTCCTCCTTGCTGTAGCTCACGCCCACATCGGGAAGGTAGCTGCGCCATTTCTCGTTGATGATGCGCCGCGAAACGTCGATGCTCGATTTCAGCGCCGCCAGTCGCGTGCTGCACGTCAATGCGCGCGCGACCGCCTCGTCCAGCGACAACTCCGCCGCCTGTGCGCGAGCACCGCTCGTCGGTGCAATCAACAGCAGCGCTACTGCGGCTGCACACACACGCCGGCGCGCCGATACGCCGCCCGCGCCCATGGCTGTCTTCGTCATGCACGACACGGCCGTTACCGGAACCATCCCGCGGGGCCCTTCACCGCCGCGTCGAGCCGCTCAGCGATAGTCGCGCACAGCGCCGCCTGGTCGCCGGGATGGGCCAGGTCGCACGAATCGCTCGCGGCCTTGATGGTGATCACCGCGGCGCCGCTTTTCGCATCGACCACTCTAAAAAAAGCGACGCTCGCTGTGCGCGGCTCGAGCACGTCGCCGCCCTTGACGACGAACACGCTCAACGCCGCGTGAAAGGGGTACTGCTCCGCCCGGTCGCCGGCGTCCAGGGCCGTCCCCGCCCGGAAGGCGCGCTTCTTGAGCATGAATCCCATGGTGCGCATGAGGCTCTCGCGGGCATTCGTCATCTCGTCGGACTTCACCTCCACCGCGCCCAGAAACAGCGAGTCGATCTGCCGGGTTCGCGCGCCGCCCTCGTCCACGGCGTCGATAGCGATCGAGCTGCATGACACCGCCAGGCCCAGCAGGAAGATGCCCGCGATCCGTATCGCATGTATCGTATTCATTTCCGTTCCTCCATCCAGCGTGTGATGCTGTCGCGCATCGCGCGATGCGCCCGAGCCCGATCGTCCAGCCCCATATGCGCGTAGAGCGGGCCGACCGCCTCGTGGATGCGCGACAGGTACGCATACTGCCCCAGCGCTCGCTCGAAGGCGGCAAGCGCCTCGGTCGTGCGGCCCGCATCGGCATGAAGGGCGCCCAGTAGATACAGGGACACGATGTCGTCGGGCGATCCCGCGAGCGCGCGCTCAAGAAGCTGTTTCGCCTCGTCCGGGCGCTTCGCCCTGATGTGCCAGCGCGCCTCAAGGCGAAGCGCGTCGAGCGCATCATTCGAACGCGTTCGATACTGCTCCACCGCCTCTGCGAACTCCCGGTCGCGCCCCAGATGAAAGTTCGCCATCGCCAGATATCGCCAGGCTTCGACATGCCCGGGACGCGACGAAACGCACTCGCGCAGGCACCGCTCCGCCCCGGCGAGATCCCGCTTCTGATACAGCGCCAGACAGTGCGCAAACCGCTCATCCGCTCCGGCTCCCCCGCCGCATGAGCATGCGAGGAGGACAATCAGCATCACCCGCCCCGCCCGTATCATTTGAGGCCTCCCAGAAACTCGTTCACGGCATGCCGAATGAGCGCGCGGCGGTGATGGTCGGCCTGCCAGTCGGCGAAGGACGCGCTGAAATTGTCCCTCGTCGCGAGCTCCCATTTGTCGGCCACCCATGCGCGCAGCTTTTCGGAGAAGCGGTATGCGCGGGTCGCGGTCGCGGAAACCGCGGGCGCCTCCGCCGACGCCGCGAGATCCAGCGAGGTGACGCACACGCTCCCGCTCCAGAGCACGTCATTGTTCGCCAGCACCAGCCGCCCGCTGAGCGCGCCGACGTGGAGCCGATACGGATGCTCCGCCGCCATCGCCTCCCCCGCGACGACCACCGACACGGCGTGCGTGAGCGAAAGCTCGCGCACCTCGACGGTGTCGATGCACAGATAAGCGTCCGACTTCACCTCAACCTTCTCCCCCTCATCGTCGAAACGGAACTCGTCGCGCTCCTTCTCGTCGTTGATGACATACCCGGCGCGCAGCAGCGCGGTCTGCAGCTCGAGCGCCCAATCCGCATGCCGCGGCCCCCCGCCGTTGTTCCGCCCATCGCGCGGCGCGGCAAAGCGGATCGCGATCCGCTTCACCCCGGCAATGGCCCCATCGAATGACGGCGCCTTCGCGCAGTCTTTCTTCCGGAATTCCCGATGCGCGGTTATCCCGCTTGTCGTGATAATCGATTCCGGCTCCGGACGCTTCGCAACCTGCGCCCCGCCGCTCGCGCAGGCCAGCCACGCAACGGCGGCGAGCGGCGCGAGTGCGAATGATCTCACCAATCTGTTCATGGTATCGTATCCTTTTCTCGACGCATGCCGACTCGACGGCCCCGTGGGACCGGCCGGTCATTGTGTGCGCGCGTTCTACCGTTCTATATGGTATACGCGGCCCGGCGGTTTTATTTGAAATTTTTTAGGGGGGGGTGATGGCGTCCGCAAAACCAAACACGTGTTCATGGCAAAAGGACTTGACAGCTCATGCGATCAGAGCCAGACAATTAACCCGATACCAACGTGAACGTACATCATCACATTAGGAAATCTCCTGCATGAGTTGTACAGGATTTGAATCTTTTGACGACCCCCTCCTGTCCTCCCCCTTCGTTAGGGGGAGGCGTGTAAAGAGAGATGTTCCTCGCCCCCTTTCCCCTTACGAAGGGGAAGGCTCCCAACAGGATGTTGCAGTGCCGGACAGGAGGTGCTGAACAGGATGTTCGAATACCGTCGCCGCACAGGATGTGCAAAAAAGCGACGGCGCCAAAAAGCGCTCGGCGGGCCGGGGGATAGGGGTATAATATAACATTGACAGTTTTGATTGCAGCTTCGCTGTGCTATGGCAATTATATGAAAATCATCGGACTGGAAAGAGCTATGCCTTTTGCCGCGGTCATGCTATTTCTTCTTTGTTTAGCACATCCAATTCATGGGAAAAGCGCAGAAGATTATTTTTCCGATGGGGCCATAAAAGCATCTGAGGGTTTCACCAAGGAGGCTATCAGCAACTATAGCGCGGCAATTGAAATCAATCCTGGATACACTAAGGCTTACTACAACCGGGCAACCGCATTTTTACGTCTTGACAGGATCGATGAAGCCCTGCGGGATTTTAACAAGGTGCTTTCCATCGACAATCAGCATCATCGCGCCTATTACCAACGAGGACGTATCAGTTATTTAAAAGAAAAGTATGCCGACGCCTTACAGGATTTCAACCGAACCCTTGAAATTCAGCCAACCGATGAAGACGCATTGCACTATCGAGGATGTGTGTACATCGTAAACCTTGAACTCTTGAAGGCACTTAAGGACTTCAATACAGTCATACAACTCAATCCGAGACTATCGCTATCGTTTGCCTATCACGATTGGATTCTGTACAGTCGAGATAAGGGAAGAATATTTTTTTCATCGTTTTTTAATCGGGCAATAATGAACCGCATTACCGGAGATAGGGATAGTGCAAATAACGACATCCAACTGATCAATGATAATTTTAAAAGAATTCGAACAATCTTCGGAGATAAACAAGCTGACACTTCGCTCACAGATAGGATAACGGTAGCGCTTGACGTGTACCAAAGGGTTGTTTCGGCACATCCTCGATCTGCTCAATCATATCAATTGCGCGGACAAGCCTATGCGCTCCTAGACCTATGCGATAAAGCCATACGTGATTATTCAACTTCGATCACGCTCAATCCAAAACTCGCCGCTGCATATCTGGGCAGGGGATATGCCAAAACAGCATGTGGAAAACCGAGGGAAGCACTTGAAGACTTTTCCCGGGCAATTCTCATCAAACCCAAGTTATCGGAAGCATATATAGCTCGTAGTTTAGCGAAGCAAAAACTTGGCGACCTGAAAGGTTTTCTCGATGATATCGCCAGGGCAATAAGCGTGTCCCCAAAATCAATAAGGGCCCGAAAGATCCGCGGCGAGCACTACCAGACAACTGGCAACCTTGCGAATGCTATTAAAGACTATTCCGCATTGATCTCCATCAATCCTGACGACAACTGGGCTTACATCAAACGGGCCGCGACACAAAGCAAACTCGGTTTGCACGAAAAGGCAATTGAGGATTACTCCAAACTTATTGAAATGCAACCAACGCTTCCATATGCCTATTTCTATCGCGGCAAAGAAAAGGCGCATCTCGGAGACAAGCAAGGATCACTAGATGATTATTCAAAAGCTATCCAGATACACCCTGACTTTAAAGAAGCCTATCTTGAGCGCGGTACAATCAAAGCGGCAAACGGGGACATCAAGGGAGCATGCGCTGATTGGAACAAGGCTCGCAGATTGGGATTAACAGGCGATATCGATGAAAAACTTAAAACATGCAAGTGAACCCATTTTTTACTATTCTTCTCGTAGAATTGAATTATGACACCCCCCGCCGTCACCGCCATCATCCAGACGCGCATGGGGTCCACGCGACTGCCGGGGAAGGCGCTGTTGCCGCTGGCGGGGCTGCCGCTCACGGCGCACGTGATCGAGCGCACCATGCGCATCGCGGGCGTGGGGCAAACGGTCATCGCCACCACGACCGGCGCGGAGGACCGTCCGCTCATGGAGCTCGCGCGCGAGATGGGCTGCGCTGCCTTCGCCGGATCCGTGCACGACGTGCTGGAGCGTTACTACCTCGCCTGGCGCGAGTTCGGCGGCGACATCATCGTGCGCGTGACGGGCGACAATCCCTTCACCGACGTTGCGTACAATTCGCAGGCCGTCGCCTTCGCGATCGAAACCGGGGCCGACCTCTGTTCGGTGGCGGGCATCCCGCTGGGCACCGCCGTGGAGATCTTCACGGCCGACGCGCTCGCGCGCGCCTACGAGGAAAGCGCCGAACCGCACCAGCGCGAGCACGTGTCGCCCTTCATCAAGGAACACCCCGAGCGCTTCCGCATTGCGCGCAAGCAAATCGAGATCGACAATCCCTTTCCCGGCCTGCGCCTCACGATCGACACGCCCGAGGATTTCGAGCTCGCGCGGTCACTCTACGAGGCGCTCTACCGCGACGGGCCGTTTCCGCTTGAGGCGGTCATCGCCGAGATCGCGCGGCGCCCGGAGCTTGCCGCGCTCAACGCCGGCATCACACAGCGCGCGATGACGCACTCCGAGCATGGGACGCGATAACCGGACCATCGCCATCGTGACCGCCGCCTCGCCCGCGCTGGGTTCGGGGCACCTGCAGCGCATGACCACGCTGTTATGGCATCTCGTCGAAGTGAGCGATCTTGACGCTGTTGTGGTGGCCCGCGAGGTCGGGCCGTTTTTCCCAGACCCGCTGCGCCCATATCTTCGCGCGAGCCTGCCGGACCGCGCCGCGCTCATCATCCGCGACATGCGCGACTCGACCGAGGACGACATCGAACATCTCGCACGGCGAGGGCCCGTCCTCGCGATCGACGACGCGGGCCCGGGGCGCGCCCTCGCCGACTGCGCGATAGACCTCCTGCCCAATCCCACAACCGGCGCCAGCGAACCGGAGGCGTTCATCTACGGCTGGGGCTATGTTGATTCGCTGCGCGCGCTCGCAGCGAAAGACGCATCTGACATCGCGCGCGATATCGACTGCGCGATCTACCCCGGCGCCTTCGCCGACGAAGCGCGCATCGAGCGCCTACTCGGGCTCATGCCCGCGGGGGCGACCTCCGCCGTCCTGCGCGGCGCCGGATCGTTCGTGTTCCGCACCGGGGCGGAACGGCGACCCGCAGGGACCTGCCCGTATGCGCGCCTGCTCCTTTCCTCGCGCGCGCTCCTTTCGCATTTCGGCGTCGCGCTCTACGAGTCCCACGCGGCCGGCTGCCGCCCGCTCGCCCTCAACCCGACGGCATATCACGCGCGCCTCGCGGACCTGGCCCGAACGCGGCTCCCGGTCGAAAACCTCGGCGTGGACGGCGACGACGACGATGCCCTGCTGCGCCGTCGGATTGACGCGGCGTTGGCGGCGCCATCACCGCGCGCCGTATCCGTTCACGAGGCCTTCGACGCCGTCATGTCCCGGCTGGACGCATTCGCCCGCATCGTCCGGACGCTCGCCGGCACCCGATAAAATTCTGTTGACGCCACACCGCCGCCGCACGATACTCCAACGCTATCGACACTGAGCACCGGATGGACACCATGAACAGGCTTATGCTTTTCGGATTGTGCGCGCTCGTCGCGCTCTCCTGCGCAACCGCCCCGAAGGGCCCCGACTACGGCGCGCGCATGCTGCCGGGGACCTGGATCGAGGACATCGCCGTCGAATCCGTCTTCGAGGGGGCTTCGATGACGGTCCCGGTCCGCGTGTACCTGCCGAAGGGATACGACGCGAAAAAACCGGTACGGACGCTCATCGGCCTTCACGCGCACGGGGGCACCAATCGCGATTGGAGCCGTCACCCGGCCATCGTCCAGTTCGCCGACAAATACGACATCGCCCTCGTATTTCCCGCGATGGGGACCACGCTCTACGAGAGCCGCTATTATCCCGAAACGACCAATAAGTGGAACCCGATGCCGGGCGGGCGCTGGATGGGCGAGGTCTTGGTCCCGTTTCTGCGCGCGCGCCTGGGCCTTGCGCGGGAACGCATCCGCACCGGCATTTTCGGCAATGCGACGGGCGCCCGCGGGGCCGTCCTCATGGCCTGCCGCTATCCCGCTGTCTTCGGCGCGACTGCGGGCATGTCCGGCGACTACGACGCGATCTCCATGATCGAGGACCGGCTCTTCACCTCGGTGTACGGCGACATGAACAAGTTCCGCCAGCGCTGGGAGAACGACGACAACGTGATCAAGCTTGCCGCCAATCTCAAGGGCACGCCGGTCTTCCTCACCCATGGCGAGAAGGACCGCACGGTCCCCTACGAGCAGTCGAACATCCTGGCCATCCGCATCCTGCAGCTCAAGAAGGAATTGGGAGACTACCGGGTCGAGTACTACCTGCGCTACTACCGGTTCCACGACTGGGGCCTCTGGGCCGGGATGATACCCGCGATGATGGGCTTCTTCGACAAGACGCTCGCCAAATGACGCCCCGGCGCGCCATCGCGAGCGGCGCCGCGGTGTTCGCGATCGTCGCGGCGTGTGCGGGCTGCGCGAGCGTTCCGGCCGTCACGGCATACGACTATGTCTGTGCACTACACGGGACGCACCATCTGCGCGACCGCGCACACACCGCCGCCTGTTTCGGCTTCCCGCTCGCGGAGTACGACAATATTCGTTTCTTCTCACGCGAGGGCGCGGCACAAACGGACGCGCAGTATGATCCCCTCCGGGCGCGGCTCACCGACGAGGTCGAAAACGCGATCGTCGATGCGGTGATGCAGAAGATCCAATCGGCGATGGGCGCCTCCATCAAGCGCCACTGGCGCTTCGAGCAGATCAAGGTCCCGGTCGTCCTGCGCGCATTCCGGCACGATTCGCCCGGCGCGATCCGCGCGACGGTCGTGGCCGCGATGCACAAAGACCGGCTCGCGCCCGCCGCCATCATCAAATACCTGCCGCTGGAGTATAAAATGGACATCATCGACTACGAAGAGCGCTTCAAGGATACCGCGCCATGATCACCGCCGGCATCGACATCGGCTCCATCACCGCGAAGGCGGCCGTCATGAAGGACCGGCAGATCCTCGGGGCCACGGTCATCTTCACCGGCTACAACGCGGAGCTTGCGGGGCGGCGCGTGTTCGACGAGCTCCTGGGCGAGCTGGGCATGACCGCGCCCGAGGTTGATCGGGTCGTCGCCACGGGCTACGGGCGCGCGAGCGTGAAGGTCGCGACCAAGGCCATCACCGAGATCACCTGCCATGCGGCCGGGGCGCACTACCTCGATCCGACGGTGCGGTCCATCATCGACGTGGGCGGGCAGGACAGCAAGGCCATCGTGATCGACGAGAAGGGCGGCGTGCGCGATTTCGCGATGAACGACAAGTGCGCGGCCGGCACCGGGCGCTTCCTGGAGGTGATGGCGCGCGCCCTCGAGGTCGATCTCGACGCGCTGGGCGAGCTCTCGCGCGCGGGCGAGCGCCCGGCGTCCATCAGCAGCACCTGTACGGTCTTCGCCGAGTCGGAGGTGGTCTCGCTCATCGCCAAGGGCGAGTCGCGCGAGAACATCATCGCGGGCATCCACGATTCCATCGCCTCGCGCGTGGTCGCGATGGGAAACCGCATCGGCGTGCGCGGCCCCGCGATGATGACCGGCGGCGTGGCCAAGAACTCCGGCGTGGTGCGCGCGCTCGAATCGCGCCTGGGCTTCCCCCTCGCGGTGTCGGACTACGCGCAGGTGAACGGCGCTATCGGCGCGGCGTTTCTCGCTTTTTCCCTTTAAAGAGCCGCTCCCAGTACGACACGTCCTCCTGGCTCACCGCCGGATCGTCCTCCTTCTCGGGGATCGCCGCCGCGCGGCTCGCCTCGATAATCTCGTCGACCATCTTTGCGAACTCCTCGCTCGTCTTCACCTTGGCCTTGAAGCGCGTCACGTACGCGATGATCTCCTTGTCGGAGGTCACCACCGTGGCCATGCGGGGATTGATGTCCTTCTTGATGAATTCCTTGATAAGATGGTCCGCGGAGAAATCCAGGGAGTAATAGACGTCGATCACGCCCGCGCTCTCGCTTTTAATGAGCAGGGACGGCTGCTTCTTGCCGTCGAAGACCACGCGCACCTTCGCGCCGGTGAGCCGCGCGTACTCCTTGAGCCGGTCCAGGAGCCCCGCGCGCGCCTCGGCGAGTTTGCCCTCGTACATGAGGCCCTCGAGCTCGGGGAACTTGTAGATGAGATTGAAACCGTCGATCAGGATTGGCATGGTAATGACCTTGTATTCCCAAAAGCGCCCCCTGGAGCGTCAAAAAAGTCGTCATTGTATACGATAATACTGATCCATGAACGATCGCGGGCTCAGTATACTGGTATTCCCGTATTTCTGCAATGACAACAAGTCCTTGTCACCAGTGACTAAAAGATCTGCGGAAACAAATTCCGCCAGAAGGAGAATGTTATTGTCGTCGGCGTCCCGGCATACCGATGGGAGTGCACCCTGCGGATGCACGTTCGCAAACACGTTATCGATAAAGCTCTTCGTTCTGGCAATATCTTTTGCAGGCACTCGAAACTTCCCGCTGAGCGTCGAGCACAGCTCATTGACAATGAATTCCGAAATATAGAGCGAGTGATGGTCGATGCAAAGATCGAGCACGCGGAAGGATATGCCATGTGTCACCAATGCCGAGATAATGACGTTCGTATCGAGAACAACCTTCATGAAACACTGTTGAAAATATCCTCGTCCGTGAAACACCCCGACTTCTCGCCATAGGGGACCAGCGTTTCCCGGATGACCCGCAGCTCTTCATGCGCGATATATTTTTCTATGGCCTTTTTTACCAGTTCGCTTTTTGACACGTGCAGCATGCCGGCGGCTTTCTCCACCTTTCGCTTGAGATGTTTATCGATGCTGATAGTAAGTATTTCACGCATATTCGCACTCCGCCATTATTTGTAATAAATATTATTACAACGCCCGACATCGTCAACAAAAAAGTGACTATTGCGGACGAAAATTCGGCTCCGTATAGTCGCCGCGCGCGCCTCGGCGAGTTTGCCCTCGTACATGAGGCCCTCGAGCTCGGGGAACTTGTAGATGAGATTGAAACCGTCGATCAGGATTGGCATAGTAGCGTTACCTCGCCCCCCAGCCCCCTCTCCCACCGGAGAGGGGG